>Ga0187871_10002970_pt1 | contig 13371 bp, 11 predicted proteins | sample June2016WEW_16_1_FD_132988 | JGI IMG/M metagenome (GOLD analysis project Ga0187871, IMG submission 132988) | Peatland microbial communities from SPRUCE experiment site at the Marcell Experimental Forest, Minnesota, USA - June2016WEW_16_10 | ecosystem: Environmental > Terrestrial > Soil >... | reverse complement strand
CGCGACTTGAACCACCAAGCCAGGAACGCGAGCGGCAATGCCACCAGGCCACGCACTTCGCCCAATACCAGGGCAGTCCCGAGCAACCCCAGTAGAAAACCCGAGTAAATGGGATGACGGACTACCGCATAGGGGCCGCTCTGAATCAGTTGGTGCTCCTCTTTGATGGTGACGTTCGCGCTCCAGTTTCGCCCCAGGAATACGCGCGCCCAGATCGCGAATCCGGTGCCGGCCAGTGTGAGCGCTAAACCGGTATATGCGATGAGAGTCGAATCGGGAACGAATCGCCAGGCCAGTGGACCGATGGCCACGCTCGGGTTGAACAGCAGCACAAACGCGGCCGCGGCGAATGAGATATGCACGAGGCGCGATCCCCAGCTCTGGACCTGTGCGGTGCGCTTGGTCCGGGCTGCGCCAATCAGCCAGACGATGCCCACCACCACCCAGGCAGCGTTCACAATATGGTGCAGATTCGGCTGCATATAATCCGTCGTATACGACGCGTCGTGTACAACTCAAATGTAACAAACGTGTTTCTGCTTTGTCAAGAACTGTAAACGCCAGAATGAAGTAACGTAAAGAGAGAGTGGTTCGTCTGGTAGTTTTGCTTCCGATCTCTTTGTAAGGATTCCTATGTTTCTGTCTAAACGCGTCCGGCCAATGCTCCTGATATTCGCCTCAGTGGCGGCCACGGCGTGGGCGCAGCAGGATCCATCGTCTGCGACGCCTGCGTCTCCACCACCAGCAACCAGCCCGGCTCCGATACAACCGGGTCAAACGCAAGCGCCTCCCGACAAGCGTGTATTCGGGGTGTTACCCAACTACCGCACCGCCAATGAAACGGCCGTATATACTCCCATCAGCGCTAAACAGAAATTCGTCATTGGCCTCAAGGACTCGTTCGACTACCCACTGTTTCTGCTGGCAGGCGCGTTCGCTGGAGAGGGGCAATTGACCAATCAGAATCCGTCGTTCGGCCAAGGCATGGCAGGGTTCGGGCGGCGGCTGGGAACGGGTTATGCGGACCAAGCCATCGGAAACATGATGACCGAGGCCATCTTTCCATCCCTGTTGCGCGAGGACCCGCGCTACTTCCGGCGGGGGCAAGGTTCTAAGTTGGGACGTACCTGGTATGCCCTCACGCGGGTCATGGTGACGCACACTGATTCCGGAGGAACCCGATTCAACTTCTCAGAATGGGTAGGAAATGCTACGGCGACCGCCATTTCGAACGCGTATTATCCCGACAGCCGCAGCGTGGGCCCGAATATCGCCAAGCTGTGTGAAATGGTTGGCACCGACGCCATCTCGCAAGTGTTGAAGGAATTCTGGCCGGACGTCAAGCGCAGGTTCTTCCAGCATCACGACAAGACGGCGACGGACATTCACTAAGATTCAAGCCAACTTCAAAACTTTGCTCATCTCTAACATTTCGATGGGCAATGTCTCGTGGGGGAATTCCCTAGCAACTCCCCAACCCAACCGATCGTAAAAGCGCACGGCCCGGACATTGGATTTCACAACTCGAAGCCGGGCTGTCGCGTGACCTCGGCCTGCGATCTCAGCCTCACCCTGAAAGAGCAGTTGTTGGCCGACTCCGTGGTTTCGATGCTCACTTAGCACCCATAGATCGCTGATCCACTGCTCGCTCGTCAACACCATTCCGACGATCTTGGATTCCGAAACGGCTACCCAGGCGAGTGACCAGTCTTCTTCATCGATGGGGAGCGGAGGAGAGGCCCAGGTACCACCGTAGACCTCGTCGACCACTGTTTGCACCAACGCTCTCACGGAATCGCATTCGTTGGGCGCCGGCCGTCTTATTTCCATCTGATCGAGACTTCAAGTCCACTCCAAAATCACCTTGCCGGTGTTCCCCGAGCGCATGGCTTCAAAACCCTTTTCGAAATCCTTGTAAGAAAACCGGTGGGTGATCACCGGCCGGATGTCCAGGCCCGACTCGAGCATCACCGTCATCTTGTACCAGGTCTCGTACATTTCACGTCCATAGATGCCCTTGATGGTGAGCATATTGAAAACCACCGTGGTCCAATCGATGGAGATTTCCTTGGCCGGGATTCCGAGCATGGCGATTTTCGCCCCGTGGCTCATATTGGCGATCATCTCGCGGAAGGCGCCCGCATTTCCCGACATCTCCAGGCCCACGTCGAAGCCCTCTTGCATGCCGAGGTCTTCCTGCACTTGCTGCAGCGGCTTTTCTGCTGTATCGACGGCTAGCGTCACGCCCATCTTGCGCGCCAGATCCAGCCGGTAGGGATTCTTGTCGGTAATCACCACATGACGCGCGGCCGCGTGCCGGACCACCGCCGCGCTCATAATCCCGATCGGTCCAGCGCCAGTGATGAGTACGTCTTCGCCCAGCACCGGAAATGACAGCGCAGTGTGCACGGCATTGCCGAAGGGATCGAAAATGGCCGCCACATCCAGATCGACGTTCTCCTTGTGGCGCCAGATGTTGGTCATTGGAACGGCGATGTAATCGGCAAACGCGCCGGGCCGGTTCACGCCCACGCCCATGGTATGCGCGCATAGGTGGCGGCGTCCGGCCAGGCAGTTCCGGCAGCGGCCACACACCACGTGGCCCTCGCCGCTAACAATATCGCCCGGCCTGAAATCATTTACGTTGGAGCCGGTCTCCACGATCTCGCCCACGAACTCATGACCGATGGCCATGGGAACGGGAATGGTGCGCTGGGCCCACGCGTCCCAGTTATAGATGTGCAGATCGGTTCCGCAGATGCCGGCGCGGAGAACGCGGATCAGGACATCGTTGATGCCGATAGTGGGCTTGGGAACTTCTTCGAGCCACAGTCCCGGCTCGCGCTTGCTTTTGACCAGTGCTCGCATGGCAAGAACCAGTCTGGCACGTAGTAGGCCGTTATGCACCGCACGCGCATTCCGAACCGCGACCGGAAGGGAGTTTCCATGGGCCTGCTGGCCCACCAAAGTCCATGAAGACGCCGTGGCGCACGCACTCTTCGGGTGCTGCGCCGAGACTCGTCTCGGCGTCGGGCGGACATCGACACGAGTGTCGATGCAGCACGCAAGAGTGCGTGCGCCACGAGGTGTCTTCAACGGAGCGCCACGACAGCCGCAGTGGTAGCGCTCCCTGCCGGTCGCGGTTCGGTTTGCAGCTTGACGTTGGGTTGGTGTTGCTATATATTGTATTACGACATATGGCTACGCAACCGTTGGACCGCGAGTTGAAAAAGGGCAGCGCAGAATTGTTGATTCTTTCGCTGGTGGAAAGCCGCGCCCGGCACGGCTATGAGATCAGCAAGCTGATTGAAGACCGGTCCCAGGGCACGCTTAGTTTCCGTGTGGCCTCATTGTATCCACTGCTCTACCGGCTGGAGGCGCGCGGCTGGATTCAAGGCCGCTGGGTGGAAAAAGCCGGACAGCGGAGGAGGCGCTTCTACAAATTGACGCGGGAAGGACGCACGGTGTTGGTGGCGCAACGCCGGGGCTGGCAGCAATTCGCCGAAGCCATCCGGCGCATCACGGGGATCGAATATGCCTGAATGGAAACAAATAGTCCGCGAACGATTGCAGGGATTGAAGCTCGATGGCGCGCGCGAGTCCGAAATCGTGGACGAGCTCGCGCAGCACCTGGAGGATCGCTATGATTCGTTACGCTCAGCCGGCGCCTCGGAATCGGAGGCCCGCCGCCAAGCGCTCGAAGAATTGAACGAGAGCCAATTACTGGCCGAGGAATTGCGCAAACTCCGGCGCCCCGTTTCTCCGGAACCGATCGGCGTGCCCCCAAGGGGAGCATACTTTTCCGGATTCGTCGGTGATTTGAAGCTGGCGCTGCGCAACATCGGTACCAAGCCGGCGTTCAGCCTGATGGTGATCGGTATGCTCGCCCTGGGCGTGGCCGGCAACGCAGCGATTTTCAGCATCTTCAACGGATTGTTCCTGCGTCCTTTTCCGTTTCCCGAGGCCGAGCGCCTGATCGATCTGGATGAAACAGCGCCCAAATGGAATCTGCACTACACGGGAGTCTCCAATCCGGATTTATTCGTCTGGCGGGAAGACAATTCCACGTTCGACGGCATGGCTTTTTTTGACAACCGCAGCTTCAATCTATCGAGCAACGGTGCGGCGCAACGGGTGGAAGCAGCCGCGGTCACCTACGATCTGTTGAAGATTCTTGGCTGGAACCCGCTACTCGGACGAAACTTCCTTCCGGAAGAGGATCGCCCCAAGGGTCCCCATGTGGTTTTGCTCGGCTACAACCTCTGGCAGCGAATGTTCCGGGGCGACCGAGACGTTTTAGGGCACGTCTTGAAACTCGACAATGAGCCCTACACCGTGGTTGGCGTTCTTCCACCGGACGCGGTATTTCCGGATCGAGCGGAAATCTGGGTGCCGCTCGGGGCGGATCGAGATCCTGCGAAAAGCACGGGCTGGTACCTCAGCGGCGTGGGCCGCTTGAAACATGGCGTCTCCCAGGAGCGCGCCGCCGCCGACCTGCTTCGGATACACAAGGCTAAGATTGCCTCCGGCTGGAAAGATAACGAAATTACATCACCGATACTGACCCCGCTGCGGGACCGGTACCTGGGCGATTTTCGAATCGTAAGCCGCATCCTGCTGGGCGCGGTCGCTCTCGTGTTGCTGATTGCTTGCGTGAACATCGCCGCGCTGATGCTGGTGCGCGGAGGCGCGCGGGCGCGTGAGATCGCCATTCGGACTGCCATCGGAGCCTCGCGTGGCCGAGTGGTCCGTCAACTGTTGACGGAGAATCTAGTGCTGGCGATAGCGGGAGGCGTGCTGGGAGTCTTGCTCGGCAAGTTGTGCTTAGTAGGCATGCTCGCGCTGATGCCGGCGGACACTCTGCCGCGCTGGATCAGCTTCTCGATGGACGCGCGGTTCGTAGCTTTTTGCGTCGCGGTTACGGGCGCCGCGGCATTGCTATTCGGCCTGGGTCCCGCGCTCCAATCCGCGAATGTGGACACGCGCGGCTCCTTGCAGGATAGCGGCGTACGAGCCTCGCTTTCGCGCGCGCGGCGCGGGACGTTGCGTGCGCTGGTGGTATCGGAGATTTCGCTGGCGCTGGTGTTATTGGTAACGGCCGCGTTATTGCTCGAGGCCTTTCAGAAAGTGCTGCATGTGGATCCCGGATTCCGGCCGGAAAACGTAATTACTTTCGGCATCAGTCTTCCGGATGTGAAGTATAAAGAGGACGCACAGCGCGTGGCATTCTTTGAAAACTTACTGGACCGTTTACGCGCGGTGCCCGGCGTCAAATCCGTGGGTGCGGCTACGGCAACGCCGCTGGGAGGGCACTGGGGCAACTTTTGGGAGGCTGAGCGAAACCCGCCGCTGGGGCCGAACGACAAGAATCCGGTAACGCTTCAAGTGGTGGCCACGCCAGGGTATTTCGAAGCGATCGGCATGACGTTTCTTGCTGGACGTCCCTTCAGGCAGGAGGAGGCAGGACCCCAGCATATTCGCACGGCGGTGGTGAATGAGAGTTTTGCCAAACATTACTGGAATGGCGTGAGTCCAATCGGCAAACGAATACGACGAACCGGGGGGGAGAGAAAGCCAACAGACTGGATCGAGGTGGTGGGAATTACGCGCGACGAGAAGCACTATGGACTCGAGCAGGCGATGAAGCCCGGCGTGTTTCTGCCGCTGCGCGAGATTCCCGTGAACTGGATGAATATCGTGTTGCGTGGTTCCGTGGACCCGCAACTGCTGATTCCACCGGCGCGCACGATACTCCGAGAAATGGATGCGGACCTGCCGATGTACGAGGTTCGCACCATGTCGGAGCGGCTGCGCCGTTCGCTGTGGGGGCGCCGGGCATATTCCTGGCTGTTCGCCGCGTTCGCAGGGATCGCGCTGCTGTTGGCTGCGGCCGGCATCTACGGCGTGGTTTCTTACGCGGTCAGCCAGCGGACGCAGGAGATCGGCATCCGAATGGCACTGGGCGCACAACCCGGTCAAGTGCTGCGCGAAGTGCTGGGAACCGGCATGCTATTGGTGACCATTGGAGTGGTACTCGGGCTCGCGGCAGCATTCTGGGCGGTGCGCTTGTTGCAGAGCTTGCTCTTCGGAGTGAGCTCCAGGGACCCGCTTATTTATGCAGCTGTAGTCTTGGGCGTGGCCGCGGTGGGTCTGTTGGCGAATTTCGTGCCGGCCAGACGCGCCGCGTCGATAGATCCCATGCGGGCGCTGCATTTCGAGTAGCCGCGCGAAAGTTTTCCCGCGCCGCGCATCTAACTGATGTAGACCTACCGATGTAGAGCTAGATGCGCAAATCGCTGACTATCAAAGACCTGCTCAAGCCCCACTCTAAGATCCTGCTGCTGGGGCTCATCGCCGTGATCGGCGAAGGCATCGCGAACCTGCTGCAACCCTGGCCACTCAAGATTGTTCTCGATAACGTACTCAAATCGCGTGAGATACACGGCTGGCTCAACTCGCTTATTCAATCCACCGTTGGCCCGGACCGGCTGGCGGCTCTGGAATTCGCGGCCGCGGCTGTGCTCGCGATCGCTTTGATCGACGCCGTCTGCTCGTACACCGAGAAATACGTTACAACCAGCGTCGGCCAGTGGGTGATGCACGATCTGCGCTTGATGCTTTATCACCGCATCCAGCGGCTATCGCTGGCGTATCACGATCAAACGCAGACCGGTGATCTGCTCAGCCGCGTGACCAGCGACATCGATGCCATTCAAAGCTTCATCGCCTCCGGATTATTGACCGCGCTGCTGAACAGCATGACGCTGGTGGGCATGGTATGCGTGATGTTCTACATCAATTGGCGCTTCACGCTGATCGCGCTCTCGGTGGCGCCGGTACTCGCTGCCGTGGTCTTCACGTACACGCGCCGCATCAAGAAAGCCTCGCGCCAGGTGCGCAAGAAGGAAGGCGAGATCGTTTCCGTTATTCAGGAGGTGCTTTCCTCCATTCGCGTGGTGAAGGCTTTCGCGCGCGAAGATTACGAAGAGAGGCGTCTCGAGGAAGAGAGCTTGGAAGGCATCGAGATTGCGCTGCGGGCCCGCGGACTCAAGGCGAAGCTTGCGCCTATCGTCGACATCATTGTGGCCATCGGCACCGCCATGGTGTTGTGGTTCGGAGCTCGCATGGTGCTGAATGGGACGCTTTCGGCCGGCTCGCTGATTGTCTTCATTTTTTATCTGGGCAAGATGTACAAACCCATGCAAGAGCTTTCGAAAATGACAGACGCCTATTCGAAGGCTTCGGTGGGCTACGAGCGCATCAAGGAAATTCTGGACACCGAAGGCGAAGTGAAGGATATCCCGGGCGCCCGGCGCGCTCCCTATTTCAAGGGCAACATCGAATTCGATCGCGTCAATTTCAGCTACTCGCCGGATGTTCCGATTCTCAAGGACGTGAGTTTCAAGATTGAGCCCGGACAAGTGGCCGCGCTGGTGGGTCCAACGGGCGCCGGGAAGACTACTATCATCGGATTGATTCCGCGTTTTTATGATCCGACGTCAGGAGTGGTGCGGATCGACGGCACGGACATTCGCCAGTTCCGGCAGAAATCGCTGCGCCAGCAAATCAGCCTGGTGTTGCAGGAGACACTGCTGTTTCATGGGCCCATCTGGAACAACATCGCATACGGAAAGCCGTCCGCCAGCCGCGGCGAGATTTTTCGAGCAGCCGAGCTGGCCAATGCCCACGAGTTCATCGAAAAAATGCCGGACGGTTACAACACCATCGTCGGGGAGCGCGGCGTGACGCTATCCGGCGGGCAACGCCAGCGCATCGCCATAGCGCGCGCCATAATTCGCGATACACCCATTCTGATTCTGGATGAGCCAAGCTCCGGTCTGGACGCCGCGTCCGAGAAATTAGTTTTCGAAGCGTTGGACCGCTTGATGGAAAACCGAACCACCATCGTAATCGCGCACCGGCTCTCGACTATACGGCGCGCGAATGTGATTTACGCAGTGAAGGACGGCGCCATCGTGGAGCACGGCACGCATGAGGAACTCGTCAAGCTGGGCGGTGTCTATGCCTGCCTCTATGAGCTGCAGTTCCAGCGCGTGGAAGAAACGGAAGCGCTCGGGGCCAAGAACTGAAGAACCGAAGAACTCTTACTTCCGCCGTTTCTTCGTGCCGAACTCCGGGCCTGTTAAGGCATTCATCTGAATCACCGGGATAAGCGAATGCTGGGGCGCTTCGAACGACCGGCGGGCCTGGAGCGTGAGTTCATGGTTCAACGTCGAGACAAAGTCCTCGATCTGGCGCTGCATGGCGGCCATCTTTTCCCGCATGTTCAAAATAATTTCCACGCCTGCCAGATTCACGCCCAACTCGCGAGTAAGCTGCAGGATCACCTCCAGCCGCTCCAGATCTTCGTCCGTATACAGCCTGGTATTTCCTTCGCTGCGGGATGGCGCAAGCAGCCCCTCGCGCTCGTAGAGACGTAGCGTCTGCGGATGGATCTCGTATTGCTCCGCCACCGCGGAGATCATGTACGCAGCTTTCGATTTGGCTTTTCTCATACCATGCTCCATATCGCGGCTCGTGGATCTTCCTTGTCCACTTGCGACAGCTCGCGCAACAGTTCCTTGGTGCGCTCGTCATGCACCTTGGGCGCCTGGATGACAACTTCTACAATCTCGTCGCCGCGTTTGTTCTTGCGGGTATTCATGACGCCCTTCTCCCGCAGACGGAATTTCTGGCCATTCTGGGTTCCCTGCGGCACCTTGAGAAGCGCGCGGCCGTCGATGGTTGGCACTTCGATCTTGGCGCCGAGGCCGGCTTCGGAAACAGTGATGGGGACGTGGATCAGAATATCGTCGCCTTCGCGGCCGAAAAAAGCGTGCGGTTCCACTCGAACCGTGATGTACAGATCGCCGGCGGGCCCGCCATTTCTGCCCGCGTTACCTTTTCCAGCGACGCGCAATCGCGAACCAGCCTGAGCGCCGGGCGGAATCCGCACGTCCACTACTTCCGTCTTCGAAAGGCGGCCATCGCCATGGCAAGTGGGACAAACATTGCGCAATCGGCCCTTGCCGTCGCAGCGCGGGCAAGTCAAACTGAACTTCATCGCTCCGGCCATCTGCGTCACCTGGCCAGTGCCATCGCACTCCGGGCAAACGGTTGATGCGCCGCCCACCGAGCCTGATCCGCCGCAAGTTTCGCAAATCTCCTGGCGCACTACATTTAGGCGCACCTGAGTTCCGCGGATGGATTCCCAGAAATCGATGTTCAGGCCGTATTCGAGATCGGAGCCTTTCTCGGAGACCGACGGCCCGTGTTCGCCGCGCTTGCCGCCGAAGAACTGGCTGAAAATGTCCCGAAACGCCCCGCTTCCAGCGCCAGCACCAGAGTGTTCGGCGCCGCCCTGCTGATTCATGTATTCAGAGAAATCGAACCCACCGAATCCCATGCCGGGCTCGGATTGCCCCGCTCCGCCGCCAGGCCCGCCGGGTGGAATGTGATCCGAATAAAATCCGTGCTGGTCGTAGATCTGGCGTTTTTTGACGTCGCTCAGGACGTCGTAAGCTTCCTGTACCTTCTTGAAGCGCTCCTCGGAGGATTTATCGCCGGGATTCAGATCGGGATGATACTTGCGCGCCAGCTTGCGATAAGTCTTGCGAATCTCGTCCTCTTTGGCGTCCCGAGATACGCCGAGGACTTCGTAGTAATCCTGTTTGGTTGAGGCGGGCATTGCTGGTTTCTAGTTTCTGGTTCCTGGTTTCTCGTTGGGTGCTCAGGCGATGAACCAGAAACCAGAAACGAGAAACCAGAAACCGAAAGCGCGTTACTTCTTGTCTTCTACATCTACAAACTCAGCATCGACGACATCGTCTTTCTTGCCGTCGTTGGGCTTGGCGTTACCGTCTGCCTGCGCACCACCGCCGGGTGCTCCACCTGGAGGGGTCCCGGCGCTTTGGCTGGCGGATTTGTACATCGCTTCCGCCAACTTGTGGCTGGCAGTCTCCAGCTTCGACGTGGCTTGATTGATCTTGTCGATGCCGCCTTCTGACATCGCCTTCTTGGTCTCTTCGAGCGCGTCTTCCACCGCCTTGGCGTCGGAAGCGGCAACCTTGTCGCGATGTTCCTTCAGCATCTTCTCGATGTTGTAAACCATCGCGTCCGCGCGATTGCGCGATTCGATTTCCTCCTTCTTCTTGCGATCGTCGGAGGAATGCGATTCGGCATCGTGGGCCATTTTCTCCACTTCGTCCTTGCTCAGGCCCGAAGAAGAAGTAATGGTGATCTTCTGCTCATTATTGGTAGCCTTATCCTTCGCGGTGACGTTCAGGATTCCGTTGGCGTCAATGTCAAATGTTACTTCTACCTGTGGAAGCCCGCGCGGAGCCGGAGGAATACCCACCAGTTGGAACACGCCCAGCAGCTTATTGTCAGCCGCCATGGCACGCTCGCCCTGGAAGACCTTGATTTCGACCGACGTTTGATTGTCCGCAGCCGTCGAGAAGATCTCGCTCTTGCGGGTCGGAATAGTGGTGTTGCGCTCAATCAGGCGCGTGAACACGCCGCCCAGCGTTTCGATTCCGAGCGACAACGGAGTGACGTCCAAAAGCAGCACGTCCTTCACTTCGCCGCCCAGCACGCCGCCCTGCACGGCCGCGCCCACCGCAACAACTTCATCCGGATTCACGCTCTTGTTGGGTTCCTTGGCGAACAGATCGCGCACCTGTTGCTGCACCTTCGGCATGCGCGTGGAACCGCCCACCAGAACCACTTCATCGATCTGCGCCGGCGTGGTCCCGGCATCCGACAGAGCCTGCCGGCAGGGACCGCTGGCGCGATCCAGAATATCCGCCGTCATTTGCTCCAGGCGAGCGCGGGTTAGCTTCACGTTCATGTGCTTGGGACCGCTCGCATCCGCCGTCAGGAACGGCAGATTGATTTCCGTTTCCAGCACCGTGGACAACTCGATCTTGGCCTTCTCGGCCGCTTCCTTCAGACGCTGCAGCGCCATCTGATCCTTCGAGACATCGACGCCGGTTTCTTTCTTGAACTCCTGCACCAGCCAGTCGATAATCCGCTGATCCAGGTTGTCGCCGCCCAGGTGCGTGTCGCCGTTGGTGGATTTCACTTCCACCACTCCATCGCCTACTTCCAGAATGGAAATGTCGAACGTGCCACCACCGAAATCGTAGACCGCGATGGTTTCGTTCTTCTTCTTGTCGAGTCCGTAGGCCAGCGCGGCAGCCGTCGGCTCATTGATGATTCGCATTACTTCGAGGCCGGCAATTTGTCCTGCGTCCTTGGTGGCCTGGCGCTGCGAGTCGTTGAAATAGGCCGGCACGGTGATCACGGCCTTGGTTACTTTTTCGCCCAGGTAAGCTTCCGCAGCTTCTTTCAGCTTGGTCAAAATCATGGCGGAGATCTCAGGCGGCGAATAGCGCTTGCCCATGATCTCGACGCGCGCGTCGCCATTTTCGCCGGCGACAACCTTGTACGGCACCAATTTCATTTCTTCCGAGACTTCATTGAACCGGCGGCCCATGAAGCGCTTGATCGAATAAACGGTATTTTCCGGATTCGTAACGGATTGCCGCTTGGCAACCGTGCCCACCAGCCGTTCACCGCTCTTGGTGAATCCGACCACGGACGGCGTGGTCCGGCCGCCCTCCTGGTTGGGGATAACCACAGCCTGCCCACCCTCCATCACGGATACGACCGAATTCGTCGTCCCTAAGTCTATCCCAATGATTTTACTCATCTTTCCTCAATCCTCCAGAGTCAGATTCCGGGTTGTTTAGTTTAGCCTGTTCCTATTATCAAACTTTAGTGTGTTGTTGTCAAGAGTGAGTCGCCGCCGTGCCAAAAGACAACGGCCCGGGCGCTCGAGGCGTCCGGGCCGGAAAATTTCAATTTGCTTTCTTTTAGAGCGTTACTGCCCCGCTGGGATGGTCCAGATCAGCAGTGAAGATGTATTGTCGTCTACCGCTGCCAGAGTGATCACGCCATCGTGATACATGGTGGCCAATCCGAAGGAGCCGCCCGCGGCAGGATCCACCGAGTATTCGGAAACGAACTGGCCATCGACGGTGAATTCCACCAGTTCGCTGTTCTGAGTCGGGTCGGCGTTGATCACGTCGCTATTCGAGACAATCAGATGGCCGTTGGGCGCCAGCGTCATCGCCAGTGCGCCGTGCAGATGCTTCTGGTCTTGGTAGATGCGGTATCCCATGCCGCCGTCGGCGCCGATTTGTGAGGCATTCGGGACGGCGTAGATGGCGTTTTCAAAACTGGCGGAGACGTACAGAATGTCTCGAGCCGCATCGAAAGCGAGACCGGTTGGTCCAACTTCAAGAGCTGCTGGATCGCCACGGTGGCCGTAGCCGGACGAAATGATCAGCGCCTTTTCGACCGAAACCTTGGTCTCGCTGACTGCCAGATCCAAGCGGCTGATGGTGCCGTTCAGAACGTTGGAGATGAACACCTGCACGAAATCGCCGCGGTCATTCACCGTGAAATCCCAGGGTCCGTTGATGTTGTTCGAATCCGGATGCGTCCAGATCACGTTCGCGTTCCTGTCGAGCGCGATTAAAGAGCCGGCTTGCGCGGTGGCCGAGGTTCCATCGCTGGTTGGAAAATTAGCCACCAGAACCACGCCTGCCTTCAAAACGGCCAGACCGGTGGAAAGACCCAGCGAGCCTTTTCCCTGGTAGAACAGGGACGGCGTGGAACCCTCGATCCTGGTGATGGTGGTGCCGGTTCCCTGCAGGTTCTTGCTGTTGTTGAAATTGGAAACCAGAATATCGCCCGGGTTCAACATGCCGCCGGTGGGAAACTGGCGGGGAACGAACGCCACGCCATAAGGGTTCACGTCGCCATTGGAGGGGACGGTGGAAACTGTCACCGGCGCGCCCAGACTCCCCAGAATGTCGCCCTGAATGCTATTCAGTTGTTGGCCGTTCGCGGCCGAAGCCAGAAGGACCGCGGCGCCCAGAAAAGCGGCCGTCTTGTTGATGAGTTGGTTGTTCATTTTCTTTCTCCTCTTTTTTTTGAATGTCTGTCTGACGAATCGAGATTAACCGGGAAGGCGGTGCGATGTCGTAAATCAGAAGTTAAACTGCGGTTATTCGTGGCCAGGAAAGCCAGCAGCTCTTCGACGCTATGAAACTGCGCTGACCGGCCCGAATCAATGTGTTCCACACGTCCTTCGAATTGGCCGACGGCCAGATCCATGGTGGGGCGAAGTTGAATTACGAAATCTCCCTGCATGACGCCAGAGTATCCGGCACTTAGAGGCGAGTCGTTAGGGAGTTGTTAGAAAGCGGTTAAATAGCCGCGCGCGCAGCTGGAGGGCCAAGGCGCTGGAGCAGGAAAACCCGGAGAGGTTCGGTTTCGCTCATTGATCCGGCCAGCCGTTGG
>Ga0187871_10002969_pt1 | contig 13371 bp, 12 predicted proteins | sample June2016WEW_16_1_FD_132988 | JGI IMG/M metagenome (GOLD analysis project Ga0187871, IMG submission 132988) | Peatland microbial communities from SPRUCE experiment site at the Marcell Experimental Forest, Minnesota, USA - June2016WEW_16_10 | ecosystem: Environmental > Terrestrial > Soil >... | reverse complement strand
GGCCCCGGTGACCGAGCCGCCCGAGCAGGCGCTGAGCAGCACGCAGGCGCCGGCCGCGGCCGCGGCGGCCGCTGCGGCCCACGGGGCCGATCGAAGCTGTGCGGCTGGCCGCGGCGGGCCGTTAACTGGCCTGGTGCCTGGCCGCCAGCCGCTCCCGCCCATGCGGCGCGTCCCAGCCCAGAACAGGGCCTTCCGGTACTATCCGGCTCGGGTTGAGATGCGGGTGGGTGGTGAAGTAATGCCGTTTGATCTGATCGAAATCGGTGGTCTCGCGGAAAGCAGGCACCGAATAGAGGTCACGTGCGTAGGCCCAGAGATTCGGGTAATCGGTCAGCCGGCGGATGCTGCACTTGAAGTGCGAGTAGTAGACCGAGTCGAATCGCGCCAGGGTCACCCAGAGCCGCACGTCAGCCTCGGTGATCGCAGCACCGATCAGGAACCGCTGTCCGGCCAGGTGCTGCTCAAGCTCGTCCAGGGTGGCGAAGAGCCGCCCGACGGCCTCGTGATAGGCGATCTGGTTCCCGGCGAACCCGGCCCGGTAGACGCCATTGTTGACGTTCCGGTAGACCAGCGCGTTAATGCTGTCGATGGCGGGCCGCAGCGCCGCCGGGTAAAGGTCGGCCCCGGCGTCGGCCCAGGCCCCGAACTGGGTTTCCAGGTCGATCGTGATGTCCGGGAAATTGTTGCTGACAATGCGCTTGGCCGCGCGGTCCCAGAGCACCGGAACCGAGATATGGCCGTCGTAGCCCGGCTCGGTAGCCTCGTACGCCTCGCGCAGCAGCGCGAACGAGTTGACCGGATCAAGGCCGTGCCCCGGGCCCTCCCGGAACGCCCAGCCGCGCCCGTCCCGTACCGGGTCCACGGCCGACAGCGAGATGACCTCTTCGAGGCCCATCAGCTTGCGGACGATAGCGGTCCGGTGCGCCCACGGGCAGGCCCACGAGATGTAGAGGTGATACCGGCCAGGCTCGGCCTGGTGCCCGCTGGAGCCGTCGGCGGAGATCCGGCCCTGGAACGGGTAGGCGGCCCGGACGAACTCGCCGTCCGGCCGATCCGCGCCGCGGTCCCGGTTGGGCCTGAAGTCGCCGTAGTCGCCGAACGCGGCGAAGTCGACCGGGCTGGCGCCGCGAGCCTGTTCATCGATAGCTGACATGATTCCTCCCTCGCGGATCCAGCCTAGGCGCCCGCGCGATCCGGGGCCTTCGCCACGGCGATGGCCTCGGCCGCTGACATGGCCATCCCGCGGGCCTGCGCCGCCTCATACCGCTGGTCGCCCAGCGCCAGCCGGACCGCGGCGGCCCCTTCATTAATCCTGGCCAGGTCCGGTTCCGGGACCGGCGCGCCGATTGCCGCGCGGAGCGCCTGCGACGCGCCGAACAGGACCGCGGCCCGGTCCATCTCGCCCGCCGCGGCGTCGACTCCGGCCAGTTCCTCCAGGGCCTCGGCGACCGCGCGGCGCTCGCCGACCGCCTCGGCGAGATCAAGGCTCCGGCTGAGATGATCGCGGGCCGCCGGGTAGTCCTTGCGGGCCAGCGCCGCCAGGCCGAGGTTGGTCAGCGCGACCGAGGCCAGCCGCCGGTCGCCGAGCTGTTCGGCCAGGGCGAGCGCCTCGGCGTGCAGCTCAGCAGCGGTGTCCAGGTCACCGGTGTGGTACAGAACCGTCCCGAGGTTGGTCAGCGCGCCGCCGATCAGCTTGCGGTCCCCGATCCTTCTCGCGTTGGCCAGGTGCTCCTCGAAGCGGGTTCTGGCCAGGTCGTATTCGGCCCGGTTGAGCGCGACGACACCGAGGTTGCCCAGGATCAGCGTGGCCGCAGGCTGGCCGGCCGCCAGGTCCTCCCGGCCGGCCGCGACCAGGCTGGCAAACCGGCCGGCGTCCAGCTGGCCCACACCGACAACCATCCGGTAACCGGGCGGCTGAGTCAGCAGTGCCGCGGACCCTGAGCCAAGTGCGCGCCGCAGCCTGGAGATATACACGCGCAGCGTGGCCATGCAGTGCGGCGGCGGCTCTCCCGCCCACAGATCCTCGGCAAGCCGGTCGGCGGAGACGACCTGGCCGGCTGAAAGGAGGAGCCTGGCCAGCAACGTACGCTCCCGGAGGCCGCCGAGATCTTTTGTCTCCCCGCCGTCGGCCACCTCGACGGAACCGAGGATGCGGAACTCCACGTCTGCGACCGCCTCATCTGGTGCGTGCGGCCAATCGTAAGCCGACGGTTAACCCGGCGCACCCTCCTGCGGCTAACCCGGCGTACCGTCCCGCGGCTAACCCGGCGCACCCTCCTGCGACCGGATTAGCCTGCCTGGCCTGGTCTTTGCTAGCCCTTCCCGGCTCCCGTCAGGCCGTCCCGGCTGGCAGCGCGGCAGCCATCCGGTGCACCGCCTCCGCCATCAGCTCAGGCGAGGTGCCCATGTTAAGCCGGGCGAAGCCGGCGCCCTGCACACCGAAGCTGCGGCCAGGGCTCAGCGCGACCCGGCCGCGGGCCAGGAACTCAGCCGCCGGGTCGGCGCCGAGCCCGAGCGCCCGGCAATCCAGCCAGGCGAGGAAGCTGGCGTCGGGCTGGACGTAGCCGACCCCGGGCAACCGCTCGGCCAGCAGCCCGGCCAGCGCCCGGCGGTTCTCGTCCAGCTGGCCAAGCGCCGCGTCAAGCCACGGCAGCGCCTCGCTGAACGCGGCGACTGTGGCGAGCAGGCCGAGGTGGGAGGCCAGCAGCGCATCCCAGCGGTCCGCCACGACTTTCGCATACTCCGGTGACCCGGCGACCGCGACACCGCACTTGAGGCCCGCGATATTCCAGCCCTTCGAGGCTGACGTGAACACGATGGCCCGCTGCGTCATCTCGTGGTCGAGCGAGAGGAAAGGCACCTGCTCGGCACCGGGCAGTACCAGCGGCGCGTGAATCTCGTCGGCCAGCAGGATCGCGCCGCGGCGCTGGCAGATGTCGGCCACCGTCATCAGCTGCTGTCGTGACCAGACCCTGCCGGTCGGGTTATGCGGGCTGCAGAGCAGGTAGGCGCTGGCGCCCTCGGCCGCGAGCGCCCGGTCGATGGCATCGGGATCCAGGTCGTGGCGGCCGTCATAGCCCCGGCTCAGCGGCGCCTCGATTACCCGGCGCCCGGCGAATCCGAGCCGGAAAAAGAACGGCGGGTAGACCGGCGGGTTGATCACGATCCCCGACCCGGGCGGCGTGACGGCCTGGATCACCTCAGCTATCCCGGTCATGACGTCAGGAATGGCGAATACCGCTGCGGGATCGACCTGCCACCGCAGCCGCTTGGCCGCGAACGCCGCGAACGCCTCGCCAAGCTCGCCCTTATCTGGATAGCCGCTGTCGCCGAGCGCGAGCGCGGCGGTGACGGCCGCTGAGACGGGCTCGGCCAGGTCGAAATCCATCTCGGCCACGAAGGCTGGCAGCACATCACTCGGGTAGGACCGCCATTTGAAGCTCTTCCGCTTCCTGAGCCGATCCAGCGCGCAGCTTCCGAGCATGGCATCCATCCCGCGATGGTAACCCGGCTCAGGTCCGCCGCCTGGACTGCGGCCAGCCGGTCACCGGGCACCACCCGCAGCGCAGCCCGGCGCCGGTCTCCCCCCGGTTCCACCTCGGCGGGGCCCCGCGGCACGGAGTGCGGCTAGTTTCTCCGTATGGCGGCAGCAGAGGTAGAACTCGAGGTCGGAACGCGGATGGTGCGCATCTCCAACCCGGACCGGGTGTACTTCCCGGCGCGCGGCGAGACCAAGCTCGACCTCGTCCGCTATTACCTGTCGGTCGGCGACGGCATCGTGCGCGCCCTGCGCGAGCGGCCGTGCATGATGCACCGCTTCCCGGCTGGGGTCTCGGGCGAGAAGGTGCATCAGAAACGGGTTCCCAGCGGTGCGCCTCCATGGCTGGAGACGGTGCGGGTGGACTTCCCGCGCTATGGCAGGCACGCCGACGAACTCTGCGTGACCGAGCTGGCCAGCGTCGTGTGGGCGGTCCAGATGTCCACCGTGGAGTTTCATCCCTGGAACTCGCGGCGGGCTGACACCGAACGGCCGGACGAGTGGCGCATCGACCTGGACCCCATGCCGCGCTGCGGGTTCGACACCGTGCGCAGGGTCGCCCACCTCGCGCACGAGATCCTCGACGAGCTGGGTGCGACCGGGTGGCCGAAAACCTCGGGCGGCAACGGCCTGCACATCTACGTCCGGATCGAGCCAAGGTGGGGTTTCGCCGAAGTCCGGCGGGCCGCTTACGCCTTCGCCAGGGCAGTGGAACGCCGCGCGCCGGACGATGTGACGACCACCTGGTGGCGCAAGGACCGTGACCCCGCCAAGCTGTTCGTCGACTACAACCAGAACGCCAGGGACCACACGATCGCCAGCGCCTACTCGGTGCGCGGCGTGCCGGAAGCGACCGTCTCCACGCCGGTCTCCTGGGACGAGATCAACGACGTCGAGCCCGGCGACTGCACCATCGCCACCATGCCCGGCCGCTTCGCCAGGCTCGGCGACCTGCACCGGGGCATCGACGACGACGCCTACTCGCTGGACACCCTGCTGGAGTGGGCAGATCGCGACGGCCTCGAGTAGCGCGCGGGCCTGGGCTATCGGGCGAGTGCGCCCATCGGGTCCCAGGCCGGCAGCACAATCGGCTCGGTGTCGAGAGCTTGCTGCAGTTCGCCCGGGAGCGCGCTACGCCGTGCCGCTATCTCGAAGACGTACTGGTCGAACCACGAGTCGTTCATGGTGTAGAAGCCGTCCTTGCCCTTGTCGGCGCCCCAGCTGTTCTCCACCCGCCACCTGCGGGGGACGCCGCCGAGGACATCTACGCCGGTGAAGAGCATGGCGTGGGTCATCTCGGTCTCGTGATACAGCAGCCGATCAGCCTTGCCGAGGGTGAAAGCCGTGTCATAGACCGATGACAGGTCGTACAGGCTGGCGTCCCATACGCCGTATTCGTTACTCATCATCTTGCCAACGTCGCAGCCGAACCACACCGGCTCGCCTTGCTGCAGGGCCTGCGATGCGATGTCCTTGATCACTGACATGTCCACGTTCAGGTAGGTGACCGGCGGAGCACCGAGCACATTGCCGAGGTACTCGACGGTGAAGGTCTTGCCGACCGGGCTCGACGAGCGCGGGTCGTGGACCAGGCACACATAGTCGTCGATGGGCAGCTCCACGTACTTCGCCGCGAACTCCCTGGGAGTGAGCACGCCGTCACGGTGGAACTCCCGGTCCTTGTCGGTCCACTGCCAGTCGAAGCTGTCCGGCGGGGTGCCGAGGTGGATGCACAGCACCCGGTAGATGACTCGGAGGATGTCCGCCTTCTCGGCCCGCGCCGCGTCGATGCCCCGGGCGGCTGCCTCGCGTACCGACTTGGCCCCTTGCCGCAGCAGGTTGCGCAGCACCGAGTTCATCCGGGCTGTGCTGGAAGAGCTGTGAGTCTCAGGCATGAACGACTTGGGCACCAGACCATGCTTATTGACAATTGCCACGAACATGTTCCACTGGCCGCCGTCACTGGCCACCGAGTCGAGGAGAAAGGCGACGGTCCGGTCGTCAACGGCACGCCCGGCCGTCTCAATAACGGCTTCGAGGAAGTAGTTGGCCCGCTCGATCTTGTCCCAGAACATCGCGTAGTTCTGGGAAAACTCGAAGTTCTTGAGCCCCATCTTCTTCATGGCGCCGACGCGCAGCAGATTGAGACCGGCGAATAGCCAGCACCGGCCGCTGCGCTCCTGATTGGTGACCTTCCAGTCGTCCAGCGCAGTGGACAGCGAGTGGTCAGTGTTATTGATGATCTCCCGGTTGATGGCCACGTCATCGACGGCGACCCGCGTCACGGCGTTCTGCACGAGCCGGTAGGCCGGACTGGCGGAAAAGTCCTTGCGGAGCAGTTCCAGGTCCCCGACGCTCAAAGTCCCGTCCATGCTCGGCATCTCACTCTCCTCGGCTAGCGTTCGGTTTCCGACTTCAACGTACCAGCGGGCCGGCCCGGCACCGGCTGAGCGCCCGGACGGCTGCCGATGCCGCGGTGCTCAGGCAGCGGGACAAGTAACGACGTGCCCGGGTGGTGCCTCTGCGGTCACCCGTCCATCCGGCGGCCAGCCGCGCGGGTGCGCTAGAGTCACGCCGTGACGGACGGCAATGACTGGCGTGTGACGATCTCGCTGCCCGAGCCCGAGCAGGTGCAGCGGGCGCAGCAATCGTTCTCCGCGCATGAGGTGGAAGATGATATCCGCCGCCGGGTCGGCGGGAACATCGCTGTCGGTGCCGGTGATACGCAGATCTTCCTCTATGCGGGCACCGAGATCGCCGCCAGGGAGGCTGACCGGGTCGCCCGCGATTTGCTGGCCCGGCAGGACATTCCGGCGGAGTTCGCCCTCCACCGCTGGCATCCCATCGAAGAGGAGTGGGAGAGCCCGGATGTCGCGATGCCGCAGACCGAGGCCGAGCGCCAGGCCGAGCACCAGCGGCTTGAGGACGAGGAAGCCAACGAGTCCCGCGCCGCCGGGATTGCCCAGTGGGAAGCCAGGGTGGAGCTTCCTTCGCATCGCGAGGCTGTCGCGCTCGCGACCAAGCTGCGCAGCGAGGGCCGGACGGTCGTGCGGCGCTGGAGGTTCCTGTTGGTCGGCGCCGGCAACGAGGACGACGCTCGGGAACTCGCCGAGCAGATCAGGCGGGAGGCGCCGCCAGATGCGACGGTCCGCGCCGAGCAGTCCGGCGTTCGCCTGCCGTTCATACCATTCTGACCGTCAGATACGGTGCCAGCGTTCAGCGCACACCACGCTTGGTGGAGCAGGACATGACGGCCCCCGCATCCGCACGGCGATCCCGGCTGGCTAGCGCAGCGGCAGCGGCAGCGGCAGCGGCAGCGGCAGCGGCAGCGGCAGCGGCAGCCTACGCGTGCACCTGCGGAAGCCGCTGGTCCCATGGCGCGGCTTGCTCGAGCTGGCTGGCCACCTGAACCAGCAGGTCCTCCCTGCCGTAGGCGGCGACGAGCTGCACGCCGACCGGCATGCCGTCGGGCGTCCAGTGCAGCGGCAGGCTCACGGCCGGCTGGCCGGTCATGTTGAACTGCGCCGTATAGGGGATGAAGCTGGCGACCCGCTGGCCCTCGGCCTTCGGCCCATCCGCGGTGAACCAGCCCAGCTCCGGCGGGACCGCACCGAGGGTGGGCGTCACCAGCAGGTCGTGGCCATCCCACCAGTTCGCCATCCGGCGCGCCCACATCCCGATCCAGGCCCGGCTGCGCAGATATGCCGTAGCGTGCATGGCCGCGCCGAGCTGCCGGTAGTGGACATTGCGCGGCTCGATCTCGTCCTCGGTGATCGGGCGGCCGAGCAGCATCTCGAACGAGCGGAACGTCGCCTCGGTGTTGGCGGCCATGATCGTGCCGAAGTGCCGGCCAAACGCCTGATCGGACATTGCCGCGGGCGCGGACTCCTCGACGTGGTGGCCGAGCGACTCCAGCAGCCGGGCGGTGGCTGCCACCGCGGCGCGGCACTGCGGATCGTCAAGAAAGCCTTCGTCGCGCGGCCGGTCCAGCACCCCGACCCGCAGGCGCCCCGGGCTGGCGCCGACCTCCGCACTCAGCGGGCGATGCAGCGGGGGCGCATAGTAGGGCTCGCCGACCTCCCTGGTACTGATCACGTCAAGGATGCCAGCCGCGTCACGAACCGTCCGGGTCAGCACGCCGTCGATCGTGCCGCCGCCCCAGCCCTCCCCGATCAGCGGGCCCTGGCTGACCCTGGCGCGGGTCGGTTTGAGCCCGACGATCCCGCAGGCGCTGGCCGGGATGCGAATAGAGCCGCCGCCGTCGCTGCCGTGCGCGACGGGCACCATGCCGCTGGCCACCGCTGCCGCCGAGCCTCCCGAGGAGCCGCCGGCGCTGCGACCGGGATCCCAGGGGTTGCGGGCCGCGGGGAAGCTCCGCGCCTCGGTGGTCACCGTGGTGCCCATCTCCGGCACGCTGGTGCGGCCGAGCGGTACGAAACCAGCCAGCCGGAACGCCTCGGCGAGGTAGGACGTCACCGGAAAGGCCAGCTCACGCATCGGCCCGATGCCGCACGCCGTCACCTCGCCCGCGACAGTGCAGCCCAGGTCCTTGAAGAGGATCGGCACCCCCCGAAACGGCCCGTCGGGCAGGTCGCCGACCGCCTCGGCCCGCGCCCGGTCGAACCGGTTCCTGATTACCGCATCGAGCCGAGGGTTCACCGCCTCGATCCGGCCGATCGCCGCTTCCACCAATTCCGTGACGCTGACCTCGCCACGACGAACAAGGTCAGCCTGCGCGGTAGCGTCCAGCCACGTTATCTCGATCACACTCGCACGCTACACGCGAATGAACTCGCCTCATGGCGGTCATCCCCGGCAGAGGATCTCGCCATGGGGGATAAGGAACCAGGCATCGTCGCTCGACGCCCACCGGCGCCATGCCGCGGCCAGCCCGTCGAGATCGTCCCGGCTCGCCAGACCTAGCCTGACGGCCTGGTCAGCGAAGTTCGACTGGGTCACCCGCTCAGCCCACAGCCCGCCCCACCACGAGCGGTCGTCAGGAGTGGCATAGCACCAGGAGCTGGCCGATACGTCGATCTCGTCGAACCCGGCCGCCCGGGCCCAGCCCAGCATGCGCCGGCCCGCGTCGGGCTCGCCGTTTAGTGCCCTGGCCACCCGCTGGTAGAGCAGCTGCCAGCCCCGCAGCCCAGGATCCTCTGGATACCAGAACATCCCCCCGTAGTCGGCGTCGCGGGCGGCGACGACACCGCCCTGGCGGCAAACCCGGCGCATCTCGGCCAGCGCAGCCACCGGGTCGGCCAGGTGCTGCAGCACCTGGTGCGCATGCACCACGTCGAAGGCTCCGTCGGCAAAGGCCAGCTGATACACGTCGCCGGCCTGGAAACTGACGTTGCGGCGGCCCTGCCGCACTGCTTCGGCCCGAGCACCGGCGAGGACCTCGCCGGCTACGTCGATCCCGATGACCCGGCCCTCCCCCACTGTGGCCGCCAGGTCGGCGGTGATCGTGCCGGGGCCGCAGCCGATATCGAGCACCTGCGTCCCTCTCGACAGCCGCGGAACCAGGTAACCTGCCGAATTCGCAACCGTTCGCCAGCGGTGCGACCGCAGCACGCTGTCATGATGGCCGTGGAGGTAGGTCTGCGCGGCATCCGGCATCTACCGATCATTCAATGAATGGATCAGGCTCGTCAAAGCCAGCAGCCAGGCTGCCGCGGACAACCGGCGATCAAGGATCCGGCCGGGCGCTGCCGTCTCCCCCGGCAGGGCTCGCGCCGCCCGCCCGGATCTCGCCGGTCAGGTACCGCTGCAGAGTGGGACCGATGGTCGCGGCAAGGTCATCCGGGCTGGCCGACGCCACCGGCCCGAGCGCCAGGACGAACCTGGCCACCGCGAGCCCGAGTACCTGGCTCGCGACCATGCCCGCCCGGTACTCCGCATCCGCGATATCGCCGCGGGCACCCCCGGCGGCACCCGCCAGGCCAGGGGTGCCTCCGGCCTCGCCGGCGCTGACCGCGCGGGCCACCGGTCCCAGGATTGCTTCGGAAATGAACTCCCGCAGCATCCTCGCTGCCTGCTCGCTGGTCAGCGCCGAACGCAGCAAGCCGAGGAAAGTGGTGCGAACCGCAGGGTCCTCCCACGCCGTCAGCGCGGTCCTGATCAGCTGCTCCCCGGTGCTGACGCTGGCGTCCCGCGAGCCGGCCTCCAGGGCGGCCAGGATCTCGCCCGGTGCCACCGGCAGCCGCATCGCAGCGACGAACAGCTGCTCCTTCGAGCCGAAGAAATGGTGCACAAGCGCCGGGTCCACGCCCGCGTCGGCGGCGATGGACCTGATCGTCGCCCCGTTGTAGCCGTGATCACCGAACCGGCGGCGGGCGGCCGCCAGGATCGTTTCCCTGGTCCCGCTGGCACCGGCCCTGCGGCCCGCGGCGCGGCCGGCAGTCACCGGGCTGCACCCGTTCCCGAAGTCGACAGCGTGAGCTGGAAGAAGCGTTCCTCCAGGGTCGCTGGCGCTTCCTGCACGCTGGCATCAATGCCGCCGAGCGCCCGCCGGACCTCCTCAGGTGCGGAACCTGGCACCCGCAGCGAGCGGCCGGCTAGCGCCACCAGCAGCCCGGCCCGCTCAAGTGCCGTGAACGCGGCCGTCCACGACGCGGCCGTCACGACGCTGACCCGGGCCGCTCCGATGATCTCGGCGGCGGCGCCATGGGCTACCACCGCGCCGCCCGCCATGATCACCAGACGCCCGCACTCGCCGGCCTCCTCCAGATGGTGGGTCGTCACCAGCACTCCGGCCCCCGCCGCGGCGGCGTCGGTAATGGTGTCCCAGAGCCGCGCCCGGCCGAGCGGGTCGACCCCCGAGGTGGGCTCGTCGAGGATCAGCAGGTCCGGCCGGTGCGACAGAACCTGCGCGAATGCGACGCGGCGCTGCACGCCGAGCGGCAGCGAGCCAACGACCGTGTCGCCGTAGGAACGCAGCGCCGCGGGCAGCCCCGGCGGCTTGTCCCCGTCCCGTCCGCCGCCGAACACCGCCGCCGAGAACTCCAGATTCTCCGCCGGGGTCAGGTCGTCGTAGAGGCCAAGTCCCTGTGGAAGGTAACCGATCCGGCGGCGGGTTTCGCGTGACGGCTCGGCGCCGAACAGCGCGACCTCGCCTTCCGAGGCAGGCAGCAGGCCGAGCAGCAACCGGATCAGCGTGGTCTTTCCGGCCCCGTTGGCGCCGAGCAGGCCGACGATCTCGCCGGAATTCACCCGCAGGTCAACCTGGTCAACGGCGGTGAGCTGGCCGAACCTGCAGGTCACCGCGACGCACCGGGCGAGCGGTCCGGAGCCGGACGGGATGGGCCCGCCAGGTGAGACAGCGCCGCCGGGCGCGACAGCGCGGCCAGGTGAGACAGCGCGGCCAGGTGAGACAGCGCCGCCGGCGGTCATGCCGCGCCCCCAGCCAGCTGAAGCTCGCCCGCTAGCTGAAGCTCGCGGGCTAGTGCCGCGATCGTCACCGCATCCTGAAGGTCCGGCCGGATTGGCTCCCCCGCCCCGGCACCCGACCCCGGCGGATCCCAGATTCGCCAGCGCCCGCCTCGCCGCCAGGCCCGGCGCTCGTCCTGCGCAGCCGGGCGCTCGGTCACCGCGCGCAGTGTGCCGGGTATCGCGGCGACGATCTCCTCCGGTGTCCCGATGGCGAGTTCCCGCCCGTCATCCAGGGCGAGCACGATGGCGGCCCGCTCGGCTTCGTCCAGGTAGCTCGTGGAGAAGACGACCGCCGACCCGCCCGCAGCCGCCCGGGCGATCAGCCACCACAGATCGGACCGGCTTACCGGATCTACCCCGGTGCTCGGCTCGTCGAGCACGAGCAATTGCGGCCGGTGCACCATCGCGGCGATCATGCCGAGCTTCTGGCGCATCCCGCCGGACAGCTGGCCGGCCAGCCGGTCCCTGGCCGTCGCGAGCCCGGCCCGGCCGAGGTACTCGGCGGCCTGCTCGCGGGCCCGGGCGGCAGTCAGGCCATAGGCCGCGGCGCGGAAGGCCAGGTTCTCGGCGACCGTCAGGTCAGGGTAGATGCCCGAGCTTGCAGGCAAGTAACCGATCTGCCGCGCATCCGGCCTGCTGACCTGCCCGGTACCTGGCGCCTGCGCCCCCGCGAGGCAGCGCAGCAGCGTCGTCTTGCCGGCCCCGTCGCCGCCTACCACCGCGGTCACCTGTCCAGCCGTTGCGGCAAGTGACACGCGGTCAAGGGCGGGTGAGTTCTGATGCCAAACGGATACCTCGCGCAGGCCCCAGCTGACCGGGCGAGTGCCGTCGCCAGTGAGTCCGGCACCGCCGCCGGCCGGGCCGTTCACCCCGCCCGGCGGCCGGCTCGCTCCGCCACGCGGCCGGCTCACCCCGCCTGGCTGCCCGCTCACCCCGCCCGGCGGGCCGCTCACCCCGCCCGGCGGGCCGCTCACCCCGCCCGGTGAGCCGGTCATGCCGGGTCCCCGGGCCCGCTGCCGACCAGCGCGGCACGCTGCGCGCCGGCCACCCCGGGCGGCCGGTGCCGTCGCCCGGATGACGGCGCCGGCGCGAGAAAGGCCCGGAACCGAAGCGTGGCCAGCGTGACGATGACGGCGCCGAGCAGCGCCAGGAACGCGAACGACGGCCAGAGCGCGGTGATGGGCTCCGCCCTGAGCATCACGCCGCGGGAGATCTGGTTGAAGTAGGTCAGCGGCAGCAGGTAAGCGATCCAGCGGACGCCCGCGACGATCGAGGACAGCGGGAAGATCAGCCCGGACAGCAGCACCTGCGGCAGCAGGACCATGATGGCCAGCTGAATCGCCTGGCCCTGGTTCTGCGAGACGCTGGAGATCAGTACGCCGAGCCCCAGGGTCACGAACAGGAACTCAAGGGCGCCCAGCCCGAACACCAGGGGCGAGCCGCGGAACGGGACGCCGAAGATGGCGATGCCAACGAGGAGCACGAGTGCAAGGTCGACCGTCGCCACCACGAAGTACGGAACGATCTTGCCAAGGTAGACGTCCCTGGTGCGCAACGGCATTACGGCTAGCTGTTCGAGCGTGCCGGATTGCCGCTCGCGGACCACGCCGAGACTGGTGATGATCGTACCGATGAAGACCAGGATGACGCCCGCGATGCCAGGGATCATGATGTCGGATGTCTTGAGGTCTGGGTTATACAAGATAGTGACCTGCGGCGCGGGCAGCGCAAGGCCAGCCGCGCCTGCCGACCCGCTCGCGGCGGCGGATCCGGCCCGCCGCTCCAGGTTGGCCAGCGCGGTCAGCGCCGCCCGCGCCGCGAATAGCTGACTGCCGTCGATGAGCATGACCGGCCTCGCGCCGCCGGTGACCACGGCGACATCCGCCTTACCATCACGCAGTTCGTCCTTTGCCCAGCTCAGGCCCTGCGCCGGCGCCATCATTACGACATCACAGCTCAGGCCGACGCCGCGGCACGGCTGATGCAGCACCGACCCGACCGCCTGGGCCCGCGGGCCAGCCGCAGCGACCGTGATCGTTTTAACGTCGAAGCTCGCCGCGTAACCGAGCACCACAAGCAACAGGACCGGCATCACGATCATCATCGCGAGCGTCCGGCGATCCCGGCGCAACTGGCGGAACTCCTTCACGATCATCGCCCACACCGGCGCTCGCCTCCCTGACGGGATATTTCAACGCACGATGAACTCTACAGACGATGAATTTCCGGTGTCAAGGCCACATCAACCGCGCAGCAGGAGCGCCGACCGCAGCCGACGGAGACGGCACCACGCCGGCGGAGACGGCACCACGCCGGCGGAGACGGACGCCACCGGAGGGAGCCACGCCGGCGGAGACGGACGCCACCGGAGGGAGCCACGCCGGAACTGGCCACGGTCCGGGCCG
>Ga0187871_10002968_pt1 | contig 13375 bp, 17 predicted proteins | sample June2016WEW_16_1_FD_132988 | JGI IMG/M metagenome (GOLD analysis project Ga0187871, IMG submission 132988) | Peatland microbial communities from SPRUCE experiment site at the Marcell Experimental Forest, Minnesota, USA - June2016WEW_16_10 | ecosystem: Environmental > Terrestrial > Soil >... | reverse complement strand
GTCTTGTCGTTTCAGTGCTGGCCGTGACGCGGGATGGGCGGAGGCGGCGCTATGGAGTCGCGACGTGGTCACCCAGTGGTTGCCCCGGACTTGAATAAGCCCGACGATTCTTTGCCGGGCACGGGTGTTCATTCTTACGGAATGAGCGCTTGCCGTAGCTTTCTGAACGTCCGCGTGGCCGGTGATTCATTTACAGCGTCTCAAGCCGGTTTGTATCAATACTCTGATTGTGACACCAAGTCTGGCGGTAAGTATAAGTAGTGTTTATGAAGCTGACACCAGAATTGAATTCTGCCACCAAAGTCACTCCGCGCGCCGAACTTCGTCAGCGGAACCAGCTTACCACCGTCGCCATAGCACAGCGGACAGTAAGGTCCATCCAATTTGCCACTTTCACCACCAAGCCAATACACTCCCTCTCTCTTTTCAATCTTCCCTTTCAAAGCGAGTTCTGCTTCAAGACTACGGATACTGTCCCGAAGTGTGCGATTCTCTTCCTCAGCATCTACCAGTGCGGATCGAGCGTCCAACATAAGCCCTTGCAACTCAATTAGGCGCGCTTGCACTTCATGGACATCAACATCCTGGCCTTTCAACAGATCTACTGCATTCTTGATTAGCTCGAACGCCGTCTTCGTAGCGCTCAGCCCGACCGCAATACTCATAAGATCGTTATATGCCTTTTTCGAGGGTAACTGCAAGGGATTTGACGAAAGTGAGTTCCAAAAACTGGCCTGCCGCGCTCCGGCCACCGGGCTTGACAACGCGGCCTGAAACCGGCGCCGCGCCGATGTTCCACAATGTTCAAGAATTGGGACAAGAGCCGTCTCGCTGCCACTTTGACGTTGCACAACGTCCTTTATGCCTATGTCATCCACAGGATTTGCCAAGGGGCGCCCGGCCCGGCTGCCTTGACACATGAGCACAAGTGTCACGATGAAACAAAAATGCCTGATGATGAAATTCCGGACTGGCTTCACAGCGATGACTGTTTTATTCTGACCGGAGAGGAGAATGCCCTCGCGGAGTTGCTCGGGGAGTTGAAACACGGAGATTTTGCGCGAATTTTGAACCAGCTCAGCCCACAAGCAAAAGACGAATTGCGGGCGGCGGTTGGCTTTCTAGGGCGGCCTTCAGAACAGATCCGGAACCAGAATGAGTGGGAAACTATGGAGTGCTCGGGGCTGCGGGCGGTGGCAGCTTCTTCTTGGCGACTAGCAGAGCTTCGACGGTCGGTCGGTCGTCGTAGAAATCTTCGAGAATGCGCTGGCAGTATCGATGGGCACTGTCAACCTCGTCATCGGTCACCTCGCGCCAATCATCGTGGAGCACATCATTGCCAAGGGAACGAATGTCCTCATGAGCTCGTTTTCGTCGGGCGTCCGTGATAATTCCGTCGGCGGCGGCGGCGTCAATTCGCTTCTGCAAGTCCTTTAGGGTGGTGTCGTTGGTTTTGGTGTAGCCGTTGAGCTTGAGCGTTTTTTCCAGCGTGGAGCGGAACAACGCTGATGCGCCCCTATTGGCGCCGAATGAGGCACAGCGTTCGGCTTCTCGGAATTCGTTCTGAAGCTCCACGGGCACAGACTGGGGAAGATTCAGCATGTCGGCTGGGAATGGAAAGAAGCTGTCCAGGACCGCTCCCACCATATTTCCATTGTCATAGATTTTTGCAAGGCCGCCTCTGCCGCAGTTGGCGCACTGGTTGAGAAGATACCCTGTGCGCTGATAGTGAGTGTTTTTATACTGGGCACCCTGGTTGAGGAGAATTTGTCCCTTCATCTCGAAAGTTGTAACGGCGCCACCACAATCCGGGCAAGGTGCTGTCACGGAACCATTGTTATTGAGTTTAGTTTTCATTGGATTTTTGAAATCACGAAAAAACTTAAAGAGTGACTACCGCAGCGTATCCGAAAGCGCCGGGCAGGTCAAACTCAGCAGCGGTGGTTATTCGTCGTCCGGCGTTGCTTGCCGTAGTCGCGGCAGCGCCGCTCGGCGGGCTGTGCTCGTACATGTGGGGCTTGGAAGAGTCGGAACCGCCCGGCTCGGCACGCCTCTTTCAAAATTCACACTACCCTTGTTTTTGGTGCACCCCTGGAGAATTCGGGTGACCGTCCCCACCCCGACCCCAAGCTGTTTGCCAATTGTCCGGATGCTGGCCCCCTGGCGTCGTAGTTCGATCACCCGCTCGCGGTTGAAAATCCGCTTTGGCCTTTCCACGGGAAGGTTCTTCCCAAAACGGCTATAGACGGTCTTGCCCACCTTCCCATCCCAGTAGTCCTGCTGGTAACGCAACCGGCCGGCCCGGGTCCGTTCCCGGATCGGGACCGCCGGTGCGCCCAAAAACGTGCAACAGGAACTGAGACGCAGGGTCTTGCATATCGGTATTGAGTCCCGCTGGGTACCGGTGGCAACACCAGTTCGTCGCGTCCCGTTCGCCCAACGTTGCGCCCGCGGCGCCTGGCGCACCTGCTCGGCACTGACGTCATGGCGCGTCGCGCCATTCTGATGTCGGAGCCCGAGACGATCCTGTTGGCTTGGCCCACAAGATCAGCCAAAATTGATAAGCTGAATCCTGCCGGCTTCCCTCTGCCGGGCGATGCGGAACGTCCTCGGGTCGGGAGTGATTGATCGAAACGAAATCATGGCTAGGCAAACCTCCGACGGCATTTCCGCAACTGCAGTTCGCGAGTGCCGACTACGTTTTCTTCGCACGGCAGGGGAACATCCAAGAATCCGGTTATGGCAATCGCTCAAGCAGGAGGTTTTCGACCCGTGCTTCAAAAGCTGGGCCGATCTGGGACTCCCCGTGCCGATGCAACCATACGAGGAATGGACATCAGCCCAACGTGACGCCATGCCTACGTTCCGCGAGGAGGCGCAGCGACGAATCGAGAGTTGGGCGGCCAGCCAAAACCTGAATTACGATTGGGTACGCTCGGAGGTGCAAGATGCGCTTCGTTTGGATTCAACTCCAGAGCAACACTTCGCGGCCCTATTGGGATACTCACCTCTACAATTCTGGGATATGGGCTGGTACCCGGACTACGAGTCGAAAGCGAAATATCGCGACCGGATGATGGTCCGCTTCCAAAGTGAGCTTCACGCATACACCGATGCAGCCGAGCGTGGGCGCCGCCAATTCTTGAACCATCGGCAGTCTGAAGCTGTGCATTACCGATGGGCCGTAGAACACGTGTGCCTACGCTGGGGATGGAGCAGAATCGCCAGGGAAAGCGCTGTTGAAGTAAACTACCAGGCCGTAACCAAAGCGGTGCGGATCATATTGGAGCGCATCGGCATCCCACTGCGACCACAACCTAAGCGCCCTCCAAAAAGCTCTTCCTAGGTTTTAACTCAAATCCGAGCTTGTATCTTATCGTTGAATTGATGCAAGCACAAGCAGCAAAACCCGTAGAAGTAGCAGTAAGCGAACCAGTTTTCACACCGGAAGAGTTGGCGAAGTCTCGAAAGCTCCACCCGGTGACCATCCGCAAGCTGTTCCTTCATGAACCGGGTGTCATAAGGCTCGGGCATCCCCGGCGCCGCGGCAAGCGCCAGTATTTCACGCTGCGCATCCCGCACTCCGTCGCCGAGCGCGTGTTCGGGCGGATGACTGTGGTTACCAGCGCTAGCGCCGAACCGGGAGGCCGCCAATGACTAAGAATGCTCTTCATCCGAGCCAACTTCGGATTGTCGAGATTATCGAAGCACTCGGTTTTGGTGCTATCGGACGGCTCCCCGTTCGTGGAGGGATGCCCTGTTATGATCCGGAGCCTCACATTGTACAGGAGATCAAGCTGGCTGCGGAGCCCGAACGCAGGCCCGATCATGAGCTCAATCTGAAACGGGAATTCGAGGTCCTCTTCAGTCAATTGAACCGGTTAGGCGACGGGTTCGTCGATATCGATGTCCGCCATTCCGCACCATTCAGGCTAGTTCTGAATCGCTCCCACAAGGAACTGGTCCCGTGACTCCGCTCGATTTCCTCAATCTGCTTTGGCAGTCCAAGCCCGAGGACCTCTACATCCTGATCTGGATGCTGCAGGGCAAGCGGCGGTCACGGTGGTTCCAGGATATCGGTGAAGCCGCGCGCTACGTGGAGTCCAAGCGGGATCGGGACGTGTACGTGGGTGTGTCGTTGTCGCCCGAGGACTTCGGCCCCGATAAGCGCTGCCCATCCGATAAAGCCGCCGTCGTCGTAGCGCTGTGGGCTGATCTGGATATTAGTGACCCGGTGCACACGAAACCGAACCTGCCGCCGACCAGCGATGACGCCCTTAGCCTCGTGCCGGCACCGTTCACGCCCAGCATCGTGGTGCACTCCGGCCACGGACTTCAGTGCTGGTGGCTGCTGATGGAGCCGGAGATATTCGAGTCCGACGAACACCGCAACAAGGTGAAGGCCATCGTCGAGCGGTGGGCACGTCTGCTGAAGTTGAATGGTGCCGCGCGCGGCTGGGCCGTGGACAGCGTGTTTGACCTGGCGCGGGTCCTGCGCGTGCCCGGAACCACCAACCGCAAGGACCCGGCGGCGCCCAAGCCAGTCGAGATCATCTCAACATCTGACAAGCGCTTTACCCTCTCCGATTTCGAGGAATATCTCGACCAGGTCGGGGTGCCAAATCCGGCCGCGGAAGAACGGTGGCAGGAAAAGTGGAAGGAGCAGCAGCAGGGTGCGACGTTTAGCGTGCGCGCCGATGCCACCGTTCCGTCCGAGATCATTCAGCACCACTGCGACGTCGACGAGCGATTTCGCTTGACGTGGCACCGGCAGCGGAACGACTTCACGGATCAGTCGCAATCGCCATATGACATGGCACTAGCTGACTACGGAGTCAAAGCCGGGCTCGCCGACCAGATGATCGTGGACATGCTAATCGAACACCGGCGCATCCACCGGCGCCGGCCCAAGTTGCGTGAAGACTACTACAGGGGGACGCTCGCAAAAGCGCACCAACACATGGATAACACTACCTGCTCTGTGAATCAATCTGCTTCTCAACCGCCGCCGCCGGATGGCGCCGCCCGTGAAGGTGGGCCGGAGGACGAAGCGCTGCGCAAGGCTGTCCTTTGCGAGCGGCTATCAGCCCTTCTCGGCAATGTCATCACGATCCTGCGCATCCTCAAGGTGGCGGGCAGTGCCCCGACGTACCACTTGGAGCTTGACGGACACATCATAATCCTCAACAACGTGAACCAACTCATCGAGCAAGGCCGGCTCCGCACGCGCGTCGCTGAGCAGACCGAGAAAATGATTCCAAAGATTACGACTCAGAATTGGGCGCCGATCGCCAGCATGCTCCTTGCGGCGGTGACGATTTGCCCCGGTGGAGCCGAGGCAGACTACAAAGGGCGTACGCGAATGCTGTTGGAGGACTACCTGCGCGAGTTTGACTGCACGGCTGATCCGTCGAATCGGCCCAAAGACCTGCGTAAGAAGCCGACCGTTAAGGAAGGCCGCATCTCCGTTTACAGCGCCGACTTCCGGCAGCACATGTTCCGTACCAACAGCGAGGTCGTGGGCCCGAAAGACTGTGCCTCGATGCTTACCGCGATTGGGGCAACGTCTTACACGCACTACTGGACCGGCAATCAGGAGCAGGACCGCTGGGTGCTGCCGGAGGACTTCAATCCAGCCGACTACGCCCCTGATGCGGCCACAGGTGACCATGCTGGAATCGAACCTCCTTCAACTAAGTGAAATCGGCAGCCGGGATCACTCAGTCACCAACGAGTACCGGGTATTCGGTCCCCCTGGTACCGGCAAGACGACTCACGTCGCCCGCCAGATTGGTCTCGCTGCAACCAAGTTCGGCGCCGAGTCCGTCTTGGTGACCAGTTTTTCAAAAGCGGCGGCGACGGAACTCGCCGGAAAGTCGCTACCGATCTCTGGAAACAATCTCGGGACCTTACATTCGCATTGCTATGCGGCATTGGGCAACCCGGAGATCGCGGAATGCCAAATTGAAGAGTGGAATCGGCGGAATCCCCGGCTGCGGATATCATCGAAAAACCGCCGCGCCCGCATCGATGGGGAGGATTCCGGCGCGCCGGAGGAGCAGGAACGCGCTTATGCCGGTGACGACCTGTTGCGCGAGCTAAACCGGTGGCGTGGAATGATAGCCCCCGCTAACAGTTGGCCGCGCGGCTTGCGTGAGTTCCAGGCGGAATGGGACGAATACAAACGAACGAACCGCCTGCTGGATTTCACAGATTTGATCGAGATCGCGGAGAGGGACATTCACATCGCCCCCGGCGCCCCGAACGTGCTCTTCGTCGATGAAGCCCAAGACCTAAACCCGATGCAACTGAAACTGGTCCGCAATTGGGGGGCGCACGCCGACTATTTTGTCCAGGCAGCCGACGACGACCAGTGCATTTATTCCTGGACCGGCGCGAGTCCCGATGCCGTCCTGGACCCTCCCATTCCAGACGACCACAAGATCTTCCTGGAGCAGAGCTTCCGCATACCGAGGGCGGTACACAGCCTGGCGAGCGGGTTCATACGCCAGGTCACTCGCAGGGAGGAAAAGCAATACCGGCCACGGGACACTGAAGGGACGGTCTGCCGGCTTGCCGTTGGCCATTGGCGCTATGCGGACAGCATCGTTGAAAACTCGGTGCGCCACGTCGAGCGCGGCCAGTCGGTGATGCTGCTGGCGTCGTGCAGTTACATGCTGCGACCGCTGATCGGCGCCCTGCGCAAGCGCGGCGTCCCCTTCCACAATCCCTACCGGAAATCGAATGGCTTCTGGAATCCACTGGGGGTGACGCGACGCAATTCCGCGGCGAACCGGCTGTCAGCGCTATTGTCGGCGCACCACTCGCATGGCGGGTCGGGACGCTGGACCGTATGCGATCTCAGTCGGTGGCTCGAATGGCTGAAGCCGGAAGGGACGTTGCGCGCCGGCGCGCTTGAGGAGGTGAAGCTCATGCCACCGGGGGCGGCCGTCACGCTGGACACGCTCGTCCAGATCTTTGAGCCGCTGGCCTTGGCGGGCTTGGTCGAGGCTTTCGGAGCCGATCACCGGCGGCTGATTGAATGGTGGCGAAAGCGGCTAATGCCATCTGTGGTCAGCCGGGTGCGCTTTCCGGCCGACGTGGCCACCTACAGCGGCGTGGCGGCACTGAAGGAAACTCCGAGGATCATCGTTGGCACAATCCACTCCGCCAAGGGCGGCGAGGCGGATGTCGTTTATCTGTTTCCGGATTTGAGCCGGGCCGGCTGTGCCAATTACGAACGCTTCGGCCCGTTGCGCGATTCGGTGCTCCGGCTATTTTACGTGGGGATGACGCGCGCCAGGGACACGCTGTACATCTGCCCACAGGAAGGACCGCTTGCTGCGCGTCTCTAAGGCGCACGCGGAACTTGCATGATTACGCGACCTGAAGGTAACCTCCAACACCTGACGGGAGGTATTACGGTGAAGGCACGTTACCAGCGCGGGAACGTTCAGGAACGCAAAGGCAAGAACAGCTCTCATTGGTATTTCCGCTACCGGGTCGACGTCGCGGGGCCGGACGGCAGCGTCGAGACGGTCATGCGGCGCCAGATACTCGGGCCATCCAAAGGCGAAAACCGCATCTCCAAAAAGCAGGCCGAACTCCTCCGCGACAAATTCATGGCATCTCTGAACCGGCCGACCGCCACGGCGGCGAGCACGCCGCTGATCCTGTTCGGCAAGTTGGCGGAGCTCTACTTGAAAAACCACGTGGAGGTCGATTCAAAAATCTCTGCGTCCACCCGCGAGAAATACAAGAACCACATCCATAACCACATCCTTCCCCGGTGGCGGGACGTGCGGCTGGCCGATTTCCAACCGCTTGAAGCTGAGGAGTGGCTGCGAAGCCTGGATTGCTCCTGGTGGATGATGGTGGACATCCGCAACATCATGTCGGGAATCTTTACCCAGGCCCAGGCTTGGGGATACTGGCCGGAGGACCGGCGTAACCCGATGGCGCGGGTGAATCTTGGCCGGCGACGCGAAACTCGCCCCAAGCGCATCCTCACCGCGCGGGAGACCAACCGGGTGCTGGCGCGCCTTCAGGAGCCAGCCCGGTTGATTGCGGAAATCGCCATTTCCAACGGCGCGCGGATCTCCGAAATTCTCGGGCTGCAATGGAAGCACGTGGACCTCGAATCCGGCGTCATCAAGGTCGAGCAGCGCTACTGGCGCGGAGATCTGGACCGGCCTAAAACGCAAGGCAGTTGCCGCAAACTGGTCGTCGGCCATCTGGTGGCGAGGCTGCGGGCGAAAGCCAAGGCGGATGGCGCCCAACCCGACGGATTCGTCTTCACACGCAGCGACGGCAGCGGTAAGCCCCTGTGGGATTCGGGCGTGCGCGTGGCGGTCAAGAAAGCCGCGGCCGCCGAGGGGTGCGACTTCCCTGGTCTCGGCATGCACGCGCTTCGGCGCGCCAACATCACCTGGTGGCAGGAGGAGGGTGGTACCGCAATCGAGGCCAGCAAGAACGCCGGCCACAGTTCGGTGGCCATGACGAACGAGTACACGCTGATTCAATTGGAGCGTAAACGGGAGATCACGCACAGGATTCAGGAACGGATTCTGGGAGTGCCGCCAACGGAGGTGGTTCAATAGCGAATTCGTTCACCAGCGGAAACGCTTGCCATGCAATACTGTTTGTGGGTCGCCATGAGGCCTTCCCTTATCGTCGGTTGCGATTGGAGCGTCTGGTCTGGAAAGCGCTGGAGCGCCGCCGCGCGACGGGTAGACGACGCCGTGTATGAAGTCGCGGCACCCACGGCGGTCCATCAAACAAGCTCTTTCTTTTCAGACCTTGTCAAATCAGAGCCGACTGGCCCTATCTTAACCGGCTTCGATTTCCCAATCGGCGTACCCCGGCTGTACGCAGCAACAGCCGAGATTACCCAGTTCACTGCCACCCTGCCTCATTTGGGTCAAGGCCAATGGGCAGACTTCTATCGTCTAGCCGAAAAGGCGGACGAGATTTCAATTATGCGGCCGTTCTATCCGTTTAGGCCCGGCGGCACCAAGCGACAACACCTTGTCGAGGGCCTTGGTGTGCGCTCCCCGGGAGATCTTCTGCGTGCGTGCGATCACTGCACGCCGACCCGCTCAAAAGCCTGCTCGCTCTTCTGGACCCTCGGCGCGAAACAGGTAGGACGAGCGGCGATTGCAGGTTGGCGCGACGTTCTGGTGCCGGCATTGCACCAGCGACTGATCGCGATCTGGCCCTTTGATGGAGAGTTGCCCGAAATCCTTGAAACGGGTCGAATTGTTGTGGCGGAAATCTATCCGGCGGAAACCTACTCGCACATCGGTCTACCGCGGAATTTCGGCAAGGCCAGTCGCGCAGGGAGGAAGAACCAGGCTGCGGCGATCCGCACATGGTGCGGCCGCAACAAGGTCGCACTCTCCAAGGAGGTGGCGAACCAGATTGATGATGGCTTTGGCGATGCCGGCACTGGTGAGGACCAATTCGACTCCGTCATCGGCGCCCTTGGAATGATCGAGTCGGTCAACGATCCATCTCCCTTCGCGGTTCCACGGGATCGGGCGGTACGGAATATCGAAGGATGGATTTTAGGAATGCGTGCGTCGCCCGGAGTTGCGGCTGACGAAGGGACACCGGCAACCGTCGCAGGGCGTCAGCCTCGGTACTCGTCCCGGCCCGTACCGGAAACAGCAGATGACCCACCGATGGACGATGTTCACGCTCGCTGGTGCCCCGCCTGCGGCCGACACCCATTCGTCCGCTGGCCGCTCGATTGGGATGGGCACGCTGCGTACGTCTGTTCTGGTATCGAGGGGGACACGCCCGCCGAACGAAGGCGGGCCTACCGAGAGCGCTACCTCTCTTGAATCGCGCGCTTTATTGGAGTTCAAGGAAGGGCTTGGGGCTGCGCTTTTCAACGGGCCCTAGGCCTCGAGGCTACCTTACGATGAAGAAATAATCGGGGCATACTCGTCTGGCTAGGGCTTTGCCCGCATCGGTAAATGGCGTATACCATCCAAGCTCGTTCACCGGCACTCTTGCGAACTTGGAGGCTTCGGTAATCATCCGGTGAGCTAAACCCTGCCGACGATATCGTCCAAGAACCCAAGCAAATCCAATCGTCCATCGAGGACCGTCACTTTCGATCCGCGTCGGCTCGTCAAAATCGTCATTGTTCGCCCACTTCGACACCCAGACTCGACTCCGACGCTCGATCAGCAGGAGCGCTACGGCCCGGTCATTTCGATGTCCGATGAGGGCGTGAGTATTGAACTCTGCATTGGCTTCAGTAGCGCCGTAGAGTGGAAAGTCGTATTGCGTTTCCCAGTTGGCACGCCGGGCAATTCGTTCGACCCGCCTTCTCTGAATCAAGGACGAAAAAGGGCTTACCAGCGTGATGCGCAGAGTGGGGTCTTGGAAAACAATGCGGTCATCCCTCAGCGGCCTCGCCGGCACGCCATTTACAAACAGGTCGTGCTCGCGCTTATGCCTTGCGGCATCCGGCGGATACTCTGGGACGTAGCCCAGCCCACAAACGGGGCACGTCATTTTATTACAGCTCGCAACCTTCGACAGTTTAACACTGGAAGGATGGAAACATGCGGCCAACGATACCTGCACCACCCTCTCGTCACGAATTGCCCACATGTGCCGGACTACCCGGACCAACCCCTATATAAGAGCACTCTTTTTCTTCTGATAATGAAGTGGAAAAAGCGGGGGGTTGTACACCCCGCGCGCGAGGCGTGGCCTATATAGGGGAAAGAGGGGAGCGGGTAGGAGCCCGCCATGCTGGAGTCGCCGGTGTGAATCGTGGGGGGCACATTCCGGGCACAAAACCGCGGCCGGCGCCCGACTTGGGCACATTTGGGCACAAATCTTTTCGCGTAAGTCTTTTGTTTCCGCCACCAATGTCCGCAAGTGATTGATATTCCCACCTTGACACGGTAGAGGTCTGGCGTTCGAGTCGCCACGGGCCCTACACTATTCAACCTACAGGCGATTCGTGCGATTCACTCGTACCAGTTCCGCACCCGTACTTCGACGCCGGGCACGGCGTGCAAGAGTTGCCTGCGGATGTCGTCGAGGCTGGTCTGGCCGTATTGATAGGGATATACAGTCTTCGGTTTGATCAGAAGCATGGCCTGCGCAGCATCGTCCAGAGAGAGGGCTCCCGGCGTGCCCACGGACAGAAATGCCACGTCGATATTCTTGAGCGATTTCATCTCCGGGATCAGCGCCGTCCTGCCGGATATATAGACGCGGAGACCCGGATAGGTAAGCACGTACCCGTTGCCGCGATGCGGCTCATGAATGGTCTTTGCGTCGGTACCCGACCTGTATGATGCAACCGCTTGGATGGTGATATCGCCAACCTGCACTGTGCCGCCATTCTCCAGCGCTGTAAACCGCTTCAGGCCAGTTCCAATTTCAACGGGCCCGATGATCGGGGCGTTCTTCGTGGGACCGCGGGCAAATATTGCCGGATCGAAATGGTCCGCATCGGCGGCAGTTATCAAGACCAGATCGGCCTTGGCGAATCCTCTATAGTTGGCCTCACTCGAAGGATCGACGTAGACGACCCTTCCTGCGCCCTGGATCACCAAGCTAGCATGATGCACCGGGGCAATCATGACGGGCCCGAGCGCGGTACTGAACAGATCGCCTTCGTTTGCGCATGGGGCGGCGATAGCGACAGCAAGTGCGAGTACGGCGGTTTTCATCGTATTCAATTATATTCCGTACAGGCTATTTATGCGTGCCACGTGCGCACCGGCCAGAGGTCCGGCCTTGTGTTCTGCGCTTTCGGTCATCACATGATTTCGTGCCGCAACAATCCAGTCGCAATCGCTTCCCGAGAGCGGAGAGGTGCCCGCTCGGCGCCGCCGGTCGCGGCAACCGCGGATGCCTTCGGACCGACGCGCAAAATATTGCGCATCGCTTGGGGGCGCGCCGGCACGGGCTGCCGGCACCAGGCTGCGCGAAGCGCTAGCCGTTCTCCTGGGCTCTGCGCTGCGCCGTCCGAGGCCGCGGCGCGCGCGATGGGCCGGGTCGAGCGGCGGGACGTGCGGCGGTGCATCGACGAAGGAGCACGGCCCTGGCCGTCTTGCGTATGTCGAACGCAGCATGTCCATCGCGCCGCTCGGCCTGATCGGCGGCGATCCGCAGCTCACCGAGTGTTTTGAGAAACACGTCCGGTTCTCTCTCCGGGATGTGCGCGGCTCCCGTTACGTTTTCCAGATGATCGCCAACACGATTCAGAAATCGTGATCATCATCAATTCGGAATGGCGATCGCCATTCGCGTTACCATCAGGGATCGATGGAACTGTTGGAGCAAGCGCAACGGCGGATTGCCCAATCAACAGGAGGCTTATGAACGACCGGATCGATTTCGAGATTGTTTGTCCGAACGACCACAACCAGACAGTCGCATTCAGTCGGGAAGGATTCGAAGAAGCGCTGAAAACCGGTGCGTTGGTGTTCCACTGTAATACCTGCGACACGGACTGGCCTCCCTCCCATGAAGACATCGCCAAGATTCGAAAGCATCTGTCGAAGGATTCAAGCTAGGACTGGGAAGGTTCGGCAGCGCCTCCCCCTCCTCCTGAACTGTTGATTCAGCCCGCGAAGTCCAATCCCCTCAATCATCCATCGCGGCGCGCAGTCGCTCGGTGACCTCGGACGGTGTCGCGTTCCAGTCGAACGGCACGGAAATATCCACCGCCGGTTAAACGTGATCCACGGCGAACCTCCCACGGTCCGGCGTGGCGACGATCCAACCCTCGAAGAGCTCGCTCGGGTGCCGGCCGGCAGTAACCACGGCCGCCTCAAGCTCAGCCCGGCGGTCCCGCGGCACGGTATCGGAGTCGAAGATCGCGATGGGCATGAAGCACGATTTTTCGCACTTCGCCGACCGCGTCACCCAGCCGCCCGCCCGCCGGTCGCGGCGACGGACAACGAGCGGCCGGCGCCGGAACGGGCCGCCGGCATCGGGCGCGGGAAGGGCGACGAGCCTTCGCAAATTCGGCCGGTCCAGAATCGCCACGTGGTCTCCTGAGGGTTGGGCTACTCAAGGGCTTTGGCTTCAAAGTCGCACACCGCATTATCCTCTACCGTGTAGCGCACTTCGATCGGATGGCAGCAAACCTCGCAGTCTTCCACATAGACTTGGCTTCTCACCGAGGTGTCCAACACCATCGATATCTGCTCCCAGCAATATGGGCACGCGAAGAAATACTCCATTCCCCCCAGAATAAGCGATTGGCGAGGTTAGGCCGGTGGTACGCAACGGCGGATGGAGGCTTCGGCCTTGGACCACGCCGTCGCCGATCGCGTCGTCCACCCGCGCGCTCGCGGTCCCGGCGACCGACAACGCGCAACTGGCGCCGGAACGG
>Ga0187871_10002964_pt1 | contig 13388 bp, 13 predicted proteins | sample June2016WEW_16_1_FD_132988 | JGI IMG/M metagenome (GOLD analysis project Ga0187871, IMG submission 132988) | Peatland microbial communities from SPRUCE experiment site at the Marcell Experimental Forest, Minnesota, USA - June2016WEW_16_10 | ecosystem: Environmental > Terrestrial > Soil >... | reverse complement strand
GCCGGCTGGCTGGCGGTCTGCGCTGAGCCAAGAATAACGCCCGCCAGCGCGATAGCCATAATCCCCGTTAGCCTTCGTAAGAAATGCTGCACTTGCTGCCTCCTACTGTTGTCCGTAAGAAATCTTGAATTCGTGGGCCCGCCGAGCCGCCACTTTTCGCCAACTGGGGCAAATCGCCGTACCGTCCCCGTACAGGCGGGTACTTGCGGAGTATAACCGAACGGCATGGGCGGCGCAACATATTCGACGCCGTTCGTGGCCACTGAGTTCCGAACTCAGAATCATAGCAGATCGTGCGGGCTTTCAGTCACACCTGTTGGCTGCCCGCCAGGCAAACGCACCCCGTGACGCCGGCCTGCGCTGCTCGAAGTTCTCCGGCAACATGACTGGTGATAGAATGCGCCATTCCATGCGCTTCCTGGATCTGGCGGTCATCCTCGCCTATTTGATCGCCATCACTTGGTTCGGAGCGCGTTTCCGCAAGGGCCAGACCAACCTCGGCGATTATTTCCTGGGCAGCCGCAGCGCCCCATGGTGGGCCATCGCCCTCTCCATCGTTTCCGCGGAAACCAGCACGTTGACGATTGTCGGCACACCCGGTCTTTCCTTCGCCGGCAACCTCGGATTCCTCCAACTCGTCTTCGGATATCTGCTCGCCCGCGTAGCCGTTTCCATATTGTTTCTGCCGCACTACTTTCGTGGCGAGATGTTCACCGCCTACGAACTGATGCGGCGCCGCTTTGGCGAGCGCATGCGCCGCTTCACGGCCGCCATCTTTCTGGTCACCCGGGCCCTGGCTGAAGGCGTGCGCGTATTTGCGATCTCCCTGGTAATCTCCATCGTCCTCGGCACCGGCGAGACGGCCTCCATCATCCTGATCGTCTGCCTGACGCTCTTTTATACGTTCGAGGGCGGGATGACCGCGGTCATCTGGACCGACGTCGCGCAAATGTGTCTGTACGTCGCCGGCGCCGTCGTCAGCCTCTTCGTGATCCTGGCCAAAATCCCAGGCGGTTGGACGCACGTGCTGGCCGTGGCGGCCGATGCCGGCAAGCTGCAAGTATTCGATTTTAGATTCTCTCCCACCATGGAGTTCTTGTCGCGCAAGTATTCCTTCTGGGCGGGCCTGGTGGGCGGCTGTTTTCTGACTATGGCCAGCCATGGCACCGATCAGCTCATGGTGCAGCGTCTGCTGAGCGCCCGCAATCAAGTGGAAAGCCGCCGTGCCCTTCTCTCGAGTTGGCTGGTCGTGTTTTTCCAATTCAGCCTGTTTCTGGCGATCGGCGTCTTGCTCTTCGTCTACTATCGGGATACGCACCTGGTCAGGCCCACGGTATTGGATCGCATCTACCCGGAGTTCGTCTGGCGTCACCTGCCCGTAGGTGTCGCCGGCCTGGTGACGGCGGCGATTCTGGCGGCTGCCATGGCCAACCTGAGCGCGGCCCTCAACTCGCTCTCCTCCACCACAGTGATCGATTTCGTGCGGCCGTTTTGGGTGCGTACCCGCCATGGCGGCGCCATCCCGGATGCGCTCGCCCTCAAACTGGCCCGCGGCATGACCATCGTCTGGGGTGTCGTGCTCGTCGCCGTTGGGATGCTCGCGCGCCATTGGGGGTCCGTGCTGGAATCCGGCCTCTCCATCGCCTCCGTAACACTGGGCCTGTTGCTGGGCGTATTTCTGCTTGGCGTGTTGACTCAGCGCGTGCGGGAACGGGCGGCGATCTTCGGCGTGGTGGCGGGACTCGCAGCCGTCTTATACGTGCGGTTCGCGACGCCCATAGCCTGGACATGGTGGGTCCTGATCGGTTCCGTTGTAACTTTTTTTGCCGGATTTGCCGCATCTTTTTTAGAACCGGGTACCGCCGAGGTTTCCAAATGAATGAACCGAAAGTAATAGAACTTCGAAGAGACCTGGGATTATGGGGGGCGATCTCCATTGTGGTCGGTACGGTAATAGGAAGCGGCATATTTCTGGTGCCGCGTGCCATGGTCTTGCGCGTGGGCTCGCCTTCGATGGTCTTTGTGGTCTGGGTATTCGGCGGACTGTTGTCACTCTGCGGCGCGCTGAGTTATGCCGAATTGGCCGCCGCTATGCCGGAAGCCGGAGGAGAGTATGTCTACCTTCGGGAAGCTTACGGTCCCCTTTGGGGATTTCTGTACGGTTGGACACAAATGTGGGTCGCTAAGAGTGGATCCATAGCTACCCTTGCCACCGCCTTTTTCTACTACTTGACGAATTTTTTTCCACTCCTTGATGGAGTCTTCTACACAGTGCCGTTGCCGCTCGGAGCGCGCGGCGCCCCACTCGACCTGCGTTACGGGCAACTCCTGGCCATGGCGCTGATTCTATTTCTTGCCGGAGTCAACTATTTTGGGGTCAAGCTAGGCGGCGAGGTACAAATCATAGTCACCGCGGTCAAGGTATTTCTTATTGCTTTTATCGTCGTGGCCGGACTGGGTTTCGGGACCGCGCATTCCCCCGCGCCGGCCGCTGCCCCGCACCCGCTCACCATTGCCGGGTTTTTCGCGGCGCTCGTCGCGGCTTTGTGGGCCTACGATGGCTGGAACAACGTCAGCATGGTGGCTTCCGAAATCCGCCAGCCGCAGCGCAGCCTGCCCTTGGCTCTCATTGGGGGGACATTAGTCGTAATTGTTATCTATTTGGCCGCAAATGCCGCCTATTTTCACGTATTATCCGCGGCACAGGTCGGCTCGAGCGAGCGCGTCGCAGCGGACATGATGCGCCATGTCGTGGGCGGCTGGGGTGCCGATGCGGTTTCCATTGCGGCCATGATCAGCATCTTCGCGGCTCTGAACGGCTCCATCCTTTCCGGCGCGCGCGTGCCCTATGCCATGGCGCGCGACCGGCGTTTTTTTGCTTCCGTATCTAAGGTTAATGCCACGTATCATACGCCGGGAGTGTCCATATTGGCCCTCAGCGTCTGGTCCGCGCTGCTGGTGCTGTCCGGACGCTACGAGCAACTCTTCACTTACGTAATCTTTGCGAGTTGGATTCTATATGGCATGACCACCGCCGCCGTCATCGTACTTCGGCACAAGAGGCCCGATTTGCCCAGGCCTTACAAAACGCTAGCCTATCCCGTACTTCCGGTACTTTTTGTCCTCGTGGCGATCTTACTGGTACTCTCGACCCTGTTTGATTCTCCGCGCGAATCTTTCCTGGGGTTAGGCTTCATTTTTCTTGGGTTGCCATTCTATTATTATTGGGACCGCCGGCGTCCTGCCGCAATCCAATAGTCCTATTGGTTCTATAGCTATTATCCGGTTCTTTTACTCTGAATCAACCGGCGCGACTACTTGCTATTCTTCGCATGTTGGGTTAAAAAAAGGATGTGATGCACGTGTTGCGGAGACCCTGTTAGACTCCGCGCAACAGCGAGCCGATTTAATAAAAGAAGAAATTCCGAAGTTCGGGGGACCAAAGAATGGACGTTGCCAAGATTCTCGTGGAATTACGACAGGAGCGAGAGCAAATCGAAGAAGCGATTTTGAGCCTGGAGCGCTTGGCCAGAGGCCGTGGGCGCCGGCGCGGGCGGCCACCATCCTGGATGGCCGAGATCACCGCAAAGCGGCGTGGCCGTCCTCCCGGCAGTAAGAACAAAACTACTCCCAAGTCTCTGGGCGCCACTAACGTCGGCTGACGACGGAATCGGAGGCCGGCTCCGCCCGCCTCCGATTCTAAAGCGTCTGCGGCGCTTCTCCCACCTTAATAACGACCCGCTGTGTACGTCCGTTACGGTAGACTGTCAATTCCATCGAATCCCCCACCCGCTTTCGATTCAGGACGCGCTGCAACGAATCGTTGCTCTCCACCGGTTGGCCGTCCACCGCAATGATGAAATCGCCCCCTATGCCGATCCGGTAAACACCCGCGATGGCTCTTCTTGTGGGACCGTGTAAACCCGCATCCGAAGCCGGCGATCCGCCCTCTACGCGCTGGATCAGCAGCCCGCCCTCGTTCGGCAATCCGAGGTCGTCGGCGGCGTCGCCCGAGATATACATAGTTTGAATCCCCAGGTACGGCCGCGTCACGCGTCCTTTCGCCTGGAACTCGTCCAACATGGCCTTGGCCCGGTTGATGGGCAGCGCAAAGCCGATCCCGATGTTTCCCTGCGGCCCGTAAATCGCCGTATTGATTCCGATCACCGCGCCGTGCGAATCGAGCAGCGGGCCGCCGCTGTTGCCCGGGTTGATGGCCGCGTCGGTCTGGATCATGTCCTCCAGCCGGCGCCCTTCTTGCGGTTGCAGGGTACGTCCGAGAGAACTGACCACGCCCGTCGTCAGCGTACCGCCAAATCCAAATGGATTTCCAATCGCCAACACCTTCTGTCCCACCTGCAGGCCGTCCGAGTCCCCCAGTTTCAAAAATGGCAGTGCGCGGTCGGCCTGAATCTTCACCAGCGCCAGGTCGTTGCGCGGATCCGTTCCCAGCACCCTCGCTTTGTATTGCTTCTTATCGCCGGCCAGCGTCACGGTCAACTGCTGGCTGCCGGTGACCACGTGGTTGTTGGTCAGAATCAACCCGTCCGGCTTGACGATAAAGCCCGAACCCGTGCCCTCCTGTGGATAGACCTGGAAAAAGAAATCCTCCCGGTATACCACGCTCGTGATATTGGCCGTCGCCGGGCGGGCCAGCTTATAGATTTCGATATTATTGTTTTCGTCCGTGGTGAAACCCGCGGAATGCACCGCGTCCGGAGCCGTCCACAATCGTTCCGCTTGCCGGATGGGCTGCAATAGCCGTCCCGGGTTCCAGCGCGCCGCCGACGTGAAATACCAAAAGCCGCCCACCAATACGGCGGCCCAGATGAAAGGTCGCATTTTCATGGTTGTTCGATTCTCCGCAGCGATTCATACACCGCGCGCGTCTGGCGCACAGTCTCTTCTTTCGTGCCTGAAGTATCTATGACGAAGTCCGCGAATTTGAGCTTCTCCGGCAGCGGCATTTGGCGGCCGAGGCGCGCCAACACCTCTTCCCGCGATGCGCCGTCGCGCTTTATGGACCGCTCGACTTGTTGTTCCAGGCCGCATCTCACCACTACCAGCTTGTCGAAATTTCTATAGCTCCCGGTCTCGATCAGGATGGCCGCCTCTACCACCGCGATTCCGCGCGGATCTTCGGCGGCCACCCGCGCCAGCCATTCCACTTCCCGGCGCATGACCGGCGGATGCACCAGGCCGTTAAGCACAGCCAGCCGCTCCGCCTTTCCGAAAACCTGCGCCGCCAGAGCGCGACGGTCTATCTCCCCGTCCTCCCCCAAAACGCCGGTTCCGAACTCATGAATCACCGGCCCGTAGGCCTCGCCGCCCGGCAACAGGACCTCGTGACCCAACTGGTCGGCCTGCAGCACATGGCAGCCCAATTCCGCCAACGCCTCGCCCACGAAACTCTTGCCGCAAGCTAACCCGCCGGTCAGCCCAACTTTCAACACAATCCTAATCATAGCGATGCTGCACGCGGTCGTGGGGTAACCGCGGGGCCCGCGGACCTTAACGCACATTGGCGCTCCGCTTGCACCCACTCATGCGGATGCCGCCTCACGCTACTCAGGCACGTCGGGCACCCGCCCCGGGGGAGCCGGGGGAAGTGCGGAAGACGGCGCGCGAGCGCCGCCGCAACGTGCGCTTCTCGATGGCCCTGCCGGTGCGCTACACCCTCGCCAGGGCCTGTGGCTGGGGACGCATCGTGAACATCGGCAGCGGGGGCGCCCTGCTCACCGTCGACCAACCCGTAATGGCCGGACACCGCGTCGAATTATGCATCGGCTGGCCCGTCCTTTTGCATGAAAAGGTCCATTTGAACCTGGTCGCCAATGGCGTCATCCTGCGCGTGGAAAAGGGCCGCGCCGCGGTACGCTTCGAGCGCTGCCACTTCCGCACCGCCAGCGCCGAGTTTCGCCGCCGGGCTTTGCTTCCCGAACTCCGCGGCGCGGCGTGGCTTCATGGCTGAACCTGCGAGCATTCAGCCGGATGCGCCGGCAAACCGGTATCCCACGCCGCGCACCGTCAGAAGGTGCCGCGGATGGGTGGGATCGTCCTCGATATAACGCCGCAGCCGCACGATGAAATTATCGATGGCCCGCGTGTCGGTGTCTTCATGCAACCCCCATACTTCCTCCAGCATGGCTTTCCGCGACACGGGCTTGCCCTCGTGCCGGATCAGATACCGCAGAACGTTAGCCTCCATCAAGGTCAGCGGGAACACCTGATCGCGCACATGCAACTCCAGCCGGTCGAAGTACATCGTTTTGTCGCCGAAAGTGAACGTTTCATCCACCCCGGCGGGCGCGCCGGCGGCGGGCTGGATAACAGGATCCATCGACGCCCGGAGCCATTCGCGCCGCCGCAACAGTCCGCTGATACGCGCGATCAGAATCGCCAATTCGAAAGGCTTGGGCAGGTAATCGTCCGCGCCCGCCGCGAAACCGCGCAGCACATCGTCCGGATGGCCGCGCGCCGTCAGCATGAGCGTGGGAACGAACTGTCCGGCATGCCGCATCTCCGTCATCACCGCGAAGCCGTCGATGCCCGGCAGCATGACGTCCAGAATCACCACGTCGAACGCCGGCGACGCTGGACGCAATACCTCCAGGGCCGCCTCGCCCGTATCCACCACCTGCACCTGATAGCCTTCGGCTTCCAGGTTGAATCGAAGGCCTTCGGCCAAGTGCTGCTCGTCTTCTACCACCAGAATCCGGCTCATTTTACAATCGGAAGCTGCAGAACAAAGGTAGCGCCATGCCCCGGCCCCTCGCTCTCCGCCCAGGCGCGGCCGCCATGCCGTTTGGCCACCGACCGCACGATATACAGCCCCAGGCCCGTCCCCTTCACCCGCGTGGCCAGCGCTCCAGGCACCCTGTAAAACCGCTTGAAGATCCGCTTCAGTTCGGTCTTCTCGATACCCGGCCCATGGTCGCGCACCCGCAGCGCCACGAATTTACCATCTACCTTGGCGGTTTCTACCGTGACGCGCACGTCGCTGCCGGAAAACTTCACGGCGTTGTCGATGAGGTTCGAAACCGCCGCCTGTAATTCGTCCGCATCGCCCACAATCGTAACCGGAGGGCCCGGACGGTACTGTAGACCCTCCGCCGATACCTTGTGCAGCGTCCGGACCCGCGCCACGCACTGCTCCACGACCCCGCCCAGATCGACGCGCGACAGGTTCAGCCGCCGGCTGGTTGCGCCGATCCGCCCCGTGCGCAGCACCTGTTCGATGGTTCCCAGCAGCCTCTCGCTGTCGTCCACCATGATGCGATAAAACTCCAGCCGCTTGGCATCGTCCACGGCCCGTGTCTGCAGCGTTTCCAGATACAGCCGGATGGATGCGATGGGGGTCTTCAACTCGTGTGTCACGGCGTTGATAAACGCGTCGTGCTGCGCGTTGCGCCGGATCTCGCGCACCAGGAAAATCGTGTTGAGCACCACGCCGCTGACAATCGCCGTCATCAGCAGCGCGCCCAACACCAGCAGGATGCCGTGCCGCCAGTTCAACAGCACCCAGCCCACATACAGCAGGATAATGACGCAGATCAGGCCGGCGCCCAGCGCGATGAAGAACGCGATCGACTTCTGCCTTCCTGCCACCACCACAACTCCAGCTTAAGACTTTGTGGGGCAGGCTCGCAGCCTGCGCGGGCCTCGTGGGCCCGCCGCCTGGCCCGCGCTCATTGGCGACTCCCGCGCCTCGGGATCGAGCGCTACTTGCGTGAACTGGTCGAGCTCAAACCGCCGGATACGGAGTTATGGCTCACAACGACCACGGAAACGCATCCTCGCACCCGACGCTCAGAACGTTTTTACGAACGGGGTGGCATTGATCGTGACTCTGGGACGATCGCATTGAATTCGCGACTTCGATACTGGCTTCGAAGATACCTCCGCCATGCCGGATATCAAGACTTCGCTGTCTGGCAATCCGGCAGCGACGGTGTGCCGCCTCACTCGCCAGCCCTTATTTTCAATCGGATACACCTAGGCCCCCGGCGTGCACTCAGCCCGGCGGAGGCATTTTGTGTCCCTCTTGAATTTTAGCGATCCAGATAGCACCTGGCTCAACATCACGAACATCGCCCTCGGCGTCGTGGTCCTGCTATGCGCTGTGATCATGCTCGGCGGTATCGCGCACGAGTTCATCTCTCGCGCGCGCAAGCGTCACCTCATCGACGCCGAGCTCGATCGCGACATGCGCCTGCTCAATGACGATCATGCGTTCGATTCCCCGAATCTGGGTATCACCATGGCGGATGGCGGCGAGAAACGCAACTCATGAACTGTCCATTCTTAAAGGAAGCGCGGGTCAAGTACTGCGACAAGTCCTCCATCCGGAAAATGATCCGGATCGCCGGTCATGTCGCCCAGGAAACCTGCTCGTCGCGGCGCTATAAGCAGTGCGCCGTATACGGACGCTTCCCGGAAGACTCCGAAGGCACGCAATGCCCCTACCTTCGCGAGTCGCTCGCGCAATATTGCGCGGCTTCCACCGTCTCCCGATTTATCCCCTACAGTGAACCTCTGCTGAGCCGTTGCGGCGGGGACTCTTACCGCTATTGCGACGTGTACCTGGGCACCGCCGCTCCGCCCACCGGCCAGGCCGCCCCGGGAAAGCGCGATGGTTCGGTGGGCGGTATCGTGGTTCCCAACTGGCTGCATTACTCCGCCAACCACATGTGGCTGGACGCCGCCAAGGGCGGCTCCTGCCACCTGGGACTGGACAACTTCCTGACGCGCGTCCTCGGTACCGTGGAACGCATCACGTTTCTGAAGCAGACCGGCGTGCATCGCCCCAGCGCGGTGCTCACCGTGCGCGGCATCGACCTGGAAGTGGTCTTCCCCAACTCCATCCTGCTGACGGCATCCAACCTGTATTTACGCGCGAATCCGGCCAAACTCACCGCCGACCCTTATGGCATGGGCTGGCTGTTTCAGGGCGTGCAGTTGCCGGGCCAACCGCCCGTGACCTCGGGCCTGAAGCAAGGCGGCGACGCCCTTCCCTGGATTGAACGCGAGATCGGACATATGTCGTCCTTCCTCGCCGAATGCTGGGTCTCGCGCCGCGGCGCGAGTCTGATGAACGATGGCGGCGTCTTCAGCCCGGATGTCCTCCAGCACCTCAACCATGAGGAAACTCTGCGCCTGTTCCACGAGTTTTTCATGGATACCGGGCAACGGATTTGATTATGCTTCAAAAGCATCGCGGCAAGATAATTTTTCTTACCGGACTCCTGGTGGTCCTGGCCATCGGCTGGCGCGGTTTCCCGCCACTGATGTTCCGCAGCGTGGCGCAACCCGTTGCATTCAGTCACAAGATCCATGCCGGCAAAGCCGGCGCCAAATGCGACGATTGCCATGCTATCCGCGACGACGGTACTTTCGCGGGAGTTCCCGCGCTGGATAAGTGCTCCGGCTGCCACGCGCAGCCGATGGGCACATCCGCGGAAGAGAAGCGCTTCATCGACCGCTATGTGACACCCGCCCGCGAGATTCCCTGGCAGGTCTATGCGCGCCAGCCGCAGAATGTATCCTTCTCGCACGCCGCCCACATTAAACTGGCCCATCTGGATTGCCGGCAATGCCATGGCGCGCAAGGCGATAGCGATACGCTAGGTCCGGTCCGGGTGGAGCGCATCAGCGGCTACAGTGGGTCACGGCAATTTCAGAACATGGATGCCTGCGAGGACTGCCACGCCCAGCGCCGCGCGTCCAACAGTTGTCTGACCTGCCACAAGTGAGGGATTTATGGGATTCACACGACGCGATCTTCTGACATTCACGGGCGGATCGGCCGTTGGGCTGGCGCTCACGCCAGTGCCGTGGAAACTGCTGCGCGATACGTCGCTGCTTTCCGAGAATTGGCCCGGCGTGCCACAGCCGCCGCAGGGCGAAATCCGTACGCGCTACACCACCTGCACGCTTTGCCCGGCGGGATGCGGCGTGCGCGCTCGCTGCGTAGGCGATCAACCCGTCAGCCTGGCCGGCGTTCCCGGGCACCCGAACAGCCGCGGCGTCCTCTGTCCGATCGGGCTGGTGGGTCATCATTTCGCATTCTGCCGCGACCGCGTCACCGGGCCGCTCGCCTGCAACAAACCGGCCACTATAGAGCGGGCCTTGGCGGATGTATCCGCGGCCGTCGCCGCGTGTGGCCCGCGCGAATCCGTAGCCATTCTGGATCCCCGCCCGGGGCGCGCCGCATCGCTCGTTTATCGCCGCTTCTTAGCGGGGCTCCCCAACGGTCTCCACCTCACGGCCCCCAATTCCCAGCCCTTCGGCTCCTTTGGCATCGACCTCGAAAACACGCGCGCCATTCTCAGTTTCGGCGCGCCTGTTCTCGACGGCTGGCTCTGCCCCGGCCGCGTGCTCGCCGGCCGCGGCCACTTCCAGTTGATTCAAGTCGAGGCTGCCTATTCCCGCACGGCATCGCTGGCCGATCTCTGGGTGCCGCTTCTCCCCGGAACGGAAGAGATCTTCGCCGCGGAAGTCATCCGCGCGCTGCAGGGCGGGTCCGCCGATACGCAGGCGGCCGCGGTTGCCCGTATACTGCTTCAAAACCAGCCCGCCATTGCGGTCGGCGAGGGACCATCCGTTTCCCGCCTCAACACGGTTCTCGCCAATGCCGGCAAGCCCGGCGGATATCTTCCCCGGCGCGATTTTACCCCGGCCACCGCGCTCGCCGCCGTGCCCGACGGCTCCATCCGCGTCCTGCTGGTCGAAGAAGGCGCCGCCGCGGAGCCGCTTCCATGGGATCTGATACGGCGCAAGCTCGTCCCACACAATCCCGTTGTGGTCGCGCTCACGCCTTGGCTCGACGCCTCCGCCCGGCATGCCGACTACGTGATCCCGGCGCCCATGTACCTGGAATCTCTGGATGAAGCGCCGACACCCGCCGGCTCGATCGTAGGCGGCTTCAGCTTATCCCCGGCCCTGCTCGCCGCACCTCCGGGCCGTACCCCTCCCGCTGAATTCGTACTGCGGCTGGCGCACGACACTTCCACTTATTCCGATATTCTGAAGCAGCGCATAGCCGCCATCAGGAAGGACGGACGCGGCTCACTTTTCACCTATGCGGACGCGAAATCCAAGCGCGTCTCAGACGTGGTCTCCAGCGACGATCTCTGGAAAGCCATGCTGTCGGGCGCAATGTGGCTCGACGATCCGCTCCCACCCGGTAAAGCTCGTGGGGCGGATCTCCAGGCCGGAGTTCCGCTTAGGCCCGGTCGCGTAGGCCCCCCGCCACCCTCCCCCGAATATCCTCTAATCCTGGTTGCCGCCGAAACTCCGCTGCCGCATGCTTCCCCTCTCATGAGCAAGCTCTATCGGGAATCCGGCCTGCGGCGGCCGGCCAACGCCGCCGCGGTCCATCCGGACACGGGCCGCGGCCACGGCCTCGCGGATGGCTGCCGCGCGATCGTGAAGAGCCCCGCCGCGGCGGTCGATCTTCAGGTGATCTTCGACGCAGCGGTGATGCCCGGCGTCATCGAAATGACCAGGGTTGGGCACATTGTTCCGCCTGGCGGCACCACCGCCAGCATCAGGAGGGCCTGAACTATGACCCCAATTACCTCTAAGCCGGCCCGTTACGGCATGGCCATCGACCTCGACCGCTGCACCGGCTGCGGCGCTTGCATGATCGCCTGCGCGGTGGAGAACAATGTTCCGCCCGCGCGCCCCGAGGCCACCCCGCGCACCGGCATCACCTGGATGCGCGTCTACCAGATATCCAACGGCGCGTCATTTCCCGATACCCGCGCCGCCTTTATCCCCATCCTCTGCCAGCAGTGCGGCAATGAAACACCTTGCGCCGCCGTCTGCCCGCAGGAGGCTGTCGAAGTCGATCCCGCCACCGGCATCGTCGACCAGATGCCGCAGCGCTGCCTGGGATGCCGCTACTGCATGACGGCCTGCCCCTACCACGCCCGCTACTTCAACTGGTGGGATCCGCAATGGCCTGCCGGAATGGAAAAGACTCTCAACCCGGACGTTTCCACGCGCATGCGAGGCGTCGTCGAGAAATGCAACTTCTGCCATGGCCGCCTGCATGCCGCGCGCGCCCGCGCCGCCGCCGAAGGACGACGCGAGTTGCATCCCGGCGAATACCTGCCCGCCTGCGTGGAATCCTGCCCGGCTGCCGCCATCGTTTTCGGTGACCTCAACGATCCCAGCAGCGAAGTCGCCCGCTTGTCGCGGGATGGCAATTCTTTCCGCATCCTCGAAAAGCTGGGCACCGAGCCGAAGATTTACTACCGCACCACGCGCCCCTGGGTTCGTCAAGCCGCCACGCAACCGCGAAAGGATCTCCTGCATGCCTAGTCTTGCAACCAGCCTTGCACCCAGCCGCGCTCCCAGCCCTGCTCACAGCTTAGATACCCGGCTCATGCCCCGGGGCGTCCGCCGTTCGGCGCCGCGCCAATTCCTGTTTTGGATTCTGCCCTGGGCCGCGCTGCTCGCCTTTGGCCTGTACGCCGCCGGGCTATGCCTGGCCAAAGGACTCAACCAGACCAACATGGATAACCGGTTTGCCTTCGGCCTTTGGATTTTTCTCGACCTCACCGTGATCGCGCTTGGCGCGGGTGCGTTTTTCACCGGCTTCCTGCTCTATATCCTCAAGAAGAGCGAACTGAAGGCGGTCATCAACAGCGCGGTGGTGGTCGGCTTCATCTGTTACAGCGGCGCGGTTGCGGCGCTCCTGGTGGATGTGGGCCAGCCCCTGCGCTTCTGGTTCACCTTCTGGCACCCCAACGTCCACTCCATGCTGACCGAAGTGACGTTCTGTATTAGCTGCTATCTCACCGTCTTATTCATCGAGTACATCCCCATCGTTTTGAAGAACCGCAAGCTGCGCCAGGTCCCGTCGTTCCTGGTGTTCGAATTTGAACTGCACAAGCTGATGCCTGTGCTGGCCGGTGTGGGCACGTTCCTGTCGTTCTTCCATCAGGGCTCCCTGGGCGGATTGTACGGTGTGCTGCGCGGGCGCCCGTTCGCTTTCCGGGAAGGGTTCGCCATCTGGCCGTCCACGTTTTTCCTTTTCATCCTCTCGGCCGCGGCCGCCGGACCCGCCTTCATTCTGCTCACGACCTGGCTGGTTTCAAACATCTCGGGCAAGCGCCTGGTGCGTCCCGAAGTGCTGCCGCTGCTGGGCCGCATCTCGGGCTTCCTGCTACTTCCCTATATTCTGCTGAAGTCCATCGATACGCTGATCTGGATCAACAGCACTTCCCCGGCGCGCGGGTTCGCGGCACAGCAGTTTTATGCCTGGAAACCCTTTGGCGAGTGGATACTGTTCGTTGAGATCGTGGCCTTCGGATTGTTGCCCGCCTTGATTCTGCTGCGCCGCAAGTTGCGTGAAAGTACGGGCTGGCTCATCTTCGCGG
>Ga0187871_10002963_pt1 | contig 13389 bp, 18 predicted proteins | sample June2016WEW_16_1_FD_132988 | JGI IMG/M metagenome (GOLD analysis project Ga0187871, IMG submission 132988) | Peatland microbial communities from SPRUCE experiment site at the Marcell Experimental Forest, Minnesota, USA - June2016WEW_16_10 | ecosystem: Environmental > Terrestrial > Soil >... | reverse complement strand
ATAACCGTTCGGTTCCGTACTCGGTCGAGATAGCATCAGACAAGTCGGTTGTAAATGTGGCGATGCCGCACTGCCGTGGAAGATAGTTCCCAATGACTGCGATTCGACTGGGTAGAGAAAGACTAACCGCTGTATCGAAAGGCTTCGCTGACTTGATCTCCGACACATGTGGCAGCAAGGCAGCAGTGCCTGCCGGTCTTCTGAATGGCAGCGTCTTTGGCAATGACATGGGATCCGATCTGCTCACCATTGCGAGGTAGTTGAATGACCGTGGCGTTGATCGGCGGAGTCTCCCCTGAGCATACCTCCGCCTGACAACGCCACGAATCTTTTGATTGCCGCCGTGTCTCATTCCGGAGCGGAACGGCAGCAATGTCAACTATCTGCTCTCGGCAGTTTCGTGCTGGTTCGCCTTGTGGACAGCAGCCTTGACGGCCGCGATAAACGAGTCGGCGCTTGCGGGAGTGTGCACTTCGCCCGATAGCGTTTGACGGAAGGAAGTGTCCTTGCCATACATCGCAACCGTAGAGTCATTGTCCTGTTGGATCTTGGCGCCATCCACGGCGACGCCGGCAAACAGGCCTTTGGTCCGCGAGTAGCTCAAGGCCTCGGTGTTCATCTTCCAGTCGGTACCTGCCGAGGCATGCCTTCCAACCGGACCAGCGGCCGCCGATGCTTCGCCGCTAAGTTCAAACTTGCTGGATAGCAGACCTTGCACCCCCTTGTCATTCATGAACAACACGACAAGATCAACGGATTGACCGCCAGCCTGGAAGCCAAAGTTCCCACCACCGATCGAAATGAATGCTGGCGCACTCCAGCCATGGCCGGTGCGGCAGGTAACGACGCCGCGTCCATGCTCTCCGCCGACGATGAATGCGCCCTTGGCCATGTTCGGCACCACGGCGATGCACTTAGCGTCATTCAGCACCTCGTCCGGGATGCCCTTGTCGGGCGCAGCCATGATCTCATTCATGACCGTGCCAGCCGCTTGCAGCCGCGCAGTCGGGTCTTGCTGGTCCGAACCAGCGAACGCCAGGGGAACTACAGACAGCGTTAACAAAGCAATTGCGTATTTCTTCATCAAGAAACTCCTTATTTCTTCCACGTAATTTCGTGGACAAACTTGTAACGGCGAAACCGCTGAAGGATCAGGCCGTACGTCGGCCGCTGATCAGATTGATGACCAGGACGACCACGGCAATGACCAACAAAAGGTGGATCAGACTGCCTGCAATGTGGAAACTGAAGCCGAGGAGCCACAGAACGAGGAGAATTACAAATATCGTCCAGAGCATATTACCCTTTCTCTGCTGTTTGTGAGTATCGGGTTGTGGGACTACTCGTTAAGAGGAATAGTCACTCGAACCGATGTTAAGAACGAGTTTCCCTGATTCGCTGCCGGTTGCCGGATCCTGGAGCCAACGGAGACCTGCTGCAATTATTCAAGTTAAATCCGGCCAAGCACCAGCAGAATAACCACAACGATGAGGACCAATCCCAGGCCGCCGCTGGGGGCGTAACCCCAAGAACGGCTGTGATTCCACCTTGGCAAAGCACCCACCAAAAACAGAACCAGCAGAATAATCAAGATAGTTCCAAGCATATTTCCTCCTCATCCTTAAGAACCCGGCGCGGAACGGGGACGGCTTTCATACGTACTCCCGCGGGCCGAGTTGGCTGTGATTAAGCTAGCGATGACCTTCAAGAATTTGTGCGGGCCCTGTCCCTTGGGATAAAAACTGTCCGCCATAGTTCCGGCAGGCACGGCATCGCCCTGATAGTCTCCGCTCATCGCTACGATCGAAATCAACGGATACCTGTTGCGTACGTGCGAGATCAACTCCAGACCTGACATCTCTGGCATATTGACGTCGGTAACGATCAGATCGGGGACCATTCTATTCAATTGGGACAACGCGCTGACACCGTTGTCTGCCTCGGCCACGTCATATCCGGCCGCCAACAGCAGCATTCCAAGGCTTTCCCGAACCCTCGGTTCATCGTCCACAACAAGAATCTGGCGTTTCGAGCCATTTGGCATGCTCTCTCCTGACAGCAACACTGTGCGAAAATCCCTACCACATAACCATCTCACCTGCAGTTCGTCCACGTCTGAGCAATTAGGAACACCCCAGTCGATCCATGTTTCCCTAGTTTGAGAAACAGGCGCCTGGGAGGTGCATGTCATTCACGAGCAGTATTGAACAGGTGGTATGCGTTCTGAAGGGGTATTCTCGTATATGTCAATCAGGCGTTGAAGGATTCGATCATGAAGACAAAGTATTTTCACATCTCTGCTTATGTTTGCGATAAGTGCGACGGCCCCGTGATTGCGGGCTCATTCGGAACGCGCGAAACGGAGATCTCCCGGGAGGGCGATTTTAGACAGGTCGGAACGGTTTGTTTGTCGTGCGGGAACAAACCAGTGGATATGAGTGCTGCGCGTATCGTGCGCGAGTTTGCTCCCGTGGAGTGGACGTAACTTTAATGGTGAATCGCGGACGCTGTCTCGGGTGAATAGTCGGTCGTCGGTACCGCCGGTCTCGTCGACGAATGTTATCGCCACGAGTTTGGAATGAGCGTCCATCGTTGAAAGGTGGGCAGATACCGGCGCTTGTGGCAGACAATGCAACGGCCCGGACAGAGGAACAGGCGAGGCAAAAGTACTCTTTCAACCCAACCCTCGGCAGGCACAGCTCTGAACTGGTCTCCTCGGCATACACGGCAGTGCGCTGACAATAAGTGCATTCTTGAAGCGTGACACTGTTCTCAATAGCGAACAGCCGGTTAGGTTTGCTGATAGACGGCCTGAACCGCCCGGCGGCCTTTTTCCAACTCGATGCAGGCTATACCCTCATCGCGAAGTCTTGTGCTTGCCGCCGTTGATCTCGCCGGCTTCGGCGGGTGTTAGCAGCGCCGGATCACAGGCCAGATAGTCGCTGACACAAGCCAGGTAGTTCCGCTGGTGATCCGCAACCTTTACATCACTTAATTCCGTAGCCGATAACTGCGAGCGGTCGCAAGTGGCCCAGCCGTCCCAGCATTCTGCAACATTACGGCGATGCTTAGCGACCTTTACCGCGGCTAATTCGGGGGGACTCAGGGTCGCCAAGTTACAGGGTGTCCATCCGTTCCAACAATCTGAAATATTTCTCTGGTTCTCCGCTATGGCAACTCCGACAGCTTCAGAAGCCGTCAATTTGCTATGGTCGCAGGAGTCTATACCCTTCCAACAATTGGAAACCGCGTTGCGGTGCGCAGCTCCGTCCACTTCTGCCAGTTCAGACGCGCCGAGCGCAGAGCGATCGCACGTCGTCGAAGCGCTTTCGCAATCGGAAATGTTTTGCTTGTGCATGGCAGCAGCGACTTCCTGCTTTTCCATTGCTGTCAGAAGGGAGAGGTCGCAGGAGTTCCAGCTGTTTTCGCATGCAAAGAGGTTCTGTCCACGATCGGCTGACTGTGCCTTCATCAACGCGGAGTAGCTGATGACAAACGCCATTAGAGACATACAGAATATTCGCAACCTGGTCGTCATTAGGTTTATGCCTCTTGGGCGCGAGTGAGATTCAATTGGCTCGCTCGAAATCGATTATCGGCGGGATTGGCTGAGGAAAGCTGTTCAACATTGCTCAGTGATCAATCCTGCTCAGACGAGCGCGATGCTGGAGGAATAGCACCGCCCTGTGGCTGATTCCCCGGATTCACGTAACCATCCGGCCTCACGACTCGCATCGGTGAGCCTCAGCCAAAGGAAGTTGGCCGCCCGTGCTGCGAATGCGTAGTAGTTTGTCAGAGTCGCTAATGGGGGAAATTATGATCGGTACTCGGTATCTGCCGGCACTCGATTCGACTGAGTTAGACGCAATACTTGCCGATGCCCTGATTCTCAATTGGAGTGACCTGATGCCGGAACTCGCGTCAGGTCGCGGCAAACAGAATGATGGAACTCTTTCGTGAGCACTCGGCGGCTTAAGTCGCGGAATTGACATTTGAAGCAAGGGAAGCTTAAAGTAGAGAGTGAGTGAGTTAGTTCCTTTCCTCTTTCAGGTTCCTGATCTAAGTCAGCCCATCTGAAGTCGCACCTCTTAGCCCACCTAACGATGTCTCCTGTTTGGTCAGACGAGCGAGGTCTTATGCCAAACCAAATACAAGCCGGCACCATGATGGTTCAACCGTCAGCAAACTTGCAGTCGCTCGAAATACAAAGCGAGCCTTATTCCGAGGGTTGGCGCTCGTTAGGGTTCCTCGAGAGCGCAGGTCTGGATGGCAAAATTCGGACTGCAGGATGGAAATTGTTTTTCATGGCTAGCGAGCTGAAAACGGCGGTTCCTGCCTGGGGCGGCAAGAACACTCTCCGCCGAGGAATAAACCGGCTCCTGGCTCAAACTCGGCTGCAACATTTCAATTGCTTTGAGCTCACGCACATACTCAAGAAGCGCTTCTTGGGCATTCCGTATGTGTCCCTAGCCGGACACTCACGCCACATTCAGCTGGGCAGTCAGATTCGATCGACCGAGCAGCGCGCCCAGGACGGCGCTCGCCAGGCACGGGCGCCCATGACAACAGCAATATGTAACTAGGGGAGACAGGAATGAATTGGGAAGAAGTGGCAAGCAGATGGGAACAGCTGCTCGGCTCTGCCAAGGAGAACTGGAGTAAGCTTACCGACCGCGATCTAGGCGAGATTTCCGGGAAACGAGAGCAACTTGCGACTAAGATTCAGCAGCTCTACGGAATCACGAAACGAGAAGCTGAGAAGCAAGTCTGGGACTGGGGTAAGAGTGTCGAACGGATCAAGAGGAAAATTGCCTGAGCACGGAAACGCCCCACGATCCAGACATGTAAGTCACATATCAGTCCGGCCGATTGAAGATCTTGCGGTAACCGCTTGATATCTGAGATGGTGCGAAGCTCGTCGAGCTAAAGTCTTACCGGAGAAATCAAAAAGAATGGCTAAGGAGAAGAGCATGACTACCAAAGAAGGAAGTGTGGAAACGACTGCCACCCCTGTTCCGGCACCGGTCCACCCGCGACAGAATATTTCTCGTTGGCGCACAGCCGAGGAGCGCGCTGACGCTTTGAGAGCCAAGAAGCAGAGACGACGCGCTGCGCATAGAATTACTTTGCGAAGATCGCACGCCAACGGCTAGAGCCGTTGAATGTGTGAGCTTCATCTCAACACAGCGATGTACCGGTGCGCGCCACGCTTGTCGTAGAAAGTATGCCATGACACAAACTCTTAGTCCGTATGCCGTATCGTTTCAAGCGGAATCTTTTTACAAACGCCGACGCCATTATTGGATGATTTGCCGGGAGCAGAAGCCTGAGGAATTAGTGTCCTGGGGACATGAGCCGACACGTGAACTGGCTGAAGCTGCGGCGGGGCAAGAGCTTCGCGATTTATCTGCCGGGATGACTCAAGGTGGCCAGGTGATCAACACAATCAAGCCATTCACGCGCCACATCCTCTGACGTTGACGATCAAACTTGCGCACGATCCCGAGTAGTGCCAACCATCCCGACGGGAATCCTCTCGCTCACTTTCAGAATGGCAGGATTCCCGTGTCGGGGCCCGTGGGTGGCACGAGTAGTTGTCCAATTTTCTGCAACAGCTGCAGCGGATCCTGTTCCTTTGTAACAACGCAGTCCGCGCAAGACAGAATCTCCTCGGGAATTGGCTGAGCCGAAACGGCGATGACGGGAATGGTTTGTTTGCACCGTTTGATTTTGTAGGCGACGAGTTCACCGTCTGTGCCACGCATCGCGTCATCGAGCAGGACAAGATCCACGGGATACGCCTCCAACATCCTCAAAGCGTGCTCGCCTTCGGTGGCGCTCAATACTCCGTATCCCGCGCCTTGCAAAACTTTGTAACGCTCGTAGAGGATTGCCGAATCCTCACCGATGGATAAGATGATTGGAGTGCGATTCACGGACTCCGTGAGGCCTAGTGAAACGTCGGACAGGTCTTCTCTCATGTCGGAGCTGCCGTTCTGGAGAAATAACTCGCCGCTTGCCACCCGGCGCAACGCGTCTACCAGGACGGGCCCATCGGCGGAACGATAGACAATGCCCTGTGCTCGCAACCAGCGTACATAGGCAATGCGGTCGTTCTCCTCGGCGAGGATCAGCAGAGCAGTCCGGCGCCGCTTCAAGACTGGTTCGATCTTCGAAAACGCGGGCAGAAAATTCGTTGAGAGGACCAGCACGTGAGGCACGAAAGTTTCCAGGAGGCTCAGCAACTGTTCGGGGGACCGCGGCTGGGCCATTAGGTAAATATCATCGGCACCCGCTAGTACCTCGGTCACCCCAACGTGAAAGAGCTCCTGGTGGTCGGCGAAAATGACGTCGATCATGACTACACCTCTCAGTCCGTGGCGAACTGTTGATCGGACTTCGATTGTTAGAAGCTAACTCCCCGCCGTTTTCGAAATCTGGTCAAAATTGCACATCCATCCACTTTAGTGGGATAGCGGGATCCACGGGCGCCTAGAGGTCGGCGACCCGGGGTGTGGCGGCTATTCGTGCAAAAGAAAGGTAAGCAGGGCCCGGTGCACTTGCAAGCTGCCGTTGTAGTCAATGAGCCCCATCTTGCGAAACCGGTTCATAAAGAAGCTTACTCGTGAGCGTGTAGTGCCGATCATCTCGGCCAGGGTCCCCTGACTGACCTTCAGAATGGCTGGATCGGCCTTGGATTTGGCCCCAAAGTTGGCGAGCGATAGCAGAGTTCGCGCGAGCCGCTTTTCGCTGGAATTAAAGAGTTGATCGAGGAAGTCCTCTTCCATACGGGCAATCCGAGAAAGCAATTGTCCGATCAATAGCCTGGCGAACGCGGGGTCATCGTGGACGATGCGAATGATGGTCGCTTGCTCCACTCGTGCAACTGTGGAGATCTGTACCGCTACCGCGGTAGACGTCTGTCGTGACAGGGGCCCTAAACAGCCCTCACCGAAAAAATCGCCTTTTCGATAAATAGCGATAACGGCCCTCTTGCCGCGTTTGGATAGGACCGTTTGCTTCACATTTCCAGCCTCGACGTAGAACATCGCATCCACGACATCGCCCTGAGAAAAAATGGATTGTTTGTTGCAGTATTCGCGGCTCGTCCGCTCGCTGCCGATTTTCTTGAGAAACGCTCCCGGTTTAAAGGTGAGCGCGCGCTTGCTTGGCATGGGTACCCTCAAAGAGTTTTCCGCTTTATCTGCCGAGCCACCGAGGGTAAGTCGGTTTCCCCAGGCTCAACGCCGGACTTACCAGCTCGAATAAACGGAGGACTCGCGGATGAAATTCAGCTTGCCGACCAACTCCTAACATGATCCGGCCAGCCCAAGGAATGCGATGGCCGTAATACTGTAAAACGTCGCCTCCGCCAGGCGCACGATAAGGCACTGTATTGTGCGGGATGGGGTAGGTAAGCCATTCGGTCGGAACATTGCCGATGAACTGGTTCGCCTTCCCCAGTGGTTCATCTATCTTTGTGAACCGCCAAGGCCCATTCGATGTGTCGTTCTTGCCGAGCGGGATAATGTTGGCGCCCTCAAATGAGCGGAACCTCAACGACGACAATTCTTGGTGTGGCGCAAATGGCAGTGACAACTCTTCATAGGCTGGATTGAAACGTAGTCCAGCTTCTGGAATCGCCACCGAATGCGGCGCAAAGATTGACGCTTGCGTTGAAGCCTCGCTCGCAGGTGACATTTCTTGCGCCCGTGCTAAGTGGGCAGACAACATCACCGTGCTAAGTGACACGATCAGGAGAAGATGCACGAGAGATAGTCTTTCGGGACGCATTAGAATCGCTTCCCCGTTGGGGTTCTGGCGCGCAAGACCTTTCTACAAATGAAGCTTACCGTTCAGGAACGGAGCAGGCTGTGCACAATCGCTCACAAATACCTGCAATCAACAATTGACAAACCTGTACAATATTGAACAGGTACAATAAACGGCCGGCGTTTCGCAGGTATCGCTAGAAGTGTGAACGCCGCCCTCCGGAGGTGCAAAATGAGCATCGGTGGAAAGCCCGTCCGTAGCCGGCGCCTGCCAGCCGAGGGGGTTCGCCAGGGTGCTTCGGCACGTCCCGCAAAACGAACCGCAGTCGAAGTCTTAAGACCTAGTGCTCTGCAAACGCAGAAACCGGAAGCAACAAAGGGGAATGGAGATTTTGATCCGGCGGCATTTCTCGCGAGAGCTGGGTTGGGCAAGAAAAATCTCCGTTTGAGGAAGAGTGAAGCGGCCTACGCGCAAGGCGACAATGCCGACGCGATTTTTTACGTGCAGAAGGGGCAGCTGAGAGTAACTGTTACCTCCGCCAATGGGAAGGAAGCGACCATCGCTTTGGTGGGTAGCGGGGAATTTCTGGGAGAGGACTGCATGGTTTCCGCTCATCCTCTTCGCCTCTCGACTGCTACCGCGATGACTGAGTGTGTACTGCTCAGGATTAGCAAGACGGAAATGCTCCGCGCACTTTATCAAGAACCCGCATTTTCCAATGTGTTCGTCTCCTTTCTTCTCGTTCGCAACGCCCGCATGCAGGCGGATCTGGTGGATCAACTCTTCAATTCCAGCGAAAAGCGGCTTGCGAGAATTCTCTTGCTGCTGGCGCAGTTCGGCAAGGAAAGTAAACCGGAGGTGGTGGTGCCCAAGATCAGCCAGGAGGTATTGGCCGAGATGATTGGCACAACGAGATCGCGAGTGAGTTTTTTTATGAATCGCTTTAGAAAACTGGGATTCATCGAATATAACGGCGAGATTCGGGTGCACAACTCCCTTCTAAATATCTTTCTGCAAGAATGATCGTGCTTCGGGGTGCATGCAGCTCGGAGCGCAATAAAAGTGCGCAGCGGCCTGAGCCGCGCCAGGTTGGAAGACCTGAACTGGTCGTGAACCGTGAGGCAGTGGTCCGGGACCGGCAGCGCGGGCTCAGCATCCGCCAGCTCGCAAAATTACACCTGCTGTCCAGAACGTCGGTCTCCCGTATTTTAGAAGAGACTACTAACACAGGTGCAGCTTGAGTGAACTCACACCGCATGGGCCCTGTGATACGATTCGACCACCTGCCTAATAGTGATGCCGTGTCGCTGAGGAACATCCTCTTGGCTTGACCGCGGTGCTACTGCTGGACACGCAACAAGCGCTTATGCGTCCTTCACAGATTCGCGTTTTCATTCTTGGTTTAGTGTCATTAGCATTTCTCGGGTGGGCGATCCCGACGGCCGCTAATTTCGTCATCGAGTACAACTGGTGGAAGGAAGTCGCCCAGGTCAATACCTGGTTCAGCATGCTGTGGTACAGCATTGCTCCTGCCGGGGTGGGCGCTGTGATCGCTTTCGTTGCGCTTTACGTAGCGCATGCGCGCGGCTTGCATTTCGCCGGCATTCGTCAACGGGATTACCCGCTCTACCGACGGCTGGTGCCCATTGGTTTGGCCGTGGTCGCGATGGTGTTCGCGTCCACCTCGATTGACTACTGGACAGTGATGCGCTTTGTCGGCTCGCGGGGAATCGCAGCGCCTCCCGGAGCCTGGCAGGACCATGTCTTTTCCCACGCCTTGCCATTCTACTTGTTCGATCTACCTTTCTATTCAGACCTGCTGGGATTTGTGTTTGTCCTGGCGATCCTTTCCGCCCTGCTGTTCTGGATCACGGCCCGCGGATGGCAGTTATTCGAACGTGTCCGCTATCGGCTGGTAACGGACGCGCGAACAAGTACCATTAATCTTCGGGAATACTTGCGATTGCCCGGCGCAACCCGCGTCCCGTTCGTCCGCGTAATTGCAGCGATTCTATTGCTCGGCTTTGCCGGCTGGGTTTACCTCGGTAACTATGAGCTGCTGTTTAATTCACACGCCTTTATGACCGGCGCGGATTTCGTGGATGAAAAGATCACTCTGCCATTGCGCTGGCTCCTCATCATTTCCAGCTTCGCGGCGCTGCCGCTGATTTGGATGTCGCGATTCAAGCAGGCGATCACGCTGGTGGCGTCTTGTTTCGTCCTGCAATTGGTTGCGCCGGCCATCGTTCGCGCTGTGTATGTTAGACCGAACGAGATCTCGATCGAACGGCCCTACATCCAGCGCCACATCGAGGCGACAACTGCCGCCTTCGGCCTCAATCGAAATGCCACCGAACAGGCTTTTACACCGTCCGGTCAGGGCGTGGTCGATCCGGTCCAAGACAAAACGCTGCTGGAGAATGTTCGGCTCTGGGACCTTCGCGCCTACAATGCAACCATCACACAAATTCAAGCGCTACGGCCCTACTACACCTTTCCCGACACCGACGTTGACCGCTACTTCGTTGACGGCCGCATCAAGCAGGTGCTGCTGTCGCCGCGCGAAATCGATGTCAGCCAGTTGTCGGCCGAGGCAAGCGAAAGCTGGATCAATCCTCACTTCATCTATACTCACGGATTCGGCGTCGTGGTTGCTGAAGTCAACAAGATCACGCCCGACGGCCTTCCCGTCCTGCTCATCAAGAACGCTCCTCCAGAGATTAAGTCGCCTGCTTTTCAGCTCTCGCGGCCGGAGATCTATTTCGGCGAGAGGACTCAGGATCCCGTCTTTGTTCACACCGCACGCGAAGAGTTCGACTACCCGTCCGGCGATCAGAATAAGTATTCAACCTATCAGGGCACAGGTGGCTTTCCAGTAGGCTCTTTTCCTCTGAAGGTTGCCGCCGCAATTTCACAGGGAGAGCCGAATATCGTCTTCACCGGCTATCTGACCGGGGAGAGCCGCATGATGATCTATCGCAACGTGCGCGCCAGACTAGCCCATCTTGCCGGCTTCTTGCATTGGGACCAGGATCCTTACCTTGTGATCACTGATGACGGCAGGCTAGTGTGGATGGTGGATGGCTACACCACTTCTCTCTCACATCCATATTCGGCGGTGCTTCCGGTGACTGGAATCGATGAAGGCGCAAACTACATTCGCAATGCGGTGAAAGCTACCGTTGATGCTTACACGGGAAAGATGTCGTTGTATGTTTTCGATCCCAGCGACCCCATCATTCAGGCTTACGAGAAGCTCTTCCCAAAACTATTCCAGCCAGCGTCGCAAATGCCCGCCGATCTGCGCCGGCACGCTCGCTATCCGGAAGCTCTTTTTCAGACGCAGGCCGAGGCGTACCGGATCTTCCACATGCGCGACCCTCAGGTGTTCTACAACAAGGAAGACATCTGGGAGATCGCCCGCGACCTGTTCAGCCAATCCGGACAACCGGAACCAGTAACGCCAACCTATATTGTGGCTACGTTGCCTGGGGAGAAACAACCGGAGTATTTGCTGATTTTGCCATTCACCCCGCGGGGTAAGGATAATTTGATCGGATGGATGGCCGGTCGATGCGATGGCGACCAACTGGGGCAAGTGGTCTTTTATCAGCTTCCCAAGCAGCAGTTGATGTACGGTCCCATGCAGATTGAGTCGCGTATCGACCAGGACCAGAACATCTCGAAGGACCTCACGCTGTGGAACCAGCAGGGCTCGCGCGTGCTGCGCGGAAACATTATTGCTCTGCCGGTGACCGGCGGATTCCTCTATCTGGAGTCCATCTACATTCAGGCCACCGAAGCTCGTATGCCACAACTCAAGAAGGTCGTGCTGGCTATGGGCGACCGGCTCATTTATAAGGACACCTTCGACGAGGCCCTGGCCGACCTGACGGCTGCACCAGCACCGGCGGCCATCGCTCCAGCTCCAACCTCGGCGGCTATCGAGAAAAATCTGCCCTCGCTAGCCGAACGCCTCCACCGTCTTCGGGAGCAAGCCGAACAACTGGCTCAGGAACTCGAGAAGCTGGAGAAGGAAACAGTCAAGAACTGATCATTTGCCCAAGGCCGGAGGTGCGGCGCTGATGGCTGCAATGCCTTGGAGAAGAAGATCAACAGATCAACCCGACCCGAGTACCCATCGAAAAGAAGGAGAGCGTCCGCTGGTTGGAAAACCTGAGGCAGTCCACCGCCCAGCGAAACCGCACCCACCTTTACCACTCCACCCCGAAGCGCTGTTGGGGCTGTTCGCAGAAAACGCAATGCAGGCGAGGAAAGTATCGCATCCTCTCCATCCACACGTGCGAGGCAACACGACAATGCGCCTACCAGGTAGCGAAAACACCGGCCTTCGTTCAGTCCCGGCATGATCGACGGAGAGTTGAAGCGCTCTTTGCCGAACTGAAGAGCATCAAGAGGTGAACGAGGTCCTCGGTTGCGAGCGCATTTGCGACGAAATCGATTTTGTTTTTCCTATACGTCAAGCGCGAACCGTTAATTGCCGATGGGACCAATGACGAATCGTGCCCCGTGAACGGTTGCGACGAACTGCCAGACGGTGGAGAGACCAGGCGCGACCTTACTACGCCAGACACGACTTGCTGTAGCGCCACTAGTCGGTGGCATTCGAAGTGTTTCAACAACCGGAGGCGATTCCGTGGCCAAACAAGGCAAGAAACAGGACCTGACAAGAAGAGACTTCCTCAAGGGCGTGGGAATTGGAATTGGCGCGTTGCATCTGGCTGCCTGTGGCGGCGGAGGTAGCACGCCGCCGGCGCCACAGATCGTAACCTGGCCGATCGCAAGCCAGATTTACACCACCGCCCAACAGCAGGTCCTGCCAGTCGCAATCGCTCCCACCACCCGGCAACTCAGCCCGGGAGACGTTGCCCTCTACGCGCAATACGGATACAGCGCCTGGAACATCGGCGGCCCGTTAACTCACGTCTTGCGCAAGGACCTTGCCCCCGCCTATACCGGCGCACCCAATGCGGCGCGGCTGCTGTACTACTTCTCGATCTCCGACATTCATATCGCCGACAAGGAATCTCCGGCGCAGCCTCTCTATGTCGGCTGGAGCGCGCCCTACGGGCCAGCTTCGTCCGGTATGTCGTCGGCCTATTCGCCGATTCTGCTCTCGACCCCGCAGGTGCTCGACGCCGCCATCCAGACCATCAACGCGATGCATAAAGCGCTGCCATTCAATTTCGGCCTGTCGCTCGGCGACGCCTGCAATAACACGCAATACAACGAACTGCGCTGGTTCCTCGACACCATCGACGGCAAGGTCATCACGCCCAGCTCGGGCGCACATGCCGGAGCCAACACCATCGATTACCAGAGACCTTTTTATGCTGCCGGAATCAGCCGCGATCTGCGCTGGTACCAGGTCATCGGCAATCACGATCAGTTTTGGATGGGATCGGCGTTTGAGGACACGAAAACCCGCAATGCCCACATCGGCAGCACCATTCTCAACATGACGCCGGATCCCACTCCGAACCCCAATTCGGTCAATGGCAGCGGTGCCTACATGGGCGTGCTGGATGGTACAACGCCGTACGGAGACCTCATTAAATACGGGCCGACAGGGGACTTTGACACGCCGCCGACGGT
>Ga0187871_10002962_pt1 | contig 13390 bp, 14 predicted proteins | sample June2016WEW_16_1_FD_132988 | JGI IMG/M metagenome (GOLD analysis project Ga0187871, IMG submission 132988) | Peatland microbial communities from SPRUCE experiment site at the Marcell Experimental Forest, Minnesota, USA - June2016WEW_16_10 | ecosystem: Environmental > Terrestrial > Soil >... | reverse complement strand
TCGCCGATTTCATCCAGGAACAGCGTGCCGCCATCGGCCACCGAGACCTTGCCCAGTTTGTCGCCCACCGCGCCGGTGAAGGCGCCGCGGACATGCCCGAACAGCTCGCTTTCCAGCAATTCGCGGGAGAGGCTCGGGCAGTTCACCGTCACAAAAGCATTTTCCTTTTGCATGCTGCCGGCGTGCAGGGCGCGGGCCAGCACCGTTTTGCCGGTGCCGCTCTCCCCCATCAGCAGAATCGTGGCCGGCGTGGCGGCCGCCTTGAAGGCAAGATCCAAGACCCTTTGCATGGCCGGTTCTGCGGTGGCGAGGTCCGCCGCCGGGGCGTCGGACGAAATCCGCGATTCCAATTCAGCCAGGCGCCCGCGCAATTTGCGGCTCTCCAGGATGCGCTCCACCACCCGCCGCAACTGGATGGGGGTGAACGGTTTGGCAACGTAATCCACCGCGCCGCGCCGCATCGCTTCCACCGCCGTTTCGATGGAGGCAAAGGCGGTGAAAACAACCACCTGAAGGCGCTGATCCAACTTAAGCAGCTCGGGCAGGACTTCCATCCCGTCTTCGTCGCCGAGTTTCAAATCCAGAAACGCCACGTCAAATTGGCTGTCCTCCATTTGTTTCAGCGCCGCCTCCCGGCTGCTGACACCGGTGATATGACAACCCGTTTCTTCAAAGGCCAGCGCGGTGGCTCGACGGATGCTTTCCTCGTCGTCAATAATCAACAGCCGCATGGCGCCGTTGGTAGCTTTGTTCAACCGCATACGGCTCTATTCTAACTCAACTTAAAGCATCCGGCAATGATGCCGTGCCGCGGAATTGAACCCGCCATTTGACATTTTCCGGAGGAGTCGGATGTTACCTGCGTTATGAAGAAGAACCTGATCGTTCAACCCTACCTGTTCTTCGAAGGCCGCTGCGAAGAGGCCCTCGAATTCTACGGCCGCGCGCTCGGCGCAAAGGTGCTCATGCTGATGCACTACAAGGATAGTCCCGAACCGCCCCAACCCGGCTCCTGCGCGGCCCCTCCGGGCGACAAGGTCATGCACGCCAGTTTCCGCATTGGCCGGACGACCCTGATGGCTGCGGACGGGTGCTGCGCGGACAAGCCGGCCTTCCAGGGCTTTTCCCTCTCGCTCACCGTGGACACCGAGGCGGAAGCCGGCCAGTTCTTTGCCGCCCTGGCGGAGGGCGGACAGGTCCGGATGCCGCTGGGGAGGACTTTCTTTTCACCGAGCTTCGGGATGGTGACTGACCGGTTCGGCATCGGCTGGATGGTGATCGTGGCCCAAGAGGAGACGCATTGAATCCGCCTCGTTGAACACCTGGCGAAAGCCTGAATGGAGCGCACCATGACAACAGACCCCACTGCCAATGCCCACGAAACGAATAAAGGCGCGGCGAAGCCGGCGGTCACAGACCGCAGCCACACGGGTCCCGATGCGGTCGAAACGGATGGACCCACGGTGTGCTCCATCTGCCGTTTCCTGCCTTGCATCGCGCGAGTCGTGATGGGACTCATCTTCTTCGTTTTCGGACTCAACGGTTTCTTCCATTTCATCCCGCAGCCCAAGTCGCCCATGTCCGGGAGCGCATCTTCGTTCATCGGGGCGCTGATGAATACGGACTACATGCATGGGCTGATTTTTGGGACACAGGTGACCGCCGGGGCGCTGCTGCTGCTGAACCGGTTCGTGCCGCTGGCGCTGGCCCTCATTGCGCCGGTCGTGGTCAACATCGTCGCGTTCCACGTCTTTCTTGCGCCGTCGGGAATCCCCATGGCGGCGCTCGTTCTGGCCCTGGAGATTTATCTGGCCTGGGCGCATCGGAGCGCATTCCGTCCCATGCTCGCGATGCGCGCAAGACCGGGCGGCTGCGCTTCGCAGACAGCCCCGCCATCGCCGCCGGGTTGAGATGACCCTCTCACAGCACATGGGTGAAGAAAGAATTGGTCATTGGTCATTGCAAATTTGTTAATTGCAATTCCGGCATTCTCTTCATTCCCCTTGGGACTGACTGTCAATTAGACGGCGCCTGGGCCTGAACGGTCACCGTGGCCCCCTGCAATCCCGGCGAACCCGCCTGGAGCACTATCGGGCCGGCGGCTTTGGTGGAACGGATGATGACCAGGCACATCCCGTTGAAAGCGTCCATTTCCTTGGACTGGAAGGAGACCAGGCTGGTGGCATCGCCGTTGTCCACGGCCGCAATTTCTCCGGGGCCGGTGATGGAGAACTGCAGATGGTTCTTGGCAACCGGCACCATCAGGCCGTCCTTGTCCGCGACGCGCACGGTGACGTAGGACAAATCCGCCCCGTCGGCATGGATGGTGGAGCGGTCCGGCTCCAGCTTCAGACCGGCGGCGGGGCCGGTGGTCTTGACTACATCCTGCGCCCATTCCTTCCCGTTTTTATAGGCGACAACCTTCAATTCGCCCGGTTCGTATTTCACTTCGTCCCAGCGGATGCGGTATTGGTATTGCTCCTTTTTCTTGCGGCCCTGCGACTGGCCGTTGAGGAACAGTTCGGCCTCGTCGCCCGAGGTATAGACATGGACCGGCGTGACCTGGCCGACGCGGTCGGGCCAGTTCCAATGCGGCTCGATGTGGGCCATTGCAAAGTCCGGCCGCCAGTGGGCCTGGTAAATATAGAACCGGTCCTTCTTAAATCCGCACAAATCCAGAATGCCGAAATAGGAACTGCGCGAAGGGTCGTTGCCGCCGCCCCACGGGGTCGGCTCGCCTAGATAATCGAAGCCGGTCCAGACAAATTCCCCGGCCACGAACGGGTTGCGTTCCTGCGCGGCGAATTCCCTGTCCGGCGAGGTGGCCCAGCCGGGATAATAGAGGTCGTAGGAACTGACCTGGTGGTTGGCCACGTCTTCTCCGACCGCTGCGCCGGCCCCGCCGCCGCCCCGGCGTCCGCCGCCGCCGGCGACCGCGCCGGGAGTGGCGGCGACCGGGAAGGTGTACACGCTGCGGGAACTGATGCAGGAGGCGGTTTCACTGCCGAAGATCGGCAGGTCAGGATTGCTGGTATGGGCGCGGGCATAGCCGTCGGGCTTATAGTTGTAACCAAAGACATCCATGAACTTCTGGTAGCCGTTGAAAGCGGCGTTCACGTCGCTGGCGGCGGAAGTCACGGGCCGGGTCAGGTCTTCCTCGTGGACGATCTTCTGGAGGTCCGCGGCAATGGCATGGCCGGGGACCGAGCCTTGTTCGCCGACTTCATTGCCGACGCTGTAGAGGATGACGGAAGGATGGTTGCGGTCGCGGCGGACTTCGGCGCGGAGGTCTTTCTCGTGCCAGTCGGCGAAAAGGAGGTGGTAGTCGCCCTGTCCCTTGCCGGACATCCAGCAATCGAAGGACTCGTCCATTTCCAGCATGCCCATTTTGTCGCAAAGATCGAGCAGCTCCGGCGCGGGCATGTTGTGGCTGGTGCGAATGGCGTTGCAGCCCATCTCCTTCAACAACTCAATCTGGCGCTCCAATCCGCGGATGTTGACAACCGAACCCAGCGCGCCGAGGTCGGCGTGGTTGCAGACGCCGTTGAGCGGGACCCGTTCGCCATTCAACAGGAAACCATTGGTCGTCGTGAACTGGATGGTGCGGATTCCAAACGGGGTTTCATATTCGTCCACCACGACCGAAGCGCTGGTTCGCATCTGTTCGACCGTCGTCATGGCAACGTAGCGCGAAGGATCTTTTAAGCTCCACAGCTTGGGATGGCTGATTTGCAAATCCAGGGCGGTGGTGATGTTCGTGCCGGCCGGCACAGTTATTGGGTCGGACCACTCCGCAGCGACGGAGGGAACGGTCATCTTGCCTGCCGCATCGAGCGCGAAGATTTGCGTCCCGACTGTAACCATCGTCTCCGCCTTGGAATCGTTGTTCACAGTCACTTTGATGTTCACTTTGGCCGAATTGGCGGACACTTCGGGGGTGGTGACAAAAGTGCCCCATTGGCCGACATGGAGCGGCCCGGTTTTCACCAGCCAGACGTTGCGGTAAATGCCGCCGCCCGGATACCAGCGCGAGGAGTTGCGGGGGTTGTCCAGGCGAATGGCCAGGACGTTCTCCGCGCCGGGCTTTAGGAACGGAGTCAGGTCTATATAGAACGACGAATAACCATAAGGCCAGCCGCCGGCGAAATGGCCGTTGCACCAAACCGTGGCATAAGCCATCGCGCCGTCTACCTCCAGCGCCACCTGCCGGCCCGCGTCGGAGGCGGGCAGGGTGAAATGTTTGCGATACCAGGCGACGCCCCACCACGGAAGCCGGCCCGTGTTGCCGGGATTTTGCGCGGCGAAAGGCCCTTCGATCCCCCAGTCGTGCGGCAAATCCAGTTTGCGCCAACTGTTGTCATCGAAGCCGGGCTGCGCGTAGGCGACGTCGCCGCCCGGCGGGTCGCCCTGCGGCTTGACGGCGAGCGCGGCGTTTGTGGTAAAGGCGGCGCCGGTGCTGTTGACCCACGGTTTGATGGCGGTGTAGCTGAGTTTGCCTTCGACGCCGGCGGGGTCGCCCTTGGCAAACCGCCAGTCCGCATCCAGCGAGAGGCGTTCCCGCGTGGCGGCCGGGGCCTGGGCGGCGGCGCGAATGCATGGAAGGGCTAGAACCGCTGCAAGAACCGCTCCCGGCAAGAGGAGGGCGAGCTTGCTGCGGCCGATCAATTGAACATGAGTATTCGGTGACATGGCGGCATTATACAAATTGGTTTTCATCGCGCCAGAACTTTCAAAAGAAAAATAGCAGAATAGGCGAAGTGGAAGAAGGCGGTATCGAACTGGCCGCAGTTGGTTTCGAGTTTCTAAGTAGTTGTTGATATGGGGTTTTTCTTCCGTATGCGCCGCGCCTGAGTGTAACTCACGGGGACACCGTTAGCGCCCTGCGCGCACCGGGCCGGCTTCGGTGATTCCATCACCAGTTCAAACTGAGGGACGGTTGCGGCGGATTTGTAATTGACGCGATTGAGATTCCGCCAGCGCCGCCCGAACCCGGCTTTGTCCGCAATGGCGTTGAGATTCAAGCGTTGCAGCAATTCGACAGTAATGGGGCGCTTGCTGCCAGCAAAGATGAGGGATTTTAGGAACTGCTGACAAGGAGCGGAATTCAGAACGTCCGCAACGAGGCGCGCCGAAGCTTCCTCCTCAAAAGGCAGATAATTGCAAGTGTCGTCGAGGAAGACAGGCTTGCCCCTGAAAGGGCCTGCGACTTGAAAAAGCGCGGGCAAGTGCAGCCCGGAAACCGCAACTTTCCACGGCGCAAAGGCATATTCACCAATGCCAAACAGGGCAAATGGGGCGCGGCCTTTGTAGATGGAACTTTTGCGCGCCGCGAATTTGGGGCTGTGGCTTTGAAGATAACGCCACGTCTTGGGGGCCAAGCCGACAATGCCGCCGGTGTCTCCGCCCACTGTCCGCTGCGTCACCAAAATCAGGCGTTGCGGGGTGATACGGCCATTGGCAAGGTCGCTGCATTTCAGAAGCGGGTAGAGGTAATCCTCTTCCAGCTCGAGGCGCTCACCGAGGCTGTTTTCCACCGTGCCATTTGCAAGGGGCCGCAATTCCATCACGCTGGCGCAGTCATGTTTGACGCCGGAGCGCCACCGAAAAGTGCAAAGTCCTTCAAGCTCCTGCAGTTCGCGATAGCTGCGGATGTCAGCGACCAAATCCTGCCCTGCCAAACCGATGCGTCCGGCGGGTTTTGCCCGCGAGAGCGAGTCGAAGACATCCGCTTCCATTGGCCCGGCATGCCCTGTGCGCAAGAGCAACAGGCAGGCGTCCACGGACGCGCCGAAGTGCGCGGCGGCATCAATGCGGTGCAGTGAAGCTTGGCTAATCCGGCCATCGTTTTGCCAGGCGTAACGAAGGACCTTCCGCGCCGTGGCGCTCTTGCAGAGCATCGCGATGGCAGCTTCGCGTCCATGCAGCGCGCGAAGAAGCCGGATCAGCATCCACTCCGAGATGTCAAAGTTGGATTTGCCCGTGCGCGCCGCCAGGCCGCGCAGACCAAGAAAATTCTCTTTCGCGGGAAGATTGCTGCCATTGATTGTGGCGACGGCAGAGTTCGTCACCCACGGAAGATTGCCGACGATGAGCAGCCTGCCGGGCGATTGCTGCAATTCCGAATCCCAGTCGTGGGCGAAAAAATCCTGGCAGCGCACGGAAGCGCGCGGCCCAGCGCCGGCGAGCGCAAGTTTGGTTTTTGATAGTTCGACGTATTCGGGATTGATGTCCCAACCCCGCAATGACGCCTGCGGAAACGCTTCGGCAGCCGAAACGAGAAAGGCCCCCATTCCGCAAGTCGGTTCAAGAACAAAGTCAGGAACAAGGTTCTGCCGTCGCAAAAGTCCGCAAATCTCCCTGGCCAGCGCCAGCGGTGTCTGAAAGTCGCCGAACTCAATCTTTGCGTTTGATTTCATTTCAAGCGAACCAGCCCGCCAACCGTGCCAGCCTGCTCAATGACACGACTGTATTGAAGCCGCCATTGCAAGGCGTTTGAGATGGTCAGATAGCCAAGCTGCGGCGGGGCGCGGAGAACTTCATCGGCAAGCTTTCCGGATTCGATTTCATCAACGGGCAGCATTCGCTCCTGGAAAAAACTAAGGATGTCGTCGCGGTTTCCATGGTTCTCCAGCAGGTGGAGCAAACCAGACGTTGTTTGGTAATCCGCAGTCCGTGCCTTCTCGACAAAGATAGTGTGCTGGATGTCAAGCCGCCCGGTGCGGGCGGACTCGTCATCCTGCTTGTCATATACAAAGACAAGGAGCGAGTATCCCAATCCATAGATTTTTTGACGCCCGCTCTTGAACGGGCAGGAGGACTGCGGCTGGCGAATGCTCGTCACTTTGATGTCCACTCCGAGTTCGGGAAAGTCAATGCCCTTGGCGGAATTGCCGCGCGTATATTCATAGCGGCTTTGAAGGCTGGCTTGGAACTTATGTTCAAGATAGGTCCCCACTGCCTTTCCATCGGTAATGCCGAAAAGTCCCGGCTCCGGGTGCTTGGACTCCGCCCTCGCGAAGGCGGCTGCTTCTTTTTGAAGCAGCGGAATTGTCAGTGCTGTTGGCATACGTTTGGCCATTTCGTTTCAGGACACCGAAAGATTACCCGTCCCATTCCAGAATCGCAGTAAGAATATCGGAGGAGGGATTGGGCGCGGGCGACGTGCAAATCCGCAAAACAATGTCTTGCCGGTATGCGGATCGGGTCTTATCTTGAGGGCGAATTTGCCAGGGCCCATGGAATGCGGACTCACGAACCCCGCCAGGGCAGGAATGCAGCAACGGCAGTCTGCTCCGCATCCGCCGTGGCCACCCTGGCATTTTCTTTTATTGCGGATTGCGGATTGCAGATTGCGGATTTGAAGAAAAGCAGCACGGCTGCGCTTTTCCTGTTTTCAATCCGCGATCCGCAATCCGCAATCCAAAACGAATGTCTTATCAAGTCATAGCGCGCAAGTATCGTCCGCAGCGGTTCGAGGATGTGGTGGGCCAGGAGCACGTCACCCAGACCCTCGCCAACGCCATTGCCCGCAAGCGCATTGCCCACGCCTACCTGTTCGTCGGGCCGCGCGGCACCGGCAAAACCACCATCGCCCGCATTTTCGCCAAGTGCCTCAACTGCGAGGGCGGCCCCCGCGTGGACTTCGCCGCCGAAGACCTGCGCGTCCTGGAAATCACCGAGGGCCGCGCCCTGGATGTGCTGGAAATTGACGGCGCGAGCAACCGCGGCATTGACGAGGTGCGCGAGTTGCGCGAGACGGTCAAGTACGCCCCGGCGTCCGCGCCGTTCAAGATTTACATCATTGACGAGGTCCACATGCTGACCAAGGAGGCCTTCAACGCGCTGTTGAAGACGCTGGAAGAGCCGCCCGCCCACGTCAAGTTCATGTTCGCCACGACCGAACCGGAGAAGTTGCCGGCCACCATTCTTTCCCGCTGCCAGCGGTTTGATCTGCGCCGCATTCCGTCCGGTTTGATTGTCAAACAATTGCGCCAGATCGCGCAAAAGGAATCCGTCAAAATCGAGGATGCCGCGCTTGAGGCCATCGCGCGCGGGGCCGACGGCGGCATGCGCGACGCCGAATCGGCGCTGGACCAGCTTATCAGCTTTTGCGGCGGTGAAATTGCCGAGGCGGATGTTCTGGCCATGTTCGGTTTGGCGGCGCAGGGCCAGATTCTGGCGTTGAGCGAAGCCGTCCTGGCCGGGGAAACCGAAACCGCGCTGCGCCAATTGAATGAACTGGCCCAGGAAGGCAAGGACCTGGGCCGGCTGGTCTCCGAACTGCTCCAGCATTTTCGCAACCTCCTCCTCTTTCAGGTTTCGCGCGGCGACCTCGCGCTGATCGAAGCCTCGGAAGCCGAAGCCGCCGTCCTGGCCAAACAATCGGCCCGCCTGAGCAGCGACGGCCTGACCCGGATGATGGACGTGCTGGCCGATTGCGAGGGACGCCTGCGCGACACGGCTTCGCGGAAGATTCTGCTGGAAGTCACGCTGTTGAAAATGATCGAGGCGCGCCACGCCGTCGGCATTGACGCCATTTTGCGGCAATTGCAACAATTGCGCGCCGAGGCCGGCGGCGCTCTGCCGCGCCCGGCCGCTTCCAAGCCGCCAGCCGCCGCCCATCCGCCGCCCGCTCCCGCCTCCAATGTAGCCTCGGCCCTCCGGGCCGATTCTGTAGCATCGGCCGCCCCGGCCGGATCTGTAGCGTCGGCCGTCCCGGCCGACTCTCCCAGGCCCGCACCCTCTGCCGGGAGCGGACTCGATCAAATTTGGAGCCGCTTGCTGGACGCGGTCGGCCGGGCCAGCCCGTTTGCCCGCTCCTACTTCAATGAAGCGCATCCGGTTTCGATTTCAAAAACATTGTTGACAATTGGATTTGACCCCGAGTTCGCCGAACACATCGCATTGGTTGACAACGCAAAAAACCACACGCTGCTGCAAACCAAATTGTTGGAACTGGGACATCCGAACATGCAGGTCAAGTTCGTGCAAGCCTCCGCTCCGTCCAACCGCCCCGCGGAGCCGCCGCCCGCGCCCGCAGCCGCGTCCGCGCCCGCGCCGGCCCCTGTAGAAGCCGCCTCCGGGCCGCCCCGTCAGAATCCGCCGGCGGTTCCTGCCGGCAAGGATGACTTCAAGAACGATCCATTGATTCAAAAAGCTCTGGAAGTCTTCAAAGGACAAATTGTTGACATGCGATGAGAATAGTGAAATGAAAACAACTTCATTTCCCAATGCGCCGCTCCAAGGCGGTAGGGCGAGACTCTGTCGAGACCTGACTTTTTCCCGGCAAATCGAGTCACGGCTCGACAGAGTCTCGCCCTACCTCGACCATCTTCCATTCAATCCGCAATCCGCAATCCGCAATCCGCAATCCAAAAACTATGCCCAACCTCGGAAAACTCATGAAACAGGCTGCGCGCGTGCAGCAGCAAATCGAACAAACCCAGACCCAGCTCGCCTTCCGCACCGTCGAAGCCAGCAGCGGCGGCGGCGCCGTCAAGGTCGTGGCCAAGTGCGACGGCTCGGTGGCTTCCATCAAGATTAGCCCGCAGGCGGTCAATCCCGCCGACGCTCAATTGCTGGAGGACATGGTTCTGGCCGCCGTCAACCAGGCCCTGGAGCAGGCGAAAAACATCGCCAACGCGGAAATGAGCAAGGCGACCCAGGGCTTCAGCCTGCCCGGTATGTAACCCCCCGCCGGATGCTCCTCCCCGACCCCATCACCGGCCTGATTGCCGAATTGAGCCGCCTGCCCGGCATCGGTCCCCGCTCCGCGGAGCGGCTGGCGTTGCACCTGGCCCAGGCGGAGCCGCAAGCCGTCCGCCAGCTCGCCGCCGCCCTCCTCAGCGCCCGCGAAAAAACTCGCGCCTGCTCCCTCTGCGGCGCCCTGACTGAGCGCGATCCCTGCGCCCTCTGCGCCGACGACCGCCGCGATGCCGGTTCCATCTGTGTTGTGGAACGCCCCGTGGATATTTTCTCCCTCGAAAAAGCCGGCGTCTTTCGCGGCAAATACCATGTCCTCGGCGGAAAAATTTCGCCGCTCAACGGGGTCGAGCCGGAGGATTTGCGCATCGCCGCCCTGGAAGCGCGCCTGGGCGCCGGCGTGAAGGAAATCATCCTCGCCCTGAGCACCGATGTGGAAGGCGACGCCACCAGTTTCTATCTGGCCAGGCGCCTGGCGGGCCGGGGCGCGAAAATTTCGCGTTTGGCCTACGGACTGCCCGCCGGCAGCGGCCTGGAATTCGCCGACGAAATCACCCTGGGCCGCGCCCTGGAAGGCCGGCGCGAACTGGCTTGACTCAATATGAATCCTCCCTCCGTCGTGGTGTTTGATCTGGGAAAAGTCCTGGTGGATTACGATTACGGCATTGCTTCGCGGCGAATCCTGCCGCGGACCCGCCTTGCGGACGCGGAAATGCGGCACTTGCTTTGCACCTCGCTGCTCCTGCGTCAATACGAAACCGGCCTGATCACCACCGCGCAATTCCACGAGGGCGTGTGCGACGTGTCGGGATACGACGGCGGCCTGGAGGAGTTTGGCCTCGCCTTCGCGGATATTTTTAGCGAGATCGGGCCGATGATCGCGCTGCACGCCGCGTTGCGCGCCGCCAAAATTCCAACCTGGATTTTTTCCAACACCAACCCGCTGGCCGAGCGCCACATCCGCGCCCGCTTTCCATTCTTTTCCAATTTTGACGGCTATGTTCTCTCCTGCGAGGAAGGCGCGATGAAGCCCGACCCCAACGTCTACGAAGTTATCGAGCGGCGGACCGGCCGCCGGGGCGGGGCGATATTGTATCTGGACGACCGCCCGGAAAACGTCGCCGCCGGCCTGGCCCGCGGCTGGTGCGCCGTGCTGCACGAAACGCCCGAAAAAACCCGCGCGCTGGTGGCATCGCTGGGCCTGCCGACGGAAGCAATGACTTGACAGGCGGAGGCAGCGCCTCACTGCACTGCTCTCATCAGCCTTTTCGGATGGGCTGGATGAACTGGCTGAAGGTCGGCCTCCTTGAAGTCGAGAAGCAGGGCGCCCTCGTCAATGTCGAGAAGATGTTTGTCCAAGGTCACCAGCAGCGGAATTCCTGCCAATGACGCTTGGGCAAGAATCTTCCCGTCGTTCAATTCTGTGTCTGGGATCAGCCGCGAGTCCAACAGTCTGGGGGCGAAGCGAGCAGCGATAGCCAATTCGGTGGACGACAACGTAAAGGGCTGGCATCCCCAAGTGGTGGTCTTCTCCAATGAAATGTCAGCCAGCCGGCGTTGCGGCTCGCTGCCGAGCGTAGAGAGAAGATCGAGTTCTGCGATGACCGTCGGTGGGATTAAAAAGGAATAACCACGTCTTGCGAATGACTCCTTGAACTCGTGGGCAAAATCACTTTCCTCAGCGATGTCAAGCAGAACGTTAGCGTCCTGCGCCAGTGATTTCTTTGGGCCGGCCGCCATAGATCTTCACCATCCCGCGCGCAAAATGCGCGGCTTCCTGCTCCGGCGTGAGCTTGCTTGCCATCCGCCGTGCGTCCGCAGCCCAACGGGAACCGTTGGACTCGGCCGGGTATTCGCCGCGCTTCTTGATCGCTGTCTTTTTTCGCATGACGATTTCAAATTACAAGATGCGGTCGGGAAAAACAAGGAATAGCCATTTTCAGATCTTGGGCGTGAGTCGCCGGCGCGCCGATTGACATTCTACGGCCGCGCGTTCAGGTTGGCTGCATGAAATATCGAGTGATTATTGAGCCGGATGAGGATGGTATGTTCGTGGCGTATTGCCCAGCCCTGCCCGGTTGCATCTCGCAAGGCAAGACGCGCGCCGAAGCGCTCGCCAACATCAAGGACGCCATGACCGGCTATCTGGCCAGCCTCAAAAAGCATGGCCAGGGGGCAAACATCGCTGTGCATGTCTCAGCAGCGCAGGCGCGCGCGAGCATTTCGTCCCGCGCCAAACGGGTGAACTGGGAAAGAGTGGACGAGATCCTCGCGCGTGTGCCAAATAATTCGCCGCTCCCTGGTGATGAGATGGATTGAAGGGACGTTAGGAATTATAAGGCATTCCATGTTGCTCACAAGATTCCTCATCTTTACAGCTCGCGCAAAGCCGCCGCTATGGGGAGGCGGGCGGCGCGGATGGCCGGGAACAGGCCGCCGATCAGGCCGATCCCAGCCGCCCAGGTCATCCCTTCCAGCAGCAGGCCCGGGGTGACGCGGAAGGCAAAGGCCACCTGGCTGAAGCTCTGCCAGTTCATGGTGGAGGTGTGGAAATTGTTGAAGGCCAGCCAGGCCAGGCCGCCGCCCAGGCACCCTCCCGCCAGCGCCAGCGCCAGCGATTCGAGCATCAGCGACACCACAATCGCCCCGCCGCCAAAACCCAGCGCCCGCAACGTCGCGATTTCGCGCGTGCGGGCCGCCACCGCGCTGTACATGGTGTTCAACGCCCCGAACACCGCGCCGACGGCCATGAGCGAGGCGATCAGAACTCCGAGCGTGTCAATCAACTCAGTCAATACTACTGAATGTTCCGAGAAATACTCCGATTCCCGCTGCACTTTCACATTCAGTCGCGGGTCGCTTGTCAACGCATCCTTGAATGCCTGGAACGCTCCGGCCGAATTGAGTTTCACATAAACGGATTGGTAAGTGTCCTGCCGGGCGAAGGCGCCTTGCAGCAGATGAGCGTCGGTCCAGATTTCCGATTCCGCTGTGCCGCCGCCGGCGGAGAAAATGCCGACCACCGGCCACTGAGACTGTCCCACCTGAGACTGTCCAACCTTGATCGTCTTGCCGATTTCCAGCCCGTCAAATTCCTGGGCCGCGCCGACGCCGGCGATGACCTCGTTTTTGCCCGGCTCGTTCACGCGGCCCTCGAGGATTTTGATATTGCCCCGCACCTGGAGCGCCGCCAGGTCCACTCCCCGCAACGGCACATTCGCGTCCGTCCCGGTGGAGCGCTTGGGCACGTTGATCATTACATACAATTCCGCCGAGGAGAGCGGCCCGTTGCTGCCGCGGGCCACGCCGGGCGCGTCGGCGATCACCCGCGTCGCTTCGTGGTCCAATCCGCTCACCATTTCGCTGTCCGCCCCGCTGCGCAGGATGATGGCCCTGTCCTCGGAACCGGAAGCGGTCATGGCCTGAGTGAAACCGATTGCCATGGAAAGAATGCCGACGAGAACCGCCACCACGCCCGCGATGCCAATGACGGTGGCGGCGACGCTGCCGAGGCGGCGTGGCACGCTCATCAACCCAAAGCGGGTGACGGCGGCGACTTGCAAGAGCCAGGTTATCAGTCCGCGCATTTCACATCCTTCTCAAAGCGTCGGCCACGCGCAGGCGCATGGCCTGGAGCGCGGGCACAATTCCGGTGGCCACGCCGAGCGCCAGGCAGATGCCCAGGCCG
>Ga0187871_10002960_pt1 | contig 13391 bp, 11 predicted proteins | sample June2016WEW_16_1_FD_132988 | JGI IMG/M metagenome (GOLD analysis project Ga0187871, IMG submission 132988) | Peatland microbial communities from SPRUCE experiment site at the Marcell Experimental Forest, Minnesota, USA - June2016WEW_16_10 | ecosystem: Environmental > Terrestrial > Soil >... | reverse complement strand
TTTCCGCGCGGACTCAGCAGGAACAGCGGACCCGGAGCTTGCGTGCCGGCAATCGCCGCATCGAGGACGTCGGGCCTCAAGACCATGCCCGGCCCGCCGCCGAAGGGCGTGTCGTCGACGGAGCGGTGTTTATCGCGCGCGAATCGGCGGATGTCCACTGTTTCCAGGCGCCAAATCCCCTTGCCGCTTGCATTGCCGGCGAGCGAAAAACCCAGCGGCCCGGGAAACATTTCCGGGAACAGGGTCAGCACGGTGGCGGTCCAGGGGGCGGTCATGCGCGCCGGGTCTTCGGCTTGGGTTGTTCCAGCAGCCCCTCGGGCGGCGCCACGGTGAGCAGCCCGCCGGACAGATCCACCTTGGGCACGGTGCGGCGGGTGAACGGCACCATCACGCTGCGGCCCTCGGCCAGCGCGATTTCCAGATTGGCGCCGCCGCCGAAATCGAACACCGCTTCCACGCGGCCCAGCATCGAGCCGTCCTCGAGCCGGGCTTCGAGCCCGACCAGATCGTGCTGGTAGAATTCCTCGGGATTGGTCGGCGGCAGGCATGAGCGCTTGACGTAAAGCTTCTCGCCCTTGAGCCGTTCGGCGGCGTTGCGGTCCTCGATCCCCTGGATGCGCGCGATCAGCGCGCCGCGCGCGGCGCCGGTCACCGCGATCTCGAAGCGCCGCGCTCCCCGCTCGTCCTCGAGCGGCCCATAGGATGCGATGTCCTTGGGATCGGCGGTGAAGCTTTTGAGCCGCACCAGCCCCTTGACGCCGTGCACGCCGGCGACGGCGCCGAGACAAATCCGCTGATCGTCTTTATCGGCCAAGATCCGTCTCCGTTCAGGCCGCCGGCTTGGCTTCGGTTTTGCCGGCTTCGCCGGCGGGCGGCTTTTCAGCCGGCTTCGCTTCCGCTTTCTTCTCGGCCGGCTTGGCTTCACCGGCGGGAGCCGCGGCAGGAGCCGCGCCGCCCGTGGCCGCTTCGCCTTCGGCCTTGGGCGCATTGAGCTTGCGGCGCTCGGCGCGGGGCATCGACTTCAGCGGCGACTCGCGGTATTCGGGCTTTTTCATCATGCCGGCATCGGCCAGGAACAGGATGACGCGCTCCGAGGGCAGCGCACCCATCTTGATCCAGTGCTGGATGCGTTCGGTCTTGAGCGTCACGCGCTCCTTGTGGCCTTTCTCCAGCATCGGGTTGTAGGTGCCGAGCTTCTCGATGAAGCGGCCGTCGCGCGGGCTGCGCGATTCCGCCACCACGATCGAATAGAACGGACGCTTCTTGGCGCCGCCGCGAGCGAGACGAATCTTGAGAGCCATGTATTGCCTTTCCTGATGATGTCCGGTGTGCGGGTTAAAGAGACCCGATGGCGGGGTTAAGGGGGCCTGATGCGCAGGCTGATGATTTCCTATGCACGGGTTAATGTTTCAAACCGCCGGGGAAACCGCCCGGCGGCATCAAGGCGCCGATGCCTTGCCGGGCGAGTCCGGCTTTGCCGAGCTTGCCCATGCGCTTCATCATCTGCGTCATGTCCTGGTACTGCTTGATCAGCCGGTTGATCTCGGGAACCGTCGTGCCCGAACCGGCGGCGATGCGTTGGCGGCGCGAGGCGTTCAGCAGCTTCGGGTTCTTGCGCTCGGCCTTGGTCATCGAGGACAGGATCGCCTCCTGCCGCTTGAGCATGGACGGGTCGATATTGGCCGCGTCGAGCTGTTTCTTGACCTTCGCCACGCCCGGCAAATGGCCGAGGATGCCGCCCATGCCGCCCATCTTCTTGATTTGCTTCAATTGCACGGCCAGATCGTCGAGATCGAAGCCGCCCTTTTCCATCTTGCGCGCGATGCGCGCGTTTTCCGCCTCGTCGGCGGCTTCCGCCGCCTTCTCGACCAGCCCCACCACGTCGCCCATGCCGAGGATGCGCGAGGCGACGCGCTCGGCGTGGAAGGGTTCGAGATCGCCGAGCTTCTCGCCCGTGCCCAAAAGCTTGATCGGCTTGCCGGTGATCGCGCGCATGGACAGCGCCGCGCCGCCGCGCGCGTCGCCGTCGATCCGGGTCAGCAGGATGCCGGTGATCGGCAGCCGTGCGGCGAAAGCCTTGCCGGTATTGACCGCGTCTTGACCCGTCAGGGCGTCAACGACAAGAATCGTCTCCGCCGGATTGGCCGCCTGGTGCACCGCCGCCGCCTCTTGCATCAGCGGCTCATCGATCGAAAGCCGCCCGGCGGTGTCGAGGATGACGGCGTCATAGCCCTCGCGCTTGGCCTGTTCCAGGGCGCGCTGGGCGATCGCCACCGGCCTCTCGCCGGCCACCACGGGCAGGCAGGCGACGCCGATCTGCTTCGCCAGCACGGCCAACTGCTCCTGCGCCGCCGGGCGCGCGACGTCGAGCGAGGCCAGCATCACCTTCTTCTTCTCGCGTTCCTTCAAGAGCCGGGCGAGCTTGGCCGCGCTGGTGGTCTTGCCCGAGCCTTGCAGCCCCACCATCATCAGCGCCACCGGCGGCACCGCGTTGAAATTGAGACTGGAGTCACCTTGGAGCGTCTCGACCAGGTGGTCGTGAACGATCTTCACCATCATCTGCCCCGGCGTCACCGAGCGCAGCACTTCCTCGCCCACCGCCTTGACGCGCACCGCCGCCACGAAATCCTTCACCACCGGCAAGGCCACGTCCGCCTCGATCAGCGCCACGCGGATCTCGCGCAGGCTCGCATCGACGTCGGCCTCGCTCAGCGCGCCCTTGCGCTTCAAGCGGTCGAAGATGTCGCCCAGGCGGAAACTCAGACTCTCGAACAAATAGACTCCTATCGCCGCGCAAAAGCCGAACGGGCCAGCGCGCGACACTCGCGGACTGGCCTGCCCCCTCGGGGGCGGAAGGGCGTTAATCCCTTGAAACGGGGCGGAAGTTAAGGTCCGGGGCGGTTCCTGTCAACCGCGCAAGCTTCGCCTTAATTCGGCCATCACAAGATCACCGCTTTGCCCTGGAACTTGAGCGGGGTGGGCGGCGTTGTTGTCGCGCGGGTTCGATCCCGGACCCGCCAACCTAGAGGACATCCCCCCACATGCGTAACTCTCTCACCACCCGCGCCGCCGTGGCGGCCTTGATGCTCGCCTTCGCCGCCCTGCCGGCGCTGGCGGATTCGATGACCCCGGCCTCGCCCACCCCGGCGTCGGGCGTCCATTCCTCGGCCGCGGCTCCGGCGGCCAAGACCAAGGTCCAGAAGGTCCACAAGACCGCGCAGAAGAAGGTTCCGGCCCAGCAGCAGGCCAAGCAGCCGGCCGCTTCCGGCTCCACCTCGGCAAACCTCAACGGCAACGCGACCGTCAGACACTGAGCGCCGCCGTTCGGCAACTCATGATTCTGAATGAGGCGAGGGGCGGGGCCCGAACAGGCTCCGCCCTTTACCTTTGTTTACAGGGTGCCGGGGGATGCCTATATCCCTGGCCATGCCCCCCCTGTCCAAACGGGCCACGCCCTTCGTCAAGATGCACGGCCTCGGCAACGACTTCGTCGTGCTCGACGCGCGCGCGCGCGATATCCGGCTCGATGACCGCCAGGCCGCCGCGATAGCCGCGCGCCACACCGGCGTGGGCTGCGACCAGCTCATCGTCATCGAGCCGCCCAAGGCCAAGGGCGCCGAGGCGTTGCTGCGCATCCGCAACGCCGATGGCGGCGAGGTCGAGGCCAGCGGCAACGCCGAGCGCTGCATCGGCTCTATGCTGATGCGCGGAAGCGGCCGGGACGCCGTGACGCTCGAAACCGGCGCCGGATTGATCGAGGCGCGCCAGGTGGGAAAGGACCGGGTCGCGGTCGACATGGGCAAGCCGCGCTGGTCCTGGCGCGACATTCCGCTCAGCCGCGATTGCGACACCGATCATTTGCCGCTGTCGCTCGGCCCCTTGTCCGACGCCGTTGCCACCAGCATTGGCAATCCGCACGCGACGTTTTTCGTGAAGGACGTGGCGGCCATCGATCTGGCGTTGCTCGGGCCCAAGCTCGAACACGATCCGCTCTTCCCTCAGCGCGCCAATATCGGCGTGGCGCAGGTGATTTCGCCCGCGAAGGTCCGGCTCAGGGTGTGGGAACGCGGTGCCGGATTGACTCCCGCCTGCGGCACCGGCGCCTGCGCCGCGCTGGTGGCCGCGCACCGCCGCGGCTTGGCCGCGCGCCAGGCCGAGATAATCGCCGACGGCGGTTCGCTTTCGATCGAATGGCGCGGCGACGATCATGTGCTGATGACCGGCCCGGTGGCGGTGAGCTTCACCGGCGTGATCGACCCGTCGCTGCTGCCGGAGTGATCATGGCCGGGCTCGAGATCGTCACTTTCGGTTGCCGCTTGAACGCCTTCGAGTCCGAGGTGATGCGCGGCCACGCCCAGGCCGCCGGGCTCGGCGACGCGGTGATCGTCAACACCTGCGCCGTCACCGCCGAGGCCGAGCGCCAGGCGCGCCAGGCCATCCGCCGCGTCCGGCGCGACCGCCCCGGGGCATTGATCGTCGTCACCGGCTGCGCCGCGCAGATCGATCCCGGACGCTACGCCGCGATGGAAGAAGTCGACCGGGTGCTGGGCAATGCGGAGAAGCTCGAAGCCGAAAGCTGGACATCGTCCGGCACGCGCGTCGCCGTGGGCGACATCATGCGGGTGCGGGAAACGTCATCGCATCTCATCGACGGGTTCAACAGCCGGGCCCGGGCCTTTCTCGAAGTGCAGCAGGGTTGCGACCATCGCTGCACCTTCTGCGTCATTCCCTTCGGCCGGGGGCCCAGCCGCTCGGTGCCGGCGGGCGATGTGGTGTCGTCCGCGCGCGCCTTGGTGGATCGGGGCTTCCGCGAATTGGTGCTCACCGGCGTCGATCTGACCTCTTATGGCGCGGGGCTGCCGGGCAAGCCGTCGCTCGGCGGTCTCGCGCGCCGTCTACTTGCCTTGGTGCCGGGATTGGAACGGCTGCGGCTTTCCTCTCTCGACCCGGATGCCATCGACGCGGAATTGTGGCGGCTCATCGCCGAGGAGCCCCGGCTGATGCCGCATCTCCATCTCTCGATCCAGGCCGGCGACGATCTCGTCCTGAAGCGCATGAAGCGCCGCCATTCGCGCGGGCTTGCGCTCGCGGCCTGTGAGCGCGCGCGCGATCTTCGCCCCGGCGTGGCGCTCGGAGCCGATTTCATCGCCGGCTTCCCGACCGAAAGCGAGGATATGTTCCGGAACACGCTCGATTTCATCGGCGAATCCGGGCTCGATTATCTCCACGTCTTTCCCTTCAGCGCGCGGGACCGGACCCCGGCATCGCGCATGCCGCAACTGCCGCGCTTGCTGGTGAAGGAACGGGCGGCGATTTTGCGCGCGGCCGGATCGCGCGCGCTGGCGCGGTCGCTCGCATCGCGTGTTGGCGAGACGGCGCAGGTCCTGGTCGAGCAGCCGGGCTTCGGGCGTTGCGAGCATTACGCGCCGGTGGCGTTTACGGGCGAGGCCTTGCCCGGCGAAATCCAGCGCGTCCGCCTGACCGGGTCGGAGCATAACCGGCTTTTCGGGCAAGCGGCGTGAACGGCGGAATCTTCGCCCGGCTCAAATCCGGCCTCGCGCGTTCCTCGCGCAGCCTGACCGACGGAATATCCGGCGTCTTGACCAAGCGCAAGCTCGACCAGGTCACCCTCGACGGGCTGGAGGAACTGTTGATCGCCGCCGATCTCGGGTCCCAGCTCGCGGCCCAGGTGACCGAGCGCCTGCGCCGGACCAGGCTGGACAAGGAGGCGACCGGCGAAGACGTGCGCGCGGTGCTGGCCGAGGAGATCGCCCGCTCGCTGGCGCCGGTGGAAGGGCCTTTCGTCCTCGGGCCCGCCCGGCCCTTCGTCGTGCTGGTGGTCGGCGTCAATGGCGGCGGCAAGACCACCACCATCGGCAAGCTCGCGAAGCGCTTCACGGGCGAGGGCAAATCGGTCGTGCTCGCCGCTTGCGACACCTTCCGGGCGGCGGCGGTGGAACAGCTGAAAATCTGGGGCGAACGCGCGGGCGCGCAAGTGGTGACGCGCGATGCCGGCGCCGATCCCGCCGGCCTGGCCTTCGACGCGCTGGCCTTGGCGAAAAAGCAGAATGCCGATCTGCTGCTGATCGACACCGCCGGGCGGCTCCACAACAAGGCAACGTTGATGGAGGAACTGCAAAAGATTTTGCGCGTGCTGAAAAAGGCCGATGCCGCCGCGCCCCACGCCGTGCTGCTGGTGTTGGACGCCACGGTCGGCCAGAACGCGTTGGCGCAAGCCGAAACTTTCCGCGACATGATCGGCGTCACCGGCTTGGCCATGACCAAGCTCGACGGGACCGCCAAGGGCGGCGTGCTGGTGCCCTTGGCCGAGAAATTCAAGCTCCCGGTTTATTTCGTAGGATTCGGCGAAAAAGAGGACGATCTGCGGCCCTTCGCCGCAAAGGATTTCGCGCGCGGTTTGGTGGGGCTGGACTAGGAACTCGCCCGATCCAATATCACCGCCGGATGCAACGCCGCGCGCGACGTGCCGTGTTCGATCTGGCAGCGGCAGCTGGTTCCCGGCGCGGCCAGGATCGCGTCTTCGGGCGCGGCGCGCATCTTGGGCAGCACGCCGAGTTCGCCGATCTTCACCGACAGGTCGTAATGCTCGGCCTCGTAGCCGAAGACCCCGGCCATGCCGCAACAGGTCGAATCGAAACTCTCCACCTCCAGCCCGGGGATAAGCTTCAGCGCCGCGGCGCTCGCGCCCGCAATCCCGAAGGCTTTCTGGTGGCAATGGGTGTGCAACACCGCCTTGGCCTTGAGCGGCTTGAATTCCAGCTTGAAGCGCCCGGCCGCCTTCTCCGCCGCGATGAATTCCTCGAACAGCACGGCCTGCTTGGCCAGGGCCTTCGCATCCTCGCCCGGGATCAGCGCCGGGAACTCGTCGCGCAAGGTCAAAAGGCAAGAAGGCTCCAGCCCGATCACCGGCACGCCGCGTTCGACGAACGGCTTCAGCACCGTGATGGTGCGTAACGCCTCTTCCTTGGCCTGCTCGAGCATTCCCACCGACAGGAAGGTGCGGCCGCAGCACAACGGCCGCATGGCCGAAGCCGGGACGCCCGGCGGCAGCAGGCTCGCGACCCGGTAGCCCGCGCGGTCCAGCACCCGCCAGGCGGCGCGCGCATTCTCGGGCTCGAACCAGCGGTTGAAGGTGTCGGCGAACAGCACGACTTCATTTTCGCCCCCCCTCCCATTCCCTCCCCCTCGAGGGGGGAGGGTTAGGGAGGGGGTGGGATCCTGGTATGGCTGCTTGTGCCAGCGCGGCAGCTTGCGCCGGGCCGAGAAGCCCAGGAGCTTTTCGCTCAAGCTCGCCAGGCCCGGCACGCGGTCGCGTAGATTGAGCAGTCCCCGGAGCCGCGCGGCCAAAGGCGCGTAGCGCGGCAGATATCCCACCACCTCCTCGCGCAGACTCGGCACATGGCGTTTGCGCCATTGATGTTGGAACTCGATCTTCATCCGCGCCATGTCGACGCCGGTCGGGCATTCGCGCTTGCAGCCCTTGCACGAGATGCAAAGCTCCATGGTTTCGCGCATCGCCTCGGAGGCGAGCGCGTCCGGGCCCAATTGCCCCGAGATCGCCAAACGCAAGCTGTTGGCCCGGCCGCGCGTCAGATGTTGTTCGTCCCCGGTCGCCCGGTAGGAAGGGCACATCACGCCCGCGTCCCATTTTCGGCAGGCGCCGTTGTTGTTGCACATCTCGACCGCGCCGCCGAAGCCGCCCCATTCCGACCAGTCGAACGCGGTGTCGAGTTTTTCCGTCCGGTAGCCGGGCTTGAAGCGGAACAGCGAGCGGTCGTCCATCTTCGCCGAACGCACGATCTTGCCCGGGTTCATCGTCCCCAACGGGTCGAATTCGTCCTTCACTTGCTCGAAGGCGCGGATGATTTCGGGCCCGTACATGGCTTCGTGGAATTCCGAACGCACCAGCCCGTCGCCGTGCTCGCCCGAATGCGAGCCCTTGTATTCGCGCACCATGGCGAAGGCCTCTTCGGCGATGGCGCGCATCTTCTCGACCTCGATCTCCTGTTTCAGATTGAGGATCGGACGCACATGCAGGCAGCCGACCGAGGCGTGGGCGTACCAGGTGCCGGTGGTGCCGTGTTTCTCGAACACCTCGGTCAGGCGCGCGGTGTATTCCGCCAGATCCTCCAACGGCACCGCGCAATCCTCGATGAAGGAGATGGGTTTGCCATCGCCCTTCATCGACATCATGATGTTGAGGCCTTCCTTGCGCACCTCCCACACCGCGCTCTGGAAGGCGTTGTCGGTGGCCTCGACCACGGCGCCCGGCAGGCCGAGCTCGCCCATCAACTCGACCAGTTGCTTTAGGCGCCGCTCGTTTTCGGCCTTATCCTCGCCGGCGAATTCGACCAGCAGCAAGGCGTCGGGCTTGCCGCGTACGAATTTATCGACCGTGGCGCGGAACATCGGAATCGCGCGCGACAGCTCGATCATGGTGCGGTCGACCAGCTCGACCGCGGCCGGTTTCAATTCGACGATCGCCTTGGCCGATTGCATCGCCTGATGGAAGGTCGGGAAATGGCAGATGCCGAGCACGCGATGCGGCGGGATCGGCTGCAAATCCAATTCGATCTCGTTGAAGAAGGCAAGGGTGCCTTCCGATCCCACCAGCAGATGCGCCATGTTGAATCCGGCATCCGCGATCATGTCGATGTTGTAGCCGCCGACCTTGCGCAGCAGCTTCGGGAAACGCTGGTCGATCTCGGCGGCTTCGCGGCGGTGCAGCTCGCGCATCCGGCGCACCAGGTCGCGGTAGCGTTCGGGCGTGGCGCGCCCTTCTTGGCCGGCGCCGGAATTTCCCGGCACGTCGCCGAACACCGCCGCCGTGCCGTCGGGCAGCAGCGCGTCGATGCCGCGCACATTGTGCACCATGTTGCCGTAGCGCAGACTGCGCGCGCCGCAGGAATTGTTGGCGGTCATGCCGCCGATGGTGGCGCGGTCCGACGTGGAAACATCGACCGGGAAGAACAGGCCCTTCGCCTTGAGGCCGCGGTTGAGCCGCTCCAGCACCAGCCCGGGCTGGACCCGCACGCGGCGCGTCGAAGCGTCGAAGGCCACGACCTGGTTCATGTATTTGCTGCAATCGAGCACCAAGGCGCGGCCCACCGCCTGGCCGCATTGCGAGGTGCCGCCGCCGCGCGGCAGCAGCGCCACGCCCTCGCCGCGCGCGATTTCGAGCGCCGCCGCCACGTCCTCGCGGTCGCGCGGCACCGCCACGCCCACCGGCTCGATCTGGTAGAGCGAGGCGTCCGTGCTGTAACGCCCGCGGGAGAAGCCGTCGAACAGCACGTCGCCCTTGAGCGCGCGCTTGAGCTTCGCTTCCAGGGCGCCGTCGTGCTTGTGCCCGCCATTCATGCCGGGATTAGAGAGGAAGGCGCGCAAAAACGCCAGATGCCGCGAAAAGCCTTTTGCCGCCGTCCGGGCCGTGCTTTACCTTGCCCTTCATGCCGATCATCGGGGATTTGACGGAGTATTATCGCGAGGAGGGGATCGAGCTCTGCGCCGGCCTCGCGCCCAACCACGCCGACGGGCTGCCCTGGGCGCCCTTCACCTGGTTCTGCCGGGACGGCAAGAGCGTCACTGGCAATCTCGGCATCGCCGTGCAGGAGGTCTATTTCCTCGAACACGTGCTGGCCGCCTATAAGCCGAAGCGGGCGCTCATCATCGGCAATTCTATGGGCTGGAGCACGCTCGCGCTGGGCCTGCTTATGCCGCAGGGCAAGGTGGTGGCGCTCGACATGGCGCCCGACCAGGCGATGCGCGACGGCCTCGACCTCACCAACCGCGTGGCGGCGCGGCACGGGCTGCCGGTGCGTGCCGTGCAGGCGACCTCGCCGCGGGACGTGGCCGCGGTGGTCGACCGCGAACTCGGCGGCCCGGTCGACTTTGCCTTCATCGACGGCCTGCACACCAACGAGCAGGTGGTGCTCGATTACCAAGCGGTGCGCGCCAAGGCCGTGCCGGATGCGGTCTATCTCTTTCACGACGTGGCGCTGTTCGATCTCCATGCCGGGATCGCGGAAATCGGGCGGCTCTCCGGTTTGACGCCCATGCTGTTGCTCGGCACGCCCTCGGGCATGGTTATCCTGTTCGATCCCAAGCTTCATCCCGAACTGGCGCGCGCCGCCGCCGCCTTCGCGCCGTCGGATTCCGCGCTCAAGGTGGTGCGCAAGGCCGCCTGGGACCGGCGCCACCGCCACCTCGCGCGCTGGCGCAAGAGCATCAACAAACGCATCGACAAGTTGCGCGGGCTTGCTGGCGGGCCATCGTCCGGCTAGGCTGGAAGGATAAGTAAAAAAGCACAGGGGAGGGAGACCGCCATGAATGGCCAAGGGAAAAAGCCCGGCAGGAGCCGGTGGTTCGTGCTGTTCCTGATCAGCCTGATGTACCTCATCACCTATCTCGATCGGGTCAACATCTCCACCGCGGCGCCGGTCATCAGCAAGGAATTCGGTTTCGACAAGATCACGATGGGCGTGATCTTCAGCGCCTTCGTCTGGAGCTATGCCCTCTTCCAGATCCCGGGCGGCTGGCTCGGCGACCGGTTCGGACCGCGCCGCGTATTGACGGCCATCGTCACCTATTGGTCCGCCATGACGGCGCTGACGTCTTTCGGCATGGGGGCGCTTTCGTTCACGGTGATTCGTTTTCTCTTCGGGGTGGGTGAAGGCGGCGCGTTCCCGGTCGCGACCCGTTCCATGCAGATGTGGTTTCCGCGCCAGGAACGCGGCCTGGTTCAAGGCGTCTCCCACAGCGCGAGCCGCATCGGCGCGGCCATAGCGCCGCCGCTCGTGGTGTTGATCATGACGACGCTCGGATGGCGATCGGTGTTCTACATTTGCGGCGGGATCGGAATTCTCTGGTCCGTGTTGTGGTACTTCGCTTATCGCAACATGCCGGAAGAGCAAAACTCCGTGGGCCGGGACGAGCTCGCCTATATCCGGGGTGTCGACGAGAAGGGCAATATCAAGCCGGCGCAGGTCGAAAAGGCCTCGACAGTGCCGTGGGGGATTCTGTTTCGATCCCCCAACATGTGGGCGATCATGTGCGCCTACTTCACTTATGTGTATTGCCTGTGGATATTCCTGAGCTGGCTGCCCTCTTATCTCGTGGATTATCGCCATTTCACCCTGCTCAAGGTGGGCATTTTCGCGTCGTTGCCGCTTTGGGCGGGCGTCATCGGCGACACCGTGGGCGGCGTCGTAACCGACTGGCTGCTGGTGAAGACCGGGAGCGCCAAGCTCGCGCACCGCGCGGTCGCGATCACCGGCATGCTGGGCTGCGCGGTGTTCATCGTGCCGGCCGCGGTGGCGGAGGACGCCTATACCGCCATCTACTGCCTGACGATCGCCATGTTCTTCCTGGAATGCACCATCGGGCCGTCCTGGGCCGTGCCCATGCATGTGGGCGGGAAATACTCGGGCACCGTGTCGGGGGTGATGAACATGGCCGGCAACATCGGCGGCGCGCTGTCGCCGCTGGTCTTCGGCGTTCTGGTCCAGTTCGGTTCCTGGGTCGCGCCCTTCGTCGTGGCGGCGGGCTTGCTCGTCTTCGGCGCGGGGGTGTGGGCGTTCTGGCTTAACCCCGAAGTCTCGGTGCTCGAGAAGCGGAAAACCTAGGCGGCTTCCGGCGGAAACCGGCGCGGCCGTTCGATCCCGCCGCCGGTTTCGGCCGTGGGGCCGATGCCCACCGCCCGCGGCGCCGGTGGATTATTTCCGCCGCGGAATGCCGCATCCCAAGTCGGCACTTGCGGCCGGTTGACGAATCTGGGCACATATCCCGCTTCTCACAAGGGAGTGGAATTATTATGACGTTTCGCAGCGGCAGACATTTCTTGCAAATTCCCGGCCCCACCAATCTGCCGGACCGGGTTCTGCGCGCCATGGACCAGCCGCTGATCGACCATCGCGGCCCGGATTTCCCGCCTCTCCTCAAGGCGGTGGCGGCGGGGCTGAAGCGCGTCTTCAAATGCACCGGCCCGATCGTGATCTATCCCGCCTCGGGCACCGGCGCCTGGGAAGCGGCGATCCTCAACACGCTGTCGCCCGGCGACAAGGTGCTGGCCTTCGAAACCGGGCAATTTTCGACGCTGTGGCGCAACATGGCGCAGCGCCACGGCATCGAGGTCGATCTGCTGCCGGGCGATTGGCGCCATCCCGCCGACCCCGCCCAATGCGAGGCCAAGCTCGCCGCCGACAAGTCCCACGCCATCAAGGCGGTGCTGGTCCTGCAAAGCGAAACCTCGACCGGCGTCGCCAGCGACATCCCGGCGCTGCGCAAGGCGATCGACCGCGCCAAGCATCCGGCGTTGCTGCTGGTCGACACCATCTCCTCGCTCGCTTCGATGGATTTCCGCCAGGACGAATGGGGCGTCGACGTCACCGTCGGCGGCTCGCAGAAGGGGCTGTTGCTGCCTCCGGGCATGAGCTTCAACGCCGTCTCCAAGAAGGCGCTCGAGGCCTACAAGAAATCGAAACTGCCCAAGGCCTATTTCGACTGGCAGCCGATCATCGACGCCAATGCGCAAGGCTTCTTTCCCTACACGCCGCCCACATTGATGTTCTACGGCCTGAAGGAAAGCATCGCCATGCTCGAGGAGGAAGGGCTCGACAACGTCTTCGCCCGCCACGACCGCTTCGCCGAGGCGGCGCGCCGCTGCGTGCGCGCTTGGGGACTCGAGATTCAATGCGCCGATCCGAAGGCCCATGCCGCCACCCTGACCGCCGTGCGCGTGCCCGACGGCGTCAACGCCGACGATGTCCGCAAGGTGATTTTCGACCGTTTCGACATCTCCCTGGGCGCAGGGCTCGGCAAGGTCCTGGGCAAGGTGTTCCGCATCGGCCATCTCGGCTCCTTCAACGACACCATGTTGATGGGCACGCTGGCCGGCGTCGAAATGGGTCTGGCGGTGGCCGGCGTCAAACACAATCGCGGCGGCGTCGACGCGGCGATGGAATATCTCTCGGGTAATGCCCTCGGCTCGTCGGCAAAGCCCATGGCGGCGGCGGCCCGCCGCTGAAGCCCGGGGAAAATGTCCGCCGAGCGCCTGGCCGCGCTTCTGATCGGCGCGCGCATCAGCGGCCGCCGCATCGCCGGCTTGGCGCCGGAACTCTGTCCCCGCGGGGAGGATGACGCCTATCAGGTGCAGGAGCTGGTGGCGTCGAGGCTCGGCGTGAAAGTGTCCGGCTGGAAGGTCGGCGCTTCCGGCCCCAAATCGCCGCCGAACTGCGCGCCGCTTTTCGCCGGCCATGTGGTGAAGAGCCCGGCGTTTCTGCTGTCCTCGCGCACCGGCTTGAACGGCGTCGAGGCCGAAATCGCGTTGCGTCTGGGCCGCGACCTGCCCGAGCGCGGCCGGCCCTATGGCGAGG
>Ga0187871_10002959_pt1 | contig 13392 bp, 8 predicted proteins | sample June2016WEW_16_1_FD_132988 | JGI IMG/M metagenome (GOLD analysis project Ga0187871, IMG submission 132988) | Peatland microbial communities from SPRUCE experiment site at the Marcell Experimental Forest, Minnesota, USA - June2016WEW_16_10 | ecosystem: Environmental > Terrestrial > Soil >... | reverse complement strand
GTCCCGTAGAGGTTGCCGGCGGAATCGCGGATCACACCTCCCATCGGGCCACACCCGTCCGACGCGCCCCTGAAAGAGTGCAGCACCGTCTCATGGCCGGTCGCGTCAACCTTGTACACCACACCATCGTTGTATATGCCGCCGTAGTAAGTAGTGCCGTACAGGTTGCCGGCCGAGTCGCGGATCACGCCACCCTGGGGCTGCCCCCCGTCGGCACCGCCTGTGAAGCTGTACAGCACCGTTGCATGGCCGGCCGCGTCCAGCTTGTACACTACTCCGCAGCCGCCGCGGTAGGGGTAGGACCCGCAGGGGACTGCCGTAATGCCACCTGCGGAAGTAGTGCCGAACAGGTTGCCTGCCGAGTCGCCAATCACGCCCGCGTCCGGGCTGCCCCCATCGGCCCCTCCCGTGAAACTGTACAGCACCGTCTCCTTGCCGGTCGCATCCAGCTCGTACACGATGCCCCCGCCGCCTGTGCCACCGCTGCCCGTAGTCCCATAGAGCTTGCCGACCGAGCCGCGGACCACGCCGGCGCTGGGGTATCTACCATCGCGGCTTACCGTGAAGCTGCGCAGCACCGTCTCCTTGCCGGTCGCATCCAACTTGTATACGACGCCTATGCCCCCTGTGCCGCCAGACTGCGTGGTCCCGTACAGGTTGCCGGCTAAGTCGCGGGTCACACCGACGTAAGTGTACGCCCCGTCGGTGCCCCCTGCGAAGCTGTGCAGCACTGTCTCATTGCCGACTGCATCCACCTTGTACACGACGCCGTAACCCGCTGTGCCGCCGGATGAAGTAGTCCCGTAGAGGTTGCCCGCGGAATCGCGGATCACACCGGCAAAGGGGCTTCCCCCATCGACGCCGCCCGTGAAGCTGTACAGCACCGTTTCATTGCTGGCCGCATCCAGCTTGTACACGACGCCGTGCCCCGCTGTGCCGCCACCGTAAGTAGTCCCGTACAGGTTGCCGGAGGAATCCCGGATCACACCGGCAAAGGGGTTCGCTCCACCGTTGCCTGTGAAGCTGTACAGCACCGTCTCATGGCCAGTCACGTCCACCTTGTACACCACGCCAGTGTCGTTTGTGCCGCCGTGGTAGGTGGTGCCGTACAGGTTGCCCTCGGAGTCGCGGATCACGCCGGCCATGGGGGAGCCACCGTCGGCGAGGCCCGTGAAGGTGTACAGCACGCTCTGTTGGCCGCTCGTATCCAGCTTGTACACGACACCTGCGTCCGCTGTGCCCCCTTCGACGGTGGTCCCGTAAAGATTGCCGGCTGAGTCGCGGATCACACCTGCTTCGAGGTTGCCACCACCGTTGTTGCCCCCGTCCGCCCCGCCCGTGAAGCTGTACAGCACCGTCTGCTGGCCGGCCGTATTCAGCTTGTACACTATTCCGCAGCCGCCGAAGAGGCAAGGGCCGGTGCCGCCGGCGGCTACCCCGTACAGGTTTCCGTCCGCGTCGCGGATCACACCTGCCGTTGGGGTGGCCCCATCGGCCCCTCCCGTGAAGCTGTACAGAAACGTCACCTTGCCGGCCGGATCCAGTTTGTACACAACGCCTGCGTTCGCTGTGCCGCCATCGAGAGTCGTGCCGTAGAGGTTGCCGGCCGAGTCCAGGATGACACCTGCGTAGGGAGTGCTCCCCGCCGGGTCGACGCTTGCGAAGGTATGCAGTACCAGTTCACTCCCTGGTGCCTGCGGCCGTGCTGTCCCCATGGCGGCTAGCGCGCAAACGAGCCATAGCAGGCCAGAGCGTGATAGAGAACGCCTTGTTGTAAGGCAAAACCGCTCCAGGCGGTTTGCACACTCAGGTTTGCCGGCAGGTGCGAATCCCGCCAGTGCCAAGGTTCGAGTTACTTTCGTTCGGATCATTGTGATTCGCCCCTGAGCAATTGATCTACTCCCCTGACATCCATGGCGCCGTTTACGGCGGCGTAAGCCTGAATACCACACCGGTACCCTCTTTGCCGCCAGAACTGGCAGTCCCGTAGAGGTTGCCGGCCGCGTCGCGGATCACACCCGCGTACGGGGTTCCCCCATCGGCGCCGCCGGTAAAGCTGTACAGCACCCTCTGTTTGCCTTTCGTATCCAGACCGAACACCACGCCGGCGCCCCCTGCGCCGCCATACTGAGTAGTCCCGTAGATGTTGCCTGCTGGGTCGCGGATCAATCCTACGGGATAGTCCCCGTCGGCACCGCCGGTGAAGCTGTACAGCACCGTCTCCTGGCCTGTCGTATCCAGCTTGAACACGACACCTGCATATGACGCGCCGAGTCCGGCAATCCCGTAAAAGTTGCCTGCGGAGTCGCGGATGACACCCGCTTTGGGGAAGGCCCCATCGGGCGCACCCGCGAAGCTGTACAGAACCGTCTCCCGACCGGTCGAATTCAGCTCGTACACCACCCCACAGCCCAGATAGCAGTTCTCTGTGCCGCCGCTGGCGGTGGTTCCGTAGAGGTTACCCGCCGGATCCAGGATCACACCGGCGTACGGGTAGCCCCCATCGGCTTCTCCCGTAAAGCTATACAGCACCGTCTCATTGCCGGACGCATCCAACGTGAACACCACTCCACAACCGCCGGGGAGGTAGCTTTGCGCGGGGCATGCGACGGTGTTTCCACCGTAAACAGTCGTCCCGTAGATGTTACCCGCCGAGCCGCAGGTCACACCCGCGTAGGGATGGCCTCCATCGGCCCCGCCCGTGAAGCTGTGCAGCAACGTATACTGACCGGCCGCATCCACCTCATACACGACGCCCATGTTCGCGGCGCCGCCAAGGGAGGTCGTTCCGTAAAAGTTGCCGTTGGGGCAGCGGGTTACACCTGCGGAGGGGTTGCCCCCATCGGGTTCGCCGGTGAACGTATGCAGCAACGTCTCATGACCGGTCGCGTCCAGCTTGTACACCACGCCCGCGTTCGCTGGGCCGCCATTGAAAGTGGTCCCGTATAAATTGCCGGCCGAATCGGCGGTTACGCCTGCATAGGGCACACTTCCATCGGCCGGGCCCGGAAAGCTGTACAGTACCGTCTCATTGCCGGACGTGTCCAGCTTGTACACCACGCCTAGGTTGGCTGTGCCGCCTCCTTGCGTGGCCCCGTAAAGGTTGCCGGCCGAATCGCGGACCACCCCAGCCCAGGGATAGCTTCCATCAGGCGCGCCCGTGAAGTTGTGCAACACCGTTTCATGGTGAGACGTGTCCACCTTGTACACCACGCCTGCGTTCGCCGCGCCGCCGTTGGTGGCAGTCCCGTAGAGGTTGCCCTCCGAGTCGCGGATCAGCCCTGAATTGGCGTTGCCCCCATCGAGCCCGCCCGTGAAGGTGTATAGCACCGTCTCGTGGCCAGGCTCGTCCACCCTATACACCACGCCCTCGCAAGTTCCGTAGAGGACGCCGGCCGAATCGCGGATCAACGCTGTTTGGGGATAGCTCCCATCGGCCTGGCCCGTGAAGCTGTACAGAACGGTCTCATGACCGGCCGCATCCAGCTTGTACACCGTGCCATCGCCCCAGGCGCCACCGTAGTAGGTCGTCCCGTAGAGCGTGCCGGCCGAATCGCGGATCACGCCTGCTTCAGGATAGCTTCCATCGGGCATGCCGGCGAAGGTATACAGTACGGTCTCCAGGCCGGCGGTATCCAGCATAAACACGACGCCCGAGCCGGCTGCGCCGCCCCGTTGCGTAGTTCCGTAGAGGTTGCCTGCCGTGTCCAGGATCACCCCTGCTTCGGGGTAGCCCCCATCGTTCCCGCCCGTGAAGCTATACAGGACAGTCTCATGGCCGGCCGGGTCCACCTTGTAGACCACGCCCGCGCCGGATGAGCCGCCAACATTGGTTGTCCCGAATAGGTTGCCTGCCGGGTCGCGGACCACCCCTGCGAATGGCGTGCCGCCATCGGTCCCGCCCGTGAAATTGTGCAGCACCGTCTGATTGCCGGCTGCGTCCAGCTTGTACACCACGCCGAAACCGAATCGGCCACCGTCCGCAGTCCCGTAGAAGTTACCCGCGGAATCGCGGATCACGCCTGGCCATGGGTCCATCCCCTTTGGCGGAGCTGCGAAATTGTGCAGCACGGTTTCGGTCGCCGTCCGCGTTTGCGCCTGTACCATCCCTGCAGCGGCAAACATACACGCGAGCAACAGTCTGATCTTCTTCATACTTCCTCCTTAGGGGGACAGGCCTCTTGGCCTGTCCTTGCTTCACAAATCTTCACGCAGTGGCGGGGCAGGTGGTTCCTCCCGATTTTCTCACGCTTGGCGACTCTATCACGGACTGCTAAGGCTGGCAGGCGCCGAAGTCGCGGGTCACATTCTTTGCCCGAAAAACAAGCGCGTTGCCGGCGCCCTTTCTCTTGCCCTCCAACGTCATTCGATCGCCGGCCTTAACACCTGCCGTGTTGCCAGACAACGCGTAACTCCGCTTGTCTTTTTCGTCCGTCACACTCATCCCGTTTGCTCCCGGGTTGACACAGCCCGTAATCGTTTCCTTGTGGGACCTATGATGAACGATCAGAACGACGGCGAGTACCACGACCACCGCGATCGCCACCACAATTCCGATCACGGCTCCTTTGCTGACCGGTTCAAAAGCGCCGCTGTTCGTCCCGATCAATCGGGGTTTATCCGCCCAAGTGGGCGCGGCGAGCGCCACGCTAAGAACGGCAATCAAAACTCCACGCCAAATAGATTTCCGGGTCATACTGGTCTCCTTATACTTAGAATGTGGTCGGCCGCCCCGGCCTAAAGGACGTACGGTTACTTCTGCAAACCCTACATGACGCAAATTCGCGAATAGGTTACACGCTATTCTGCGGGCGGGGCGCCACAAGCCACCGTGCCACCACTTTCCGCGGTTCGCGTTATGGCGTCTACAAATGTCCCGTTTTGAATTGAACCTATACCTTCCAAACCTGGTGCGGAGCGGCCCGGCGGCACTCGATCCATCGGCCCGCTCCACACCAAGCGCCTACCGCGGGGCTCTGTAGAACCAGTAGTCGGCTGTGTAGGGCACGAGCAACTGATTACCGACGTCCGTGGATACCGCACAGCACTCGGCGCAACCGCTCTGCGGAGACGGAGGCGCGCTACCCCCGTTTGTGTTCAGACGCTGGATGTACGTGGTCACCGACAGGCGTGTCCCGCCGGTCGGTCCGGCTTGCGCCCCCACCACCTGAAGCAAGAGACACGAGATCGCGCCCGTATTCGGGCAACTGGGATCGGTTCCCGCGTTGATGCTCCCTATCTTGTTGCCCCACACAGTGCTGTTGTCTCCCACGGCTTGCCAGGTGGGCCGGGGTTGGCCGTTCTCGGATGGATTGGGCGAGGCTTCCTGTGGGTTGGGGCTAAGGAAGTGTGTGATGATCTCTCTCGTGTTGCCGTTGAACAAGATCGCGTCCGGCCGGGAGTTATTGCTCGGCCCGGTCACCGACCCGGTCTTCGACCAGGCATAGGCGCCGGTGCTAGTGGGCAGACAGATATAACCCTGTGTGCCGGTCGCGTGGCCCAGCGCGAACGCATTGTTTCCCGCAGGCACCTGAATGGCAGGCGGCACGACTGGTGGTGTCAGATCCGGCGCATCCGCGGCCAGGGCGACGGCGGCGATACCGGTGGCTGCGAAACGCGTGATGTGTTTTAAGTAACTGCACATAGTCTCTCTCCAATGTGTCTGTTTGACACGGTTTGCCGGCCAAGGGATTCCTCCCCGGCAGGTGGCCTCTGAGGATAACAAGGCCGGCCGAGTCCGCATCCGGACGGTCCGGAACCCTGTCGCATGTCCCGTATGTTGTCATCTTTGCGCCCGGTAGTCACTACGTGAGTGTGTAGGAAAGTTGAGCCGGAACTACTGACCGCCAGCAACCCAAACAGGCAATGGTATGTCCACGGCCGCAGATGGTCAATGGGGGGCCGGGTTTTAGCGGCCTTCAGCAGTGTTCCGACATTGTGATCGGAATAGAAGTATGATATGGCTGAGCGTCCGGGCCGGAAGGGCGCCAGACCGAGTGGCGGAACCTCTTCAAGTGCTACACGACCATGCAGGTCTTCATTGGATTAGGCCGTGCCGAAAAGCCTTGCTTACCGCTTCCGACTTCGAGTGAACCTGCAGCTTGTCGTAAATGCTTCTGAGATGAAAGGACACCGTATGCGCACTGACGCCAAGTTCGGCCGCGGCCGTCCGGTAACTGTGACCTTCCGCCAGCAGCTTTAATAGCCGGACCTCGTGCGGCGACAGCTCGTAATTGGCACGGACCGGCGGGCGGATTTCGTAAAACAACCGGATCACCCGCCGGGCCACTTCCGGAGACATGGGCGCTCCGCCGTCAACCACTTCGCGGATACTCTCCAAAAGACGGGTCAGCGGCGCCTTTTTCAGCAGATAGCCGCAGGCCCCGGCACACATCGCCTCAAAGATCCGCTCGTCGTCTTCATACACGGTGAGGACCAGCATCTGGAGATTAGGATGCCGCTCCCGTAGATAGCGGATGCCCTCGGTGCCGGACATGCCCGGTAAACCGATGTCGATTAGGACCACGTCGGGAAGGTCCACAGCGATCTTCGGCAGGGCCTCTTCCATCGAGCCGAAGGCGCCAGAGGCCCTGAAGCCCGGTGACCCGTTCAATAGCGTGGTCAGCGCCTCGCGGGTCGTACGCTGGTCTTCGATGATGGCTACACGAATGGTCGACGTTTCCACATTCGTCGCTCCCCGCGACGGTTCGGCCGAGCGCACAGGCCAGCCCGCAACCAGTGTAAGGCAATATCGCCTGGAGCGCACTACGTGTTTACGTAGGACTTTCGGTAGTGGGTCAGTTTGCTTTGTGGGGCGGCCAATCTTGGCCTGGGGTCCCCTCTGGGGACGCCTTTTAGGCGGCCAGAGCCGGCTGAAAGCCGGCTGCGGGCAGAATTGCCCGCCCTACAAGGGCGCAGCCTTAGCCTGCCGCACCGGCGCCTCTGCCGGCGCCGCGATGCCTGCCCCACCTGGCGCCCGGCCGCCCGCCCTTGAGAATTCGCAGTGTGACAGTCGTGCCCCGCTCATTGCTCGACACCACGAACTCGCCGCCCAGCTTCTCCGCACGTTCCTGCATGCTGGCCAGCCCATGTCCGGCAGACTCACTCCGCGACTCGAATCCCTTGCCGTTGTCGCTCATCCGCAGCACCAGCGAGTCCCGCTCGATCCGGAAGTCGATCTCCGCCTCGCTGGCCTCCGCGTGCCGGACGATATTGTTCACGATCTCCTTGAAAATCAGATAGACCTGGCGGCGCGCCTCAATGTCCAGTTGCAGATCCTGACCGGCCTCCGGCGCGCGGAACTGAAAAGCGATATGGCGCCCGGGGAACACATCGCTGGCGAAGCCCCGCATGCGCTGGATCAAATCGCCGAGCGTATCCCGCTTGGGATTGATGGACCACACAATATCGCTCATTAAATCGACCAACTGGCGGGAGATACTCCCAATTTGCTCCAGCGGCGCCCGCACCCGCGCATCGCCATCCACCTGCTGGCCCACCACTTCACTGAGCAGCGCGACCTGCGAAAGGCTCGCCCCAATGTCGTCGTGCAAGTCCGTGGCGATGCGCATGCGTATACGTTCCAGTTCCAGCAGGCGATTCAAATTGTAGTGGTGCGCGCCGTACACGAGGGACCCGCACGCCAGCAGCGCCAGCAGCCGGAACCACCAGCGCTGCCAGTAGGGCGGCAGGATCGTGAAGGCGGCGGTGGCAGGCGTCGCACTCGGCGTACCGGAGGGATCCACGGCGCGGACCAGAAAGCGATAAGAGGCGGGAGGCAGGCTGGCGTAGTTCACGGTGCGTAATTCGGTGGGAGGGGTCCAGGCGGCGTCGGCGCCTTCCAGCATGTACTGGTAGCGGGGCCTCTCGGATGGCCGGAAGCCGATGGATACGAAATCGAATTGCAGTTGGTTTTGGCTGGTAGCCAGCGAGAACTGTGGGACGGCGCTCTCGCCAAGCTCGGAGATCGGTTGCGGGACGCCCCGTACCCGCACGCCGCGGATACGGATCGGTGGTGGGGAGCTCGGCTGCGGCGGCTCGGGAAGCCAGCGGGAAAGGCCCTGCATATTGCCGAACCAAAGAGCGCCTTGCCGGTCGCGCAGTGCCACCACTGCCTGGCCTGGCGCAAGGCCGTCGGCGGTGGTGAAGTGCTCGATGCCGCCGTCCGGATTGAGACGGTCAAGCCCGCGTCCGGTGCCGATGTAGAGCCGCCCGTACAGATCCTCGGTGGTGCAGCGGACCTCGTTGCTCGAAAGACCTTGAGCGGTCGTATATGCGCTCGCGCGAGGGTGGTCCAGCGCCGGATCGTCGACGCGTATCAGACCGCCGCGGAGGGTGCCTATCCAGAGGCGGCCCGTGTGATCCGTGAAGATGTCCTCGACCTCTCCCCCGTGGATGCCTTCATCCGGGCCGAAAAATTGGAAACGATTGTCCCGGTACCGGGCCACACCGCCGCTGGAGAAGCCGATCCACAGCGCCCCGGTGCGGTCCTCGCGGAAAGCCGTTGGTAGGTCGAAGCTCCTGGGGAATCCAGGCTCCCGCGAGAAATGACGCAGAGAGCCCGTGGATCGCTGCCAGCGGCTCATCCCGCTTCCGTCGCCACCGATAGTCGATATCCAGACATCGCCCCTGGAGTCTTCGAAGAGCCTGAAAATCTCGTTTGCGGCTAGTCCGTCTCGCTTCGTATAAATCGCCTTGGGGCGGGTATGTTGCAGTTGCTCGAATCGCGCGACGCGCGGAAAGCGGAAAAGACCGTGAGCGCCGTGCACCCACCATTCTCCGGCATGGTCCTCGAACCCGACCTGGTTCCAACCCCAGCTAAGATCTGAGATGCCATTGGGCCGCAACGGTATCGCCGTGAAGCGCTTGCCATCGAAGCGGTGCAGGAATCCCCCGGGCGAGGGGCCGGTGATGGCGAACAGATCCCCGGCGCGGCTCTCGAAGAGCGAGACCAAGAGTGTGCCGCGCAGCCCGTCGGCTTCGGTATAGGTGCGGATCCCGTTGCGGGCGATCTTCATGGCGCCTCCGCGCCCGCTGCCCACCCAGAGGTTGCCATGCCGATCTTCGGCTAACTCGGTGAGCTCCGGGTTGCTGAGGCCGTTGGCGGCTCCGTAGTTCAGGAAGTCACGGATCTCACCAGGAGCACCGCCGGGGATTGCCTCCCACAAACCCTTGGAAGTGGCGAACCAAAGCCGCCCATCGGAAGTTTCGATCCCTGCTCCCACCCCCGCTCGGTTCAGCGGGTAGACGGCGGCCACGGCGCGCTCGCGCGGGTTGGGATGCGGGGCGAGCAAACACAGTCCCCTACCCGTTCCTACCCACAGCCGGCCCTGCCGATCTTCGAACAGGGAGTGGATAGAATCGTGCGGCAGGCCGCTACGCGTCGTGAAGTGTTGAATCTGCGCGTCCAGCCCTCTGCGGTAGAGTCCATAATCGGTTCCAATCCACAGCGCCCCTTGCCGATCTGCCAGCAGGGAAAGCACCTTCATTCCATTTGGTTCGCCGACATCCACCTTGTCGAATTGCGCGCGCGATGGCGAGAGCCGCCGCAGCCGGAACAGCCCCGCCGCGGTGCCACACCAGATGGAACCACCTTGATCTTCTGCTAATGCAGTAATAACCTGGGTGTCCCTGACAACGCTCGGCTGATAGACGGTAAACCGGTGTCCGGAAGGGGGTCGGCTCTCCGGATTGAAGCGGCAAAGACCCTTGGACGTGCCGATCCAGAGGCCGCCGTCGCGGGTGAGCAGGAGCGCATTCACCGAGGCATGCGGAAGCCCCTCGTTCAGGCCGTAATTGGTGAACTCGTAGCCGTCGAACCGCGAGAGACCCTCTGTGGTGCCAAACCACAGATAACCGTTTTTATCAGCGACGATTGACTGGACGTCGTCCCGCGCCAGGCCGTCGGCGGTGCGATAGATCCGTATGGGCAGTTGTTCGGCGTGCGCGAGCACCGGCAGCAGCAAGCTCAGGATAGCCTGGCAGATTTGACGTGCGCCGCGCCGAGACACAAGGCCACACCGGTATCGCGTGGTTGGAGAACCGGCCCGGGGTGCCCGGAAAGTAGGAACGCGCGACGTGGCCGGCAAATCACCCATTTGTGATGGTGTACCATATTTAGCCGTTCCAGGACACTATAACGAGGTTCACTCCGCAGAATATAGACTATTTCTGGACTGTGGGGCGGGCTATGCAGCCCGCGGACCCGCTTTCCAGCGGGTCCTGCCGCCTCAAAAGGCGGCTGCGGGCAGAATTGCCCGCCCCACGGTGTCTCGCAATAACCTTCAGGAGCTCGAACGCACTACTCTAGCGCGGCTTTTGCGCGGCGCCCCCACGCTCTTTGGCGTGGGCCACCAGAGCTTCAAAGCGCGGGTCGCCGTGAAGCGATTTGAGATCCGGATCGTTCCCGATGGCCAGATCCACACCGGGGCGCAGGCCGTGATCGACAGCCTCTCGCAAAAGCGAGAGCGCCTCATCGCGGTTGCCTGCACGGGCCAAAACGCAAGCGACGTTGTATGTGCACGACGCCGTCTCCGGATGCTCGGGCCCCAAGACACGGCGTAGAATATCCAGGGTCTTGCGCTGCAACTTTTCTGCTTCGGCGTAGCGGCCCTCGTTAGCAAGAACGTCGGCTAGGTTACCCATCGACGAGAGTGTTACTGGGTGCTCCGGCCCCAAGACACGGACTCGAATATCCAGTGTGGCGGTCCAACTTCTCTGCCTCGGCATAGCGGCCCTCGTCGGCGAGAACGATAGCCAGGTTATTCATCGACGTCAGTGTTACTGGATGCTCCGGCCCCAAGACACGGCGTCGAATATCCAGTGTCTCGCGGTCCAGCTTCTCTGCCTCGGCATAGCGGCCCTCGTCATGGCGATAGCGGCCCTCGTCATGCGAAATACGCCAGCGCGTATGGGTCCATATACGCGGACCAGAGCGTGAGGCATGTGTGGCGAAACGTGTAGGGCAGGAAGTATTCGATCCCCGCGATTCTACAGGCTCTCGCATGCGGCTTCTTGAGTGACGACTGCTCGATGTGGCCGCTCTCGGTAGGGGCAGGAAAAACCCACCGCGAGGTCGAGGTGGCCCGGCGCACGTCGAGCAGGGCGGCGACGCGCTTGGTCAAGGGAATCGAGCGCCGCGCATTCTCGGTTTTTCCAAAAGGAATATGCATCCCGCCGCCGCGGATCTGTTCCCATTCCAGCCGGTAACACTCTTCGGGCCGAAGGCCGCAATCGAGCAGGATGCTGGCCACGTCACGCATTCGGAACGGGTCTTCGGGTTCGTTTGGACGCTGCCCACGCTGGGTGGCTCGGATTCCGTTCTTGGCGCGCATGTACGCCTCCAGCATCTTCTCCCCAATCGTTTGCGCCGCTTGCGGGTGGGCGACCTCCTCCGCTGGACTGAGGACCCGCTCCCGCCGACGCTCGCCCGGCAGTAGGGAGATGGGTACCATCGCCTTCTAGGCACGCCCCCATTCCACCGCCAGCCGGCGCATCCTGCGCAGTACTTGTAGAGCACGATTGATGCTGGAAACCTCGTATTCGGCGGCGCGGCACTTGTCCACGAAGCCGGAGATGATATCAGGCGTGACGGCATCGATTGGCGCACTTGCCAGCGGAGAGTAGCCAGTGAGATGCCTGACGTGGATGTCGTAGTATGCCAACGCGCGGCGCTTGTCTGCAAAGCGGCTGCGGACGTGTGGAAGAAAATCCTTCTCGGCGAACTCCGCCACCGTGGGAGTACGCTTCTTTCTGGCGGATGCCAACTTCGCCCTTGGCCAGAGACGTCTTGTGTGCAGCTTCGATCTGTTCCGCCACGCGCTTGTTGGTCTGCTTGGTGCTCTCCCGGATGGCTCTCCCATGCCAGGTGAACCGGTACCACCAGACGCGACCTCGCTTGTAAACCGCCATTGCTACGTCCTCGCCGGCCCCGCTTCGTCGCTGTTGATGATTTGTCTCATCTGTTCGCCAGCAACGGCGTGCTATTCAGGCGTCCCTGCCCGGAATCCACCGCATGACATTAGTCACTTGCTCTTGGCAGCAGAGTCAAGGCCGAAATCGGCCGGACTTCTCCGACCCTCCTTCTGAACGCGCGCGCTCGGTCGCGCAGCACGGACAGCATTTCGAACAATGCGAACCGGGCAACCGCATCGGGGTGTGCCTGATCGTTACCAGCGCAGTGCCACACACACATCTGGCAGTCTGCGGGCGCTTGGCGCGTCCTCAAGCATCCGCTGGTCCCAGGGGGCGGGCGTTGAAGTGGCGCCGGAAACGCTGAGCCTTCGTCATCTCCTGTGACCTCCTGAGGTCCAGTTCGGCGGGCCTTCGTCGCCACCTACCCAAATCATAGGAACCGAGAATTGTTTTGGAAATTTCCGCACGCTGCTCGGTGCTCTGGGGCATACCCCTGACTTATGATCCGCTCGTACCATTGGTTTGCACCCGACCGCAGGGCGACCATGGTCTTATGGCGGAAGATGGACGGCTAGACCCCGCGGTCGAGCGGCGCGCGTCGAAGCGATTTGCCATTAAACAGGAGATCACCTTTAGGAGCGTGGATGCAGGTCCGCCGCAGAGCGGCAGCGGGCATACGGTCGACTTCAGCAGCCGAGGTATTCTGCTCCGCACTCATCAGCCGCCTCGAACCGCAAGGCGCGTGGAGATCTCGGTGAACTGGCCGGCGCTGCTGAGTGGCACATGCGCGCTGAAGTTCGTAGCACAGGGTCATATCGTGCGAGTCGACAACGACCTGGTCGCGGTCAGCATCAAGCAGTACGAATTCCGGTAGTGGTTCAGTTTGCAAACTGAACCACTACCCGAATTCCGGACTCGGCGCAGAAGGGAATTGTCCACGGTTCCTGGTTGAATGGGAACCGCTGCACATCTCGCGCTCGCGCACGGCTTCCGCAGCCTGTGATCGCAGGCCAGAAGCGCCGCTGGCACTTCCCGCCGCCTGGTGCCCCGCGCCGGTTCCGCGCCAGCCGCGCGTTGTCCGTCGACGCACCCGCCGGCGGGCGGATGGGCGATGCGATAGGCGAAAGGGACGCTGGCCGAGATATGAGCGCGATTCATCGGCAGCCGCCGCCCCCGCCGCTCGCCGCGATGACCACGCCCGAGCGCTGGGAAGCGTGCAAGCGGTAGCCCGCGCCCGGATTCGCCCGCGCAGGCGTCCGTGCCCTTCCACCATGCACCGCCGGCCTTCCGGCGGCTCACCGCGGCCCATCGCGAGCGCCGCGGCCTCGCACGGGCGCAGCCGGCAGCCCAGGCGCATGGCTGCGCGCGTCGCGCAATCTCACGCCCGGCGACCGGTTCCAGCGCCTGCCGCCCGTCACCCGTCGCCGCGACCGCCCACTGGCGGATGGGCGGCGCGATTCGGCGACGAGATGGCTGTCG
>Ga0187871_10002954_pt1 | contig 13400 bp, 12 predicted proteins | sample June2016WEW_16_1_FD_132988 | JGI IMG/M metagenome (GOLD analysis project Ga0187871, IMG submission 132988) | Peatland microbial communities from SPRUCE experiment site at the Marcell Experimental Forest, Minnesota, USA - June2016WEW_16_10 | ecosystem: Environmental > Terrestrial > Soil >... | reverse complement strand
ATCGAAAAAGAAATTCAACCCGGTTGCGTCGGGCAAATTGAACGGAATCGGCTGGCTGGAAGCGACGATCCCACCCGCGGTTTCCGCGAACGGGTGCACCCGGCGCTGGCGCGCCAGGTCTAAGGTAAACCCTAACGGAGCGATGGCAAAACCATAGACTGCGTGGGAGGGTACACCGGCTTGATTGGGCTGGATCAGGATGGCTGCCGGCATCGCCGCCGCGGTGTAACTCACCGAAACAGTGTTCCAACTCCAGCATCGGTATCCGTAGGCGAACCCAGCCACCGCCAGCCGGCGATTCGTGGCCGTGCCGATCAGGGTCGGCGATGCGGGCGAATAGCCCGCGAAGAATTGGAAATCGTGGCGCGGCTGCCCGTCGCTATCGGAGCAAAAGCCAGCCTGTAGGATCGTGGGCAGGGCGGTCCCGATCGCCAGGGCAAACCAAGCCGGCCAAAGGCGGCGACGTCCGGCCGTTCCGCTATGGGAGCTCTTCAGGATGGAACACCAAATCGCGATCGAGGACCATCTCTATGTGCGTGCCCGGCTTCAGGACGACATTCTGGTTGCGCGATAACAGGACACCCGCCAACGCCCCTCCCACGCCACCTACGGCGGCGCCGCCCAGTCCCCTGGTAATGGCGCCGATGGTTGCGCCCATGCCCGCGCCTTCCATCACCGTGCGCCCGTCGGCCGATTTTCCGCCGCCTTCCACCTTGCCCTCGTCTCCCATCGGCCGGGCGCGAAAATCGCGCGATACGCCGTTGGGCAGGATCAGCGAGTCGAATCGAATGTAGAGTTCGCCTTTGCCCACCACTTTACCGGCCGGCTTGGCCTTGGTGATGGTCCCTTCGACATCGCTGCCGCGCGGGATGACGACGTGCCCGCCCGCCGCTACCGGGACCGCCGTGCGAAGGTAAACATGATCGCCCTCTTTGGCGTACTTGGTGTTTACTTCGCCGATCAGCGACAGCAGGACGCGCGTCCCGGTTGGGATGGTGACATCGCCCGTGCCCGCCTCGGGCCTCTTCACCAATTCCGGTTGTGAAGGATCGCCGCCCGCGGTCTGGCGCCAACCCGGCGGTGGCGCCTCGCCCTCCGGGGCCGCCGGAGTGGCGGGAGCCACTGGCGCGATTGGATCGATGTGCTGCGCCGGCGGGGCCGCTGGGGGGGCCGCGGGCGGAACGCCCGCCCGCCGGTAAACCAAAGTGCCTTCCGACTCGCCATCCGAACGCACCACCTGGCGCGTAATCGTCAGGGTATTGTGGCTGCGGGAGATTTCCCAGCGGTCCATCACGGTATAATGCCGCTGCCCGCTGACCTGCGTATTGACCAGCAGTGCCGAGCCTTCCCACTTAACCACGGAGCTTCTCGATTCGTCGCCGATCTTTTTGCGTGTCTCGCTGCCATCGAGCGCATAAGACCACTGCGCTGTCCCAGTGGCGCAGGAAATGCCTCCGCCGCCCTGTGAGACAGTCAGATTGGTTTCTACAGGTCCTAGGGAAGCCGTGTCGCTGGCGCCTGGATCCAGCACCCACTTTCCCGAAAAGTCACGATCCGGATCGCTGGCGCGAAGCGGGGAGCCCGGCAAGATAGCTAACGCTAGAAGCAGGGCAGTTAGAAGGGAGCGCCCACGCATGCTCCAAACATTACCACATACGGGCAGTCCGTGCATTCCTGTACTGCTGTCCGATCTCATGATCAGTCCTCCGCCATCGTTCTAGTATCAGTGGACGCAAGCGCGGAGATCCCGTTACGCTTCCTCCGGACGGTAACTTGAAGGTGATGCGAAGGTATCAGTCGAACTCGCGGCGCGGCGGCGTTTGGTCCTGCCCGACATGGCCGGATGCGATCTGCGCGCGGTGGTAATTCTCACCGCGGATCGCGCAACCAGCCATGCGGCGTAGCATGGCGATTTGTCCCACGTGCGTCAAAGCATCCGCGACAGGTCCCTGAAACAGCTTTTCGGCCGACTCATGCAGGGGCTCTTCCGAAGCCAGATAAGCGTCGAATCGCTCCAGCGCCGCGAAGAAACGCTGCACCTCCCGGTCCCACGGCAGCGGCGCGGAATTGTGCCACTCTTCCTTGCCTCTCGCCACCGAGAGCGACCAATCCAGCAGGTCGCCGACGTGCGCCAGGATCTGGCCCGGCGTACGCGTCGTTTCCGCGGCTTGGTAACTGGCAAATTCGGGCGGCGCGCCGCGCAGGGCCTTGCCGCCGCGATAAGCCAGCGTAGCGACAGTGTGACGAAAAAGATCGCGCTTCGGATCGGATGCCATGGGAAATATTATGGCAAAACGTGGGGCAGGACTCCAGACCCGCGCCGAAAAACACAATTGGAGGGCGGCCAATCCTGGCCCGGGGTCCCCGCTGGGGGCGGCTCTCCAGCCGGCTAACTAAGCCGCCTGAAAAGGCGGCTGCGGGCATGATTGCCCGCCCCACGGCGGGACTCCAGACCCGCTTATGGCAGCCGCGCCGCTAGCGCGGAAGCCAGTTCCAGAGGGTCATGCCCTTCCACGACATTGGCGTAACCCACGATATATGGGCCCTTGTGGACGAAGCAAAGGCGGCCCAGATAACGATCCGTGAACTGCAACGGATCGCCCTGGTGGCCGAACCGCTCGCGCAGCTTATCCATCACGGCCGCCGCGGCTTCCGCCGACGATTCCTGCACCACGAATGCCTTGCCGAATTCATACTCCGCCACATAACCGCGCTTCAGCAGGCGCAGCCCCAGCACGCTTTCCGGAATCAACCGTACGGACTTCTGTCCCTCCGCCGGAAACCAGGCCAGCGCGGCGGGCACGGCGGTGCTGCCCGGCAACAGTCTCTCGATCGCCGCGGAAAAGGCGCGCAACGCAGCCGTATGATCTTTTTCCGGATTGGCGGCCAGTTCCGCGTAGAACCGGTCCTTGGTAAAGATGACCCGCCGCGGCGTGATCTGGCCGCCGGCCCCCAACCGCTCGCCCGGCAGCCGTGGATCGCGATTGGCGCTGAACATGCCATAGGCCGAGTCGGCATCCGCGAATTCGGAAATATCGATCAGGATGGAATCGCCGTCCTTGACGCAGGTGACGCCGTGCATCGCGACGAACCCGTAGAGCAGATAGCCCTCGGCATTGCCGTCCATGTATTCAAACAGGTTGGAGGCTTCGTAAGCCCGTGCCGCCCCTTGCCGGCTCCAGCCCGGCGCCAGATCGCAGCGGGGAACCTGCGCCACGCACAGGGCCGCCGCGGCCAACCCGGCCAACAGCGCCTTCACGCGAACAATTCCTGCGCGCGGCTCAGCCTTTCGGAAACGCGTACGCCATGCGGACAATTCACCGTGCAGGTGGAGCACGTATCGCAGCGCACCTGCGCTACCTCAGCCGGCAACTCCTGAAATCGCTCCCGGCCAAGCGAAAACTGCCCATATCCATCAGCGTAAGTGAGGTAACGCAGGAGATCGGCGACCGGCAGGCCTTTGGCGCACGAGCCATCGCACTGGCCGCACATGCGGCAATAAAGCGGCGCGATGTATTCGAGCTGCCGCGCGAGCAGTCCCTCGTCGGACTTGGTGAAGCCGCCGGTCATAGCCTTCAGATTGTCTTCGAGCTGATCCATGTCGGTCATGCTCGGAATGGTGGTATCGACGCCGGAACTCTTCAGCACCCAGCGCAGGGCCGCCACCAGCGCGCCGTCTTTCTTGAATGTGTTGTACAGCTTGTCGCCGGGCTTGGTATTGCGGAAACCGCCGGCCATCACCTTCATGGCCACTATTCCTTTGCCCGCCGCGTGCGCCGCGGCGATCGCCGGATCGAGCGTTTGGCCCATGCTGAAGTTGTACGCCGTCAGGATCACGTCGATGTGCGGATTCGCCGTAAGCGCTGGAATCAGTTCGGTCTGGCCACTGTGCGTGCTGACATCCGCGAAACGGATCTTGCCGGCCTGCTTGGCGGTTTGTTGCGCGTCGATCAGGTCATCCGTCACATCGGCGGGCTTAGTCTTGGCATGCAAGTACCAGATGTCCAAGTGATCGGTGCCCAGTTCGCGCAGGCTGGTATCCAGGTCCGCCAGCGCCGCTTCTTTGGTTTTCGCCCCCGATTTGCTCGACAGCGTGAGATTCTGGCGTTTGCCTTTGAGCGCGGCCCCTACCATGCGCTCGTTGTTGCCGCTCTGGTAAACGCGGGCCGTATCGAAATAAGTGATGCCGATGTCGGCGGCGCGCTCGATCACGCTGGCATCGGAGGTGATCATGCAGCCGAAACCCACGCTGGTCACCTTCAAGCCGGTCTTGCCGAGCGTGCGATAGCGGAACTCCGGGGTCAATATAGGGGCCTTGGGCGGTGTGTCGTGCTTTTGGTCGTCCGCGGACGAGCGGGCGGCCGATGCGGCAACCGGCGCGGCCAGTCCGGCAATCAGAAAATTGCGGCGCGATGAATCCGGCATAGATCTCCTGTTAATCAGATGCTAAAATCTTATTCTAGTACCGGTGCCACTTTCCATGCCAACTGATTTTTCGCGAAGATTGTTCCTGGGCGGCTCGGGCGCGCTGCTGACCCACACCCTGCTCGCCAGATCCCCGTTCCGTCCGGCGGCCGCCGGCTCGGCTGGAGTTGCCGCATCCCTCCCAACATCGGCTGTCTCGCTGATTAAGGGCGACGACCGGCGCAAAAACGCCCACGACGCGCTGGAGGCCATCGACGACCAGATCCGGCCGCTCCTGCGCCGCAAGAAATACGTCGTCATCAAACCCAACAACGTATCGACGGTGAATCCCCTGGCGGCGACCAATGCCGAGGCGCTCCACGGCATTCTGGATTACCTGGCGCCGCGCTTCAAAGGGCCGGTGACGATCGCGGAATCGTCCGCCGGCGAGACCATGGAAGGCTTCGAGAATTTCCATTACGACCGGGTGGCCGCGGAACGCCGCGCGCAGCATGTCAGCCTGGTCGACTTGAATCAGGAAGCGCGCTATCAAACGATGCCGCTGATCGATTTCGATATTCACCCGTCGCCCGTGCGGCTGGCGGCCCGCCTGCTCGATCCGGACGCATTCGTGATCTGCTCGGCGATGCTGAAGACGCACAACACCGTAGTGGCGACCCTCTCGGTGAAGAACATGGTGCTGGGTGCGCCGCTGCATTACGCCCCGAAGGAGACGCCCCACTGGAACGATAAACGCCGCTACCACACCGGCCTGCGCCAGACGCATTACAACATGTTCCTGACCGCGCAGAAGCTGCGGCCTTTCTGGGGCGCCGCCTTGATCGACGGCTTCGAGGGCATGGAGGGCAACGGTCCGTCCTCGGGCACGCCCGTGCCGTCGCGCGTAGCAATCGCCTCCACGGACTACATCGCGGCGGATCGCGTGGGTGTGGAAGCCATGGGGATCGACGCGAAGTGGATCGGCTATCTGAATTTCTGCGGCCAGTTCGGGGTAGGGCAGTTCGATTTGGATAAGATCGAAGTGCGCGGCGAGAAGGTAGCCACGGTGCGCCGTAAATACCAACTGCACAAGGATATCGAGCGCGAACTGCAGTGGATGGGGCCGATGACGGACTTGCCGCCCAAGCTGGGCTAGGTGGTGGGGCAGGCCTCCAGGCCTGCGCGGGTTCTCCAGAACCCGCTCTTGAGCGAGCGTAAGCTCGGGTCTGGAGAGCATCCATGAAAATACTCATCGTCGGCAGGGGCGTCGTCGGAACAATCTACGGCTGGGCGCTCTCCAAGGCGGGCATCGATGTTACCCATGTGGTGCGCCACGAGCGGCTCCCCGCCACCGCGACTTTGGACCTGCTGGACCTTCGGCCCGGCCATCCAAAAAATGTCCGCATCACCTACGTTCCCAAGACGCTTCCACGGATCGGCCCTGAGGACGGCTTCGATCTCGTAATGGTCGCCACCAAGCACTACCAGGCGGCGCAGGCCATCAGTCAATACCTGCCCGGCGCGCCGCACGCCACTTTTCTCCTATTCACCGCGAATTGGGATGGAACCGCCGAAATCGACCGCCTCCTGCCGCGATCGTCGATGCTGTGGGGTTATGCGGCCGCCAGCGGCGGCCTGGATGCCCAGGGTGTCCTGTTCGCAACCGTCGCCCCGACCGTCCGCTTCGGAATGTTGGATGGCTCCGATCCGGGCAAATTCAGGGTCGCCGCGGAATTGTTCGAGCGGGCCGGTTTCACCTTGGAGATCAAGCCGAACATCGTGGAATGGCTTTGGGTGCATCATGCCATCAATGCCGGCGGCATAGGAACCGCACTCTGGGCGGGAGGAATCGGCGAAGCGGTGCGCAGTTTCCAGACCCTCAAGCTGGGCTTGTGGGCCACCCGTGAAGCATTGGATGTGGTGGCCGCCCGCGGCGTCGACATAAAGTCCTATCCCGACACGAAAGAAATCCTGAACACGCCCGCGTGGCTAGCCTGGCTCGCCACCAATTATGCCCTTCGGTTCACCGCCAAAGGCCGGCGCCTTGTGGGGGCCAGCCACTTCGCCAGTAACCCGGAAGAAATGAAACGCTATTACTTCGACGTACTCTCGACCGGAGAAAGCCTGGGCATCGCCATGCCGCACCTGGCGTCGCTGCGGGGCAGGATCCAGCAGAACGAACAGCTTGCAGTGTCACCCGCCGATTGACGCCCCCAAAACCCGGGCGCTACCATCGATTCACCCGCGATGCGCTGGATCGGCACCGAAACCTTCTACCTGACCCGGCTCATCTACCAGCGCGGTCTGGCCCTGATCCTCCTGGTCGCCTTCCTTAACGCCGCCCTCGAATTCAAGCCCCTGCTGGGCGAGCACGGACTTCTTCCCGTCCCGCTCTTCACCAGGGCGGTCCCGTTCAGCGCTTCTCCCAGCCTGTTTTACTTCGCCCCAAACGATACCGCCTTCACCGCCGCGGCCTGGCTCGGAGTGTTGCTGGCTTCGCTGGCGCTCGCCGGCCTCCCGGAACGCTATCGCACATGGCTTTCCATGCTGGTGTGGGCCGCGCTCTGGGTCCTGTATATCTCCTTCGTCAACGTGGGGCAGATCTTCTACGGCTTCGGCTGGGAATCCATCCTGCTGGAGGCGGCCTTCTACGCCATCTTCCTCGGTAGCCGCCGCGCCACGCCCCAGACCGTCTCCATCTGGCTGCTGCGGTGGCTGCTCTTCCGCGTGATGTTCGGCGCGGGCCTCATCAAGATGCGCGGCGATCCCTGCTGGCACGATCTCACCTGCCTGAACTATTACTATGAGACGCAGCCCATTCCCGGTCCGCTGAGTTGGTTCTTTCATTGGACGCCGACCTGGTTCCATCAGTTCGGCGTCCTGTTCAATCATTTCTCCGAGTTGGTCGTTCCGTTCGCCTACTTCCTGCCGCAACCCTTCGCGGCCATCGCAGGCGCCGTTACCATCGCTTTCCAGGCACTGATTTTCGGCGGGGGCAACCTGTCCTGGCTGAATGCCTTGACTATCGTCTTGGCATTTAGCACTTTCGACGATCGCGTTCTCGCGCGGTGGCTTCGCATCCATGTGCCGGCCACCGTGCGGCCCGCGCCGGCCTATCGGATGGCGGCCATCGGAGCCGGCATCCTGGTGGCATTTCTCAGCATCCAACCGATTCGTAACATGCTATCTCCGGCACAGGTGATGAATACGGATTACAATCGCTTTCATCTGGTGGGCACATACGGCGCATTCGGCTCGATTACGCGGCCGCGCTACGAGGTGATCGTGGAAGGAACGGACGAAGCCGTGCCGGCGGACTCGGCAAAATGGCGCGCGTACGAATTCAAGGCCAAACCTGGAGACCCGGCACGCATGCCTCCGCAGATCGCGCCGTATCACCTCCGGCTCGATTGGCTGATGTGGTTCGCCGCCTTTTCCTCGCCGGACGACGAGCCCTGGTTCGCGCCCTTCATGCAGAAGCTGCTCGCGGGCGACCGGGCCACGCTCGCGCTGTTGCGCACCAATCCCTTTCCGGACCATCCGCCCCGCTGGGTGCGCGCCCTGCTTTATGAATATCATTTCACGACTCCGGCCCAACGCGCCGCCAGTGGCAACTGGTGGATTCGAACACGGTCCGGCACGTATTTTCCGCCCCTTGGGGGGCTGGCCTCCAGTTCCGCGCTTCAGCACCCCTGATGCCTGGCCATAACAATACCGCCGCCGTGATCGGATCCGGGCCAAACGGCCTGACCGCCGCCATCGTCCTGGCAAAAGCCGGGTTGCGAACCACGGTGTTCGAGGCCCAACCGAGCATCGGCGGCGGCGCCCGTTCGGCCGAGTTGACCTTGCCGGGTTTCGTGCACGATGTCTGTTCCGCCGTGCATCCCTGGGCCGCCAGCTCACCGGCTTTCGCCTCTTTCCCGCTGGCCGCGCATGGTCTCGAGTGGATCCAGCCTCCGCTGCCCCTCGCGCATCCCGCGGACGACGGCACGGCCGCCATTTTGGCCCGATCCGTCGACGAAACCTGCGCGAGTTTGGCCGCGGACGGCCCCGCGTATCGCCGCGCCATAGCACCCCTGGTCAATCGCTGGCCGGAACTGGTGTCCATGATCCAGGCGCCGCTCCTGCGCCTGCCGCCCTATCCCTGGCTGATGGCTCGCTTCGGGGCCCTGGCCTTCTGGCCCGCGGCGCCCCTGGCGCGCCGGATGTTTCGCACCGAAGCGGCGCGGGCCCTCTTTGCCGGCAACGCCGCGCATTCCGTCCTGCCACTCGACGCCCTCGGTTCGGCTGCCTTCGGATGGATACTGGCCGCGGCCGGTCACGCCGTCGGTTGGCCGATCCCGCGCGGCGGTTCCCAGGCGATCTCCAACGCCCTGGCCTCCTATTTCCAGTCGCTCGGCGGACGCATTGTCGCGGATAGCCCCATCCGGTCGCTCGATGAAGTGGGCGATGCCGGCCTGATCCTTTGCGATGTCACACCCCGGCAGTTCGCCGCCATCGCCGGGAACCGCCTTCCCGACGGTTTCCATCGCCGCATGGAGGCCTATCGTTACGGCCCCGGCGTCTTCAAGGTCGATTGGGCTTTAAGAGCGCCCATCCCATGGAAGGCACCCGAATGCGCGCTCGCCGGCACAGTCCATGTGGGCGGATCGCTCGCAGAGATCGTCCTCTCCGAGCGCACCCTCGCCGGGACCACGCCCAGCGATCGTCCCTTCGTGCTCGTGGCGCAGCCCAGCCTCTTCGATGCCACGCGCGCGCCCGCGGGCCGCCATACCGCGTGGGCCTATTGCCACGTGCCGCACGCTTCCCCGGCGGATATGACGGAACGCATCGAATCCCAGATCGAGCGCTTCGCCCCCGGCTTCCGGGCCTGCATTCTGGCGCGACACAGCATGACACCGGCCGATCTGGAACGCCACAACGCCAACTTGATCGGCGGCGATATCACCGGCGGCGCACAGGATCTCCCGCAGCTCGTGCTGCGGCCCACGCGCCTGCTCTATCGCACGCCGCTCGATGGCGTCTATCTGTGCTCCTCGTCCACGCCGCCGGGCGGAGCCGTGCACGGTATGTGCGGATTTCACGCCGCGCACGCGGCGCTCGACGACAAGCAAGCCAAATAAGTGCATTCCGGGCCCGTTTTAGCGCATCCTATAGGAGTGAGGCGCTTATCGTACCTGGCCGTCGCAGCCGCCGTGCTGGTACTGCCCATTGCCGGCTACGCCCAGGCGTCTCCGGATGCCCTCCCGGTAAGCAACCTGACCACCGCCGGACAAAAGTGGCAATTCTTCTTGCAGGAGACCTTTACGCCGATGATGGTTGTGGCCAGCGCGGCCACCGGTGGCGTCTCCGAAGCCACCAACGCGGATCCCAAGTATGGCGTCGGCAGTCTTGCCCTGGTCAAGCGCTTCGGCGCGGCGACCGTGGACAACGTGACCCAGAATTTTTTCAGCGATTTCGTGATGGCGTCCGTGCTGCACGAAGATAATAAGTACCGCCGCAGAGGCGAGCGGCATCGCTTCTGGCCGCGCTTAGGATATGCCCTCAGCCGGGCCGTCATCACCCGCACGGACACTGGCGGTAGCACCGTGAACTGGTCGAACTTCACAGGCACGGCTCTCAGTGTAGCGCTGTCGAATGCTTACTACCCCCAGCGCAGCCGGAACCTGAATGCGACGGCAATCAACTGGGGAACTAGCGCGGCCGGCGTAGGATTTGGCAATCTGGCTCCCGAATTCCTGCCGGATTTCAAGCGCTTCCTCAAACGGCTCCATCTCTAAGTCGGCGGCCCGTGGCGCATGTCTTTAGCGTGCCGGCGGGACTTTTAAGTCCCGCAACGGCGCGCCACGCGGTTGTACCAGGGTCCGCCAGTTGGGGTAAACTGGCAATATGAGATTTCGGCACTCACTCATGCCTTCCCTTTTTCTTCTGACTGGTCTGGCGGCGTTCGCCCAGCAAATCCCCCGCCCGGCCGGCGAGTTTGCCATCAAAATGCCTAACGGCCAGGTGACTCTGTTGAGCCAGTATACGGGCAAAGTCGTGGTGCTGGCTTTTATCTCCACCACCTGTCCGCACTGCCAGCACACCACCCAACTGCTGAGCTCTATGCAGAACGAGTACGCCTCGCGCGGCGTGCAATTCCTGGCGGCGGCCTTCAATCCCGACGCGGCACAACTGGTGCCCGGGTTTATCGCGCAGTTCAAGCCCGCTTTCCCCGTGGGATCGGCGGACCGCGATTCCGTGCTCGAGTATGAGCAAGCCTCGCTGGCCAAACCGAACTACGTTCCCGAACTGATCTTCATCGATCGCAACCGTGTCATCCGCGTGCAGCACAACGGCGGTGACGACTTCTTCAAAGAGCAGGAGAAGAATATTCGGGAGACGTTGGATACCCTGTTGAAAGAGCCGGTGAAGAGCGCGCGCGCCACGCACAAGCCGCGCTCCTGACCGGCACGGCGTGAAGGAACGGCTTCAGCCTTGCGCCACAGGCGCCGATTCGCCGGTGAGATCTTCAAAAGCGATGGGCGGATTATAGAATATAATGCGCGCACAGCTTTCGCAATACATTACCTGGTCGCCCTTCTTCAGGTCCTGGAAGAACTGCAGGCGTAGCGCGATCTGGCAGGCGCTGCAGCGGCCGTCGATCGCTTCCACAATGGCGATGCCGCGCCGGCCTTTGCGAATGCGTTCATACTGCCTGTAGACGTTGGGGTTCAGCCGCGAGACGATTTGCGCCCGTTCCTGGTGAATTTGCTCGAGGGCCTTCTTGTCTTCAGCCGTGCGCGCCATGGCTTGCTGCTTTTCGCCCTCTACCTGGGTCTTCTCCGATTTCAGCGCCAGTTCGGCGGCCTTCACGTTTTTGTCGAGCGGCTCGGATTCGCCCATCAGTTCCAGGATGTGATCCTCGGCCCGCCGGATCTCCTTTTCGCAGAACTCGATCTCATTCTGGAAGGCACGGTACTGGTCGTTCGTCTTGGCGTCCAGCATCTGGCCGCGCAGCTTGGAGATCTTCTGTTCCTGAAGCTGAATGTCGCCTTCCGTCTTCTTGCGATCCGTTTGGTTCGCAGTCAGGGCGGCGCGGTCGGCTTCCAACTTACGGGTATGACTTTCTAATTTCTTTTCGATTTCGGCGATATGTTTGGGCAGCGCGGAGATTTCGCGGGTTAACTCGGTCACCCGATTGTCAAGCTCCTGCAACCGAACCGCCAACTCCAGATCGGGAAGCATTTCTTATGGCAGTTTAGCACGGGTGCGCCGCGCAGCGAGAATCAGCGCCGATTTAGACCTAATCGCCGTGCCAGCGGAGCGGCCAGCGCGCCCCAGGCGGCCTCCAGTTCGGCCACGCGCATGGCCCGGCACAGGCCGTAGTACACCAGCCCGCCCAGCGGAATCGACACGGCCACATCCGCGATCTGGGCGATCTTGCGCGCGCCCAACCAGCCGTGTACGCCGCGGCTTGACACGTAGCACATCACTCCCATGGCGGCGGACGCGCATAGAATCTTCGCTACGCTGGCGGCCAGCGCCCGGCCATGCATACCGTGAATGCGCTTGCGCATCAGGATGAACAACGCCGCCGATCCGAACAGCGCCACCGCCGACGTCGACAAAGCCAGCCCCAGATGCCCCAGACCCGCCAGTTTCACCATGCTCGATGCGGCGGCCAGATTCACCAGGATGGAGACCACGCTCACCACCATGGGCGTGCGCGCGTCGTTCAACGCGTAGAATGCAGGCGCTAGAATCTTGATGGCCGCGTAGCCCGCCAGGCCCACCGCGTAACAGGCCAGCGCGTTCGCCGTCTGGTGCGTATCGGCGGCGTGAAACCGGCCCCACTGATAGACGGCTCCGATCATGCTGGGGCCGAGCACCGCCAAGCCCACCGAAGAAGGAATGGTCAACAGCAGGACCATGCCCAGCGAGCGGGACAGCGTCCGCCGGAACTCGTCCATCTGGCCCATCGCGGCGCTGCGTGAAATCGCCGGCAGCGTGGCCGCCCCCAGCGAGACGCCGAACAAACCCAAGGGTAGTTGCATGAAACGGAATGCGTAGCTCAACCAGCTTACCGGCCCGTTGATCACGTGCCCGGCGGCGTCCGTGATGCTGGAAGCGAAATTGGTATTCACCAGGACATTGATCTGCACCGCGGCATTGCCCAAGATCGCCGGCCCCATCAACCTCAGGATGTTGCGCAGACCCGGATGCGAGAAATCCACGCGCAGCCGGTATCGGATGCCGGCGCGGTACAGGCTGGGCGCCTGAAACAGCCATTGCACGGCTCCGCCGAATACCACTCCAAAGGCCATCGACATCACCAGGCTCATGCCCATCCAGCGGCCCGCCGTATATCCGAATGCCAGCCCGAACGCTACCGACCCAAGATTGAAAAAAGTCGAAGACAGCGCCGGGATGCCGAACTGGTTGAGGGCGTTCAGTATGCCCATGGCCTGCGCCGAGAGTGCCACCAGCAGCAGGAAGGGAAACATCACGCGCGTTAGGGTAACGGCCAGTTCAAACTTGCCGGGCACGCGCGCGAAACCGGACGCCAGCAGCCACACCAGTTGCGGGCTGAAGATCATGCCCAGCACGCAAATGGCGCCCACTACGATCAGCAGCGCCGTGGCCACCAGGTTCGAGAGTTCGGCGGCCTCCTGCTTGCTTTTGGTAGTCAGGTATTGGGTGAAGACCGGAACGAAGGCGGAGGAGAGCGCGCCTTCGGCGAACAGATCGCGCGACAGATTCGGAATGCGGAAGCCCAACAGAAATGCGTCGTAAGCCTCGCCCGCGCCGAACAGGCGCGCCATCACCATTTCCCGCACGAGGCCGGTCATGCGGCTGAGAAAAACCGCCGCCGAGACCACGCCCGCGGCGCGCATGACGTTTTCACCTTTAGGGGAGCCGCCGGCGCGGGATGCGCCGCGGGATGAAGTGTACGCCACCGGTTTCCTATTCGATGCGGCGCACTTCCACCTGGGCGTACACCGCCGTGGCCTGCT
>Ga0187871_10002953_pt1 | contig 13402 bp, 11 predicted proteins | sample June2016WEW_16_1_FD_132988 | JGI IMG/M metagenome (GOLD analysis project Ga0187871, IMG submission 132988) | Peatland microbial communities from SPRUCE experiment site at the Marcell Experimental Forest, Minnesota, USA - June2016WEW_16_10 | ecosystem: Environmental > Terrestrial > Soil >... | reverse complement strand
GGCCAGGGCCCTGGTGGAGTCGATGTCACTGGCCGAGGACCAGCTCGAGCCGTTGTAGGTGAGGTCGTTGCCGGAACTGTCCACCGCCACGGCCTGCGGCAAGTAGAAAGTGTAGTTGGTCACATTCACTGTGATCACGCCGTTGGTGCTGTTGACGCAACGGATGGCGCTGTTGCCCGTGTCGGCGACATAGAGGTTTCCGGCGTTATCCGTCGCGATGCCGGTTGGGTAACTGAATTGGGCCGTGTTGGTGTAGCCATCCGCCAGGCCGCCGTCCGGGTTGGCCGCCGTGGCCGGGATGCCGGTCAGGGTGGAGACAGCGCCTTGCAGGGTGACAAAGCGCAGCACTTGGTTGGCCTGGTCAACCACGACCAATCCCCCCCGGAATGAATCATAGACAATTCCCAGAGGCTGCGAAAAAAGGGCCTGATCTCCGTAGACGCTGTTGCTGTAACCGCCCAGGTATGTGCCCGACCCGGCGAGGGTGAACACCCCGTTGGTAGAGGGGACGAACTCGACGATGCGATTGTCCGAGGCATCGGTGAGGTAGATGTTGTTGTTCGGGTCGAAGGTGAGGGAGTTCGGCTCAAAGAGGCCCGAAGATATGACGGTGGCAATTTGCGGCTGGGCCTGCGCCGCGGCGGCGAACAGGATCGCGGCCAACACTCCCCCGGCCCGCGACAGGCCGCCGGATTGCCGGATGGATTTTAGTTTGGTGGTCATGGCTGGGTTAGTTGAATGAGATAAAAGCACGCGCTGCCCGGATGGTTGGTGAGGACAATCTGGAACAGGTTGCCGTCACCCAGATTGGTGTTGACAGGTGTCCAGGTGTTTCCCCCGGGCGCCGGGCTGGATTCCAGGACGTACATTCTGCCCGGCGCCGTCAGCCAGCTCAAAGTGATGTTTTGCCCGCCGGCGGACACGGAGCCGGGATTGAGGAATTGCAGCGCGGAGAGGGCGTTGGTGGGATTGGTCCCCGCCAGATATTCCTGCCAATTGGCCATGCCGTCCCCATCCGGGTCCGCGTCATCCTGCGCCGCGGGGCTGGTCAGGCTGCCGAAGAAGTTGGTCCGCCACTCGTCGGAAGTGATTTGTGGCGGGGTGAGCGCGGGGGAGGCCACCCAGGCCGTGCCCGGCACACTTTCCAATTGATAAGTCGTATCCAGGTCCGGCGACCCGTCCACGCCCGAGAAGCGCAGTGTGTAGGATTGGCCGGCGCTGGCAGTGACCGGGACTTGGAAAGAGATCGAGCCGAGCGCATTGCTGCCCTGGAGCGCCGGCGTAAAAGGCTCCGTGAGCGACCAGGCGCACACGATGTCGTTGGGCGAAAGTCCCTGCTCGTTGGCCAAAAGGGCGGGCAGGCCCGGCGCGGCTGAAAATTGAATCCGGCCCGGTGTGGGCGCATCGCCATTGGGGATGAGCGTGGCGCGAAATTGGAGGCCGGACAGGCTGTATCCGGGCAGCACATTGACATAGAGCGGGATGGAATAGACCAAGCCGGGAATCAGCCCGGCGATGGTTCCGGCATGGATGGAGGCCTCCCGCAACCAAACCACGTCCGGTTGCGGAGCGGCGACCGCCTTGGCGGCTTCGATTATGGCGCCGAAGTTCGTGCTCGGGGGAATGCCATTGATGACGATGTCGCCGGGGAACCAGGGAATTCTCTCGTGCGAAAGCGCGCCGTTGGTCCAGAACCGGATCCAGTTGTTGGTCTCGATCCCAAGCGAGCGCAGGAGAATATGCTGCACATCCAGGAAAGTGATAAAGCCGTCGCCCATTTCACCGCCCGAAGTTTCGGGATAGACATCCATCGCGCTGAAGGCGTCGCTGAAAGTGTAGGGAACATGGATGCCGACGGAGGCGAGAAGGGCGTTGTTGACATCGCTGTTGTTGAGCGTGCCATCGCCAAATTCCCCCGCATTGTACCCGCTGGACGGGGAGGAATCCCCCTCAAAATAGAGCACGTTGGAAACGGTCAGGAACTGGGTGGCCATCGGGGTCAGGGGGACATTGGCTTGAGCGCCATCCGAGGTGCCGGTTGGGTTCAGCACACTGATGGTGTAGCTTTGCCCATTGGTGGCCGTGGGAGGGATCGGCACTTCCAGCAAGACCGCCACCGCGAAATTCTGCACGTCCAATCCGGTATCCGCGCCCAACGCATAGACGTACAATCCGACCCCGTTGCTTGCCACCTCTCCCGCGGGGTAATTGAAGGCCTGGAAATTGACCGGCGCATTTCCCGGCGCCGGCCCGGCCAGTTGGACGAAATCGTTGCTGGTGACGGGCAGGAGGGTGACGCCCGTAATGTGAGGCGTGCCGGCCGCGGTGGGAATGATCTCCACGTCGAATTGCAGCGAAACCAGTGTGGCGTTGCTTTGCAAGTTGATGACCACCGGAATGACCGCGGTGGAACCGCCGCCGGCGATCACGGGGGATGGAAAGCCAATTTCATTGACGGGGCTGCCGACCCCGTTGGTGACGGCGCTGACGTTGGTCCCGCTGGCGGCGATGAGGTGCAAGTAAGTCAAATCATGCTCGGGATTGCACCACTGGAGCGCGCCCACATAAATGACCTGGCCGTTGGTGAGGACGGTGACAATGTTCTGCAACATCGGGCTGTTGGTCGTGGGCGCCGATCCGTCGGTTGTGTAATAAACCGTTGGGACCGAACTGGTGATGGTGATGGTCTGGCATTCGGGGAAGTATCCATAGTCGGGGCTGAAAGCCGGCGGCAAGATGACCGCGTTGGTCGAGCCGGGGGAGTTGGTGCCGCTGGTCGCGTTGGTGCTGCTCCCGAACACCAATCCCTGCACCTCGCGCAGCAAGTTGTAATGGAGTTCGGTGACATAAACCGTGCCGGATGGGGCGATCAGCACACTGGCGGGGGCGCGTCCGGTGGCATTGGTGCTGTTGGCTCCGAAACCGCCGTCCACCCAGCCGGCGAAAATTCCATCCGAACAATCGGAGGCGCCCCAGAGATTTGAGCTGACCCCGTAAATGGTGCTGACGGTTCCGCTGGCGTTAATCCGCCGCACCGCATTGTTCATGCGGTCCGCCACCACCAACTGGAAGTCGGGCGACCAGGCCAATCCGGCCGGTTGATTGAACTCGGAGAAGCCCAGAATGCCGTCCACCCAACCCGGCGTCGAACCATTCGCGCCGCCTCCAGCGTAGAGGGCGGGGACGGAGTTGTTGGTGCCGGCCAGCAGGTAAATGGCGTTGGATGCCTGGGAGCTTACCGCCAGAACGCCATCGCTGCGCCAGGCGATGCCGCCGATCTTCAAGTTGTTGTTTGTCAGGATGGTATTGGTATGAACCATGGCGTCGCCGGACTGCCCGTATTCGAGAACCACGCCATTGGTGAAAGCGACAAACAGGTTGGTGGACGAGTCCCAGGAGACCGCCAGCGCGCTGGGCGGATAAGGCAGCGAGTTGCTGTAAAGCAAATTGAGGGAATAGTTGTATTTCTTCAGGACATTCCGGCCCTTTACACTGTTGCTCTGGGTCAGGACATACAGGTTGTCGGCCGCGTCCACGGCCACGGCCACGACGCTGTTCAGGTTGGTCAGATACGGCGAGGTGACGGTGAGGCTGGCGCCGGTGTTGCCGACGGAGGTGACTTCGCGGACGGCGTTATTGGTCTTGTCGGCAATGAAGAGATTTCCCTGGGAATCCAGGGCCAGGGCCACCGGGCCGTCGAATTGGGAATCCTCAAGGGTGTTGCCACCAACAAAGCCGGCGGTGCCGGCGCAGAAATTGCCGGCCGGCGGGCCGCCGCCGATGGTGGCGACGGTGACGTTGGTTTCGGAGTAGGTTATTTGCGCGCGGAGTGCCGGGGCACAGGCGAGCGCGCCCAGGCATGCGAGCAGGACCGCCCAACGGGCCGGCCCCTCTTCTCCACTCGCGTATTTTCTTGTCACCTGTTGCATATATTTGGGGAGTTCAGGGCTGAGACGCTGGTTCCGCCATGTACGGTTCCGGCTTGGTCCAATCGTAAGGCGATCCCCTGTCCCAGGCCGGGTCCATGCCCGATGGCATCGCTTCGTTTTTGCTTTGCAGGAAATCGGTCGAAGTCGGCTGGAAATCGGAGCTTTGAATGATGGTGGGGGTGACGAAAATCATGATCGTATCCCGCGTATGGTCTTTGGTGTTGCTGCGGAACAGCGACCCAATTCCCGGCAGGTCGCCCAGCCCCGGCACTTTGGTGAAGGTCTTGGCCATCACGTCGTCGTCCAGGCCGCCCAGGACCAGGGTGTAACCGCTGGGGACGGAGGCTTCGGTGATGATGGTGCGGCGATCAAAGATGGGGGAGGTGTTGACCTGGCCGTTCAAGGTGTCGGTCGCTATTTTGGTGTCCACGCTCGAGATTTCCGGCTGGACGGAGATGAGGACATTGGAGGCGCCGGCAATGCGCGGGACGACGGTGAGTTTGACGCCGACTTCGTTAAGGATGGTATTGCCAACCACCTTGTCATAATTGGGCTGCACCGTGGCCAGCCCCTGCGAAGCTCCCGCCCCCGGCGCGCTCTGCGTCTGTTCAAAGATGGGGACATTTTGCACGACGCTCAACTCGGTTCTCCTGCCGTCGAGCGAGACGGTGCGCGGAAAGGCGATGGACTTGGTGTCGGCGTCGGAGTTCAGAAAAGAGAGCACCGCGGAAACGCCGTCGGCATTGAGGAAGGCGGTCTGGGGGCTGAAGCCGCGGGCGGTGTTGAGCGAAAAGCCGCCCGATTGGGCGGTGTTGCCCGCAATCGTGGTGAGGAAGTTGTTGCTGCTAAGGATGGAAGTTGTGAGCGGATTGGCGCTGGTGCTGGAAGTTCGTCCGCCAGGGGCGATTGCGGAACTGCCGGTGGAGGAGCTTGTGCTTAGCGAACCGTTCTGGACGGTTCCCCCCGTCAGGCCGTTTCCGAAAGTGATATGCTGGGCGGAAAGGGTTCCAGTCCAGTCAATCCCCTTGGCCGAGCCGATGTCCTTGGTGGTTTCGATGATCTTGGCTTCGATCAATATCTGGCCCGTCGCGCTGTCGAGCTGGGAGATGAGCTGTTCGACGGCGGGCATTTCCTTTTCCGTGGTGCGGACAATGATCTTGTGGGTGCGGTTGTCCGGAGTGACGGCGACGCGATCACCCAAGGCCAGTTTGACCTCTTGCACGATGTTGGTCGGCTCGCTGTAAGCCAGGAGGATCACTTTAAAAACCTGGGGTTCAACCGCGTTGGGTTCTTTGGCGCTGATGATGACGACCGGGGTATTGGTGTTCCGTTTCATCTGCCAGTCATATTTGTCCAGCACGGCTTGCAGGGCTTGCACAGGGGTCAGGTTTTTCCATTTTTCCTTCACGGTCGGCGGCGCAATGGGAGCGTGTGTGGCCGGATCGGTCGGGTTGTCCAATTTGTGGTCAAATTGAATGTTAAGACCGGCCAGAAGGGCCAACTGGCGGATGGCGTCCGGCAAGGGTTCATCGTCGAAGGAAAAATCCATCAGTTCATCGTTGGACGGCGCGCTGGCGGCCGGCGGAACGGGACTGACGGGGTAGGGCATCACCGGGGCTGTGATCGGGGGCGGCGCCGGGACGGCGTTGGTTGGCTCCGCGGCCGTGTTGGTTGCCGTGTCTGGAAGAGGCGCGGTTCCCGGCGGGACGGGACCCACGAATCGCGGCGGGGCGGTTGGCTGGGCGACCGCGTTGGTGGTCATGTTGGGAAGCGGGGCGGTTTCAGGCTGGATGACTTGCGCCAGACTTGTCAGCGCCGGCGCCGCTACCAGGGCAATGAGAAACAAGAGACGTTTGATTTTCATACGAATTTGGCCTTCTGGATTGTGTGAGTGATGGGGAGTTTCATGGCGTGCGGGTTTGTAGCTTATCTGGACTTAAGGTTAATCGTTTTGTCGCGGCGCTTCCCTCGACCACGACGTCAGCATAATTCGAGCCGATCCCAATGACTTGCAGTTTGACCTTGCCGCCCGTGACGTTGATCGTGGCCGCCTCATTGAGGTCAAATATGTGGTTGTTGATGTTGGCCAGCCACCGTTTCGGCGACCCTGCCACTCCGAAGAGCTTCAACTGGGGATCCACCGGCGCCGTGCCGGAACCTCCCAGGCTCGTGGGCGGAGGGGCTACCGGGTCCCGGTAAGTCGCGTTGGGATGGAACGGGTCCCTGCCCTTGTTGCCCGGCGGCGGACTGTCGTCAAATACAGAAACAAAATCCGCAGCGAGGCTGGCGCGCGCCCCCGCCGCATTGCCGGCGCCGGCAGCCGCCGCTTCGGCGGCGGATTTGGAGGGAGGATGCGCGGCCGGATTGGCGCCTTTGTTGCAGCCCGGCAGGACGGCCAGCGCCATCAGCGCGGCCGCCGCAGCCAGCGTGACTCTCTTGGGGAATGTGGGCGGCAGTTTCATTTTGTTTCCGGGGCGGACACTTGGGGCGCGATGATGTCAAAGCTGAAAGCCAGCGTATAGGGGTCCGTCCGGATGCCGGCGAGGGACGCGGAAATATCAAGGTCCTGAATGCGAAAGTAGGGAAAGGAGTTCTCGAATTCCGCGATGAACTTTCCAAAATCATGGTAGCGGCCCTCGCCGGTAATATGGAACTTGACCCACTTATAGGGAAATCCCGTGATAACGCCCTTGTCGGTGATTTCCGGCTGTTTGAAGTCTATGTTGGAAACGGTTCGGTAAGGGCGGGCGCGATTGGGCGGCATATAGAAACGATCCATGACGCTCCTCATCCAGGAGTATGGCTCGTGTTCGGGGGCGAAGCCGGCTTCGCGCTGGCGGAGTTTCTCCACGCAATTGGTCAGCTCCAGGGCGATCTGTTCGGCCTGATACACCGTCGCGTGTTCATCCTGCAGCTTGGCCTGCAGCGTGGCGCACTGCTTGTTTTGGTCCGCCAGTTCTTTGTATTGCGCGCGCACGACCAGGTACCACAAGCCGAAGACCACCCCCGCCGTCCCGATGCCCAGGGCGATCAACTGCTGTTTTTGCCTTTTGTTGATCTTGATCATTTGTCGTTGCGCCGGATTTCGGGAAATTGGTTGGTCAGGGTGAAGGAGCGCGATTCCATGAGCGAACCCGGCGCGTCCGGGACCTTGGGGCCGGGGGCGCCTTCGATGGTAAAGCCTTCGCGGCCGCCCATCTTCTTGGCGAAGAAATCAGATTGGTTGAGGGCATCCTCGTAGTTCTTGTATCCTTCCGCCGACGGGCTGTAGTCCTTTCCGGAGATGGACAGCTTGACTTTTTCGAAATTCGCCGACCCCAAAATAACTTTCTGAGTGGCGCCGGCGCCGATGGATTTGTTCGGCTCCCTCTCGAAGGTTTGGACTCCCCAGATGTGGGTGACCGTCACTTGGGTCACCACCGGGTATTGCAGCGCGTTGAGGACAGGTCCCCAGAGGAACCGGTTGGTTTGAAGATGGTCCAGCGCGGCAATTTTTGCCTTGGTGGCGGAGATAAGGCTCTGTTCGCTGGTGATCTTGTTGTAGTTTGTTTCATTGAAGTCCCATGTCGCTTTGCGCAGGGCGACCTGGTTCCTGGCGAAGTGAATGTCCAGTTGCACCTCGGCGATCCACAACCCCATCACGGCGACGAAGAAGCCGGCAATCCAGATGCCCAACTTGACCGGATTGTGGAGGCGCGCCTCTTCCAGGGCTTGCGCTTCGGCCATCAGGTTGATTCGTATGGGCATACTCTTCCAAGTCTTTCTAAGTGACTCTATACAGGCTCTCCGTCTCCCTGTTGCCAAACGGGGCGGAGCAACTTAATTCTGCATCAAAAATAGACATCCGATCAGGCGCATCCATGCGTAAAGAGTGGCGCGGCCACTGACATGCAATTCCTTGCGGCACCGCAAGCCTGAATTGCGCTTTAATCTCCTCTTAGCAACTTCCGCGCCAACAAGATGCCTTCTCGTGCCGGCCCCTTCTTTTCGCCGTCGAGAGGCAACGTCTTCGCTAGGGCGGCGCTGCGGCGCCGCCCTGAATTAGGGCGAAGCAGCAGCCTCGCCCTACCACACTGTGAAATATCCCGGTTGGGCGAGGATCAGGCCATGCCCATGAATCTGATTTTCTTGTTCCATCAAGCCCTGAAATTCCAGCCGCTCGCAAAAAGTGGAAGAATTTGCCTACACCATAGGGGAATTCTCTTCCCATTCGCGGAGAATAAGACCGGGAGACGGGCCGCCCACTTGTAGCGAAATGCAGCGTCGAGCCTCCGGCTCGACATCTATTTAGCGTAGCGCCAACTCTACAAAAGGCCGCGCAAACCGAGGCGGCGGCGGTTCTTCCACAGCGCCCGCGGCTGGAATATGCCTTCCGGCGTGATAATCCCGGTGATCAATTCCGGCGGGGTTACGTCAAAACCGGGGTTGCGCGCGCCGCTGGAAGGATCGGCGATGCGCATATAGACCGGCTCGCTCCGCTCCCGCACGGCACCCCAGGCGCCGAGCACTTCCGCCTCGTCGCGCTCTTCAATGGGTATGGCCCGGCCGGAGCGGAGGTCCCAATCCAGGGTGGAGAGTGGAATGGCCACATAAAAGGGAATGCGGTGCCGGCGCGCCACGACGGCCAGGGTGTAGGTGCCGATCTTGTTGGCCGCCTCGCCCGTGCGGCCCAGCACACGGTCGCTTCCGACGATGACCAGGTCAATTTCTCCGCGCTGCATGAGATGCCCGGCGGCGGTGTCGGATATCACTTGGTGCGAAATGTTCTGTCCGGCCAGTTCCCAGGCGGTGAGCGTCGCGCCCTGGCAGCGCGGCCGGGTTTCATCGCAAAAGACATGGAACTTCCTGCCGGCTTTCTGCGCGGCGTAGAGCGGCGCCGTCGCGGTGCCAATATCCACGAAGGCCAGCCAGCCGGCGTTGCAGTGGGTCAGTATGTTCGCGCCGGACCGGATCAACTTCTCCCCGTGCCGCCCAATGGCGGCGCAATGGCGGACATCGTCATTGGCAAATTCCTCCGCGGCAGCCAGGGCCAGCGCCTGCTGTTCCGCCACGGTGGTGCCCGTCCGCAGGGCGCGGAGGACCGTGTTCATGGCGTTGACCGGGTCCACCGCGGTGGGGCGGGCGGCCTGAAGGGTTTGATAAACGAGTTCGAGGCGGGCGGTGAACTTCGCCGGGTCGCTTCCGCGAAAAGCGCGCGCTCCCTGGGCAAGACCGTAGGCCGCCGTCGCGCCGATGGCCCCGGCCCCGCGCACGGTCATGTCCGCGATGGCCCGCGCCGTGGCCCGGTAATCGGCCGCGGCCACGATTTGGAAGCGGTGCGGCAGCCGCCGTTGATCAATCAATTGAACCGCGTTGCGGCCGGCGTCGAAGGTCACCGTGCGGCAATGGCGGACGCGGCCGTCAATGGAAATGTTCAATCAGGTCTCCTTCAAGCAAAGGCAGCGGACCCTGGCCTGGATACTCTTATACCCGGCATGTTCGCGAAGATGCATGAGGTCCGGGTCCCGGGCCATCCAGTCAAAATCCTTGTAGCCGAGGTTGAGGGCGGTGTTGAGCGCCGCCGCGGCCAGATCGCATTGTTGCGTCAGCGAGAAACTGCAGGCCAGATTGTAATGGACCAGCGGATCGCGCGGTCGCAGTTGAACCAGGCGCTGGTCAATCCGCAGGCCGTCCGCAAAGCGGTCCCGCCGCGTGTAGTCGTCGCCCAGAATTTGCAGAGCTTCAACATGGCCCGGGTCGCGCCGGATCACGCCCTCCATGAACCCGATCTCCAGGTCCAGGTCGCGCAGTTCCTCACTTGTCAGCTTGCGGCGCGCGTTTCTGCTTTTCTTCGGCATAATTAGCATGACTTAATAGACACGATGTTTGGGGATGTTCAACAGTTTTTTTTGCAGCAGGAGGCCGGACGGTGGCATTCAGATGATGCGGGCTGATTCTATCGCCGACGCCCGCTCAAGGCTGCGCGACTGTGCAGCGCGGCAGGACCCATGCATTGTCAGGCGAATTGGGATCCGCGTTAAAGTTGCCTCTGGCATTGGGGTCGCCAATTGCGCCGGAGAGGTTTATCGGCGAGTTCGCCAGAACATATTTGTCCGTCCATTTTCTGGTCTGACAGTGGCCGTCCGCGAAGGCCATGCAGCCGGAGTTGAGATGGTAATGGCCCGGGGAGTCAATCCAAAAACCGTTGGGTTCAAAGGCGAGAGCGCCGATATCCTCAAACCACGAGCCGTCGTTGATGGTGGCGGGGTTCTCCTCGATGAAGGTGAGAGCCGTGGCTGGTGGCAGGAAGGAGCCAATGGTCGCCAGCTTTGTGAACTCAGTCGCCGTGACTCCCGACTCAGTTGACAGGTAGCCACCCATGTAGGAATTCATGGAATAAGTGCGCAGGGTCGGCACGCCGATGGGGGTCATTTTCGAATCCGCAGGGCATTTGTAGGGGGCGATGCTTCCCAGGTACGGATAGATCAGCCCGTGCGAGATCAAGGCAGGCACGGGATTGGTAACGCAACCCAGAACCCAACTGGCTGCAGGCTGGCCGGGCTGGTACGTGGCTTCTAATCCCGTTTGGGACCCTCCCCAATCGGTGGCCCAATTCAGAGCGAGCTTGCCATTGTTGTCCCCGGCGTAACACGTCCAGGCGATTTGAAGCTGTTTGACATTATTCAAGCACTGGATTTGCTGGGTTTGAAGGGAGGGATTGGCCAGCAAAGGCAGCGCCAGGGCCGCGAGAACGGCAACGGTGAAAATCACCGCCACAAGTTCAACAAGGGTGAAGGCGGCGGGTTGCGGTTCCCCGGCAGGCTGGGCGACACCCTGGCTAAAAGCGGCTCCGCGGGAGCGTCGCCCCACCATCGGCGGCGCGGTAGGGCGACGCTGCGGAGCCAACTCTTCGAAGCCAGCGAAGCGGCCAATAACGCCGAAGAACCAACGATTTTGTCGGGTGTCACTCATAGTTTTTGTCGCATCAATTGAGAACTGTACTCATTGTGATATGGGTTGAGCCGCTCCGGGAGTCACGGTGCGGGAGACAGGACGGTGCAGCGCGCCTGGACCCAAGCCAGGTCCGGGGATGTTGGATCGCATGGAAAACCTATGTAGTTGTTCCACACACCCGCCAGAACATTCTTGTCAGTCCACGTTCTGGATTGGCAGTGGCCATCGGCGAAGGTGAGGCTGCATGCGTTGAGATGGTAATTGGCAGGATCGTCAATCCACATTGTGGGTTGGTCCAGATTCTGGATCCAATAGCCGTCGTTGATGGAGGCGTAACTCTCTTCAACGAACACCAAAGCGCCGGCCGGCTGCATGTGGGAGCCAATCCCGGCCAGATTGGTAAAGGTCACCATAGGGGTGGTGACATTATTGGGCCAAGTAGGGGCGCCATCCATCCAAGCGTTCATGGAATAAGTGCGAAGGGCAGGCGCGCCGGCGGTGTTTGTTTTCAAATCCGACGGGCATTTGTAAGCTCCCAGGCTTCCCACATACGGGTAGATCAGTCCATGAGTGATCAAGGTCGGATCCGGATTGCTGGCGTCACCCAAAACCCAACTGGCATAAGGCTGGCCGGGTTGAGCGTTCGCCTGCGTCCCACTTGTGGCAAAACCACCAAAGCCGATATTTTCGGCGACGCTTTGAGCGATCCTGCCGCGGTTGTCCCCAGCGTAACTGGTCCAGGCCATTTGAAGCTGTTTGACATTGTTCAAGCACTGGATTTGCTGGCTTTGGACGGAGGGACTGGCCAGCAACGGCAGCGCCAGGGCCGCGAGAACGGCGAGGGTGAAAATCACCACCACGAGTTCAACGAGGGTGAAGGCGGCGGGCGGCGGTTCTTCGAGAGTCTGTGCGAAGCACTGAGTAAGAGCGGCTCCGCGGGAGCGTCGCCCCACCATCGGTGGCGCGGTAGGGCGACGCTCGTGCGGAGCCAACTCTTCGAAGCCATCGAAGCGGCCAATAACGCCGAAGAACCAACGATTTTGTCGGGCGTCACTCATAGTTGTTGTCGCATCAATTGAGAAGTGCTGTCATGGTGATATGGGTGATCACATCGCTGGCTCCTGATCACTGGGCGAGGACTGTGATGCGGGGCAGCACCCAGGCATTGTCAGGGGAATTTGTATCTGCGTAATACCTGCCAATAGTGTCGCCGTCTATAGGCGAGTCTTGCGGGGTGTCCGCCAGAACCCATTTGTCAGTCCACTTTCGGATCTGCGTATGGCCGTCCGCGAAGGACAGGCTGCAGGCGTTGAGATGGTGATGTGCCGGCGAGTCAACCCAGTAACCTTTGGGTTCCAAGGCGAGGGCGCCGATATCCTGAACCCAAGCGCCGTCGTTGATGGTGACGGGGTTCTCTTCGATAACCACCAAAGCCATGGCAGGCGAAAAGTGCGAGGCAATTGCCGCCAGGTTGGTGAACTCAGTCACGCTCAGTTGCGATTCAGGATTCCAGTAGCCACCCATGTAGCCATTGATGGAATAACTGCGCAGGGTCGGCACGCCAGTGGGTAAAGACGGCAGTGGGGGTGACATTTTTGGATCACCGGGACATTTGTAGGGTGCGATACTTCCCACGTACGGATAGATCAGCCCGTTTGTGATCAAGGCAGGAACCGGGTTGGTGGCGCAACCCAAAACCCAACTGGCTTCAGGCTGGCCGGGCTGGTATGCAGCTTCCAAGCCAGTATGGGACCCTCCCCAGTCGGTGGCCCAATTCAGAGCGAGCTTGCCATTGTTGTCCCCGGCGTAACTGGTCCAGGCGATTTGAAGCTGCTGGACATTGTTCAAGCACTGGATTTGCTGGCTTTGGACGGAGGGACTGGCCAGCAACGGCAGCGCCAGCGCCGCCAGAACAACAACGGTGAAAATCACCATTACGAGTTCAACGAGAGTGAAGGCGGCGGGTTGCTTCTGAGTCTTCATTATGGCTTGTCGTTGTCAAAAATGATTATGGCTTCAAATTCAGCGCCAGCGGGTCTCCTTCATTGCGAGCTGATGCGGTAGTAGCGGGCGGGGTTGGTGGCCTGGTAGGTTTCGCTGAAAAAGAGCGAACCGTTGGTGAGCAAGCAGCTCTGGAGCGGCGTCCAAACGGGGCCGGCCACATTGGTCGAGGCTTCAACCACGATGGGGATATTCTTCGTGCCAGTGATGTAGAATCCAAAATGATTGGTCATCACGCCAAAGCCGGAGGCACCGGCCTGGATGAGCGGGTTCCACAGGACGGTTGTAAAGCTGTCGTAAGTGGAAGTCCATCCGGTGGTGCCGGCAAATAATAGACCACCGTCGGCGCACTGGTCGGGTGCGCCCAATATGCGAAAACAGAATTGGACGCGGGTGGATTCCCCCCGAAAAAAATGTTGGTCAGGGACCAGTTGTCATTGAACGCGTTTGCGATGTTGGTGACGCTGCCCGCAATGGTCACCCTGCCCAGGCGGGATGAGAAGAAGAACGCATTATTCCCGACGCTGCTGATGCCGCTG
>Ga0187871_10002951_pt1 | contig 13403 bp, 11 predicted proteins | sample June2016WEW_16_1_FD_132988 | JGI IMG/M metagenome (GOLD analysis project Ga0187871, IMG submission 132988) | Peatland microbial communities from SPRUCE experiment site at the Marcell Experimental Forest, Minnesota, USA - June2016WEW_16_10 | ecosystem: Environmental > Terrestrial > Soil >... | reverse complement strand
TGTTGAACCAGAACTTGTTCGCCGGCGAGAATGGTCCCACGGCCGGTTGGGCGTGGCCATGGAAGACCACGCGGCTTAAATCTTCGCGGTTGATGGCTTCCGAAATCGCCCGCCGGAAGTTGGTCGAGCGAAACCAATTCTTCTTGTAGGCTGGAATCGGAGACTTCGCGACTTCGTTGAACCAGAGTTGCTCGCTATCAAGTGACGCTCCGGCATCGTGCACCAGTTGCGGCGAAGTGGCAGCCAGCTTGTCGAAATATTCGCTGTCGAGAGAATTGATCAAGTCCAGCTCTCCACGCTTGAACCGTAGCAGCTCCACGTCGCGATTGGGCTGGATATCAAGTTTTATCGAATCCAGATAAGGAAGCTTGCGGCCCTGTTCGTCCGTCTTCCAGTAGTTGGGATTGCGTTTCAAAAGAACGGAAGCGCCGGCCTTGTAGTCGGCCACCACGAACGGTCCGAGCACCGCCATTTCTTTTTTTGGCGAGCGCTCCGAAAGAATCGCGACTTGATCGAAGAGCCGATCGAGTCCCGCCACTTGCGCCGGGAACGTAATCGCAATCTGAGTTGGAGAAATCACTTTGGTTTCGACGTTTCCCGTGCCTGACCGGAAAGAGTCTCCCGTGGGCGAATGGAGCGCGGGGTCCATCAGTTGCTGAACGGTGTAAGCCACGTCGCTCGCGGAAAAGGGAGTGCCATCGGAAAATAAAATACCGCTGCGCAGCCGGAATGAGATCTGACGCCCGTCCTTTGAAACCTTCCATGACACGGCCAGCTCAGGCTCGAGGGCTTGAGTGCTGCGATTCACCCGCACCAGTACACCCCCGGTCAAATAGCGGATCGCGGCGGAGGCGTCATCTTCTACTTTGAGGGGATCAAAGGTCTTCGGCTCGGTGCGCAGGCAAAACCTGAGTTCACCACCGCCTTGAGCTATCGCGTGCCCAAGAAGAAATGCCAGGCAGAGCATCGCCGCCGCGATCGACTTCCCGCAGGGACTCGTCCTCTTTATAGTTTCGACAGTGTTCTTGTGGCGCATCATGCAGCCACCTCCTCCTGCTTGGAAAGCAAAAGCTGAAACGACGTCACAACCACGACCAGCAAAATCAGTGGAACGAACTTCCACGGTTCTTCACGAATGGAGACGAGCCCCTCTAACTCTTTGAGCAAACTTCCCCACGAGGGCATAGGCTCGGTGACGCCCAGCCCGAGAATGCCCAGGTTGGCCTCACTCAGAATGAAGACCGGAATCGAAATCCAAAACTGCGCGTAGAGCACGGGCTTCAAGTTCGGTACTACATGCACCCAAAACAATCTTTGTCCGGGAAGGCCCGCTGCGCGTGCCTGCCGCACAAAATCCGATCCGCGCAAAGATCCCGCAGTCGTACACAAGACTCTTGCCGCGGTGGTCCAGCCCAGAAGCCCCAGCAGCATGAAGGTCACCAGCACCGAGACCAACGGCGACACATTCAGCGGCATCAGAGCCCGCGCTGTGATCAGCAAAAATAACCAGGGTAGCGACAAAAATAAATCCGTCACCGCCATCGCCATTCGCGCCCAGACGCCGCCTAAATATCCCGCGAGTCCTCCGATCAATGCCGCCATCAGCGTTGATAGCAAGGCCGCGGCTGGAGCCAACAGCAGCGAAATGCGAGTACCATAAAGCACGCGGGCAAACCGGTCGCGGCCAAGTTCGTCGGTTCCGAGCCAGTGCGCGCGCGACGGCGGCGCATCCGTTGCCTCGCGATATTGTTTTGCGTATCCCGCGGGAGCCAGCCAGTTCGCAGCTATCGACGCGCCCAGCACCAGCGTCAGAACCACGCACGCCAGTTTTTGCCAAAGGTTCATCCTTCCTGGCTCCGCACCACATAACCGATTACATCTGCCCCGGAATTGGCCAGCAAGGTTACCAGCGTCACCAGAACCGTGATGTTCACCAGCAGCGGCAGATCGCGCGCCAGAGCGGCTTGCCACGCCAATTGCCCGATGCCGGCCAGACCGCACAAAGCTTCGACTGGAATCGCTGCTCCAACCGCCATGCTTACCGATACTCCGGCGACCGCCAGCAACTGGGGAGTCACCACCGGCACTACATGCCAGAAAAGAATTCGCGCCTCGCCCAACCCCTTCGCTCTCGCGGTGATGATGTGAGGCCGCAAATAAGCCTTTACCAGCAAGTTTCGCGTATAGCGGTAAGTGCGCGGGAATACGATCAGCGCAATCGCCAACGACCCGGGCACATTCCACAGCACCGAGAGCAATGCCAAAACAGCAGCGGGAATACAAAGCAGCGTTCCGCTCACGATAGTGGTCAGCGTGTCATAGATAGAAAGCCGCAGCCAGGCCGCGCTCAACGCCAGGGTCAAGGTCAGCGCCCAGGCAAGGGCCAGGCCGATTGCCAGCAAGCGCAGTGTGAGCGGGGCGCGATCACGCAGCAACGTGCGCGCGGGCTGTCCAAGTGCGAGCGAAGTTCCCAAATCGCCGTTCGCCGCTCGCTTCATGTAAGAAAAATAAAAGCGGAAGATGTTGTGATCTTGACTCCGGGCATTGCGTAGCGCCTGCACGCTCTGTGCATTCAAATGTGGATCCAGTTCTCGCTCATCCGTATCGAAGCCGGGGGCAAGCCGCATCAACGTCGCGGAAAGAAAGCCTCCGAGAAGAACGGTCGCCAGCAGGGCCAGCGCGTGCCCGGTAATCTTCGAGGGGAGGCTTTGCATTTATTCTCCCGAAGCGCCTTGCGCCAGGGAATTAAGGTGGGCAGCTTGTGCGTGGTGAGTTTGCTTGACAGCGTACATTCGGCGATCAGCTTCGGCGAGCAACGCTTCCACGTCATATCCGTCCTCCGGACAGAAGGCCGTTCCTACGCTCAGCGTAATCATGTCGCGTCCGCAAGTGTGGCGTCCGGCTTCCATGGCTGCTTGGTTCAGACGGATTGTCTTTTCCGCGGCAGCCTCGGCGGTGAGTCCGAGCGCGGTGATTACAAACTCGTCGCCGCCCATGCGCGCCACATAGTCGTAACCGCGGCACGCATCGCGCAGCCGCGTGCCGAACTCGCGAAGCAGTTTGTCTCCCTCCAGATGCCCGAACGAATCGTTGATCTTCTTGAGCCCGTCAATGTCGCAAACCATTACTGCCAGCGAAGTCTTCATGCGTCGGCACCGCGCCACTTCCTGCGCCAAGTGCACGAACAGGGAGCGGGCATTGGGCAAGCCCGTGAGAAAGTCCGTGGTTGCCGAACTTTCCGCCTGCTGATACTTCAGGGCGTTCTCCACTGAGAGCGCCACTTTCGAAGCCACCGCCAGCAGAATCCGCAGATGATCGGGAGTAAACGCGTCGGCGGTCGAGTGATACATGGCGAGCACGCCGACTACGCCGTTCAATCCTTGTAAAGGAACGGCTAGCGCGGCTGACAGGACCGCGTGCTTCTCGGGATCGGCGTGGTAGCCCGCTTCCACCTGAGGATTGCCGTTGATGATGGGTTTGCAGTTTTCCGCTACCCATCCGCATAAGCCCTCGCCCATACGAATTTTCAAGGATGACAGCGCGCGAAAGTTTTCGCCGCTCACCAATTCAGGAAGCAGCCAGCCGTTGCGGTTTACGAATACGGCAATGGAGTCGTAAGGAACCAACTTGCGCAGCCGCATCGACAGCACCGACAGTGTCTCGCTCAGGCTCAACGAGTTGCCGAGGTCCTGACTCAAGTCGAACATGGCTTGCGCCTCTTGCCGGGCCGATGCGATCGAGGTCAGGAAATCGGACTCGCTGTGCGAGCTTTCGGCCGAGGTCTCGAATCCGGTGGCAGGAGCAAGCCCGCGTTCCACGCGCAGGTTCTGGGAAAATCCACGGGGAGTAGATGTTTCTTCATGGGTCTGCGCGACGATGCGTTCCAGGTCAATCAGGCGGCGCTCCAAAACCTCCACGATCTTCGGGTCAAACCAGGTTCCAGATCTATCTTTCACCGTACTCATGGCGCGATCCAGCGGCATGGCGGGACGATATTGGCGGTCTGAGGCCAGGGCATCCAGACAATCCACGACCGAGAGAATCCGCGCGCCGATGGGAATTTCTTCGCCTGCCAGGCCTGCGGGATAGCCCGACCCGTCCCACCTTTCGTGATGCGAGCGCACGATGGGAGCTACAGGATAGGGGAAAGCCACGCGATCCAGAATTTCCGCACCCACCAGCGGATGCACCTTCATCTTCTCGAACTCTTCGGGCGTCAGCCGGCCCGGTTTGTTTATGATGTGCTCAGGCACAGCGAGCTTGCCAATGTCATGCAGCAGAGCCGCGGCTCTCAAGGCTTCGATCTCGTCGGCGGACAGGCCGATTTCTTTGGCGATTTCAACCGCGTAGGTTCGCACGCGTTGCAGGTGCGTATGCGTGGTGTGGTCTTTCGCTTCGATGGCCAGAGCGAGAGCCTCAATGGTCCGCATGTTCAGCGACGCAATCTGCTCCACGTGGCGCTTCTCAACTTCCACTCGCTCCTTCTCGGCTTCCAGCCTTCCGAGATAGAGGCGATAAGAACGGTAGACCCAATAAATCACGGGCAGCACGAGCAACGAAGTTTGCCAACCGGCGCGCTGGTTGATGATTCCTACCAGGCCCACTACGGCTGCGCCTACGAGGTAGTAGGGGAATGACCAGAAGTAGCACTCCTTCCACACCTTGCGGCTCGATTTGTTTTCAGTAAGCGCAATGACAATGGAAATCGGCAGGGTATTAGCGAGAAAGAAAACCAAAGCCGCTACCATCAGCAGGATGGGTTTATTGCTGCCCATTCTCCCGTTGAGCCAGTGGTAGGTGACGTAACAGAACGCGCTGGCGTTCGCCATCATCCCGAAAACATTGAAGAGAACCTTCACCGGATCAAGGCGATTTCGCGCATGCCAGACACTCTGCACCAGGCTTGCTGTGCAGCCGATGACGAGCGTCTCGGGCAGGCTTAGCTCCATTACGCCAAGCAAAATGAAAAGGAAGTTCACCGACATGGTGCCGTCGATGCCCGGCAGTTGCACCTTCAGGCTCGAGGCGAGGACGGCCACAACCAGATAACAGATAAATCGCGCCAGGTCTGCCGATTGCCAGTGCCATAGTGTGGAGCCCAGCACTAACATCCCCAGCGAGGCGGTGATCCCGACAAATAGCTTTGTCCCAGTCGACATTGCGGCGTCACTTTTTCTGCAGGGGAAGTCGGCAGACCACGCCCGTCGCGCCGGAATACTATTCCGCGCACACGTCCGGTATGCCTGTTCAATGAAATCCTATTGGTGTTACGCGGTTGTCAGTAGCTTACCGAGGTAACTGCTGCGGGTAAGAAGTGCCTCGCCGTTTGGTGACTTACTTGACGGATTTGTTGTTGGGTCCGCCCTCGTGTTCTTTAACAGTGACCAATTACCTTCGTCACGATCTAAAGCTGCATACTTCCTGCGACGGCTGTTCTCTGTGTCAAGATCAAGTCCAAACCTGCAGGATGCCAACGGTAAAGCTCAATTCGCGGTCTCAAGCGCCGGCGGGCGCTGGCCATGGCGGCCTCGTTTCCCAAAGAGATCCCGTCGATGCCGGCCGTCTCAAGGGAGTCGCGGTGTTCTCTGCCGATCTTGAAGGCAACGTTACCGGTTGCAATGCGTCTGCCCTGAAGATCTTCGGATGTAGCGCAGCAGAGGTCCTCGGCCAAAATCTGGTGGCATTTGTTGTTGTAGACGACGCAGCCGAGCGTGATCAACTACAGAAGACGATGATAGCCGCGGTGCTGGAGGACGATCAGTACGGTTCTCCACTTCGGTGCAAGAGCAAAGCTCCGAAAACTTTCGCGGCGGAGCTGTTGATCACATTGCTTCGGGACGGGAGTTCCGCGCCGGTCGGGATGGTCGCGATGATTTCCGTGGCAGAGGAAAAATCAATCCTGCCTGCCCTCGACAAGACGCGGGGGGCGGACGAACACGAAGACGAGGCTGCGCATACCGTCTCACGCCAGCTTGAGGGCATAAATCTTATACTCGCCAGTCCGCTGATGCACCGCTTTATGCGCATGGTGGACCGCGTTGCCAAACACACTGAGAGCGTGCTCGTCACAGGTGAAACCGGAACCGGCAAGGAACTCATCGCCCGCACGATTCATCAGTCCTCGCATCGCCGGAGCCGTGCCTGGGTCGACATCAACTGCGCGGCGCTTCCTGAAAATTTGGTCGAGAGTGAGTTATTCGGATACGAGAAGGGCGCATTCACCGGCGCCGATTCGTCCAAGGCGGGGCTATTCGAACTTGCCGACAAGGGTACGCTCTTCCTCGATGAAATTGGCGAACTGCAACTGCAAACCCAAGTGAAACTCCTGCGCGTGCTCGATGGATATCCTTTTTACCGCCTGGGCGGCCATCGAAAAATCCAGGTAGACGTCCGCATCGTCGCCGCCACCAATCAGGATCTCGATGCCGCCGTGGCCGCGGGACGTTTCCGCCAGGATCTCTTTCATCGTCTCGGCCAGTTCCAACTTCGCGTGCCCCCGTTGCGGGAGCGTCCTGAGGACATCGTTGCCCTGGCTGAGCACTTCCTCGCCCTCAAGACTCCAGGCAGTTCTTTCGCGCCGGATGCGGTTTCCGCCTTACTCTCGCACTCCTGGCCCGGCAATGTTCGCGAGTTGCGTAATCTCATCGCGAGAGTTGCTGTGGAATCGAAGAATCGCGAGATCCAGAAATCGCAGATCACAGCCGCGATGTCCGGCAACCCTGTCGCTCAACGGCAGTCTGCCTCCATGCCAGTGGGCAATCTCGACAGCATGGAAGAGCAGATGATCATCCGCGCCCTCGATCGCAGCGGAGGCCATCGCAGCCAAGCTGCGGAGCAACTCGGCATCTCTCGCCGCACCCTTAGCCGAAAGCTGAAGGAATACAACATTAATGTCAATCCCGGGGATGCGGCGAACGCCTTGGGATTCATCAGCCTCGAACAGCAGAAATTCTTCCGGGCGCGCGTCCAGTTCGCCGTTACGCTGAAGAACCAGCAAGGCGAGGAAGTGAGCGTCCAGGGCGTGAATCTTAGCACCGGCGGGTTGGGAGTGGACGGATTGAAGGAGCCGATGAAGTTCACCGGCCTGCTCGACGTGAGCTTCCCACTCCCCGATAGCGGAGCCATTTTTCAAGCCAAGGCCCGCATTGTGTGGTTTGGCGGCGAAGGCCGCGTGGGACTGCGTTTCGCCGTCATCGACCCCGCACTCTTCGAGCAACTGCAACACTGGACCAACAATAAAATGAAGGACGAAGGCTGGGAGTTGCCCGCGCAGTCGTAGGCACGCGGTCTCATACCTCACGCTCACCACAGTTGCTTCCTCACCGAACGAGTAGAATAATTCCGTTTCGGAGGTCTCTCTATGCTCCGGATGTTCATCTTTCTGTTGCTCACGGGCGCGTGTTGCGCCCAGCAAGCTTCCGCACCCTCCGCGCCCAACGCGGTTGATCTTGTGAAACAGGGCATAAAGCTGAACTTCGACGGCAAGCAGGACGACGCCCTCGCGCTCTATCATCAGGCGCTTGAGATTTCGCCGGATCTTTATGAGGCCCATCTCGAATCTGGCATCGCGCTCGATTTGAAGGGGAACTACGTCGAGGCTCGTCAACACCTGGCGAAGGCCATCGAAGTCGCTCCGGCCGCTTCGAAACAGCAAGCCCTACGCACTATGGCAATTTCCTACGCTTTTGAAGAAAATGGCAGTGAGGCTGCGAAGTTCGAGCAGCAAGTTTTCGATGCGCGCAATTCTGCTCGCGACTACATCGGCGCAGCTGAGATCGCGAACGAACTCGCCCGAATCTATCTTGAATCGGGCGACACCGCCAACGCCTACAAGTGGTACCAATCGGGATACGAAACCGCGCAGCGCAAGTCCGATCTCACCGAAGCTGACAAGAATCTTTGGCTCTTCCGTTGGGAGAATGCGCAGGCTCGAATCGCCGCCCGGCGTGGAAAAGCCGACGAAGCTCAGCAACACGTCTCCGCCGCGAAAGCCGCGCTCGACAAGGCCAACAATCCTGACCAAGCTCGCTTTTTCCCATACCTCACCGGCTACGTTGCGTTCTACACCGGAGATTACAAGACGGCCATCACCGACTTGCAGAAAGCTGACCAGCGCGATCCCTTCATTCTTGTGCTAATAGGGGAGTCCTACGAGAAGTCCGGCGACCGGCCTCAGGCCATGGAGTACTATCGCAAAGTCCTGGTCTCAAATGCCCACAATCCTACCAACGCCTTCGCGCGACCGCTGGCAAAAAAGAAACTGATGCAGGGAAACTAAGCAGCCGCACAAAGATTTACCAACCGCGAATGAAGTAATTGCATCAGAGTCTCATGGAACCTCTTAATCTCCGCCTGGTTTTGGTCATTGCGCTCGCCTTGCCGCTCGTAAACGTCACTGCTTGTTCCAGCAAAGACAATCCGGATGAAATCCGCAGGCAAACAGCCGAGGCGACCGAGGCCATGCGGCGCGACACCAAGGCTGTGGTGGAAGGCGTGAAGGAAGGCATGCGCAGCGACAAGGCTGTCGATATCAACACAGCCTCGCGGGAAGACCTGCTCAGCCTGCCGGGCATGACACAGCGTGAAGCCGATCGCATCATCGCGGAGCGTCCGTTCAAGAACGCGCACGAACTCGTAGCCCGGCACCTCGTTTCCGAGTCTGAGTACGCCAAAATAAGCGACCGGATCATTGCAGGCCACTAAAGCGTCTTTCTGTGACTTCTGCTCTGCTCCTGCGATATCATCAAAGGGATGTCTCCCTTGCGCCAGCAACATTCCTTTCAGACCGACGACCCGAGTCTCACGCCGATTCACGTTAAGGTGATGTCCGGTAAGCGACTGGATGCGAGCGACGCGCTTGCTCTCTACCGCACAGGCGATATTCTTGCCGTGGGCTGGATGGCCAACTACGTCCGCGAGCGTATGCACGGAGACAAAACGTATTTCAACGTCAATCGCCATATCAATCCTACGAATGTTTGTGTCGCGGCGTGCCGCCTCTGTGCCTTCGGTCGCAAGAAGGATTCTCCCGGTGCTTACACGATGGCACTGGATGAAGCTTTTGAAACTGCAGCATCGGGATACAGCGAGGCTGTCACTGAATTTCACATCGTCGGGGGATTGCATCCCGACCTGCCCTTTCAATATTTCCTTGATCTCTGCTCCGGTCTGAAGCAGCGCTTTCCGCAGGTGCATCTCAAGGCCTTCACCATGGTCGAGGTGGCGTATCTTTCGAAGCGGGCCAAGCTCTCGATTCGCGAGACGCTGGGGCAACTTAAAGCCTCAGGCGTGGATTCGCTTCCCGGCGGAGGTGCCGAAATTTTTGCGGACCGCGTGCGCCACATCATCTGCGACCACAAGATCGATGGCGACCAATGGCTCGACACTGCCAAAATCGCGCACCAGATTGGACTGAAATCCAACGCGACTATGCTCTATGGCCACGTGGAGAACGACGAAGACCGAGTCGACCACCTGCTCAAGCTGCGCGCGCTACAAGATGAAACCGGCGGCTTCCAGACTTTCATTCCGCTGGCCTTCCATCCCGATAACACCACGCTGCAGCATCTGCCGAAGACCACTGGCATGCTCGACATCAAGCAGATCGCAGTCAGCCGCCTCGTGCTCGATAACTTCCCGCACGTCAAATCGTACTGGCAGATGATGACGGCCAAGATCGCGCAGATCTCGCTACGTTTTGGTGCTGACGATATGGATGGAACCGTAATCGAAGAAAAGATCTACCACGACGCAGGCGCGACCACGCCGCAAGGAATGCGACGCGAAGAGTTGGAGCGCCTCATCCGCGCCGCCGGGCGCGAACCGATCGAGCGGGACACGCTGTACAGGCCAGTCACGCGGACGGAGACGTCGGTTACCGTAGCGGTGTAAAAGCTTCCCACAGACCAACAGACAAAGGCCGGAGCAGGGAAGTCATCCCTATTTCTCCGGCCACCGGAAACCAGAAACCTGAAACTGTTCCTACAGTTTCTCGAAAAACTCGCAAGCCGAGCAGGAAATATAAATCCCACCCGGAACTCCGCGTTCGCGGTCTTTCATGCGCTTTACGATGCGCGTTGACTTGCCGCACTTGGGACAATCCGTGCTCTTGCTCGTATCCATGACCTTCTTACGGTCTGCTGTTTTTGCGATCTTCGCCCCTACCGCCATGATTTATTTCTCCTGATGTGTTCGATATTACGCAGCCCGATCACCCGCACTTCACCCGCGGATGATTGTGGTGGGATGTTTCAGAAAACTCTTAGCCCGGAACCAGCATCCACCTGTGAAACTGACGCCGCATCCTGATTCTGTGCTCGCCATCAATTTTACAGTAAGGTTGTGCCGCCTGTCTTTACTTGAAGGCGTCCGCACCTGCCTTGGAGCACTGAGAATCCTGCGCGCTGGTGCCGCCGGAGACTCCGATCCCACCTACGATCTTGCCATCCAACAAAAGAGGGAAGCCGCCTTCAACCGGAGTCACCCCTTGCAAGCGCAGGATGCGCAGACCTTCACCCCCTGCCGCGAGAGCGTCTTGAAACGCTTTGGTTGGCCGCTTGAACAGTGCCGCGGTGCGAGCCTTGTCAATGGAGATGTTGGCGCTGCCCAGTTGTGTGTTCTCCATTTTTTCGTAGTAGACCAGGTTGCCGGATGGATCGACGACCGCGACGGCAACCGTCCAATTATTCTTCCTGGCTTCCGCTAGAGATAGAGCAGCGGCTTTCTTGGCATCTTCCACTGAAATGCTCGGGCCGTACGGATTGGGCATCTGTGCGAACGCGCCGGCCACGAGGCAGACCACAAGTACGAATCCGAGAACGGTGTTGACAACATGTCTTTCTGGCATGGATTTTCTCCTATGTCGGAGCTCGATCAAAGTCTAAAGACTCTGCGACGGCATCCTACTCTCCTTCGCGCAGCGACTGATTTTAATGTAAGGTTGTGCCGGCTGTCTTGCGCGCAGGGTTTCGATCCGCACTGGTAGTTGCGACTTTGCCGGCTCGGCCTCAAGGTCTTTCCGCCAGTCCGACAGTTAGTTTTACAAACCTTTGACGAATTCGTGACATAAGCCGACCACGCCCTGACTATGTTCGCGAGGCACCCTAGTCGGATCTAATACTTACTCTAGGGGAAAACGTTCGGAGGAAATTCTTCAATGCCCAGGCAGAATAAATACTTGATTACTTTGTTTTTCGCGGCCGGCGGTGCCGCCGAGAATACAGCCCCACGATCCCGAACTGGCTTGCTTTCTTTCGCGCGTGCCACGCGGCAAGCGCTGTGTTTGGCGTCGATGCTTTTATGCGGAGCGGCGGCGTTTGCACAGTCGAGTGACCTCGAGTCCAAGCCCGCAACTGGACCGGGCAAAATTATCGTTCACAGCAAGTTTGGCGGACAAATATACGGCTTCGATATCGACCAGAACGGCGCAGAAGGCGTGTTGAGCGAAGGTTTGTTCCAGTCAAACGGCAACGTGCTGGCAGCGGTGGAGACCTTCAGCCAAAGTACCGGCAAGATTCTGAAGGTTGTATCGGAAACGCAAACTCAAGATGACTTCATCACCCTGGGCGTCGTCGGAACCAGCGTTGGACTGGTTGACCATCAACACGTCGCGGGAGGCAGAGTAGTGACTAACATCTTCAACACCATGAATCCTCTAAGCTCCAACAAATTTACCGGTCTCTGGACCCCACCCATCGGAACCGAACACCTCATCATGCCCACGGGCGTGAGCCGCAGCCAGGGCGTGCCGAATGCAGCTGTGTTTGCCTATGACAACAGCGGAAACTTTATTCCCTGGGTATTCTCGTCCAACGTTGCGGCGAATACTTTTGGGCCGGTCGTCGACATCAGCGACTCGCTCAATTTTGGCAGCGTGCCCCCGCCGTTCGCCTACGACAGCACGACGAACCAGGCTATTTTGGGAGGAGGCGATGGTTGCTTCGGCTGCCTCCCCGTCATCGGCCTGGTTGATCTGACAGCGGGCACCTTCAGCGAGTTCACGGGCGTTGGCTTCGGCTTCGTCAACGGACTGGCCGTGGATTCCGCCGACGGAATTTTCTGCACAACAACCGAAGACGATGCCGGCGTGGAGTTTTATCACCTTGCAACCCAGGAAGGTTTCGAGGTAACGTTGCCGTTTTCCGGCTCGCAGCAGACTTTCAGCGGCGCCGATGTCGAGTACGATCCCATTCATAAGTTGTTTCTCGTCGCCCAGCCGGTTTCGAGTTCCGCTCCCAGCGGCAGCACAATCTATGTTTACAACATCGGCGGAGAACTAGTGGAGACCCTTAACGGATTCAGTTTCTCAAATACTTTCAACGTGGTTCCCATGCACATCGCCCTCAATCCAAGACTCCGGTCCGGCTATGTGGACGGTCCTGACGCCGGGGTGACGGAGATTCAGTCTTTCACGTATTAGCAATCGCGTTGGATTGCACCGTGATGAAAAAGCCCGCCGAAATTCGGCGGGCTTTGTTGTTGCGAGATGAAGTGAAGCGTGCTGTGAGCTATTTCAGTACGCACAGCGTGCTGATGTCAGTCACGATCTGACTTGCGCCAGCGCCCGTCGGATCGGCGGGAATAGCGTGGGGCGCGTTCGGTACGCAGGCCTGAGTCGGCTTGGGCCCAACCGCTGACCACCATGTCTCGCCTTGAGGAATGGCGTTGCTGCTGTCCTGCCCTCCGAACAGCACCTTCACGGTTGTGGGGGGATTGGGAATGGGAAGTGGCGGAGACTTCAACGGTGCATCCTCGATGCTGTCCGACTCAAACCTGAGGGTGTTTGCAGTAGTGATTCCGTTGACTCCATCTGAACATGGGGTGGGCGTCGTTGCTCCTACGCTCTGGTAGGCGGTGTCGATGATGCCGGCGGTTCCGTCGTCACTCCCGTTTCCGATCGAGTAGCTCATGTCCGTCGGGGCGCCGGTGCAAGCGTTTTGTCCGGTGTAGTTGAAGCTCCCCGTAGGGCTGCAACCCAGGTCGAGCCGCGTCATCACCGGCCCGCTGGTGGGTTCGATCATGGTGAAAATTGAGCCCAACCCGTACTGGGACACGGCGTAGCCGATGGCGCCCGATCCTCCGCTGTTCCCGGTGGCACAGAAAGGCGCGCTGGTGTTCGCGTTATGGATGTTCTGATAGACCCAATTGGCAACCGTTGCGTAGCGGCAAGCCAACCGCCGGACCCCGCCCGGTCCCTGCAGCCAGCCGTTCTCGGTGCCCGGGTTACTGTTGAAGGGCGAACCAAATGAAATCTGTACGGTAGTGTAACCAGCATTCAAAACGCCTTGCACCACCGCCAGGCCACCATTGATAGTGCCGTTGTTGTAGAAATAATCCGGCGGGTCATAGTCATAGAGCGCACTTCCGCCAGTGCCGGTTCCAAAGATCACCGTGCCTTTGGGAGT
>Ga0187871_10002950_pt1 | contig 13403 bp, 8 predicted proteins | sample June2016WEW_16_1_FD_132988 | JGI IMG/M metagenome (GOLD analysis project Ga0187871, IMG submission 132988) | Peatland microbial communities from SPRUCE experiment site at the Marcell Experimental Forest, Minnesota, USA - June2016WEW_16_10 | ecosystem: Environmental > Terrestrial > Soil >... | reverse complement strand
TTGCAGGTTAAGCCGTGTTTTCTGCGCCCTCGGGCTGCGGACACGCATAAAAGGAGCGGGGCGCAAGCCCTCGCCGGAGGCCGCTAAAGTCCGCGAATACCTCCGGGCTGAATATGGAGAGCGGTTTTTAAAGGTTTTGTACGCCACTGTGCGGGAGGCGAAAGCGCAGGCGGCGGAAAACTCCAAAATTGAGCCATGCGCGGCTTATGTCACTACCAGTCACTCTGGTCCGGCATTGCCGATCCTTGAAAATGATTGCGCTAGTGCAATAAGCAATGGCCTAAAGACAGCCAAATTGGACAACGCGCACCCTGTCAGCACCGGCAGAACTTCATTCGAAAAGGCGTCCACCGCAACGATCAATGCAGGAAACCAAACACGCAGCGTACCACTATGAAAATAAATTCTCATGTGAGCGCGATTTCGCGCCAAGCGACCCAAACCCCGCTGAATCAAAGCGGGGCTTTATCCGGTTCCCCAACGCTGCGCGGCGTTCACGGCCCCGTGTCCCGGTCGGCAGTGCGCATCGGTTGCATCAGCGTGTTTCTGGTGCTTTTCACCATTCGGCTCTTGGCTCAACCTGCTATACCCATGGAATGGAATTACTTTCCTGAACCCAGCTTCGAGACTGTATATAATAGTTATCCAGTCTGGGTGACAAACGTCTTCTCCGTGCCAGTGGGCATTTTCTGGGGCATGGACAGCGCCTTGGTCGTGGACACTACCAATCTCGAACCGGCCGGCATCCAATACGCAGTGATGGATTCCAACTGGATTCAGAATATCACTTTTGACAACGGGACAATCCTGTTTTGCGTGTCGCCCAATTGGGCCTCCGTGTCAGCGGGCGGCAGCGGTCCAGGATCGGCAAAGAGCTACCTGATTTGCGGAGGCGATTTTTCAACTGACGCGCCCAATGGCCGGTTTGAAATTTACGTTGACAGCGGCGGTTCCAACCTGGTCTTTGGCGGATTTATCAACGGCATTTCAACCACGTACGCCAGCACCGAAATTTCATGGACCTCAAATACTTGGCATCAACTGGGTTTTGAGTATAAGAGCGGTCGCTCGACCCTCCGTTCACCAGGGTCAAAAATATTCGTGGATTCAGGTCTGGCGGCCACGGGTGGCTCGGTGACGATTGTGCCTGCGCTGGGCGCGGACAGCAACGGGTTCTGCACCAATGTTTTTGCAATCGGCTCAGACGGCAACGGGATGGAACAAGGCCGCTCCTCGTTCTATGACATAGTGACGTGGAGCGCACCTTACGGCGGATGGTACACGAACGACTGGCTTTGGCTTTCCAATGCTCTTGTCGCATGGCAGGGCACATTGTCTGGCGGCAGCGGCTTTGGCGCGATGATGGGCCTGGGCACGGGAATGGACACGGGAAGCGATGTGGGGGCGGGGACGGTCGCTAATCTTGGATATATGGACGGAGTCACCTATACGACCAACTATGCCGACTACACCAATTTCTGGCTGGCCATTGGTACGTCCGGTTCGTCCTTACAACCGACAATCCAGAACACCCAGAGTAATCTGAGCTACCAAATCCTTACCAACAGCAGTTTGGATCCGAACCTGAGCAACTGGAATGTGTGGCAGACTTTGCTGGCCTCCAACTCCGTGATTGTGGCCCCGCCGCTGAGTCCCGGCCCCAGCGCCCTCTTTTTCGACGCCGCCCTGGTCTGGACCACCACGACCAACGGCCTGCCGGATTGGTACGAGATGGAGTATTTCGGGAACCTAAACCAGCCCGCAACCGGATTTTACGATGGCGGCACGCTCAATAACGGCGAGGCTTACAGCAACGGCGTGGATCCCAACATCATCACGTTCACGGTTTCGTTCACCAATCAATACGTCAACGTGACCGATGTTCCGCTCTGGCTTGGCATTCAGGGCGGTGTGCCGTATAGTTGGGCCGTGACATTGGACAACACCAATTTCGCGGCTGCCAGTTGGACGCCTTACACCTCGTCCAACATCACTGCCAATTTGGGCACAAATCATGGCTGGCACACCGTGTGGGTTGGCTTGCGCGGCCTGCCCGCCAACGCGCAGCAGACGTGGAACTCCGTCCGCCTGTATCTTGACGTGTCGCCGCCTCTTCTGTTCATCACGCAACCCTTGACAAGCACGGTCTCGATGCCGGTCATGCAATTGCTGGGATTCAGCGCGAAAGACCTCAGCAGCATCAGCTATGATTTGAGCAATGCCAACGGCTTCGTGTCGAACCAGCAAGTTCTAGTACTGGATGAGTACTACGACACGGGTGTGTGGGCATTCACGACGAACTGGTTTCAAGCGTTTGATGTTCCGCTGGCCGCTGGCTTGAACACGTTCACCCTCCATGCGGGCGACGACGCGGGCAACGTGACGGTGACAAACATCACCTTCACGCTGGACGAATCAACCATGACCAATCCGCCAGCCGTCCAGATCATCTGGCCCGCCGAAGGCTCCATGGTCAGCGGCACGAACTTCACCTGCCGGGGATGGGTGAGCGATCCGACGGCAACCGTGACGACCTCGGCGCTGGACGCCAACGGAAATACCAACCTCTACACAGCGGCGGTTGGCCGCGACGGCAATTTCTGGCTGCAAAACATTCCCTTGAATGCGGGTACGACCCAATTTGCGATCTACGCCACGAACGTGGTTGGAAGCAACACGGTGACGAACATCACCATCACGCAAAGCGGCGTGGCGTTAACAATCAATCTGGACCAAGTGCCACCCGATTCGCTCTGGCAGCCAACGGTCAGCTTGACCGGAACCATTTCGGACACGAACGACACCGTATGGGTCAATGGCGTCCAAGGAACCAACAATGGTGACGGCACTTGGTCCGCCAGCAATGTGCCGGTGAACGCTGGCCCGTGCGCCGCCTTCGACGTTGCGGCATTCGCGTCTGGCGGCGTGCAATCTGACGCCGATCTTAGCGGCGATACGCCGAAACCGTTGCGCGTCTTTGTTTCAAGCTACACCGAAAGCAACTACACCGGCGAATTTTTGGCGGAGACAAATTATGGGTTGGCTGATTGGGCTGCGGGTGTTATGACTAACTACATTGATTGGGTTAACTACATGGAGAACGTCACCAACACGGTCAAGTGGAGCGACGGCTTGATGGGAACCGAAAATCAATCTTCGAGTTTGCTCGAGAACTTCGCTGACAGTACCCTGGATGGCAGCCATTGCGGTTACGTTTGGACCTATTGGCCAGCGAGTTCATGGCCGGATATTTCTGCTGGCATCTCTTGGGTCTACGACACCAACATCAATCCTATCGCGACGAACTCCGGGCCGGCATGCCCAATTATATTTGAGCATTGCGACATCCAGGTTCCTTGCCCGGACGAATCTGGAACCTTCACGAACGTCACCTTCCCAACCATCTGGATAAATAACGCAGCACAAACTGGAACTCGGAACGCCGACGCAAAAATCAGAATCCAGACCTTTGGCCCTCCCGGTTCAACGGCGCAACATCTCTACGTTTTCAATTGCTCGGCCACAAATATGCCGCTGGTGAAACAGCCGCCGCCAGACTTTGTGCCCGTGGGAGGGCCGCCGACTCCCATTCCGCCGCAGAACATCAGCATAGGAAAACTTGGCAGGCTGGGGGCCAATGGGAATCTCTACTCTATGCTGCCGGACAATACAAATGTGGATATAACGCCCAATGTGACCAACGTGCCTTACTACACGTTTGGCGCAACGAACGGCGCACCAGTGGGCGTGACACTCATTCAAGTGACATTTTCGATGACGAATGGTCAGCGCATTGGAATTAGCTCCAGCAGCACTAATCGCGCCCAAACATGCTACGCCGCAGTCAGTCCAAGCACCGAAACAACCAATATAACGATCACAAATGTCTTTCCATACACAGGGGGGAAGTTGTACCTATCGAACATGGTGAACATGGGAAATGGGAACGTGAGTTTTTCCGTAGTCGGCACAGCACCGAGCAGCAAAGCTTGCGACACGCTTGTTGAAGCGATTCATTCCCGTCATTCTGCTTGGAACGTAGGGACAAATTCATTCAGCCTTATCGTGCCATCGGCAGTCAATAACCCACACCCGCTGGCCTTTAGTCCGACGGGGTTAAATGTAGCTGCTAATTCAAGCTCCGTGCCGCCATATTGGGAAAAGATACCCGCTCCCTACGATACAATCCTACAAACACTCTATGTAAGCAACATCGTGGTGCCTGTTGTGGACCAATTCACCAATGCATGTGGCGATCTCTATGATGGGTCGCCGATTACTGAAACTCCAAAACGCTTCCCAATTCATCAGTTTCTTTCAAATAGTGCTTATTTTGACACAGTTGGCCGGGCATATGATGCTCCTGGTAATTGGGCCACAACGCAAATACCCTATGTCCAATTACCCTATGTTCAAGGCAATTCGACGCAGGGAGCGGCTGTCAAGGCATCCTGGCTTGCAGCACCACCCGGTGTTTCTCTGCAATCAACTGATGGTACGGAGGTTAATATTGGTAGGAGTATTCAAGTTGATGGTTTCGAGTTGAATCCCTCAGCTATTGGGAGAACCCTTAGCGTGAATCCTCCAGTCATTACCATACATTGGCCCGGCGTCACGAATACGAATTAGACAAATGACCTATGAAACTCCACATATATCTATTGTTGATCTTCACGTCTGCTATACGAGTACTCATGGCACAGGGAGCTTATGGGCATGACATCCTGCTGGACGAGTTCCTTCAGAACGCCGGAACCAAGTGTGATGTGTATTTTACTGTTGAGCAGGGTTTCTCAACCAACGGGTCCTCCCATTTGTTCGAGGTTCAAGAGGTTAAAGCCACGAATACTCCTGAAGTTATCGACCAAGTCCTTTCGCTGATTACCAACTCAATAACTAATCTAACTGTGTTGCAAGATCGATCTAACAAGCGTATTTATCATCTTATTGATAGATCTCTTATAGACGCAGATGATTACACTATGATACGCGTTTTGGATGTTATAAACTTCAAAGGAAATGGGGCCGAGTTTGTGCGTATCATCGGGCAGAGTGTGCCAAACTTATTGAATGAACTCGGCTATGATCCGATGTTTGGTTGTTCAAACACGGCGACAGACATTTCCATTGATTCAGCAAAAGTAAGTGTGCGCGATGCGTTGAGCAATGGTATCAATCTGCATGGTTATAACAGGCTTATTTGGACCGCCTATACAACACTTGAGACTCATAAGACCAAACTTCACTTTATTGGGCCACTCATAGACTTCGGCGAGAATAAAGGTGTAGATGCAACAAGGAAATAAAGGAACGCCATAAAAGCGGCATACGGCGAAAGCAAAGTCATTGCCCGTCATGGCCGAATTAACATTTTTAACAATAATGAGTTATGAAGCGATATAGATATCTATTTCTTTGCTTTTTGTGTTTGTTACAACACGTTCGAGCGCAAGAATCCGCTGGTCAACATACTGAACTAGACCAATTCCTACAGGAATCAGGGAAGAATTGCAATGTTTATTTTACCTTTGAGGGTTCATGCCCTAGTAATGTATTTTCCGATTTGATGTTGGGAGAGGAGGTTTCGAAGCCAACTCTACCTGGCGATATTAACTCAGTCCTTGCTGTTCTTACCAATTCGATGACGAATTTGACGGTTCTGCAAGATGGGGCTAAGAAGCATATTTACCACGTTATCGATAAACGACTTCTTAAGTTAGGTGATTACTCTATGACCCGGGTGTTGGACTCTATCAAGTTTGAAGGCGACGCGTGGTCTTTCGTGAATCATATTAAAGAGGTCGTGCCAAATATATCGAATCAAAATGTCTTTGCCTTCACAGGCTCCTTCATCATTATGAATGGGGCCACGAAAGTTTCTGTGGATAATGTAAACGTCAGTGTGCGCGATGCGTTGAGCGATGGTCTTGATCTTAACGGATATAGTAGGCTTGTTTGGGCGGCCTTTACTCCGCTAGAGACACATCAGACCCAAGTTCAGTTCATGGGCAAAACCAACATTGTCGAGCAGTATGAAAGTGAAAAGCGGACTGGACCTTGAATGCGGCCAGGCGTTGAAATGAAGTGAGCATTTTGGTCTGGGTACAACTCAATGAATGTAAATATATGAAGGAATATCTCTATTTATCACTAATCCTTTTCTTTTTCATGGGCAATGGTCCGGTCATTCTTTCCGGGATGCCAGACTCGGGAGAAGCTTTCAGCGACAACCCCAACGTCCCAGTCTATAATCTGCCAGGCACCTCAAATTGGACCTTCTTAACTGAGGTTACCGGGGTAAGGACGGTTTTGTGGAACCCGCTGATCCAAACCGGAAACGGCAACTTTGGCGTGCAGAACAATCAATTTGGTTTCGACATCACCGGCACGACCAACATCCCCATCGTGGTGCAAGCCTCCACAAACCTCGGCAATCCCGTTTGGACCGCGCTGACGAACGTGACGCTCACCAACGGCCTTTTCCATTTCAGTGAGCCCTTGCAGCCCAACACCCCTTCCCGCTACTACCGCATCAGCTCACCCTGAAAGGAACGGAGGCTCAGCGGGAGCTTCGCCCTGCTGTGAAGAAAATTGTCCTGCGCCCTTGTGTGACGGCGCCGTTTGACATTGCGGCGCCCATCGTTTTGCTGCTTAAATCATGTTTGCGAAAAACTGAGAAGTTGAAATTTGAAAACGACACCGACAGGCGGGAAGGCGGAAACCACGCGGGTGGTTGGGGTCTGCGTTTTTCTGGTGCTGGCGGTCTTGGCGGTATTCGGACAGACGGCGCGTTTCGGGTTCGTCAATTACGATGACCAAACGTATGTTTATCAGAATCCCGTGGTTCAGGAGGGGTTGACTTGGAAAGGGGCGCTCTGGGCATTGACCTACGGCAAAATCGGACACTGGCATCCACTGACATGGCTGACTCATGAGGCGGACTGCCAGGTTTATGGCCTTTGGGCGGGGGGCGCGCATTTGACCAATGTGGGACTGCATGCGGCCACAGCGGTGCTGTTGTTTCTGGTGTTGCGCGCGATGACGGGAGCGCTGTGGCGGAGCGCTTTCGTGGCGGCGGTGTTTGCGGTGCATCCGTTGCGGGCGGAGTCGGTGGCGTGGATCTCGGAGCGCAAGGACGTGCTCGGCGGGATGTTCTTTATGCTGACGTTGTGGGCTTATGTGGGGTACGCGCGGCAACCGTCGCGCAGTCGTTACGCGGTGGTGGCACTGCTGTTTGCCTTGGGGCTTTTATCCAAGAACATGCTGGTGACATTGCCGTTTGTGTTGCTGTTGCTGGACTGGTGGCCGCTGAAAAGAATGCAGAATGCAGAATGCAGAATGCAAAATACAGAATGCAGAATGCAAAATGCAGATGGCGCAGAGCGGAGGGATCGAAGTGTGCCTTTTTGGAGCTTGGTGCGGGAGAAGATTCCGCTGTTTTTGCTTTCGGCCGGGTCGTGCGTGGCAACGGCGCTGGCGCCGGAAAAGGTCGCCGTCTCCGAACGTTTGCCATTTATGGAACGTGCCGGCAACGCATTGGTGTCCTGCATCATATATTTGCGGCAGATGGTTTTCCCGGCCGGATTAGCCATCCCGTATCCATTTCCGGAGGGTGGCACGCCGGCCTGGCAGGCATGTCTGGCATTTGCCGCGCTGGCCGGGGTGACGACTTATGTGTTTGTGCGCCGGCAAAAGCGTCCCTATCTGCCGTTCGGATGGCTGTGGTATTTGGGGATGTTGGTTCCCATGATCGGGATGGTTCAGATTTCCTACTACGCCCATGCGGACCGTTACACTTACTTGCCGGGAATCGGCATCGCCGTTGCCATGACTTGGGCGGTGGCGGATTGGAGCGGGGGTTGGAAATATCGGCGCGCGGTATTGGGTGGTTTGATGATGGCGGTGATTGGTGTATTGGCTGTGTGGGGCCATATTCAGACTTCCTATTGGCGGGACAACCAATCCCTCTGGACGCGTGTGCTGGATTGCACCACCCGCAACTACATCGCCCATGACTGCCTGGGACTCGATTTTTACGAGAAGGGAGAAATGGAGGAAGCCATCGAACAATACCGCAAAGTTCTGGAGATCAAGCCCAATTATGCCGAGGCGTGGTGCGACTTGGGGGTCGCTCTTTTTGAGCATAAAGAGAAGGAGCAAGCCGTCGAGTGCTACCGCAGAGCCATTGAGATCAAGCCGAGGTATGCCGAGGCTTGGGGCAGCCTGGGAGTCGCTCTTTTTGACAAGGGCGCGAAGGAGCAAGCCGTCGAGTGCTACCACAGAGCTTTGGAGATTGATCCTCATTATGCCGAGGGCTGGGGCAACCTGGGCGCCGCTCTATTTGACAAGGGAGACAAGGAGCAGGCCATCGCGGACTACCGCAAGGCGTTGGAAATTGACCCCCGTTATGTGAAAGCCGACTACAACTGGGGCAATGCCCTTGCCACGGAGGGACAATTCGACGAAGCCATAGCGCACTTCCGCAAGGCCCTGGCGGCCAAACCCGATTATGCAAACGCCCTTTACGGCCTGGGAGCCGCTCTATGCGCAAAGGAGCAATGGGATGAAGGCATCGCACAATACCGCAAGGCCCTGGAGACCAAGCCGGATTTCGGAGAAGCCCGTTACAGCCTCGGCAAAGCCCTGCTTCGCAAAGGAGATTTTGACCAAGCCATGGACTGCTTCCAAAAAGCCGGCGCCACCAGTCCTGATCCGCTGACGAGATGGCTTAACCTCGGCAGCGAGTTGCTGCAAAAAGGGGATTTGGACGAAGCGATTGTCTGCTATCGGCAGGCGATAAAAATTGCCCCGCGCTCCGCCGACGCCAGCGCCAATCTCGGCGTGGCTTTCTTCGAGAGAGGGGAACTTAAGGAGGCCATTGAGTCCTGGCAGCGGTCGCTGGAAATCAAGCCGGACCAGCCCAGCGTCCAGAACAACCTGGCCTGGCTGCTGGCCACGACTCCCGACGCCTCCCTCCGCAATGGCGCGAAGGCCGTGGCGCTGGCTGAACAGGCCAACCGGTTGTGCGGCGCCAGTAATGCGCCGGTGCTGCACACGTTGGCCGCCGCTTACGCGGAAGCGGGGCGTTCCGGGGACGCGGTTGCCACGGCCCGGCGCGCCCTGGACTTGGCGTTAGCGCAAAAGAACGGCGATTTGACCGCAAAATTGAAGAGGGAAATCGAACTCTACGAGGCGGACAAGCCGATACGGGATGTGCCGCAATGAGATGGCAATATAAAAGCTGAAAAACTGAAATGCTGAAAAACTGAAAACTCAAAATAGGAAACAACGCAACGGCAAAGAAGCTGAAACATGAAAACGACACCGACAGCAGGCAAATCGGAAGCCAGGCAGGTGGTTTGGGTGTGCGTTTTTCTGGTGCTGGCGGTTCTGGTTGTCTTTGGACAAACGGCGCGCTTTAAGTTCGTCAATTTCGATGATGACCTGAATGTGTATGAGAATTCGGTGGTGCAAAAGGGGCTGTCCGCGCACGCAGTTGCCTGGGCCTTTAGTCATGAGCAAGTCTTCAACTGGGTTCCTCTGACGACTCTTTCCCACATGCTCGATTGCCAGATTTTCGGGCAGCACGCGGGAGGACATCATGCGGTGAATGTCCTGTTGCACGCCGCCAACGCCGTGCTGCTGTTCCTGGTGTTGCGGCGGATGACGGGCAGCCTTTGGCGCAGCGCGTTTGTGGCGGCGGTGTTCGCCGTCCATCCATTGCGGGCGGAGTCGGTGGCCTGGGTCACCGAACGCAAGGATGTGTTGAGCGGGTTGTTTTTCATGCTGGCCATCCGGGCTTATGTCAATTATGTGGGAAAGTGGAGAGCATCCTCCTTGGCTTCCAGTTTCGGCAAATCCACGGAGGTTGGGAAAGCTGCGGAGGACGTGGAAAGCAGAAAGCAGAAGCTCTTTTATGCGTTGACGTTGGTGTTTTTTGCCCTCGGGTTGCTGGCCAAGAGCATGGTGGCCACGCTGCCGTTTGTGTTGTTGCTGCTGGATTTTTGGCCGCTGAACAGAATGCCGAATGCAGAATGCAGAATGCAAAATTCAGATGGCGGAGAGCAGAGGGATCGAAGTCTGCCCTTTTGGAGCTTGGTGCGGGAGAAGATTCCGCTGTTCTTGCTTTCGGCCGGGGCGTGTGTGGCGGCGGCGCTGGCGCCGGGACTGGTGATAACGGATGCCCACCGGCTCCCGCTCCTGGAACGCATCGCCAACGCCCTGGTTTCTTACGTGATTTACGCGCGGCAAATGGTTTTCCCCGCCGGTTTGGCCGTCGTTTATCCATATACACCCGGCGGTGAGCCGATGTGGAAAGCATGTGCGGCGCTTGTAGTACTGGCCGGGATTTCCGCGGGGGTGGTGGCTTGCCGGAAAAAGCGGCCCTGGCTGCTGACAGGCTGGCTCTGGTACCTGGGGATGTTGCTGCCGGTGATCGGGGTTGTTCAAATATCGTACGATGCGACCCATTCGGACCGTTATACGTATTTGCCGGGCATAGGATTGTCCATCGCGGGGGCCTGGGCGGTATGGGATTGGGGCAAGAGGTGGGGGCAGAGGCCGGGAATTTGGGGCGACTTGATGTTGGCGGTGATTGTCCTTCTGGCTTACTTGGGTTGCATCCAGACTTCGTACTGGAAAGAAAGCCAAACACTGTGGACTCATGCGCTCAACTGCACGACGGGCAACAGCCTGGCGCATTACAGCCTGGGGATGGCTTTTTTGGACAAGGGCGAGAAGGAGGAAGCCATCCAGCAATTTCGCAACGCCCTGGAGATCAAGCCGGATTATGCGGAGGTCCGGAACAACCTGGGCCATGCTCTTTTCGACCAGGGCGAAAAGGAGGAAGCCATCGCGCAATACCGCAAAGCCATCGAAATCAAACCCGATTATGTGAAGGCCCGATACAATCTCGGCTATGCTCTTGCCAAAGAGGGACTTACTGAGGAAGCCATCGCGCAATACCGGAAAGCTGTGGAAATCGAACCGGATTTTGTGATGGCCCGCAACAACCTCGGAGTGGCTCTTGACCAGCATGGAGATACGGAGGAAGCCATCGCGCAATACCGCAAAGTTCTGGAAATCACGCCTGACAACGCGGTGGCTCTCAACAATCTTGGCTTGGCGCTGGCCAGGAAGGGACAGGTGGATGAAGCGATCCTAAGCTATCGGCACGCGATAAAAATCAACCCCAAGTATGCGGATGCCTATGGCAATCTCGGACTCGCCCTGGCACAAAAGGGAGAAACCAGGCAGGCGATTGAAAGCTGGCAACAATCCCTGGCAATCAAGCCGGACCAGCCCAGTGTCCAGAACAATCTGGCGTGGTTGCTGGCCACGGCCTCCGACGCCTCACTCCGGGACGGGGCGGAGGCTGTGGCGCTGGCCGAACAGGCCAGGCTATCCACAGGAGGCGGCAATGCGGTGTTTTTGCGCACCCTGGCGGCAGCTTACGCGGAAGCGGGGCGTTATGCGGATGCGACGGCCGCTGCCCGGCGCTCGCTGGAGCTGTCGGTGGCTCAAACGAACCACGATCTGACCGCCAAGCTGCCAAAGGAGATTAAGCTCTTCGAGGAAAACAAGCCGATGCGGGATGCAGCGCAGTAAGAATTATATACGACATCGGCGGCTGGGAGAGTTTATGCGAAATCAGCCGCATGCGGAACACAAGGCAAGAAGCCGAAATCAGAAACTGGAAAGTCAGGCGGCAGGTGGAGGCTGATTACTGGTGTTCAGCGCGACGTTCCCCTTGTTCCGCCAGCCATTATTGCATTGATGCTGGCAGCCTCGGGGCTGGGCGAAGGGGGGCGCCTACGGAAGGCGGGTTGCCAACGGCCGGGCTGACGCCTGGCCCGGAATTCTCCTCTTTCACCGCCGACGCAACCGCTCCCGGTGCCCCACCCGCGAGCGTTCCGGGTGCGACGGGCGCATTGCCCCCAGGGGTGTTGACCGGCGGCGTGGGAGAGGGGGGGACATAAACATGCACCGGGCGCTGGGCCGGGAGAACCGGCGAGGCGGAGGGCGGACTTTCAAAACCGTTATCCTTCATCGTAAGATTAACCGGCATGCCTGAATTGATAATGTCAACCGTCTCCTGGCCGGCATCCAGCTTGACCAATTCCACCATGCCCTGCTTTTCGCCAGTTCCCACGCGCTGTTTGTCACCTTCGGCGAGGGTCAAATAATAGCTCAATCCAGCGGCGCGGGGGTCGGGGTTCTCCGTCGTGACTGCCAGCAACGCCTTCCATTGATCCCCTGTCTGCATGAAACCGCTCAACTTCACCATCGGAAGGTGGGGCGGCGGGGGTTTGGGTGGTTCCGGAGGGGGAGGGGGGGGATTGAGGCGAAAGGCATTTCGTTCCATGATGACCGAATAGGGCCTGGCACTCTCGTTGGAGATGGACGCAACTGCGGACGCGGGCGGGGGGTCGTCCGTCCCGGCAAGGCAAACCCAGCAGGCTGCGAGGCAAATGGCTGCGGCGAACATGGCGGCTTGTGCCGATCTTGGGACTGTTGAGACCACGCGCATACCATGATGTTGACAGAACGTTTATTCTCCAATGGGGGTCTGCGCCTCGACGTAGAAACGGACCACCACGCGGGGGGGGAAGTTGCTGGGCGGCGGAGACTTCATGTTCCTGGTGCTCGCGATGGCGGCAAGAACGGATTCGTCCCATTTCTTTTGACCGGAGGTCTTCTTCAAGACCGGACTGGTGATTTCCCCGGACTTGCTCACCGCGATTTCCACCTCGGCCGCATTGGTCTGCTCGTCCATGTCCCTGGGACGGTCCCAGTTGAATTCCAGCGCATGCTGGAGCAGGCCTTTGTAGACCTGCACAGGGGTGCCGCTGTCCACATGCGCGCCGCCCCCGAAGTAAAAGACGGGGGCTTCCGAGGGAGGCGGCGCAACATCCGGCTCGGTATTCACCGGGGCGGACGGCGGCGGGGGTGCGGGTGTGTTCTTAGCCGTTTCAATTTTGTGCTCCTCGACCGGCTTGGCCTCCGGCTCCTTGGCCGGTTCGGGTTCCCTTGGCTTGACCTGCGGCTTTGGCTCCGGCTTCTTTTCCTGTTGTTCCATGTTGATGGCAATGGTGTGCAACTTGTTTCCCAACAGGCCTTCGCGCGCGGCGAAATAGAACACCGCAATCACGATCAGGGTGTGAAACGTCAGCGAAAGGACCAGATTGACCTTGTTGGAATTGCGCGGTTTGCGTTTTTCGGTGCCGGGTAACATGGGCTTGTCTTAATCTTTCTTGTTCTTGCCAATGGATTTCATCTTATAGAGGGTGTTAGGGAATTCGATGGGATTTACGCACAAAAGTACTGGTTTTCATTTTTTCAAAGAAATGGCAATTTGCATTCAATTCTCCAAATCCAGCGTCAACTGGCTGGGAGTCAGCTCG
>Ga0187871_10002948_pt1 | contig 13407 bp, 8 predicted proteins | sample June2016WEW_16_1_FD_132988 | JGI IMG/M metagenome (GOLD analysis project Ga0187871, IMG submission 132988) | Peatland microbial communities from SPRUCE experiment site at the Marcell Experimental Forest, Minnesota, USA - June2016WEW_16_10 | ecosystem: Environmental > Terrestrial > Soil >... | reverse complement strand
CTCCCCGTTGGCCGTCCTGATGGCCCTGCTGTGCGACAATAATCTGCGCTGGGTGGACGATCCCCAAACCGGCCAGTCGCTCATCAAAGACGCCGATGTCACCGGCGCGGCCGCTGGCGGCAATGCGGCCAATCGCGACTTTGTGCTGGCCATGATCCGCAATGCCATCGGGCCGGTGGGAGAGGTTGCCGATGGTTTTCCACTGTCCGCCAACGCGCTGCTGGAGAGACCTCCCCAGCGATTGTCCATCGCGCCGGACAGCGTTCCCACCCGGAACGAACTGGCCCGGCTTTTCCCCGCCGCGCACGCGTTGCGGGTTGAACCCGCAGGCAATACTCTGCGCGTCTATTTGACTGTGGTGCCGGTCGCGGCGGCGGATTACCTGGCCTGGAGCGGCCAGTTCACGAACGAATTCGACAAAACTCGCGAGGCGGCCAATCGGCCCTTCGCGCGCATGGACGGCGACTACAGCCGGCCTTATCGGATTCCCGCTCCCAATTTGCTGGCCGTTGACGAGGTTGCCTCCCGGCTCGCAAGCCGCGCCGGGGCGTTCCTGCTGCTCGGCAAACCGGCGGATGCCTTGCGCGAATTGACCCTTCTGCATGGCCTGCGCAGTTGCCTGGAAGGCAAGCCGGCCGGCGGGCCGGTGAAGTGGTCCACGGCGATGGCCAATGTTGCCATCAGCAGCCTGTACGCGGAGGCGGTCTCTTATGGTTTGCGCTTGCAGGTTTGGAACGATTCGGAACTGGCCGCGCTTGAGAATCAACTCAGCCAGGTGGATCTGGTTTCCCAGGCCTGGAGCGCCCTGGAGTCGGAACGGGCGGAAGGCTGCCGCCTGCTGGATGGCGGCAACCGTTCCGAGGCGGCCCTGTTGCTCAAGACCGCCGGAGTCAACATGAGTTTTTGGCGAAAATTGACAAGCCCTCCCAGACTGGCTGTGGAAATCATGCCGGGGGGCTGGCTCCGCCAGAACATGGCGCATGCGGCGGTCCTGGAGCAAAAAATGATTGACTCCATTGACCGGCCGCTGGGTGTCATTCGCCCTCACCTGGTTGAAGCCGCCGGCGAGCAGATCGCCGCGGACCTTCGTCTGCATGGCGGTTCGGTCTACTGGTTCCTGGCTAGGAACATGATTTCCCCCAGGAGCGCGTCTCTGAAGACAACCGCGCAGGCCCAAACTGCCGTCAACCAGGCTCTCGTCGTCTGCGCCTTGGAACGCTGCCGCCTGGCCAGCGGCGATTATCCGGCCGCGCTCCGCGACCTCGACCCGCAATTCATCCCCCTCCTCCCGTCCGACCCCGTCAACGGCGAGCCATTCCACTACCGCCTCGAAGGGCCGGGACGCTTCATCCTCTATTCGGTCGGCTGGGACGAAAAGGACGAGAACGGCACGCCCGCGGACGCCGAGGGCAAAGGCGATTGGGTTTGGGGCCGACAATGAAGATTCACCGACGCCCGCCTTCCACGGCCCCGGATGAAAAACCATTGCCCAAATCCCAAACTTGCGCTTCCCGCCCTTTTGGCTTAAGCCAGTCCCATTGATATGTTAAGCTCTCACGAACTTTTCGGCTTCATGTCGCCGCAACTCGCGCTGCGCATCCTGGAGCATGCCCGCGAACAGAACAAGGAACTCTACCACACCGCGCTCGCCGCCGTGGCCGAGGCGCGCAAATTGCGGCCCGCCTTTTTTGAGCGCCGCCCGCGCGACGCCCGCCACGCCGAAATGACCGCCATGCTGTCGCGTCCCCGCCTGGAATTGGTCGCCGCCAACCTCCTGCGCGAATGGCTGATGAAACAGGAAACCCCGATGCTCGCCGATTTCCTTGACAAGCTCGCCATCCCCCACAAGGACGGCGCGGTGGAAAACCTGCCCGCCACCGTCGAGGACGCAAACCTGAAGGCGGCCGTGGACCTTCTGCTTTCCAAGTATCCCGCCGAGGAAGTCATCGTCTATTTGAACGCCTTCTACACCATGAACGACGTGCGCTGGCCCAACCTGGAAACGATGCTCAAGCAGGACCCCCGCCTCCAATTCGCCGGGTGAACGGCGTGGGAGCACACGCGCCCACGCGTGTAGTGGTCGGCGCCCTCGCCGACCAACTCCTTGTATATTAATCATTCTAAAGACATGGCTGGCGATGGCGCCGACCATAACATGCGAGGGCGCATGTGCTCCCCGGAATGTATCCAGCAACCCTTGCCGGGTTGTCAACTATTTGACGACAACCCAGGGCAGGCCCTCTCGGAATCGGGCCTAGACTGGGCTGAATGATCCAATCCCAACGGGATTGTCACGGCGACTTTTGCAGGAGGAAAACGGTGGAGGATTTGCGGCCCAGTATGGACTGGATCTTTAGCAGGCCCGAATAGTCCTGCGGACTGATGATGGCGGGCGATACCTCGAAATCATCTGTCAATACTACCTTTCCGCCGCTCTCCGTCTCCGTGATACGCGCGGTCCCGCCGCCGTCCGGCTCCGCCAGGTTTTCGCCCGCGGGCGCGATGACCACGCGGCGGAATCCCGCAGGCAATTCGATCTCGGTGCGCACGGTGGATTCGCTGTGCATGGAAACATACAACGGCAAAGCGCGCCGGTCCGCTCCCGCCGCCAGCAGCGACGGCGTGAAGGGCAGATCGAAGTAAAGCCAGGGGCCGTCCACCACGCTGTAGTTGTCAATGTCCACGGTGTATTGCTCCAGGCCGGGATAGGTTTCAAAGTCGGTCCTGAGATCGCCGACGGGTTGCGCGCCCTGGGCCATGCCGGAAACAATTTCCTGATAGTAACGCCGCCGCTCCTCCGGAGGCAGTTCCGAGAAGTAGGAATTTTTCCCTGCGAATTCGCCGCCGTAATAATGCCGCGTCACACCGATCCGCGTCTTGCCGTTGTCCGAGACGGTGAGGGTGAAATCCGTCTCGGTCTTGTTTTCGCAACCTTTGGCCGCTTTGATGACTTCGGTGGTCTGGGTGGAAAGAACGATTCCCAGCCGGCCGTCGTAAGACGTGGAACCAAGTTTGGCGTATTGGTCGGTGTCATTCAGGTAATAGTATTCACCGTCCACTTTGACCCTGACCAAAGGCGCGGCAAAAGTTTCGGGCATCGGAAAAGTGAGCGCCACATTCGTAATCCCGGCGATGGGCGGAAAGCCGGAAGCCATGACAAACTCCGGCTGGAATCCCGCCGCGGACAGCATGGCATGGAACAAAATGGCCCGGTCCGCCGCGTGACCGTAACCATCGGCCAGCGTGGTGTCGGCGTCGGAAAGCTCAGTCAGCGGCAAATCCGTGAAGGAAGGCCCCGCCATGCGGATGGATTTGGCGACGAAATCGCGGATGGCGCGGACGGCTTCGAGACGCGAATTGTTTGTTTTTGTCAACTGCATGACCGTTTCCGCCGCATGGGTTCGTTTTTGCGAGCGGGCCAGCATCGCGTCGTTCAGGTTCGTGAGATAGGAGGACAGATCGCCCACGTAATAAAGTACACACGGGCTATAGACCCAAGCCGGCGGAAGCTGCGGCTCGGATGGCGAGGCTTTCACATTTTGCGCCGTCCATAAGCGGTTGGGGGCGTTAAGGTCGATCACCGGGCCGACGCTGTTACGCGTTTCAACAATCAGCCCCGGTTGGCCGCTGACCTTGGACTGGATCTTAAGGCCATTCGGTGCAGACAAGTAGAATGATTTCATCACCATTTCATCCGGCAACTGGAACATTTCCATGCCCGACAGAAACGGCTTATTTTTGATGGTCATTTCGTATTCGACCTCGATGGTGGAACCGATGTCCACGCCCGGCAGATTGGCCACGAGGATTTTGCCGCCGGTGTAGCGATTGGCCGAGGCGTTCCAGCCGGCGTCCATGATGTTGATTTCGTTGGTGGAGATTTCCTGGCGCTCGCCGGTCTTGGAAGTCACCACGCCTTTTAGGAATTTGGCATTCTCGCACGCGGGATTGAAGTCAATCTTCACCTCCGCTTCGCGAATCTTGCCGGCGTAAGTCAGGATAAGCTTCGAGTAGCTCGCATGATAAACGGCGCTGTGCGCATCTTTGACATTAAGGGTCTTGGAACTGGACAATATCTTCGCGTTGGATTCCACCGGCGAATTGTCAACGCTATCTACATTCTCCCCAACATTGGCCGTCGCGGTTCCCGACGTGGCCAGCACGGGGACTTTCCGCGCGTCGTATTCCATGGACTTCAAAGTCTGTTTAAGCGTCAAGTATTGGATGGGCGAGAACTCGACCACTTTCAGCTTCATTTCCCGCGAACAATTGAGCGTGCCGCCGGCGAACCCGCAGCTTTCACGGTAGCTCACGCAATCGTCGTTGACCGGGGGACAAGAGGGCATGGAAACCGCGCTGGCGTAATCGGGGGCCATTTTGATGGAAACATCCTCTTGCAAGCCGCAAGTAACTTCGGTTTGCATGGGGTATTTTCTTTTGTCAAGGCCGGCACCGCCGAGGATAAAATTCACCACCCCCAGGTTCCTGCCGATCCACGGCAGGCTCACCACCGCTTTGCCGTTCCCGGCGGCTGTCATATCGTCCACCGAAAACTCCAGCTCCGCATGCACCGGCACGGACACATCCATCATGTCCTCCGGGGTGAGCTTCAAAGATTTCAGCCGCGCGCCGGGCAGAGACTCCTTCAAGTTGCGCTCAAAGAACCGTTGCTTGTCATCGGGCTTCATGTGCGAAAACGCATTGCGATAGGCGTCGTCGTTGACCCCCTGGAAGGACAATTCCGACTTCGCCTCCAGCGCACCGGAGGCGTTCAGCACACCGGTCGTCTTAATCACCATCATGTGCTCTTCCGGCGGCGGCACTGGGCTGGTCTTGAGGACTTCGCCTTCGGGGCGGCAGACAAGGTAACTCTGGTCGCAATCCCATTCCGGCAGCAAGTCGCGCGCGTGTTCATCGGTCGGGTCCATGAGGACATACTCGCCTTTCTTGAGTTCCACGCTGACAATGGCGTGGTTGAAATCGGGATCGGGCACCTGCGCATCCCGCTTCACGCCGACGCTGATCAGCACCGGATAAGCCTGCAATCCCGCCGCGCGCAACATCGCCACCAGCAGCGCCGCCTTGTCGCGGCAAACGCCGTACTTCTTGTCGAACGTGATTTTCACATCGTGCGGCTCAAAGCCCGGCCGGTCCTTTTCCGGCGTCAACCCCATGTAACGGATATTTTTGGACACGTAATAAAACACCGCCTTGATCTTCTCCAGGTCGCCCGTTGCGCCCGCCGCCAGCTCTTGCGCCGTTTTGGTCAATTCGGGCGTTGTCGCGGCCAGATGCGGCTGGCTCAGTTCCCAATACCATTTGGAGACCGCCTGCCAATCGGGCGTCGTGCTCACCAGGAGCCGCTGCAACACCATCTCCGGCGGCGGCATGGACGGCTCCGGGAACATGCGCGGGACATTGTGAACCTCCCAGCGGTGGATGACCGAGCCGTTGCCGCCCGGCTGGGTGGAATGCTGCACAGTGCCGGGAATTTCATCCCGCAAGACAGTATGCAACAAGGGCCGGTCGGTGGGCGCGTGAATCTCATACGTTACGTGCCGCAAAAAACCTACGTCTTCAAAAACGCTTTCTTCCGCGAATTGGCCCGGAATGATCGGACGCTCGATGGTTTCCCGCGTGATGGAGTGGACGACGTCGCCGATTTCCACCTTGGGGATGCTGACGCGCAGGACGCGGCTGTTGGGATCGGAGATGTTCTCGGCCATCTGGCTGTCGTCAATTTGCTCCTTGGAATTGGCCGCCACGTCCACCGCGACGGCTTCGCCGTCCGGCTTCAACACTTCGACCTTGATGACTTCGACCGTCGAATACGGGAGCATGAACGAGAGTGAAATCGTCCGGTTGTTGCGCTTGCCCTTTTCGGTAAGGACCTTGACAAACGCCTCGTCCTGGCATTCGCCGGTGCCGTCGGCGCGATAGACGCGCACCATTTTTTTCTCGACGGTGGCCTCGTCGCAATCCGGGTATTTGGCCGGGGTGATTTCATTGGCCGCGGCGAGAACCTGGGGGGTGTCCGCGAACGCCCAGGTTTGGCCTGAGTAGCGGTTGGTCTGGCCAAGAACGGGCCATGAGAAAGCCAGCAGGGCGGCAAACGCCGGCCCGCGAAAGTTAAGGATCGATTTGATATTCATAGGATAGACAACGCCCGGTCAACATGCCGCAATCAACCGCAGCGCGCAAGGCGGCAGATGGGAATTGCGGATTGCATGAGGAGGGTGACTGGAGTGATGGAGTGCTGGAGTGCTGGAGTGCTGGAGTGATGGGTAAAACCAATACCCCAATACTCCATCACTCCAACACCCCGCCGGGTTCTGCCCGGGCAAACCGTTTCGAGCCATAAAAAGAATCACTTTTTAATCTTTATTAACCTTTATTGACCTTTACTGGCCTTTATTTTGGGCGTCCATTTTAGGCTTTATATGCCTTTATTCCGGCCTCCCTTGAGCATTCAACCGCACGCCAGCCTCCCCATCTTCCGCCGCTTCGCGGCGCGCGGATTTCCGGCGCGGCGGCAACCGCGTCCCGGACTTCGACTGTCTCGTCTCGTCTCACGAGGGCTATTTAAACATAGGTAATAAGCCGCGTCAAGCCCTTTTTAGAAAAAAGACAAGGAGGGTTTTCAGCAAAGGGCATAGGGCGGCTTTTCCCCGAGGCGTTTGGTCCGCCATCGCTTGAAATTGACTATCGTTGGATCCAAATACACCGAGCCATCGCGCAGTTTCGTTGTGCCAACGAGATTCGTGTTGTAGGTCTCGGTCCGCCTGCTGCCGGTCTGGGAGTTGACCTTGCTGCCCACATAAGTCCAATCCGGTTGCGGCTGAGTGTGTCCGTTTAGGACAGCCAACATGACATGCACGAACTTGATATGGCACGTTTCCCGATCAATTTGGTAGCAGGCCACCATGTGCCAGCCCGAATGCCCGTTGTGGCTCTCGCCGCCTTTGCCGATTTGAATTGTCGTTTTGATCTCCAACCCGACGGGTTTGCCGGCCTCATCTGGTTCGGGATTGACCAAGTCAGGATAGGCCTGATGGGAATTGTGCTTGTAAGGCGAATGGTCATTCAGCGCATCGCAGAGAATATTCGAGACCAGACCGCTGAAATTATTACCCTGAATGTAGTCGTACAATGGCTTTGCCCCGGTCGAAACCAGATTGCTGTTGATCACGGCCAAAACTCGCTGGGCGGCATTCATGGACTTTTCAAGATGCGATAATTTGAGCTTTGGCGGCAAAGGGACTTGCCGTCGGAAACAAGCTGCATTGGCGGTAGGAATGGGAGCCATCATCTCCTCGGCGAAGGCACCAGCGACCAATTGCGGCAAAAGGCACTCCAGCGCCTTTCCCAACGCATCCAGAATGTCTATGGAAAAATTCTCGCGCCCGTTTTCCAACCCGGATAGATACTGATAGGTGATCCCGGCTTTCTCGGCCAACTGCTCCTGCGTCAAGCCGGCCTCTTCACGCAATTTGCGGATGAATCTGCCCAGAGTCGTTTTAGCGTCCATTTCGCCTTTAGTTGATACCCATTTTTCGCTTGCTTGTCTTTCACCTATAGTTGAAATTAACGGGCGTGTTTAGGATTGAACAGACTGATTGCTTTGCCTGGCTGGCGCAATGTCCCGCCGGCTCGCTGCACGCGGTTTGCACCGACCCGCCTTATGGGATTCTGGAATTCAGCGAAAAAGAGGTCGCCAAGCTGCGCGCCGGACGCGGCGGAGTCTGGCGGCTGCCTCCGAAAATAGGCGGCAGCCACCGCGATCCCTTGCCGCGCTTCACCATCCTGACCGAGGACCAGAAACAGAATCTGCGGCATTACTTTCGCGACTGGGGCAAACTCCTTCTGCCGGCCCTGGTTCCCGGAGCGCATGTCTGCGTGGCGGGCCATCCGGTTCTGCAACACCATGTGCAGGGCGCGATGGCCGAGGCGGGCTTTGAGGTGCGCCCGGCCATCATGCGGCTCTATTATAGCTTTCGCGGCGGCGACCGCCCCAAGAACGCCGAAATGGAATTCCCGGACGTTTGTGTCAGCCCCAAAGGAGCATACGAACCGTGGATGCTATTTCGGAAGCCCATCGAAACCAAAACCGTCGCGGACAACCTGCGGCGCTGGAAAACGGGGGCCTTGCGCCGGCTTTCGACGGACAAGCCGCTGCCGGACGCGATCCCCAGCGGACGAACTCCCAAACGCGAAGAAGCCATTTCCGATCATCCCTGCCTAAAACCGCAGCATTTTATGCGCATTATTGTGCGCGCCCTATTGCCATTGGGCGAGGGGACGATTCTCGACCCTTTCATGGGATCCGGCGCGACCATCGCCGCCGCCGAAGCCATCGGCTACAACTCCACCGGGCTGGAAATTGATCCTTCTTATTTTCACCTCGCCGAAAGAGCGATTCCGCGCCTCGCCAGCCTGTATCCTCAATTCAACGGCCAGTTTTTGGAAGTCGAACTCAATGGCGTCGTCCAGCCAGATGACTGCGACGAGCAAATGGCCCTGATCCTTGCGGAACCCAGGATGCCGTTCGGCCAGCCTCGCGCTCGCGCTCACTCTGCTAAACCGCCGAAAAAATTCGGATGAGCGTGTTGCGCCCATGTTAGGCGATGGTTAATAGCCCGACCTGGCTCTTGACACTATTAACGCCTCACGTTAGTATGCCGGTGTGATTTTAAGTTTCGCGTGCGCGGAAACGGAGCGGCTGTTCCAGGCGGAGTTGTCACGCCGGTTTCCACCGGACATTCAGCGCAATGCGAGACGAAAACTGCTGGCGTTGCACGCCGCCACGGAATTGCGTCAGATGGCTGTGCCGCCAGGAAACCGGCTGGAGGCATTGAAAGGCGGCCGCAAAGGACAGCACAGCATCCGCATCAATGACCAGTGGCGGATTTGCTTCCGATGGCACGAGCGCAATGGCTACGAGGTCGAAATTGTGGATTATCATTGATTATGAAAAGCAAGTTGCTGGCTAACATTACGCCGGGCGAAATCCTGGACGAGGATTTCCTCAAGCCAATGGGCCTCACGCAGTACCGGGTGGCCAAGGACATTGGCGTGCCGCCGCGGCGCATTAACGAAATTGTCAGCGGCCAGCGCGCCATTACGGCGGACACCGCCTTGCGGTTGGGGCGCTACTTTGGCATGTCGCCGGAGTTTTGGCTCAATTTGCAATCCCACTACGACTTGGAACAGGAACAGGAACGATTAGCCGGCCGGCTTGACAAGGAGGTCAAGGTGCTGGCGGCAGCGTGAGGTGTGGATGCTACTTTTTTGGGTGGCGGTTTCCGGTTCTTAATCTTAATCCTAATCTCAATCTTAATCTCCATCGTGAAGGAAAGAAGAGATTAATATTACGATTAGGATTACGATTAGGAGAGGCGGCTTGTCTTATTTTGCAGGAGCGGGGGGGGAACGCAAGTTGTGGCAGGCAAAGAACTGGGCGCAGCGCAGCACGCCTTTGCCGGGATAAACAACCTGCTTGACGCCCAAATCGGTGACGGTCTCGAATTGAGAAAGCAGTTCGGGCGGCAACGCTTGCGCGACCGCGGGGGCGGGAAGGTAAAGGTCGTTGCTCCCATGCCACCAGTCGGAAAACCAGCCGGGACGCAACCGGGGGCGGGCCGCTTCGCGCACAAAAATGGCGTCCTGGCCAGCGCGTCCGAGGTAGTCCGGCCAGTAATAGAATTGGTTGCGCGGCTCGCGGCTGGCGTAGCAGAAGACCAATGGCTCGGCGCCCACGCGGCTTTTGGCTTCCGGGAGATAAAAGGTGATTTCCGAGGTGAACCCATAATGCTGGCCGATGATGAAAACCGATTTGCCAGTGCGCGCTTCCAAGTCGCGGCGTTCCTGGCCGGTGATTTGGGCCAGTTCCTTCCAGCCGAGAACGCGGCGCAACGGGTCGAAATCGGGCGGCAGTGCGTGGGGAAGAATCTTCGTCAGCAAATTCGCATCCACCGCCAGCACTGCGGCGAAGAACCCCAGGCCGAGGCCGATTCCCACCAGCGCGTTGAGCGCCCGCCGCGCCGCAGCCCATCGCGCCTCCCAATAAACCGCCATCAGACAAAACAGCGGCACGACGGAAGGCGCAATCCAGTTCAGCTCGATGCGGGTTTGGAAACTCAGCGCCAGATAAAGCAAAAACAGAGGCGCACCCATGCAGAACAGAAAAAGCGGGAAAACGTTTCGAGGTTTCCGCCGCCAAAACGCCGCCGCCGCCCAAAGCGCGCCCAAAAAGAAAACCGGATGCAGCACGAGCGATTCCTGCCATAGAAAATCCCATGTGAAAGTGCGCTCCCACGGCTGCCCCACACGGCCGTCGCTCTTCACATGCTCCACCGTGATCCAGCCGTGTTGCGCGTTCCAAATCACGATGGGCAACAGGCAGACCGCCGCGATCAACAGCGCCAGCCAGGGGCCGCGCCGCCGGAGATGCCGGCGCGCGGGCGGCCAGGCCGCGAAGAACACGCCCCAGCAAATCCACTCGACCAGGTTGGTGTATTTGCTCAGCGAGCCCAGGCCCATCCAGAGTCCCACCCAGAGCCATTGCCGCGTTGAGCCGCCCGGCTGGACGGCGCGCCAGCCCGCCACCATCGCCGCCGTCCAGAACAACACCGACAGCGGATCAATCGTCATCACCATCGAACCCAGCGCCATGAGCGGCGTGACATTCAGGATGGCCACGACGAAAAACGCGGCCCGGCCGCTGAGTTCCCGGGCCAAAAATCGCAGCATCACCACCGACAGCACGGCGGAAATAACCGGGGAAAAGAAACGGACCCCAAATTCGTTGTCGCCCCAAAGATGCGTGCCGAGGAATTGCACACAGGCGATGAGCAGCGGCTTGCTGTAATAGGAAAGCGCCAAATGTTTGGACCAAATCCATTGATAGGCCTCGTCCTCGCTCAATTCGATATTTCCCCAAGCCAGCCAGGCGAGGCGGACGAGCAGGAGAAAGGCGGTCAGCGCGAAGCCGAGGTTGAGCCATTGTTTTTCGAGCGCGGCGGGCGGAAACTCTTTGTCAATCGAAGCCGCGGTTTTCGATGCGGGCTGCATGAGGGAAGGCAACCGGGCGTGCCAAATGGGGAACCAGCGGCGGCCGGCCCATTGCCATAGGGCGTTGGCCGACCAGACGACGGCGGCGCCGGAACCCGCGCCGAGAACCGTGCCGGCCAGCACGTCGCTGGGATAATGGACCCCGTTGTAAATCCGCGAGAAGCTGACAACCACCGCCAGCGGGAGCATGTAATAAATGCTCCTCCTGTAATAAATAAACGCGATGATCGTCGCCGAAAACCAGTTCAGCGCGTGAGAAGACGGCATGCTGAAACTGCCGCTCCGGCCCACCAAAACGCGCGCGTCGGGCAACCGGTTAAACGGACGGAGGCGCGCCACCCCGTGTTTCACCGCATCGGCGATGATCCAATCGCCCACGCACAAACCCAAAACCAGCATGGCGGCGCAGATGCGCCCGCGCGCGCCCCCCTTCCATATCAGCAGGACCAGCACGAGCAGAACCAGAGGAACAAACCCCGGCGTATCGCTGGCCAGCGGCATGAGCGTGTCAAACACCCGGTTGCTCAACGTGTGATTGACAAACCGGAACACCGCGTCATCGCCCGACTGGAGCCAGTCAATCATAGTGCGCCGCGCGACTCGCGGGAATTGATGGCAGGTTTATCACAAATTCGTTTAGAAGGGCATGAAAGGCTCCTCACAGGTTTCTCAACCGTTCAAATAACGCCTTCGCGCTCGGGCTGGCATCCTCCACCTTTTTCGGCGATATTTCGGCAAGCAGATCGAATGCGGTCTTGCCTTTGTCGTACTTGTTTGCGCAAGCAGCCGTGGCCGTTTTGAGTGCTTCAATAACGGTCGTTTTCGGCACGTCTTCCAAATGCGGCCACTTCTTGAAGGCCGCCTCCCGAAAGTGTTGACCGAAGAAGGACTTCAACGCCTCGCGGTCTGCCAGGAACCAAGTCTCCATGACCTGCACCATGAGGAATGCCTGGTCATCCTTCGCCCCATCCGGTTTGTCCCAATTGTCGCCGGGCCGCGCCTTCAGATGTTCCCAAACCGTCACGCCTTTTTGCACGGCGGTCTCGCTATCCACCAGCAGGAGCGGCACCTCATCCGGTTGCCGCGTCTTCATCGCCGCCTTGAAGTTGTCGTACGTTCTCTTGCGTCCGCCGCAGGGGACAATCCGTGGGAGTTTGCCTTCCAAACCTGCATTGGTGAAGAACTTCGTGAAAGACCTCCGACAAAGAGTTCGGGCGCGGTACGAATTCTGGGCCGCCCCCTCGACGTATATTTCTGCTACCACCGATTGCCTCCAATCTTGCCCATGCTCCAGAGCGTGCCCAGGGAATACTTCTCCAGCCACTCCTTCAATTTATCGCCGCTCAACCGCGTGAATTGTGAGCAACCTTTCACTTTTTCGCACACCACGACGGACTCCGGTTCGTCGCCCAATGCGTCCACCAACATGGGCGAATGCGTGGTGACGACCAACTGAGTCCGCTTGGAAGCCTGCACCAGGAGCTTTCCCAGATATGGCAGAACATCGGGATGCAACCCAAGTTCCGGCTCTTCAATCGCAATTAAGCCCGGCGGCTTCGGGTGCAGCAAAATTGCCAGCAAGCAGAGATAACGGAGCGTCCCGTCCGAAAGCCGGGTGGCTGATATTTGTCGCCCGCCTTCCTCCTCCAGAAAAAGCTGCACGTTGCCATTCTGCACGGGGAGATGGAAATCAGTAATGCCTTGGTACAACTCCCGCAACCCTTCCATTAGCTCCCGCTTGGCCTGCATTTGGATGTTGGAAAAGACCAGGGCCAGATTCTCGCCACCATCCGCCATGAAGTCGCTCCTTCCGTCGGCCCTCTGCTCACGGCGCAATGTCGCGCGAGGCCCGAAAGACCAGTTTCGGAAAAGCCTTATGTTGGCATACTTCTCCTGTAGAAAGCTCAGAGGCGGGTATCGCACTGGGTCTCTTATTTGTGACAGGATTGATTCTTCGGGATGAACATCCTCCGGTCGTAGTTCCCGTCGCATCTGGCCGTCTATCAACCGCACGATTCCTCTGTTGAAGGTGTAATGGACCAAATCCTTAGCGTTTCCATTTGGGACTGGATGGTCGGCAATCTGTTCTCCTTTCACCTCAAATCGGCCATCCTTCTCGCCGATAACGATCATATGCCGAAGGTCTTTCTTGTAGTTGGATCTTCCTCCCCGTGCTGCTATCACAACTTCCAATGCACCATGGTTGGACTGTTCGTCGCCCTGCCACAGCCATTCCCGAATATTACCCATTGCATGGATCGGCTCCGCAAGATTTTTTGGCGCGGCTTTCAACAAGGCCAGCATTTCGAGGAGGTTGGATTTGCCGGAACCGTTCGG
>Ga0187871_10002944_pt1 | contig 13412 bp, 10 predicted proteins | sample June2016WEW_16_1_FD_132988 | JGI IMG/M metagenome (GOLD analysis project Ga0187871, IMG submission 132988) | Peatland microbial communities from SPRUCE experiment site at the Marcell Experimental Forest, Minnesota, USA - June2016WEW_16_10 | ecosystem: Environmental > Terrestrial > Soil >... | reverse complement strand
TGTGGAGTTTGCGCGCCTGCTGCACGCCGTAGCGCTAGGGCCCTTGTCTCAGTGCCCTTCTCGGGGCTCATGCTCTCACATCCCCTACAGGTTATCGGTTTGGTGGGCCGTTACCCCGCCAACAGCCTGATCCGCCGCAGTCTCATCGTAAAGCGGTAATGTTCCAATTCACAACCCTTTGAACTAGGACTCCTTCCAGATGTCCTAGCATATAATCTATTGACCTTAGTTTCCCAAGGGTATGGACTTCTTTACGGTAGATTGACCACGTGTTACTGAGCCGTACGCTGCCCAACGAAGTCGTTGAGCTAACTTGCATGGCTGTCGAAATCTGATAGCAGTGTCCTCCAGCAGCATCGACTGGAGTCGATGTTGAAGTTTTGGCCTATCATAAGATAAGCAATTGTTGTTGCGATTTCTTCTTTACACGTCCTCAAGACTACATCCAATTCCAAATAGGAATTTTCACAATAAACATGTTGTAAACTAACAAGTAGAACAACAAAACAGAAAAATAAACGTTATTAATTAGAGTGAAAAGGGTATTTAAGCCTTACCATCTAACAAAGGAACTTATATATATCTAAAAAATAAGATAAGTTCGTGGTAAAAATGGTAACTAAAACCAAAAAGGCAAGTGGAACCGAAGTTATACAGAAAAGTTACGTCAGGCCCGTGACTTGTGCTCATCAGCATACTTATATGCTAGATTATACAAAAACAAAAAACGAAATAGTTTGTGAATTATATGGCGTATATGCCAAAGAGGGATATGCCGGATATCTTGACTACGGTGGAGAGCGTTTTAAAGTTACAATCGGCTTTGATGAGAGAACTTCTAGAGTAAAAGTTATTAACTTACAAAAATTTGATGAAGGAAAACAGTGTGTATTAGATGAACCATTTTCGACAGAAGGTACGCTTATAGATCTAAGGGCAAATTCTAATCCCATATTGCTTTTTTCTAAAGTTGTAGATGTTTACTTTTCATTAGTTGCAGGAAAAGTAAATAACAAGGATGAAAAAAGAGAAATAGAAGAGAGAGATTTCGCAGATTATGGAAAAGATACATTGCCAATAATGCAGTTAAAAGCAGTGGTTGACTCGATGCACGATGCAATGTTAGTACCGAAAGCTATCAGACTAAGAGGCTCATCTAAGTGATATTATGGTATCAAAAGATAAGAAAACAAAAGCAACAACCTTTGAATATAGATTAACCAGTAGTGTATACAGGGAGCGTAGTTTCACTATAACTATAGAAAATCAAATTTTAGGATGTGAAACGCATAATTTATCAAGAAACAGTAAAGAGGCAGAATTCAGAGTAACAAATGGAGAAAGTTATATTTTGAGTATGTATTTTGGAATCAGTAATTGGTTAACACTAGATTTTGAAAAAATTGATGTAAACGGGAATTCAAGTTATACTAAACATGCTAATGTAGAAGTTGATGAAAAAGCGATTAGAAAGATTAGGAAAAATCCGAAAGAACTAGTTTACAAAGCCATAGATGGTTTGAATAGAATAATAAGCCACGACTTATTATATGATCATAATGATCACACTACACTTCAGGGTAAATTAATTAGTTTATTAATTAATACAGAATTGATCGAATTGAAATATCAAATTGAAAAATCGTTATTAGCTGGAGCAAAACCTGCTGAAGGTACACTTCTTAGAAGGTCCTTATAAGTATTAATTATTATCAAGATCTTTTCGAAGTAGCTTATTGGATAAGATATCTTGGTATTTTGAAGTTCTTAAAATCTTTAAGTAAATTCTTGCCATAGATTAATCTTGAGAATGCTTCTGCTTCCATCTTTGCACCGGTAAGTGCATTGTGCGGATGCGGTTCTTGCTTCAATCCGCAATATTTGAAAACAACATCTGATTTTAAGTCAGCGATGTTGTCTTTCATTGGGAATTTTAATTTTCTTTTGAGATAGCTTTCATAGGTAAGTGCATATGTATCAACTGCCCTAGAGTTTATTTTGTAGTCTATTTGATAGAGAGCTATCGCATACTTAAGAAATTTTATGTCATTCTGCACGTTGTGTCCTCCAATGGTTCTATCTTTTGTATCATCCATCCATTTGCATAATTTGAGTATCATTTCCTTTTCTGTTGGTTTGTTTTTGTCTTTCACTTCCTTTGTAGTAAACCCATTTACTTCCATTGCTTCTGGGTCTATCTGTGCATTGTTTCTCAATTTTGCTTCCATGTAGAATTGTCTTTCTGGCTTTGAGAAATCAACAGCACCTATGCTTAATATCGAATGTATCTTTGGATCAAGGCCTGACATCTCTGCATCTAGAACTATCATAAAATCAATCGTTTATTTTTTTAAATAGTCTGGTATTTCAAATTCTTTGTATTCTGTTAGAAGATTCTTTCCGTAAATGAATCTTGAGAATGCTTCTGCCTCCATCTTCGCTCCAGTAAGTGCATTGTGAGGAAACTCTTCCACTGGCATTCCGCAATACTTGTATATAATGTTGCTCTTCAATGCCGAGCCCCTGCTTTCCAATGGCAGTTCAAGCCCTCGGTTCAAATGGTTTACATAGGCAATTGTATGCAGATCAACAAGCCTGTACTTGAATGGGCTTTTCATGCCATAGAAATTAAGCGAAAATTCAAGGAAATAAACATCCATGTAATGATTGAGACCTGCAATAGTTGTATCATCTATTTTTTCAGTCCATTCAATAAATTCAGTTAGTGCATCTTTCAGAGATTTTTTGTCTTGGTTTTCTATTTCTTTTCTTGAGAAACCGTTTATATTCAATGCTTCAGGATCTATTTTTGCACCTTCTCTTATTCTGCATTCATTGTAAAACTGGTTTGATGGATTTGAGAATTCAATCGCACCAATGCTGAGTATCGAGTGCTCCCATGGAATTTCTCCAGTAGTCTCTATATCTAATACAATCATAATGCTATTACTCAACTTATTTATATATAAATTACCATATTTATACATGGATAATAATCTGCTGGGCTTTGCCTACAAATACCCTTTTTCCAAAGAGGCAAAGGAAGTTGTAGAGCAGAATGGCAACAGCATAAATGTAAAATATCTAAGTTCAAGCGCAAAGCACATTGAAAATGCAATAACTAATGGTTTAGATTACAAGGAAATAAGCATAAATTCGATAAAGCTAGATTACCTGATGACTTATCTCTATTCCAGAATGATACTCAGCGCAATCAAAAGAGTTGATCTTATAAAATTGTATTCCAATGCAGAATCAAAAAGGTCATCGGATGCGCTTGTTTCATCTGATAATTCGGAAATAATAAAAATTGCAGCGCAATTGAATATAAAATTAACAGAGCCGTTCTACAGGAAAAGGGATTTCAATGAAATTAGCGAACTAGCAATAAGCTTTACTGACTATGTTGCGAACGCGCCGAACAAGCCGAAATTCGAGCTTGTGAACCAGAAGCTGAGCGGTGGCATGGTGATAATCAACAAGAACGACATAGTAAGAGTAATAGAGCATGCAATAGCAAAGGAGATTTCAAAGGGATTGCCGATAAAAAGCTCCGAATTGCCAAAGGAAGTTATAGAATACTCGAAAACGCTTAGATTCAGAGTAGCTACGATAAAGACAGAGTCAAAACCAGGAAAGAAGAGCGAGGCATGGATAGAGAAATTGCTTCAAACACCTATTGCTGATGTAAGGCACAGAACAGTAAACATGATACTTGCACCTTATCTAGTAAATACTAAAGGATTGGAAGTGGAGCAAGCTACAAAAATAATAAACGATTACATAGAAAAATGCAAGGAATTGGACCCAAACACAAAAATAACTGAGCGTTACATAGAATACCAGTGCAATTATGCCAAGAAAAGAGGACTGAAACCGCTTTCCATTGAAAGGGCAAAGGAATTACTGGGCAGTGCAATTGAAATAGAGGAAAATTCAGGTAGATGATATTATGTCAGATTTAGTCGGTTTGTGTAGAATATGCGGCAAACATGCAACACACACTTGCAAATTGTGCGGAAAATTAGTATGCAATGAGCATTATGATTCAAAGCACAAAATTTGCACAGATCATTCATCTGGAAATATTAGATGATTTATCTGCTTCCGAGATATTGGGCATGTATATTATTTTGATAATCTTGTATTGCCTTCCAGCGTCTTGCCACACCATCCGAGTATTTACTTGATCTTGCACCAAAATAATCCCATGATGCCTTTTTGATATTCCCTTTTGTTTTAGCAAGATTTTTAGAAAAAATTTCTGCAGTTCTTCTAGTATTTACTGCAGGATCAAATATTCTTGTCCCCTCTTTAGTTACATCGTGCGAGCCAGGATTTATTTGGCCGAACCCCAAAGCATGTTGCTGCCATCCTTTATTGTGCCTTATCCTAGGACCTATGGCATATGGATAAGCTGCAGATTCCTGTTCTATTATCGCTGCAAATAATCCTAACGGTATTCCATTTTCTTTCTCGATACTATTTATCTGTTCTAAGTCCATTACTTTGTACAAGGGGGGTGCTTTCCTGAAATATTTTGTATATAATTCGATAAGTGAAAAATATGGCGCCAGCGCCCCAACTAGTTGGCTTATTATATTTACATCCAATTTTGTTTTTCCTTCGAGAATCGCCTCGGCCTTCTTGATGGAATTGTCCCGTTCCTTAAAAATTTTATCTATCATTTCATCTTCGTTTATTACTATTCTTGGGATTGCTGTTCTTCTTAATTGATGTGTAGGTCTGTTGTTTGTACTCGGCTCTATCGCATTTGCAGAAATGGTAAATACTGCAATAGCAGCTGTTGTTCTCATGAATTTGACAAAATTTCTTTTTGTGTAGGTCTTCTCCGAAAACATGAATATAATCAAGTATTATATAATATTTATAATTTGCCAATGCTTTGTTTCAAAAGCTTAAATTTTTATAGGTATTGCAACATAATAATAACTGTCAAACGGTAATAGGAGCAGGGAAACGCCCAAACTCATTCCGAACTTGGAAGCTAAGCCTGCTCACGATATGTGTGTACTACCTTCGGGCGGGAAATCATGTTGCTGTTTGGCATTTCTATTTATTTTTAATTTATAACTGATTTTATGGATGATAATCCTGCGTGGCTTACCTGCGAAGACCTATTCAGCAAGATAAAAACAGAATTGATAACCCAGGCAATGGACACGCTGGACATTGCAGTTAATGAGAAGCTTCTTGATATAAAAGGTTCACTGATAACAGTTGCAGACAAGCCCAGCGACACCGAAATGAAGATGTTCATAATAAACAAGATAATAGAGGAGAAGGAGAAAATAGTAGAAATGTACAATGGCTATTTATTAGATATTCAATCCAGTGAGAAGCTCAATGCGGATAGGCTGGAGCAGAAGGAACGGCTTGAGAAATTCCTTCTCTACGTTGAAAAGATATCAACGCTCATGGACTACAGCACTCTCCTCGATGCCTGGATGAACGAGATGAGCATGGAAGTGCTTGAGAAGAATCCATCTGAGATAATAAAAAAGACCATCAACAATTCAAGAAGGAAAATACTTGAATACGTGCTCCGGAACAGCACGATGGTAAAGGAGGAAATACTCGATAACGATGAGCGCAAAATCCTGGAGGATTCGCTGGTTTAGCTTTGTGCGTTATGAATTGTTCTTCTTTTCCTTTGGAGTAGATGCAGATAATTCTTCTCCCTTCGCATGCTTTGACTTTACGTAATTGTTAACCTGGAATGGGCTCAAGTTCTTTTCGGCAAATAGGGCCAGCTCGTCTTTGTCATCTGTTGCAGGAACATCTTTTAATTTGTATTGCTTGAGCATCTCTTTTAATTCATCTGCGCTCAATACTGCAAGAATATCCCTCTGGCGGTTTACCAATGAATCCTCCAATCCTTTTGAGGTCTTGAAGTTCCTGTCTCCAGAAAATGGGTTGTGCCCTCTGGTGTAAGATCTGTAGAAGTCGCCTACGGACATCTTTACCTTGCCCGTTGGTGCTCTCGGAACTGGCGCATTGCCTGGCTTCCCTACGAATTCTGCAGTGTATTCCCTTATTTGATACAATGACAATGCAGAGGCAAGTGCTGCTAATGCATCTGCATCTGACAGTCCTTTGATTTTATCTTCCATTCTGTTTACCCTTGCAATGCCATCAAGATGCTCCCTTGAAAATCTTTTCAGCATGGTCATTTTTGTTTCATTATACGCATCGCGCGTGGCGAATGTCGTAGCCTGAAGTGTTGCGATCTCTGAACCAGCATCGCGCGCCTTCTTTTCCCAAGCGGCCTTTAGGCCACCATACTTCGCCTTTTCCGCCAGTGTTGTCGCACCATTATAAAGTGCAGTGTATCTTGCCACTTGGCCATTTGCAATCAGTTTTTCCCTTAGGCTTTTTTTGGTGATTGTTTTCCTTACATTATCTTTGAATGCACCCCTGGCCTTTCCTGATGAATCTGCATGGTATTGCGCGGATCTGCTTATTCCCTTTCCTGCGCCCCCTCCTCCGATTCCTCCAGCAAGGTTTATCAGCGTTGTAATTCCAAATATCGAGAAGAAATCCTCTCCTCTTGCCGAGCCCCTTGCTGCAAGTATGAGTATTATTATTACTATTATCGGTATGAATGCGTATATCGTGCCAAGGCTCAGTATAATGCCAAGTATAATTGCAATCATGTGTTCATCTTCTTTTCTTCCTTTGTTCTTTGAATTAATATTATTGCGATTATTATCCCCATAGCAGCAAGCAGTTCCAGAATGTTTATTGTTCCTATGCTGAGCGCATAGCTACCTATTTCGAAGCCTGTTGTGCTCTCATTAGGGGAATATTGATAATTGTATTCCTGTGTGTGTATTGCATTTTGCGGATTTATTTCATTTGCGCCAGCGGAATAGGTGAGCGGCGTTTGCACGACATTTGCAGGTTCAGGCGCAGGATTTCCGTAGTAATATGCAGTTACTCTGTTCTGCCCTACTCCGCAGGCATTGAATATGTCATTGAAGGTTCCTCCAGAGCCTGTTTGCACAACGCCTATCAATCCAAGCTGCGAGCTGAATAATCCTGTACCGTTCACAAACAGTGGAACGCAGTATTGATAGGATCCTATGCCTCCACCGAATTGCACAGACTGAAGATTGAACTGGTTGAATAGGTTGCAGTTGTATGTAGGTCTATATAGCAAACTGTTTGATGGTTGCGAGCAGGTGCTTCCGCTTTGGTAGTTGGGCTTGTAAGATACTGCATTGGATTCCTGGCCTCCTATCGGTTGCTGCTGGGTTTGCGTTGAAAGCGGATTCGCAAGAACACAGTTCTTTGAAGTTGGGGAATAGGCACACGTCAAAGCGTATTTGTAGTAATTGACAGGATTCGAGCTCGGAGAGGAAGTTGTGTTGTAGTAGTTCAAATTACCGTCGTAATAAAGGTATATGTTGGATCCCGAAGGAACCGGCTTGATTCCTGAAAGTGTTACATAGGCAGCTATTCCGTTTACGCTTATTGTTGTTTGGTTTGCGTTGCTTGCATTTATTGATGTCGAACTGTTTAGTGATAATTCCGTTATGTTTGCAAAATTCACGTCAAGCGGAAGATATATGGTATTGTTGAACCTGTCGACAAACGTGTATATTAATCTGTTGTATCCCAATACGCTATTTTCCTTGGGGAAGCTCAATACAAGGCTTTGCAGATAGGTTGCGCGCTTATACAATTCAAAGAGAGGGAAGAACTGCGTTATGTTTGAATTGAAGAATGTGAGATTGCTGTGCCCCGAGAAGTACTTGTTAGCATAATAATAATTAAGAAGAGGACAGGAGGATCCGCAGTTTGCGCCTATTTTGGTAGTGTTGGGTGTTGTAGTTGATGGCACTGCAATCTGCGTATAATAGGCAGGCTCATCGCCGAATTTGCTTACCTGCTGATAATTAAGCGGTTGATAATTGTAATTTTGCGTTGCGTTTACAACTACGGGCAATCCTGATCTTCCATATTGCGATGTAGCAGTTGAAGGGTTTATTGTCTGGTTTATGTATATTTCTCCCATCAATCTGTTGGTGAATATTTGATAGTTGATAATGGGCGATGTTATGAGACCCACGTCAGAAAGGTTTTGCACATAGTTTGTCTGCACTGGTATGTACTTAAGATATGTGCCTCCGCTTTCCAGCGTTTCATTTACGTTCTTGCTTGCAGGCATTTGAGTGACATAATACTTGAAGCTGGGTGTTGTGACGCTTGTGCCAAATACAAAGGATGGACAGAAAAGGTTTGGAGGAACAGGAACTCCAAGATAGTAGTTCCAGTATTGCTTGATAACAGTTACAGAATTCCACGGAGTGAATAAATATCCCTTGATATTTGTCCTAAGGAACGAGCTCGAAAGCTTTCCGTTGGGAGCAGTTCCTGTGAGAGGCCCGGTTGCCAATTGATTATAGTTCGGTCCTCCAGAGATTCCTGTGCTGAATTGATTGTTCACAGAGCTTTGGTATTGCGATGATGATATGCCGGCAGGGAATACTGCAGAGAATTCATTGGAAAGGCTTAGATACTGCTCTCCTCCGCTGCTTTGAACGTAATCAAATGCGCTTGGCACCCCGATCAATGGAGGATAAAGATTTCCCAGTGTTGCTTGAGTGTTTTCATCTGATATGCAGGTATCTCCGCTCACTGTTATGTTGATATAGCAGGAGAACGTGCTGTTATCGGCAAGGGATATTTTTGTATAATTCTCAAGGTTGGGCCGCAGCACAAGAAGCTCTGTGTACAGTGGCTTGTCGGCGCATCTTCCCAAATTATTATACAAGTAGCTAAGTATGCTTGCACAGGTTGCGCTGTTTGTCTTGAAGCTCCAGGAGTGCGCTATAAGATACAATGTACCGTTGAAATCCGCACTTATTGCTATGCTGTTGCTGCCCTGCCCGATGCCTCCGGAAATTTCATCGGTTCTTGGGCCAATGGGAGGATATCCAGTCTGTATGTCATTTGAAGATGCATCTTTGGTGCACTGCGCAACGCAATAGGAAACGGTTGTTCCGCTTGGAAGGGTTATGTTCGCGGAAAGAGGCCATCCGTAGGGCGCCCAACCATAGGGAGGATTTATCTGCACTATGCTGTTGCCGTTATTCCCGTTTGTATTGACAAGCGCAAGAGTATTGACCAGCGTTGGATCCAGAGGTATTTCTACACCGTTTTCGGAAAATGCGCGCAGCATGAGAACAGAGGATCGCTCGTTATCTACTGAGAAGGTCCAGTTATCTATTACATAGACAATTCCTTTTGAATCAACTATTGAAACTGGATGATGATTGAAATAGGTATCATAATCTGAGGGATTGTTCGGATTGGAAGTAAGATAGCTTGCATAGGCTGTTGCAACCTGCGGATCATGGTATGGACCGCCAGCCGCAAGATACTTTGCAATGTTGACATTGTAGGTTGAGTTCGAATATCCCAATGGAATGTTTGCAACAAAGGAGAATTGCGATACTGCAGAATATATGTTCACTGCACCAGTGCCAGGTTCAAATACGCCTTGCCCGTTTACTTCAGGATCGGTAGGATCGGATGCATTAGCAGCATATACGAACTGCCCTCCTGGCGAAGCTGCGAATTCGCTTGATGGAATGAAGTTTTGAGGAGAGGTTATCTGAGTGTTTATAACATTTACGCTGTTGGAAAAGAATCCTGCAATGGGGAATCCTGGAGGCGCATTGGTCCATGATGCGCCGCCGAGGTGCTGTCCCAGTACAAAGAGATCACCCGCACTGTCAGTTGCTATCGACATTGGTAATACCTCGCTCAGTTGAGAGCCAGAAGGATAGTCCTTTATTCCTCTCCACCAGGAAGAGCGCGTGGAACTTAACTGGAATATGCTTGTAATGTAAAGGTTCTGGCTTCCGTCCAATAATGTATTAAGGAAATATTGGCTCCACTGCTTTTGCCATGCTGAAAACGATGATTGTCCGTTGTGCTGATTGCTGAACTGATAGGTTGAAAGATTGTAATAACCTTGGGGAATGAACCTAAAAGTGAACAGGTATGATTTCGTGTATGTATTCAGGCAGAGGGTCCACCAGCTGCAGGAGCTGGTGTAATTCAATACGTAAACATATCCGTTCGGAGAAGCTGCTATTGCAGTTGGATTTTGTATCCATCCATAGGCAAGACCTCCAAGCATTTGGGTTCCGCTGCTTTTTTGCGCAAAGCTGTTTGCAGTTGCAGCATCATAGGTCTGCGAGCTCAGGAAATTACCTTCGGGTCCTCCTAGCCCGTTCGGATTAGGATTAACTATCGACAATACATTGTATGGAAATACGCTCAGAAATCCGTTATAGTCGCCGAAGAATCCCGAGCTTTGGTACAGTGATATTCCATCAAGGGAATTCTGCGGATCCAGAAGATTGTGGGTGCTGTAAAGATTATAGGACAGATTCAAATAAGCTGAAGTTCCCAGTTGAGTATATGCCGAAGGTATTGTGAGATTGTAAAGCATGTAGGGAACAATTGAAACGTTGTCGTTGCTGTTTATCACAGCCGGTGCAAATGCAAATCCGTCATCATAGGCTACCATCACAGTGGAAGAATACTGGCTTGGAGGAGAGGGATTGCTGCCTCCGATATAGGCATTAAGCCCGTTGTATACTGTCCCATCCTCGTCAAGAGTTGCATTCTCTGAAACTTTTATCCAGCCACCGCAGCCCTGGCCCATGTTCAATTGGGTATAGCAGCTGGAGCTGAAAAGCCCTCCGCCTGTTGATGAGCTGGTAGTTACAGGACTGAAAAGATATCCTCCAAAATTTATGTAATTGTCTTCAATGTAAGCAGTTTGGTTGAATGTTGGTATTGATACGTTGGTATTTTCTATGCTTGATACATAGGAGCTCAATTGATAATCGTAGAAGTACACACAGGCAGGAGTTATGAGCTCAAGGCCATCCCATTCTTCTTCGACATTAAGCTTTGCAAGATTTGTTTTTGAAAGATCTGCATATTCTGCGCTCCAGGTCCATACCCCATGCTGCGGAGATGCTGGCACCTGGCCGAAAACATAGGATTGTGAGTCATAGCCATTGGATATATTGTAATCGTTATACTGGGAATTGTAACCACTGCCAACATTGCCTCCTCCTCCACTATTTCCGTTTCCTCCAGAACCTGATGTTCCGCCAGTCCATATTCCTGCCTTGTTCTGGCCCTGAGGGCAGGCCCATCCGCTATAGGTAGTTGGAGCATATTTGCAATAGGCACCGCTTCTGTATGCACCCCAGAAGCAGTAATCACCGGCATTGCAGTTGTTCACGCCCTTGTTGCCGCTGTTCTCGAATGCAAAGGCCCACTGGAAGGCGCAGGTTGGATTGTAATAGATTGAGCCCCAGTCATTTCCATTGTAGGTTGAGCATGAAGAAGGATTATAATCGGAAAGAGGATATTTTTCGCCTGGTGCGCCGCATGCACCCTCCTGTAAAATTCCCTCTGCGCCCTGCCCCGGAAGGCAGGTGCTGATTCCAGGCCCGAAAGCGCCGGGACGGAATGTGCTTTCCTGATAGGCAATGGAAACTATCTGCTGCAATGTCACACCGGAAAATCCGGCATTCTGTGCACATGCAATTGCCTGCGCCGATGAAATGCTGCCTCCCTGATTTTTCCCGTATAAAGTATTGGGGCATTGCCCTGCCGGCACTGTTGTAGTTGATCCTGTTGTAGTTGTTGATGAGCTAGTGCTAACAGTTCCTGAGCCAGTGCCGGGAGTTGCGGTTGAGCCGGAATAGCCTATGTTGGTAACTGTTCCCTGCGCAATGTTCTGCACCAGAGGACCTATCGAATATGCATAGGCTGGAGTTACCGGAGTCCACACCACAAAAGTATCATATTGTATAAGCGTCAGCAATGGTATGTCCTGGGCCAGGCACCTGTTCCCTGCAACAAAGGAATCAGGATCAGTGACAAAGAAATCAGTTGTTTCCTGAGGATCCGGAGCAACTGGGCAGGTTATGAGCCAGTCGTTGTTGGCGGTGTTTTGCTGCAGTACTTTTCTTATTATCGGAGTGGCACTTGCCTGCAGGCTCGTGCTTGGCACTGGAGTAATCTGACCAAAACCAACATAGGAAGAATAGTCCGTTGTCAATATTGTAGTATTAAGGAATGTACAAAATCCATACAACTGGGATGAGCCGGGGCATGCTCCAAAGCCGTCTCCGAAAGATTGCGCGCTTGTGTATTTGAAATTATAAAATAATAGAATTAGGGAAAGTATTGCAAGTAAACCAAGCACTCTCTTTTTCAACATCAAACCAGTTCCCAGCAGTTAAGTATTAAATGAAAAGAAATTAATTAAATACTATGTTAATATTCAGCAATGGTTTTATTTGTATATTTGCAAATAATTATGCAGATTAAATAATTCTGCGGAAATATAATGGTGATATAATGGAAATAGATAATCTTTTCTGGGTGAACCACGCGTGCTTCTACATCAAGACAAAGGAAGCAACAATATTCATAGATCCTTTCAAGATCAGCGACAGTTTAAAGGAAAAGGCTGATTTGATACTCATAAGCCATGCGCACTTCGACCATTTCAACCAGAATGACATAATGAAGGTAATGAAAAAAGACACAAAATTCATATTGGCTAACGAGTGCAAATTGGAGATAGAGGCAGATGCATTGGCAACTGCAACCCCAGGATTCAAGACTAATTTCAATGGAATAAGCATAGAGGCAGTTAGATCCTACAACACAAACCCGGCAAGATTGCAGAATCATCCAAAGGCAAAGGACTGGGTAGGCTATATACTCGATGTTGATGGCACAAGAATATACCATGCTGGCGATACCGACTTCATTCCTGAAATGAAAAATTTGAATGACATAGACATTGCATTGCTCCCCATGGGAGGAACATACACAATGGGACTTGATGAGGCAATAGAGGCAGCAAAGGCAATAAATCCGGAAATCGTAATTCCAATGCACTACAAGATGCTACTGGGCAGGGAGGGCTCGGCCGATATGGAGGAAAACGTAAAGACAAAACTCAGCAATGCACACATAATGAAGGAAGTTCAGGATCCGATTTACTCATTCCAATGATGCAACAAGCGCATTGAGATTCTGCGCAACTTCAAGTATTTGCTCTGGCTCCATGTGCAATGGCCTGGTATCTGCATCGTTTATATTTCCAGCAATTGCCTTTGCCTGATCCTTGCCTATCTGCAATTGTTTTGCCGAATCCATTATAGCATTTCTTAGCTTTTTCTTCTTGTGGTTCATTATCAATGTAATCATGTTTGATAATTCCTGATTCAGTTCATTTGCTTTTGGTATTAGATATATTATGGATGAATCGACTCTTGGCTTTGGATAGAAATTTGCTGCAGATACCTCCCTAACGTTGTATAATTTGAAACACAATG
>Ga0187871_10002941_pt1 | contig 13425 bp, 9 predicted proteins | sample June2016WEW_16_1_FD_132988 | JGI IMG/M metagenome (GOLD analysis project Ga0187871, IMG submission 132988) | Peatland microbial communities from SPRUCE experiment site at the Marcell Experimental Forest, Minnesota, USA - June2016WEW_16_10 | ecosystem: Environmental > Terrestrial > Soil >... | reverse complement strand
GACATCGATGCCGACTACCGGTTCGACAAGCCGACCACGCTTGCCATCCTCGCCGGCTTTGCCAGGAACCGTCGGGTTATCGTCACCGGGTACCACGGCACCGGCAAGTCGACCCATATCGAGCAGGTGGCGGCGCGACTCAACTGGCCATGCGTGCGCGTCAACCTCGATAGCCATATCAGCCGCGTCGATCTCATCGGCAAGGATGCGATCGTCATGCGCGACGGCATGCAGGTTACCGAGTTCCGCGACGGCATCCTGCCGTGGGCGCTGCAGCACAATATCGCCCTCTGTTTCGACGAGTACGACGCCGGTCGCCCCGACGTGATGTTCGTAATCCAGCGCGTCCTGGAATCATCCGGCCGGCTGACGCTGCTCGACCAGAACAAGGTGATCAAGCCGCATCCCTCGTTCCGCCTGTTCGCCACCGCCAACACGGTCGGCCTCGGCGACACGTCCGGCCTTTATCACGGCACCCAGCAGATCAACCAGGGTCAGATGGACCGCTGGTCGATCGTCACCACGCTGAACTACCTGCCGCACGACAACGAGGTCGAGATCGTGCTCGCCAAGGCCAAGCACTATCGCACGGCCGAAGGCCGCGACATCGTCTCGAAGATGGTGCGGATCGCCGACCTCACGCGCAATGCATTCATGAACGGTGACATCTCCACGGTCATGAGCCCGCGCACGGTCATCACCTGGGCGGAGAATGCCGAAATCTTTGGCGACATCGGCTTCGCCTTCCGGCTGACCTTCGTCAACAAATGCGACGAGCTGGAGCGTCCGCTGGTGGCGGAATTCTATCAGCGCTGCTTCGGGCAGGAATTGCCGGAATCCGCGGTCAACGTCGCGCTGTCGTAACAATCACCTCTCCCCGCTCACGGGGAGAGGGAGCAGAGCGATGACCTCCAACATCAAGCCCAAAAATCCCGCCAAGGATGCGCCGACCGAACCGTTCAAGCGGGCGGTCGGCGTCTGCCTGCGCGCGATCGCCGGCAAGGGCGACATCGAGGTCGCATTCGCCGCCGAGCGCCCCGGGCTGGCCGGCGGCAAGGCGCGGCTGCCGGAGCCGCCGCGCCGGCTCAATGAGGGAGAGGCGGCCATCGTGCGCGGTCACGCCGACTCGATCGCGCTGCGGCTCGCCTGCCATGACCCCGCCGTGCATCGCAGACTCGTGCCCGGCGGCCAGCAGGCGCGCGCGGTGTTTGAGGCGGTCGAGCAGGCCCGCGTCGAGGCGATCGGCTCTCGCCGCATGGGCGGCGTGGCGAAGAACCTTACCGCCATGCTCGATGACCGTTTTCATCGCGGCAAATACGACGAGATCACCGACCGTGCCGATGCGCCGCTCGAAGACGCCGTCGCCATGATTGTCCGCGAACGGCTCACCGGCCAGACGCCGCCGGCGACGGCGCGCAAACTCGTGGAGCTGTGGCGCCCGCTGATCGAGGAGCGTGCCGGCCGCAATCTCGATCGCCTCGAGCGCGTGCTCAATGATCAGCGGCGCTTCGGCGACGTAGTGCACGACCTGCTCGACAGCCTGGACATGGGCGAGGATCGCTCAAGCGAATCCGAGGAGGAGGGCGACGACGACGAGGAAGAGAACCGCAATGACGAATCCGGCCGCGACGGCGAGGCCTCCGATTCCGCCGACTCCGAGCGCATGAGTCTCGAAGAAGCGGAAGCCTCGGCCGAGCAATTGCCCGACAGCGCCTCGGAAGCGATCGACGCGCCGGCCGCCGACATGGCCGACGATGCCGAGATGGGCGATTCGGAGACCGCGGCCGAGCCGTGGCGCCCGCGGCACAATCGCAACGAGCCGCGCGGTCCGGATTACCGGCCCTTCACCACCAAATTCGATGAGATCGTCGGCGCCGAGAATCTCTGCGATCCGGAGGAGCTCGAACGGTTGCGCGGCTATCTCGACAAGCAGCTTTCGCATCTACAGGGCGTGGTCGCGCGGCTCGCCAACCGCTTGCAGCGGCTTCTCCTGGCGCAGCAGAACAGAGCCTGGGAATTCGATCTCGAGGAAGGGCTGCTCGATCCGGCGCGGCTTGCCCGCGTCATTGTCGATCCGCTGCATCCGCTGTCGTTCAAGCGCGAGAAGGACACCGACTTCCGCGACACGGTGGTGACGCTGCTGTTGGACAATTCCGGCTCGATGCGCGGCCGCCCGATCACGGTGGCGGCAACCTGCGCCGACATCCTGGCGCGCACGCTGGAGCGCTGCGGCGTCAAGGTGGAGATTTTGGGCTTTACCACGCGGGCCTGGAAGGGCGGGCAGTCGCGCGAAGCCTGGCTCGCCCAGGGCAAGCCGGCCAATCCGGGACGCCTCAACGATTTGCGCCACATCATCTACAAGGCGGCGGATGCACCGTGGCGGCGCGCGCGCAAGAATCTCGGATTGATGATGCGCGAGGGCCTGCTCAAGGAGAATATCGACGGCGAAGCGCTCGATTGGGCGCACAAGCGCCTGCTCGCACGCGCCGAGACGCGAAAGATCCTGATGATGATCTCCGACGGCGCGCCGGTCGACGATTCCACGCTCTCGGTCAATCCCGGCAATTACCTCGAGCGGCACCTGCGCTGGGTGATCGAGGACATCGAAACCCGCTCGCCGGTCGAGCTCATCGCCATCGGCATCGGTCACGACGTCACGCGCTACTACCGGCGCGCGGTGACCATCGTCGACGCCGAGGAGCTCGGCGGCGTCATGACCGAGAAGCTGGCGGAGCTGTTCGCGGAGCACTCCGGCGAGGAGCGAGAGCGTCCCGCTCGGCCGCGCCGCCTGCACGCGTAAGGCATTATCGGAACCGTCAGTCGCTGCTGGCTTGGCGATTCTCGCGCCAGTGCCACCAGACGACGGCGCCAATTCCGACCACCGCCAAAACGATCAACATCACGATTAACGCCGATTGCTCGACCCATGCGATCGCGGGAACGCCGAGCGCCATGACGAGCCCGAGCAGGCAGACCTGCCACGACATGACATGCACGCCGGCGGTAAAGGTGCCGAGTGCCAACAGCGTGAGAATGGCAAGCCCGGTGGCCCCGGCGCTGAGTATCCTCTGAACTTCGCTCACCAACATCAGCGTCATGACCAGGAGGAACGCGCCCCAGTGCAGCGCCTGCGTCCAGATCAAGTGCACGCGCGCGCTCCTCTCGGGGGCGCGACGCCATCCGGCGCCGATACAGACCAACGCGATCACCGGCGCCAGCAGCTCCCAATATCCGAGGATCGGCTTCTTGGTATAACTCGTGTAGGCAACGCCGAAGATCGTCAGGATGAAGACAAGGATATAAGGCAGCTCTCTGATCCAGAAGCTTGCGCGCAGCGAGCTGTCTCGTGGCGCGGCCTGCGGGCCCGATTCTGCATTGGTCATCGCGGTTCCCCCCGAATGCCGAATGTTATCGCGAATCCGCTAGCCTGTCGTTGAACTTTCTGCCCAAGTCGCCTCCGGCGCGGGTGAGCTTCGGCGGTAGTTCACTCGCGTAACCGCCCATCCCCACAGCCGCTTCGTGGAACATAGGGGGTCGCATTGCGGTTGCGAATTGAAACTTAAGTTCGGCGCCGCTGTTTCGCGCGCGCGAGTGCAGGAGAAATTGCGGCTTATGGAGTCAAACGGCAAAAATCATCGCCCATGGTCGCTAGCTGGGATCGCGAACCGGTTCTTGTTGGGGCGGCCGCTTGCCAATTGGGAAGGCAGCGCCCACGAGATCGGCATTGGCGAAGCGGTCCCGGCGGTGGGGCTCGATGGGCTGAGCTCGTCGGCCTACGGACCGGAAGCGGCGCTGAGCATCCTGGCCGCCGCTGGCGCGGCCGGGGTCGCGGCGCTCGAGCCGGTGATGCTGGTCATTCTCGGATTGCTGGCGATCCTGTTCGTCTCCTACTGGCAGACCGTCAAAGCCTATCCGATCAGCGGCGGCGCTTACACGGTCGCTAAGGAAAACCTCGGCGTGAACGCCAGCCTTTTGGCGTCCGCGGGCATCATGGTCGACTATGTCCTCAACGTCGCGGTCGGCATTTCCGCGGGCGTGGCGGCGCTGATTTCAGCGGTGCCGGCGCTGCATCCGTACACGCTGCCGCTTTGCCTCGGCATCCTTGTCCTGCTGACGCTGGTCAACCTGCGCGGGACGATGGAATCCGGCCGATTGTTTGCTCTGCCGACTTATCTGTTCGTCGGCTGTTTCATGATCGTCCTCCTGATCGGCGCTTATGCCGTCATGACGAGCGGAGGCCATCCGCAGCCGGTGGTGCCGCCGCCATCGCCGCCCAAAGCCGTCGAAGCGCTCGGTCTGTGGCTGTTGTTGCGTGCGTTTGCCAGCGGCTGCACGGCGATGACCGGCGTGGAGGCGGTCAGCAACTGTGTCGACGGATTTCGCGAGCCGCGCGTGGCCAATGCGCGCTGGACGCTGGCGATCATCGTTGCGATTTTAGGCATCCTGCTCGGCGGCATCGCCTATCTCGCCACGTCCTACGGCATCATGGCCATGGACCAGACGCAGCCGGATTACCAAAGCGTGCTGTCGCAGCTCGTCGGCGCGGTCGCGGGACGCGGGGCGTTTTATTACGTGGCGATCGCCAGCGCGCTCGGCATTCTTTGCCTATCCGCGAATACCAGCTTTGTCGGGTTTCCCCGGATGTGCCGACTTGCAGCGCAGGATGAATTCCTGCCGCGGCCGTTTGCGACCGCCGGCCGCCGTTTGGTGTATTCGGTCGGCATCATCTATCTGGCGATCACCGCGGGACTTCTGTTGACCCTTTTTGATGGGGTCACCGATCGCCTGATTCCGCTGTTTGCGATCGGCGCGTTTCTTACCTTCACCATGTCGCAGGCGGGCATGGTGGCTCATTGGCGGCGTGAGTTGGGCAACCCGCGGCGCACGGAAACACGCCGGCGGGTCTTGATCAATCTCGTCATCAATGCCGTCGGCGCGGCGACGACGGCTACGGCGCTGGCGGTCATCGTGATCGCCAAATTTGGCGAGGGCGGCTGGATCACGATCGTTGCCATTCCTTGTGTCATCGTGCTGCACAAGGCGATCAAGCGGTATTACCGGAACATCGAGGAGCATCTCCACGATGACGACGCGCTGGAATTTCGCCGCAGCGAGCCGCCGGCCGTTCTGGTCACGATGCGGGAATGGAATCGCCTGACCGACAAGGCGCTGCGGCTGGCTATGGATCTGTCACCCGACGTCACCGCGGTGCATTTGGCGTCGCTCGAAGGCCGCGACGTCGACAAGGAGGAGCGGGAGCTGCGCGAGCAATGGGCCGTGCACGTCGAGAAGCCGGCGAAAGCCGCGAAGTTTCCAAATCCGCCGCGGCTGGTCTTTCTCAGCGCTCCGTTTCGGCGCATTCATGTGCCGCTGTTGAAACTGATCAAAGAGGTCAAGGAGGAAAATCCCGGCCGTACGGTCGCCGTGCTGATCCCCGAACTCGTCAAGCGCCACTGGTGGGAATACCTGCTGAGCAACCATCGGGCGCGGCAGCTTCGTTCCGCCGTGCTCGACTACGGCGGCTCGGGCGTGGTGGTGATCGGCGTGCCCTGGTATTTGACGGAGCCGCAGATCGAAGAGGGGATGACCGACGAAGAGGCCGCCGAACCCGTCAGGGTGCGGAACGTGCTCGGCTTTCGTCTGCGCGGCGCGCGGCGCAAGCCGGCGTAGCGGCAAGCCGCATTCGCCGCGCGATGTCTTGAACGTGAATGATTAAGCCGTCGCCGCGCGCTTCTTGGTGACCTGGCGCTTGAGCTCGAGCGCCCGCGGCGACAGCTCGGCGTCCTTGGCCTTCAGCAGGAAGGCATCGAACCCGCCGCGATGATCGACGGTCTTGAGCGCATTGGCGGAGATGCGCAGCCGGACCGAACGGCCCAAAGCATCCGACATCAGCGTGACGTTGAGCAGGTTCGGCAAAAACCGCCGTTTGGTCTTACGGTTAGAGTGGCTCACGCGGTGCCCGATCTGGCGGGTTTTTCCGGTGAGCTCGCAGCGCCAGGACATGGTAATTCCTCAATCTTTCGCGCGTCCGGCGCCGGCCGGCGGACGGCTGTGATGGGACAGGATTGCCGGGACTAATAGTGAGCCCCCCGCGGAGCGTCAAGCGCGGGACCTGGCCGGTGTCGCCAGCAGTTTGCTGGGGCGAAGCGGGCAAAACCACAGAAACGACGCATTTTCCGACATTTATCGCTCACACGCGGCGGAAACGGCTCCCGTCCGTGTGGCCGCGCCGTTAGGCCCCATCCGCGGTCGTCGAAGGAACCGTCGCCCCGTGTTCATTTTGCCGAAACGGCTTGTTGGCCCCGCTGGACCCGCCGCGCTGAGCGCGGCGGTTTGCGTCATGGCGGCAGCCTTTGCGGCAGCCTTGGCGGCAGTCCTGGCGGCCGACGCGACCCATGTCGCCGCCGCGCAAGGGCGGCTCGATGCCGAATATACCGCCAGCCTCGCCGGTATTCCGATCGGCCATGGAAATTGGGTCATCGAGATTTTCGAGGATCAATTCACCGCCGCGGCGAGCGGGTCGACGATCGGACTGCTTCGCGTCTTTGCCGGCCGCCACGGCACCGGAGTCTCGCAGGGCACGCTGAGCGGCGGTCAGCCGGTTCCGACGAACTACGCATCCACCATCGTAGACGACAAGCGGGTCGACGATGTGCGCATGGTGTTCTCTGGCGGCAATGTCACGGACTATTCGGTCGAGCCTCCGGTCGGACCGCATCCCGACCGCATTCCCGTGACCGACGCGGATCGCCGCAACGTGCTCGATCCGATGACCTCCACCCTCGACCCGGTCAGCGGCAGCGGCGACCCGGTATCGCCGCAAGCTTGCGATCGCAAGGTCTCGGTGTTCGACGGCCGCTTGCGTTTCGATCTACGCAGCGAATTCAAGCGCATGGAAATGGTCAAGGCCGAGAAGGGCTATCAGGGACCGGTCGTCGTTTGCGCGGTGTATTTCATCCCGGTCTCCGGTTACATTCCGGACCGGCTCACGATCAGATATCTGGCCGCGCTGCGCGATGCCGAGGTGTGGATGGCGCCGATTTCCGGCACGCGGATGCTGGTGCCGTTTCGCTTCTCGCTGCCGACGCCGATCGGCACGGGCGTGCTGCAAGCGACTCGGTTCGACTCGGTCGCGAACCCCCCGCAAGCGGCTGCGAACGTGAAAGCGCAGTGAAACCGGTTGCTCTTGCCGGCGAAAAATCCGGCGGCGATGGCGGCTCGCAAACGCGGCTAGGACAAGGCACACCTGCGAAGTCCCCGTTATCCACAGGAGGGAAGCTCTTGACTCGCCGCAAAAACCTGATTGCGAGACGCGTTAACCCCTTGGGCGCGTCAGCGACGGCAAAGGACGGTCTTCGACACCCGATCTGGTATTACATGAGAATGTCGACGCCATATGTCGCGGTGAACGAAGCCGCACACGCCGGGAGTCGCCGATTCGGCCGCGATTCGTTCCAGACTCGTTCCACACCTTAAGCACAGGACTTTCCCGCGTGTTGTTGTGATACAGATGCAGCTGCCGCGCTAATGCGGCCGCCCGGGCTTTCGATGCCGATTTCCTTCTCGCCCTCGACCAACCGTGATTTGCGCGCCCGCGGCGCCGGCGTTACCGCCGTGCTCGGGCCGACCAATACCGGCAAGACCCATCTCGCCATCGAGCGGATGCTGGCGCACTCCTCCGGCGTGATCGGCCTGCCGCTGCGGCTCCTGGCGCGCGAGGTCTACAACCGCGCGGTGGAACGGGTCGGGGCGGTAGCGGTCGCGCTCGTCACCGGCGAGGAGAAGATCAAGCCGCCGAACCCGCGCTTCTGGGTCGCTACCGTCGAGGCCATGCCGCGCGACCTCGACGTCGCGTTCCTCGCCGTCGATGAAATCCAGCTCGCCGCCGATTTCGAGCGCGGCCACGTCTTCACCGATCGCATGCTGCACCGGCGCGGCCGCGAGGAAACGCTGGTGCTCGGCGCCGCCACCATGCGGCCGATCGTGGAACGGCTGTTGCCCGGCGCCAGCATCGTGAGCCGGCCGCGGTTGTCGCAACTCAGTTTTGCCGGCGAGAAGAAAATCACGCGGCTACCGCGCCGCTCGGCCATCGTCGCCTTCTCGGCCGACGAGGTCTACGCCATCGCCGAGCTCATTCGCCGCCAGCGCGGCGGTGCGGCAGTGGTGCTCGGCGCGCTGTCGCCGCGCACCCGCAACGCCCAGGTCGCGCTCTACCAGGCCGGCGAAGTCGACTACATGGTGGCGACCGACGCCATCGGCATGGGTCTCAATCTCGACGTCGACCACATTGCGTTTGCCTCCGACCGCAAGTTCGACGGCTATCAGTTCCGCAAGCTCAGCCCGGCCGAGCTGGCGCAGATCGCCGGCCGCGCCGGGCGCGCCACCCGCGACGGCACCTTCGGCACCACCGGGCGCTGTCCGCCGTTCGACACCGAGCTGGCGCAGGCGCTGGAGTCGCACACGTTCGAGCCGGTGAAGATCGTGCAGTGGCGCAACACCGATCTCGATTTCTCCTCGATCGGCGCGTTGCAGGCGACGCTCGCGGCGACGCCGACGGAAAACACGCTGACGCGCGCGCCAGTCGCCGAAGACATCCTGGTGCTCGAACATGCCGCGCGCGACGACGAGGTGCGCGCCATGGCGCGGACCCGCACCGAGGTCGAGCGGCTGTGGGAGGTTTGCCAAGTCCCGGATTACCGCAAGATTGCGCCGGCGACGCATGCGGAGCTCGCGGTGACGCTCTACGGCTTTCTCATGCGCGAGGGCGCCATTCCGACCGACTGGTTCGCCCGCCAGATCGAGCAGGCGGATCGCACCGACGGCGATATCGACACGCTCTCGACCCGCATCGCCCACATCCGGACCTGGACGTTCGCGGCCAACCGCCCGGATTGGCTCGCCGATCCCGAGCACTGGCAGGACGTCACGCGCGCCGTCGAGGACAAGCTGTCCGACGCGTTGCACGAGCGGCTGACCGAACGCTTCGTCGATCGCCGCACCAGCGTGCTGATGCGGCGGCTGCGCGAGAATGCGCTGCTCGAACCCGAGATCAACAAGACCGGCGATGTCTTGGTCGAAGGCCATCCCATCGGCCGCCTCGACGGCCTCGTCTTCGTCGCCGACGCCTCCTCGGGCGGATCGGAAGCAAAGGCGTTGCAGAACGCCGCGCAGAAGGCGCTCGCCGGCGAGATCGCGACGCGCGCGGCGCGGCTTGCCGAAGCGCCGGACGAGCAATTCGTGCTCGGCAGCGACGGCACCATCCGCTGGACCGGCGCCGCCGTCGGCAAGCTCATCGCCGGCGAGGAGGCTTTGCGGCCGCGGGTGCGGGTCGTCGCCGACGAACATCTGAGCGGCGCGCCGCGCGAGGCGGTCGAGGCGCGGCTCCACGCTTGGGTGAAATCGCACGTCGAAAAACTGCTCGGTCCGCTGTTCGAACTGACGGCGGCTACCGACGTGAGCGGCATCGCGCGCGGCGTCGCTTTTCAATTGGTCGAGGCGCTGGGCGTGCTCGACAGGCAGCGGGTCGCGGAAGAAGTGAAGGGATTGGAGCAGCCGGAACGGGCGAGCTTGCGCAAATACGGCGTGCGCTTCGGCGCCTATCACATCTATCTTCCGATCCTGCTCAAGCCGGCGCCGCGGGCGCTCGCAGTCCAGCTCTGGGCGCTCGCGCATGACGGGCCGCAGAGCAAAGGGCTCGACGATCTGCTGCATCTCGCCGGCAGCGGCCGGACATCGATCCCGGTCAATCGCGAGATCGATGCGGCGCTCTATCGGATGGCGGGTTACCGGGTTTGCGGCGAACGCGCCGTGCGCGTCGACATTCTCGAGCGCCTTGCGGACCTGATCCGGCCGGCGCTGGCCTGGCGCGAAGGCGCCCTGGGCGCGAAGCCGCCCGGTGCGGTCGCCGGCGGCGGCTTCATGGTGGCCAACGCCATGACGTCGCTGACCGGCGCCTCGGGTGAGGATTTCGCCTCGATCCTGCGTTCGCTCGGCTATCGCATGGAGCAGCGGCCGAAACCGGCCGAGCCTGCTCCCCCGGTCGCCGCTGCCGGCCTGCTGGCAGAGGTTGCCGATCTCGCCGCATCGGGTGAAGAGGCGGCCGTGGCGGCGGAATCTGCGGAAGCTGCACCTCACCCGGCGGGCGGGGATGCAGAGACCGATGCCGCCACTCCGCCCGACATCGTCTCGGACGCCCCTCTCGCACCTGTCGATGCGCCGGAGCCAGAAGCCGAGACCGCGACCACCCAAGAAAGTCAGCAAATCGCTGGACCGCCGAGTGCTTCGAACGAAGAAGTTGAGTTGGCGAGCCCCTCCGGCCCTCTCCCGGCGAATGGGGAAAGCGACATCATTGCTGCAGCCGCAACACCGCCGCCACCGGAACCGATTTTGATCGAGGTGTGGCGGCCGGGTCGCCCGGCCCGACCCGAGGGGCGGCGTCGCCCGCGCGACAGGCATCGCGAAGCCGGTAAGAACCGGGCAAAGGGAACCGGGGAGCAGATGCAGGACGCCGGCGCGCCGGCGGTGGCCACCGAAGCCGCGGCAGCCGCTCCGCCGGCGGAACTGACCGCGGCCACGCCGGCCGGGACGGCCGAGCCGGCCAAGCCGGAACGCCAAGCGCGTCACCATCGCCGGCGCGGCCCGGATCAGCGCTTCGAGCGTCCGCGCCGTGAGGGGCAGCGGCCGCCGCATGTGCCGCGGCACGAGCGGCAGGAGCGGCGCGAGAAAGCCCCAGATCCGAATTCGCCGTTCGCCAAGCTCGCGGCACTGAAGGCTCAGCTCGAGGAAGAGGCCAAGGAGCGTCGCTAGGGCAGATCCGGTCCGAAGAGATCATGCCCCACCACACTTCAAAGCCGGCGGCCGAGCCCGACCGCCAGCGCATCGACAGATGGCTGTGGCACGCTCGCCTCATGTCCACGCGTGGCGCCGCGGCGGCACTCGCCGCTTCCGGTCACGTCCGGGTCAACGGCGTGCGCATTCATGCGCCCAGCCGCATGGTGCGAGTCGGCGACGTGATTACGGTCGCGCTCGAACGCCACGTCCGCGTGCTGAGGGTCAGTGGATTGGTCGAGCGCAGGGGTCCCGCCCGAACCGCTCAGCGCCTATATGACGAACTGACCTGAAATATCGGGTGCGAGCGGCCTCTACGGGGCGCGGAACCTTGCGCGGTCGGGAGGCATGCGGTAGGAGCAAAGCTTGCGCGAAGGGCTGGGGTTTAGAGTGAGCCGATGACCTATATCGTCAACGATAATTGCATCAAATGCAAATACATGGACTGCGTCGAGGTCTGCCCCGTGGACTGCTTCTACGAGGGCGAAAACATGCTGGTCATCCACCCCGACGAGTGCATCGATTGCGGCGTCTGCGAACCGGAATGCCCGGTCGACGCGATTAAGCCCGACACCGAACCCGGCGTCGAGAAGTGGCTGACAGTCAACGCGGAATTTGCCAAGCAATGGCCCAACATCACGACCAAGAAAGAGCCGCCTACCGACGCCAAGGAGTTTGAGGGCCTCCCCGACAAGTTTGAAAAGTATTTTTCCCCTAATCCGGGAACTGGGGATTGAGGCGACCGTTCTTAACCATTGTTAGGGTTGCCGGCGGTGCGACCGTTTTGCAACGCTATAAGGCTTTGATTTTGAGCGAAAATGTGTTATAAAGGCGTTACATAATGAAAAACACCTCCGATATGCTGCTCCCCCACCGGGGGCATATTTTTCTGGGGCGTTTCGTAGGAATCGTCAAAAGAGGCGTGAGACCCACGCGAGAGCAGTGGCAGAGAAAACTCGTCGTCATCGTTCGAAGAAGAGCGCGGCCAGGATGAGCCGGAAGACAAGAAAACCGGCCTCCGGCGCCAGCCGAAGGCCATCACAGTCCACGCGGCGAACAACCCAGGCAAGGGTCAGCGCGGCGAAACCCGTCCCCCGGCGCAAGCCGGAGGCGGAAGGAGCAACTTTGGGAATGAACGCGAAGAAGACGACCCAGCGACAAGGCTTCAAGACCAGCGAGTTCATCGTGTATCCGGCTCACGGCGTGGGCCAGATCACCGCGATCGAGGAGCAGGAAGTCGCGGGGGCGCGGCTCGAGCTTTTCGTCATCAACTTCGTCAAGGACAAGATGACGTTGCGGGTGCCGACCTCGAAGATCGCCTCCGTCGGCATGCGCAAGCTTGCCGAAACGCCGATGGTGAAGCGGGCGCTGGAGACGCTCAAGGGCCGCGCGCGCATCAAGCGCACCATGTGGTCGCGCCGGGCGCAGGAATACGAGGCCAAGATCAATTCCGGCGACATCGTCGCCATCGCCGAGGTCGTCCGCGATCTGTTCCGCTCGGAGACGCAACCGGAGCAATCCTATTCCGAGCGCCAGCTCTACGAGGCGGCGCTCGACCGGCTGTCGCGTGAAGTCGCCGCCGTGCAGCGGCTCACGGAGACCGAAGCGGTCAAGGAGATCGAGGCCGCGCTGGCCAAGGGACCGCACCGCGGTCCGAAGTCGGAGGCCGAAGAGGACGCGGTGGTCGAGGAAGAGGCGGCCTAACAGCCCGCTTTTCCGATAAAGATCGCGCTCCACTCAGAATTTAAGGCCCGGCAGCGATGCCGGGCCTTTTTGCGCGTCCGGGAAAAAGCCTGCCCTCGGACTTGATCCGAGGGTGGAAACCGGTTTTCCGTGCGGACGCGCGTTGACACAAGCCTCCGTCAGCAAAATTCCACCGATTAGTCATAAATTAAGCTTCATTTGAAAGGAATTAGCTACACAGTGTTTAGGGGATAAGGGGACCTCGGATGCGGAGGGCGTTGAAGCGCGGCCGGGTGGCGACGATTCTTCTGGTCGGAACCGCCGGCTACCTGCTCGGCAATTGGCACGTCTTAAGCTCACGCAGCGCCGATCCTTCGCCAGGCCTTTCGCCCGCCCAAAGTGTCGCGCTGCGTTTCCCCGAAGTTCAAGCCGTCGCCGCGGCCGCGGATACCGCCTCCGGTGCGACGAGCGCGGTCAGTCCAACGAATCCAACAAGTCCCACGCGCGCCATGGTACTCGGCGGTGCGCAGCTCGCATTGCTGAGTCCGGAGCCCATGGTTGGGCGGGTCGTTGCGCAGCCCGAGCCGCACGTCGCGGTCGCTCCAGCCCCGGCGACGGCGGCGCCGCAGCCGCGCGCCGACACCGAAATAAAGTCGCCGCCGGCAATGCAGCGCCGCAGCGAGCTCAAGTCGCTGACGGAGAGTGCCGTTCGCCATGCCAACCGGCCGGGCTTTGTGCTCAACGATGCGCAGATCGCCAGCATCAAGGGGCGGCTGCACGTGACGCCCGACCAGGAACGCATGTGGCCGTCCGTCGAAGCGGCGCTGCGCAGCATCGCCTACGCCAAAGGCCGCGATGCGAACCAGCGCGGCGCGGCCGCGGTGGTGGGTTCGCTCGATCCCGACAGCGCGGAAG
>Ga0187871_10002937_pt1 | contig 13441 bp, 12 predicted proteins | sample June2016WEW_16_1_FD_132988 | JGI IMG/M metagenome (GOLD analysis project Ga0187871, IMG submission 132988) | Peatland microbial communities from SPRUCE experiment site at the Marcell Experimental Forest, Minnesota, USA - June2016WEW_16_10 | ecosystem: Environmental > Terrestrial > Soil >... | reverse complement strand
GGGCAGGCTGCGCCCCAGCATTTCCACCTCGATGACTCCATTCGCAAAGTCATAGCCATCCAGCCACACCACGCCGTTGCCGAGGCCTTCATCGATCTTCAGCGCGTGCTTCCCTTTTTGGTCGACGATGGAAGTGGTGCGGCCGGCTACCTTCCATCGCGGATCTTTCCCGACCTCGGTCAGGTCCGGACTTTCAGGCGATTGCGCGCAGGCCACCGTCGTGATGCACGCGAGTAGCGCATTGAGGAGGAGTCTGGCCATGCAAGGATCCAACCCCGTTAGGATAGCACTACAGTTTTGCGGGCCGCCCGAAAGGCGGCTGCGGGCAAATTGCCCGCCCTCCGAGCGGCCCGCACCCGCCTCATTGCGGGTCCGGATCCACAGGCTTGCCCGACATCGCGCCGCGCAACACATCGTTGGCGAAGAAGAATTTGCCGTCGTTGGGCACCATCATGATCTGCACCTTGTCCGACAGCCGCTCCGCGATGATCTTCTGAATCAGCAGCGGATTCTGTTTCAGCACCTGCGCTTCGGACTTCATCCGTTCGGCGTCGGCCGCCGCCACCACGCGAATGTGGTCGCCATCCGCTTCAGACATCATCTTGCGCTTTTCGAGCTCCGCCTTGCTGTCGATCACCTTGGCCTGCGCCAGGGCTTCTGCGTTCTTGACCGTGGCTTCCTTGCGGGCTTCGGCCTCCAGACGCGACTGCTCGATCTGCTTCTGCTTCAGCGGCAGGGTGTGCTGCATGGCGTCCGCCTGCGCCTTGGCCTGCAACACCACCACGGCGGCCTCGGCTTCGGCTCCGGTCACGCGGCGCGCCTTTTCGGCTTCGGCCTCCAGTTCGGCCGAGTGAACTTCTTTCTGTTTGATTTCCAATTCGACGGAAAGGCGGTCGTTCTCCTGCTCTTTCAACAGCAACGACTCCAGCCCCTTGGCATATTCGGGCGGCAACTGGATGTCGCGCAGCATGATTTCCTTGACCAGGACTCCGTCGGCGGCGAGCTTCCGGGTGATGGCATCGGAGGCGCGCTGGCGCACTTCCTCGCGCATGCCCGCGAACACGTCGCGCACCAGGTAACCGGGCACGATCTGCCGGAAAACGCTGGCCACCACGGCGGGCACCAGTTCCTGGTTCACCGGTTGCGACATATTGGCGTGGATGTAGGCCAGGCGTTTGGGATCGAGCCGGTAGCGAATGGAGACGGCAACTCCCAATGGCAGGCCCTCTTTGGTTTGGATCTTGAGCACTTCGGCCCTGGCTTTGGGATCGGACTTCGGATCTTCGCTGGCCGATGTGGTGAATACCTGATCGCGCATGTCGTAGAGCGCGATGCTTTCGACGAATGGAAATACCAGGTGGACGCCCGGATAGAGGGTGCCCGGAGCGACGCCGGAAATCTGGCTGACCAACACGCCGGCCATGCCGCTAGGCACGATCGTAACCGAGACACTCAGCAGCAGCGGCAAGCATGCCATCAGCGCGCACCGCAGGGCCATGCGCCAGCGCACGCCGTCCAAAATAAGCGGCCCGGACGCGCCTTCCGCGGTGCGGCGCGTGTTGGCCCGATAAACATCCCACAGTAAAAGGCCGATGGCGCCGGCCAGCAAGCCGATGCCAGAGGCCAAAAACAAATACTTGAGTAACAACATTTGGTAACCTCCTTACCTGCACGGCTTGCAGGGCAAGCCAGGTGCCACAGGCGGAATGCGCGGAATTGGCGGTATTCCACACCGAACGCCAGCGCGGGGCCGTGTAAAGGGAAACACGGCGTGTGCCTGCCGACACCGGCAATAGCGTTCATGCTAAAATCCCCCCGTGCCTGCTACCGCGCCGAAGCAGCAATATCAGCGTGCCGAGGTTTGCCGGATGCTGCATCTTTCCGAGCGGCAGTTGCGGAGTTGGGAACGCCTGGACCTGGTTCCCGCGGCTGAGAAATACTCGTTCCGCGACCTGATCGCGCTGCGCACCATCGGCGAGTTGCGCGCCCGGCGCATCCCGCTGCGCAAGATCGGCCGCGCGATGGCATCGTTGAAGCAGAAGCTTTCGGAGGTACGCGACCCGCTGGCCGAACTGAAGATCTTTTCCGACGGCCGTCATATCGCGGTGCGCGTGGCGGGTCAGAATATGGAGGCGCTCACCGGGCAAATCCTGTTTGATTTCGACACATCGGAATTAGCCAATGTGCAGTCGCTGCCACCCCAGCCGCCCACGCCGCCGCGCGAGCGCGATTCCGAAACCTGGTTTCAGAAGGGCCTGTTTCTGGAAGAGACCGGCGCACCCATCGAAGATGCGGTGGAGGCCTATCTGCAGGCCGTGGAGTACAACCCGCAAGCCGCCGGCGCGCTGGTCAACCTGGGTACCATCCGGTATCGCCTGCATCAATTCAAGGAAGCGGAGGACTACTACACACGCGCCTTGCAGGCCGATCCCAACTACCCGCTGGCGCATTTCAATCTGGGCAATCTCTACGACGAGCGCGGCGACTTATCCAAGGCGCAGAGCTGCTACGAGGCCGCCTTGCGCATCAATCCACGTTATGGCGACGCGCACTTCAATCTGGCCCTGCTATGCGAACGCCGAAGCGACGTGCTCAGGGCGGTGCACCACTGGAAGGCTTATTTGAAGATCGATAACACCAGCAATTGGGCGGAGATCGCCCGGCGCCAACTCGAAAAGCTGCGGGTAGCGTTGTTGTCGTGAGCGCCTTTACGCGGGCAATGGCTCCGCGAAGACGGCCGTGCCGTAGGCCAGCACTTCAGTCACGCCGCTCATGATCTCGGTGGCATCGTAGCGCGCGCCGATCACGGCGTTGGCGCCCAGTTCGGCGGCGTGGTTCAACATGAGTTCGAAAGCGTGGGCGCGGGTCTTTTCGCAGAGGCTCGAATAGAGCGTAATGTTGCCGCCCACCAGCGTTTGCAAGCCGGCGCCGATGGTGCCGAAAACCGAGCGCGAACGTACCACAATGCCGCGGACGACGCCGAGGCTGCGCACGATCTTGTAGCCATCCAGGGTGAAGGCGGTGGTCACCATGTATTCCGGGACGAAGTTGGATTGGGGATCTGCCATTAGGCTAGGTTATCATTGAGCGCGCGGTACGCCCGAAGCAGGCGTCCCCATGAGTGGGGACGCGGCACGCAAGAGTGCGTGCGCCACGGGGCCGCGGGCATTTTCCAGGCGCACAGCCAACTCCAGAATCAACTCCTCTTCGTAAGGGCGGCCCACGAGCTGCACGCCGATGGGCAAACCGTCGGCCGACATCCCGAACGGAATTACTACGGCCGGGAGCCCTAGCAGATTAAATGGCGTGGCGGGCATCATAGCTTGGAACAGCCCGATCTCGGCTGCGCCTCCCTCCGCGTCCACTTTCCAGCGCCGCGAGCGGTGCGCAAACGCGGTGACGCCGCAGGGCGGCATCAGCAGCACGGGGAAGTCCTCCATCTGGCGCAGCAGGGAGGCGCGCATGCGGTCCCGCTTGGCCAAGTTGAGCAGTACCTGCTCCACGCTGGGGGCAGGCTGCTCCAGCGCGCTGGTCAGGAATTCGGTGCCGGTCCAATGCGCGTCGGCCTCGCGGCCCTGGATCGTTTGTTTGGTCAGCGGCGCGGGCAACTGGCCGAAAAAGAACCACCACAGGTTCGGCGCGCGCTCCAGGCCCTGCGGCTGGAAAGGCTCCGTGGGGATCGCCAGATCGGCGAGCATGCGGGCCGCTCGGCGCACGGTGTCCCGGATCTGGAGATCGACTGGCACGCCATAGAATTGTTCAACCACCCCGACGCGCAACCCGGCGGCGCTGGGTGCCTGCAACGGCACCGGCGCGGAGAAGGGGTCCTGGCTGTCGTATCCGGCTAGCGCGGCGAACAACAGGCGGAGATCTTGGGCAGATCTGGCAAGGGGACCGGCCACGCTGAGCATGCCTGCCGGATGGTTCATTACCGGGAAATGTCCATGCGCGGAGATGCGCCCGGGCGTGGGCTTCAATCCGGCGATACCGCAGAAATGCGCGGGAATGCGGATGGAACCGCCGCCGTCGCTGCCGATTCCGCCCGCCGAGCAGAATGCCGCAATGGCGGCCGCTTCGCCGCCGCTGGATCCTCCGGGCGTGCGCTCCAGGTTCCAGGGATTGTTGGTGCGGCCGGTGATGAAATTGTCCGTTTCGTAGTTGGAGAGGAATTCGGGCGTATTCGTCTTGCCCAGGATAATCGCGCCTGCGGCGCGCAGGCGGGCCACCGCGGTGGCGTCGTGCGCCGCTCGATGCCCCAGCCGGAAGCGGGTGCCGCACAACGTAGGCAGGCCGGCCACATCGAAGCTGTCTTTGACGGTCACCGGGACGCCGTGCAGCAGTCCCAGCGGCTCGCCGTGCATCACGGCGTTCTCCGCGAGCCTGGCGGCCGCTCGGGCTTCGTCCTCCAGTACGGTAACGAAGGCGTTGATGCTGGGATTCCGCGCGGCGATCTGGGCCAGGTGGGAGTCGACCAGTTCAACGGGCGAAATGGCGCGGTCGCGCACCATGCCGGCCATCAGGCAGAGCGAGCTTTGTACGGGCATGAAAGCATAGTGTACCCGGCTGAGCGAGCGTACCGGCCGGGTTCCGCCGCACACGCTATAATGCTTCCGGAGGCTCTTATGATGTTGACCCGAGTCGCCGGAATCGCGCTCTTGCTGATTGGGGCGGCGCCGCAGGGGGCGGCCCGCAAAAACGAAGACGGCAAGCCGCCCCAGACGCGCGGCGAGAACGAATCGGTGGTGATCACCGCCACGCTGTATGCCAGGCCTGAAGCGGTAAAGGAAATGCTCGGTTCGGATCTGGGCGGCCACTACATCGTGGTCGCGTTGGAAGTGGCGCCGCGTTTCGGCAAGGTGGTCGCCATCAACCGCGACGATTTCGTATTGAAGTCCGACAAGGATGGCGAGAAAAGCGGGCCTTTCGCGCCCAGCCAGATCGCGGGCCGCGGCGCCATGGTGATCCGTCAGACAGGCGGTTCGGGCGCCACCGGCATGCACGATAACGACGGCCCCATCGTGGGCGGCTATCCGGGTTCCATCGGGCCGCCGCGCAGAATCGGCGGCAACGGCGTGGGCGACGCCGGCGCGCCCGAAGGCGCCGAGGCCAAGACGCGCACCGGCGCGCACGAAAAGGACGATCCCATGCTGGGCGTGCTGAAGGAGAAGGAGTTGCCCGAAACAAAGACCGATAAACCCGTTTCGGGGCTGCTGTACTTCCCCATGGAGAAGCAAAAGGTGAAGGACCTGGAGTTGCGCTACGTTCCCTCCGACGACAAGATCACCATGCGCTTCCGGCCGGAGAAATGACGGCGGCGCGGGAGATCGATACACCGGCCCTGCTGGTGGATCTGGAAACCATGGAGCGCAATCTGCGGCGCGTGGCGGATTACACCGCGCGGCACGGACTGCGGCTGCGGCCGCACACCAAGACGCACAAATCGCCGCGCATCGGCCGGCGCCAACTGGATCTGGGGGCCGCCGGGCTGACGGTGGCCAAGGTGGGCGAAGCGGAGGTGATGCTGGCGGCCGAGCCGGCGGATATGCTGGTAGCCTACCCGGTGATCGGACGCGCGAAGCTGGAGCGCCTGATGGCCGTTGCGCGGCGGACGCGCGTCACCGTGTCGCTCGATAGCCTGTACGCGGCGCGGCAGCTTTCCGAAGCCGCGCAAGCCGCCGACGGGGGCCCGGTTGAGATTGGGGTTCTGGCCGAAACCGATGTCGGGCTGGGACGGGTGGGTGTAACGCCCGGCGCGGAACTGCTCGATCTGGCGCGCGGCATTCAGCGGCTGGCGGGCCTGTCGTTCGAGGGCATCGCTTTCTATCCGGGGCACATCAAGGATAACGGCGCCGAAGGCCAGGCGGCGCTGGCGGCGCTGGGCGCCCTCATGCAGGCGATACTCGCGGATTTCCGCCGCGAGGGCATTGAGGTGCGCATCGTCAGCGGCGGCTCCACGCCATCGCTTTATCACTCGCACGAATTGCCGGGTCTCAACGAGATTCGCCCAGGCACCTACGTTTACAACGACTGGAACACCGTGGCCAGCGGCGCATGTACTCCGGAGGAATGCGCGGCCGTGATGCTGGTGACGGTGGTTTCCACCGCGCGGCCCGGCCAAATCGTGGTGGACGGCGGCTCAAAGACGTTTTCGTCGGACCGCTTGACGGGCGCGGCCGAAGCTAGTTTCGGACATGTGGTGGAGGCTCCTGAAGCGGTGTTCCATAAAATGAACGAGGAGCACGGTTACGTGGACATCACGCGGTGCGGCCGGAAGTTCGAAATCGGAGAGCGGCTACGGATTATTCCGAACCACATTTGCGTGGCAGTGAACCTGCACGAGCGGGTTTATGGGATCCGCAATGGAGAACTGGAAGAGGTGTGGGAGGTGGCCGGGAGAGGCAAGCTGCAATAGCCTGCCTTTCCCGCGCCAAATTACTTCACGTCGCTGACCGTGAGATTGTCGCCGTCGGCCTCGGCAACCAGCGTGACTTTTTGGCCGGCGTGTTCGACCACTTTGTCCTGATTCGCGATCTGATAGATCTTACCTTCGGGGGTGACCAGGACGGCCTTATCGCCTCTCTTGATACAACTCTTCGCACAGCCGGCATGGCTGTCGGCGGCGACTTTGGCGGCGCCTTGCTTTGCGGTGCAGCCGGCGTCGGAAATGTATCCGCTAAACTCTGCCGCCATGGCGGTCATGGCGAGAGCCGAAACAAATGTGAAACCCAGTACAAACTTTCGCATGCAACCCTCCTTGGGATGGTGCCACTCACGACTATACTCCAATCGAGAGAGCGGGGCAAGTTCACTCAGATGTAAATTCCGGCGGCGGCAGAAACGCTACGTCCGTGCCACCATGTCAGTGCTTCTCCGCCGGCAACTCATCCAGCAGGCGCGTGTACACCGCATTAGTCCACCCAAAACCTGCCTGATTCGACTGATACCCGAAGCGGATGCTGCTGCTATCGGTGCCGCGGCGCACCACATCGTACTTTTCCACGATGAAGCCGACTTTGAGATACTCGTCGCGCACTAGCGACAGGAACTCCTGCGAAATCCGGTCCGCATCGGCGTTGAACCCGTAACGCCGCAGCCCTTCGACCGCAATCATCTCCAATGGCGCCCAACCGAAGGGCAGGTCCCACTGATTACCGCTCTCGAAGGTGCTGGTGGCGAGGCCCCCTGGACGCTCGAACTTCGCTACGTTCCGCTCCACCGCAGCCGCCTGCTCCTGGCTGGCGATGCCCGCCCACAGCGGATAAAACGTAGTCAGGAACGGGTAGTGCCGCACGCTCTTGTGCGCGAAGTTGTAATCGTAGTAAAAACCATCCTGCGCGTCCCACATGAGCCTGTTAATAGCGGCCGCGCGATCGGCGGCACGCTTCCGCCACGGAGCTGCTTCCGCATCCTGGCCGAGGATTGTGAGGATTTCGGCAGTCTGTTGTTCCATCAGGTACAGCAACGAATTGAGACATACGGGATCGTAATGAACGATGTCCACGCTGAAGGGGCCGAACCGGTTGGATGGATCGAACCCCGACTCGCGCATCGAGCGGTCGCCCTTATAAAAGAGATCCGTAAGCACGTTTCTCTTCTGGTCGTAGAATTCGCCGACTTCGTAATCCGCGACTTTGTGCGTGCGGTAGTATTCTTCCACACGGTCGTAGTGAGTCAGTCCCTGGGCGTCGCGCTCCGCGGAAAGCGACTCGGGCGCCGGTCCGTCGCCCAGATCGTAGTAACGGGACAAACCGGTGGACGGCGTCAGATGCGGCTCACTCGTCCAGAAGCGGTAATACGATTCGACCGCCGGCATGGCGTCCGCCAGCCACTTACGATCCTTGTTCCGCCGATAGACGCCCAGCAGCATCTGCGTCAGAAAGGGCGGCTGCGAGCGCGTAAGGTAATAAGTGCGGTTGGCATTCAGTATCTTTCCATAGTTGCGGATCTCGTATAGGAAGTTGTCCGCCATATCCTTGGCCAACGCTACGTCGTTATCGCGCAGCAGGCCAAGCTGGATGAAGTAGCTATCCCAGCCGTACATTTCGTTGAAGCGGCCGCCAGGTACGACATAGGGCCGCGGCAGATACAACAGACCTTGATCCTTTATCGCAACCGTGCCGCCTCCGAGATCCGCCGGTAGCTTGCGGATCTCGATCTTCTCGAAGTCCGCCGGCGCCATCTCGCGCCGCAAGCCGGCTTCGATCAGCGTGGCATTTTCGTTTGCGGGAACGTAGATGGGCCAGCGGCCATCGGGCAACGCCTTGAACTTGGGATCGACGGCGGCAGTCGCCAGATTGCGGTTCGACCGGGTCAACACGCTCCACATCTTGCGGATGTAATCCTGAATGGGCCCGGCTGGCTGCTTCTGGGGGACCGCTTGCGCGGCCAGGAGCGCGGCAAGCAGGGCCGCGAATAACCCGGAGAAAAGATACCGTGTGCGCTGGCGCAAGAAACAGTATATTACTTTAAGCCATGTATATTGGAATCATTTTCGCGCTCTTCGCCGCCCTTTTCGCGGCGCCGCCACCCGTTACCATCGAAGCTCAGCGCCTTAGCGAGCGGCCGCTGCTGACGCCGGCCGCGCCGCCATGGATGGAAGCGGGCGCGTTCAACCCAGCCGCGGTCATGGTAAACGGGAAGACCGTGCTGCTGTTCCGGGCACGCGATGCGCGCGGCACATCGCGCATCGGCTATGCGGAATCCGCGGATGGCCTGCACTTCAAGGTCGATCCCAGGCCGGTTTTGGATCCCGTCGCGCCATACGAACGCGGCGGCGGAGTGGAAGATCCGCGCGTGTTGCGCATCGGTACGGTTTATTACATGACTTACACCGGCTACAACCGGCGCGACGCGCAGCTCTGCCTGGCGACCTCGCCGGACCTGCGCCACTGGCAGCGGCACGGCGTGATTCTGCCTGCGTACAAGGGCGCTTGGACCACGGGGTGGACCAAGTCGGGGGCCATCGTGCCGGAGCGCATCGGCGGCAAATGGTGGATGTTTTACCTGGGCACGCGGCGCGATCGAGACGGGAAGGATCGCGATTATATGGGGCTGGCCGTTTCGGATGATCTGTTGCGCTGGTCCGATGCCACCAAGCAGCCGGTACTCGAGCGCCGGCCGGGCACATTCGACGACCGGGTCATGGAACCGGGGCCGCCGCCGCTGTTGACCAGTGCGGGCATTCTGCTGCTCTACAACGGCGCGAACGACAAGTTGGTATATGGTCCTGGCTGGATCTTGTTCGACAAAGCCGATCCGCGGCGGGTGGTGGCGCGATGCGAAGGGCCATTCATGTCGCCCACTCTGGGGTGGGAGCGGGTGGGGACTGTGCCGAACGTCATTTTCCTCGAAGGCGCGACGCCGCGAAACGGGAACCCGCTCGACTTGACGGGGTACTACGGCGGCGCCGATCAATATACCGGAGCAATGCGCATCCGGCTCAGTGTGCGGTAGGCGCCTCGTTGGCGTGGACGTGCAAGCTGAGCAACTCGGACTGCACCGGGACGCCACCGCTCACTTTCACCCGCAGCAAGGCTTCAAACGGTGGAATACGGCGGCGCGCAGAGGGGCCGAGCTTCGCGATCAACTCATCCAGGCGAGAGGCGCGGCAAACATATTCGACGGCGGCCTGGGTGCCGAAAGTAGTGATTCCGGCCAGGATCAGCACGCGGCGGTTTACGTTCAGACCGGAGGTCAGCGCTACCAGCGCATAATCCTCTGTAATCAGCCCCTCGGAGGCGAGATACGCGTCCTGTTCCGCCGCGCTGGGATGCAGATTGGAGATCATCAGGTCGCCTTTGCGGGGGGCAGTGAGTTTGCGGGTGAACACGAAATCCTGCGGTGCGGGCAGTTCGCGGAGGGAGAGATTCTCGGATGGGGAACCGATGAAGATCAGATCGCTGGCCTTGGCGTCATCCCAGGTCAGGAGTCTGCCCCGCTTAATGCGAATCTCGTGTTTCAGGCCGGCAAACACCAGGTCGAGATCGTGAACGGCCATTACTTCTCCGACGCCGGTATAGTGATCCCGAATGGCCTTGCCGGCATCGGTGGACGGATTAAAATAGCGGAGCCCCGTCTCGGGCCGGCCGACGAACTCGGCGTTGCTGTAAACCACCAAGGGCGCATCCGGACCGCTGGCAAAAGCGCTCCAAAATGCCCTTAGGGCGGGAGCAGGCTGATCGTGCGGGGCGGCCGGCGATGGAACCAGGAAGCGGGTGGCGGCGAGGGCCACTACCACCACCACCACCGCGCCGATTATGATCGACAGGAAAAACCACGAAAGGGGATAATTCCGTTGCGCCGGCACGGGTGCAGCCGCTGGCAGGGGCGTCGCCGCGGGTGCGGCCGTCACAGGTGGCGTCTCTACCGGCGGCCGGAGGTGATAAGTGAGCGAATAAGCACCCTTGGGAATCTCGATCACCAGGCGGTCGAGGGCGCCCTCGCCGGCGTAATATTCGGCCAGCTTCGACCGCAAACGGCCGGTCTGCACGCGCACCGTGGAATCCACTCGTGAATCGAAGTCGGCGGCGCGGCCGAACACTTCGGTGGCGATCTGATACTCCTTTAGAGAGGTGCCGGGGGCGTCCAGCGAGTGCTCACCCAAATACTTCAGGAGTTTGCAGAGCGATTCCGACCCATGCAAGACGGTGCTGCGGTTCAACTTCTCGATTTGGGAGTGCAGCGCCTCCCGCTCAACGATCGTGGCCCCAGTATCCTTCATTTAACGCGAGATTAACAATACCGCTAAGTGTATGTAAATCGGGAAGCGGAGTCAAGTAACGTGGTCGCATCGTTTCCAAGTACACGCGCCAGACCCATTTTTTGGGTCAGCCCCAATCGACCAATATATAATAGAGCAAGTGCGATTTCTCGCGTTACTCCTGACGCTCTCAGCGGTGTGTCAGGCGGCAGATTCGGTGCAGGATCTGGAGGCGCGCGGCGCGGCGCTGAAAGCCAAAGGGGATGCCGCCGGCGCACTCGAAGTTTATCGCCAGGCTTCAGGTCTGGATCCCAAATCGGCGCATTTGCAAGACGAAGTGGGTTTTCTGCTGGCAGTCCTGAACCGCCGAGACGAGGCCATACAAAGCTTTCAGCGAGCCCTGGATCTGGATCCGAAGTTCGCGCCGGCGCAATATCACCTGGGCGCGGCCTATTGGCTGGAAAAGAACTCCGGCCTCAGTATTCCTCACCTGCAAAGCGCCGCGGCGCTCGATCCCGGCAACTTCGAATACCAGTACCGGCTAGGGGAAGTTCTGAAATCTCAGGGTGAATACGAAAGCGCTCTGCCGCATCTGAAGGCGGCCGTAGCGGCGGATGGCAGGCGCTGGGAAGCGTGGAATGCGCTGGGGATGGCGTTGCAAAACACGGGCGACCTGGGCGCCGCCGTGGATGCGTACCGGCACGCCGTGGATCTGAATCCCGCCGATCCGGACGCACGAAACAATCTGGGCACCACGCTGGTGAAGACCCGCCGCGCGGACGAAGGCATTGCGCAATTCCAGAAGATCCTGGATGCCGACCCATCCTACAACATGGCGCGGGTCAACCTGGGGTTTGCCTGCATTCAGAAAGGCGACCTGGACAAGGCGGTGGAACAGTTGCGGGAGGCCATCCGCCGGGAACCGGACTTGGCCGGCGCACATTACGACCTGGGCGTCGCGCTGAAGAACAAAGACGATATCGAGGCGGCCAAGGTGGAATTGCAGCGGGCCTTGGAATTGGACCCAGGCCTGTCGGAGGCGCACTACACGCTGGGCATCGCGTATTGGCAGACGGGCGCGTTCGACGAAGCGGCGCGGGAGATGCAAGCCGCCATCGCTCTGCGTCCCGACTACGGCCAAGCCTATTTCATGCTGGGAACGGCGCTGAAGCAAAAGGGGGATCGCGCCGGAGCCGAGGCCGCGCTGCGCGAGGCCATCCGGCTGGATCCCGGCGACCCGGGACCATACAACACGCTGGGCCAGTTATTGCGGCTGAAAGGCGATGTGGAAGGCAGCAAGGCGGCTTTCGCCAAGGGTGAGCAGGTGAAACAGGCGAAGGAAGACGATCTCGGCAAAATGCTGCAGAAAAAAGACGCGGTAAAATAGGGCCGAGGGCTGGGAAAATGCGACACCTCTTACCGGTTATCTCAGCAGGCCTGCTACCGGCGATGGCCCTGGCGGCACAGACAGCGAACCCCGGCATCACCACCCAGACCGAGCGCGTGTTCATCGCGGTGAGCGAGATGGGCCGGTCGACCGTGGGGTCCGAGGGCGAGGCGCGATCGTTGAAGTTCGAAGAAGGCGACGATCCGACTATTGTGGCGCATCACGTTCCTCCCCACGAACCTCTACGCGCGGCGCGCAAGGCGGCGGAGGAAGCCGAGCGCCTGGCGAAAAAGAAGCGAGGGGAGGAATCCATCGCGAAGTACCGGGAGGCGGTGTCCATCGATCCCTTGTATTTTGAGGCTTGGAACAATCTGGCGTTGGAGTTAGAGGCCGCAGGCCAGCGGGATGAAGCGGAGCAGGTGTACCGGCGCTTGATACAATCGAATCCTGAACACGTGCTTGCGTTCACGAACCTGGCGGCGTTGCTGAGCGGGCAGAAACGGTACGCGGAGGCGGAAGCGGTCGCGCGTCAGGCGATGAGGCTGCACAACTTCTCGTTTAAGGCCAACTACGTCTTGGGAACCGTGCTCATCAGCCAGGGCAAATGGAGCGACGAGGCGAAGACCAAACTGGAATACGCGGAAGTGAGATATCCGGAGGCTAAGACAGTGTTGGCTCGGTGGCCGGAGGCAGCCGCCAAGTAGGACAGGCCTCCCGGCCTGTCACTGGGGTTCCTTCTTCAGATCTTCCCATTCCCTGAGCAGCTTCTTGCCTTCTTCCGCGTGCCCGGACTGAATGAGCGTGCGCCCCAGCAGATAATGCGCCGAGGCATTCCGCGGGTCCATCTTCAGGGCCCGGCGCAACATGCGTTCAGCTTCCGGCAGATCGCCCTGCTTCAGATATGTCTTGCCCAACAGAATGTACGGTCCACTATAAGTTGGGTCCAGCCACACGGCGCGCTGTAGAGGGGGCACCGCATGTTCCCAATCCTCGCGCCGGGTGTAGGCGTCGCCCAACCGGTAGTAGGCCATGGCGAAGCCGGGATCGATTGCGATTTCGCGGTTGAGTTCGTCCACGGCGCGCTCGAGTTGGGCGCGGTAGATAGCGATTTCGCCGAGCATGTAGTGCGCTTGCGGAAGTTTCGGCTCGCGCGCCAGGGCCGCCTCCAGCTCGCTTTGGGCTTCGTCTTCGAGCTCCAACTGCATCAGCAGGTGCGCGGTGACCAAGCGGGCCGCACCGGACTCCGCGGGCACCCCGTATAATTCGGCGAGCGCAGCCCGGCCCTTGGGTACTTGTTGCGCTTGGAGGTAGCTGTTGCCCAGCACAAAGAACAGCTCGTTGTTCCGGACGCCGGC
>Ga0187871_10002934_pt1 | contig 13448 bp, 21 predicted proteins | sample June2016WEW_16_1_FD_132988 | JGI IMG/M metagenome (GOLD analysis project Ga0187871, IMG submission 132988) | Peatland microbial communities from SPRUCE experiment site at the Marcell Experimental Forest, Minnesota, USA - June2016WEW_16_10 | ecosystem: Environmental > Terrestrial > Soil >... | reverse complement strand
TTCCTCCCCTAGCAAGAACCACAACATATAGTTCTCCAAGAAAGCTAACTTCCTGCCCAAAGGAATACGAGGTGTTCTTGTTCCAAGCCTGGGTATTCGAGACATCTTTTCCTAAGTGCTGCCAGATAATATCATTATCTTCGAGTCGGCCAGCATTCTCCTTGGTCGGGAACTTATTTCCAGAGTTCCCGCTTGTCGCAGTGGTACTAATCGCCTTATATGTGCCACTATCGATGGTGACCACATTCTCGATCTGGTAGTGAACGTTGGGCTTCCAAGCTCCGTTGGTCAGAGGATCGTTTGTTTTCGACCAGAGAAGGTCGCCATCGTGGAGGGTGTTGGTGACAGGTAGGGGTGCAAAGGGCTCCTTCGCACTACCCGAGGTTCCGCCCTTTGAGCTGACCATAGTATAGTAATGACCATTGTAGGAATCGACAATAATGTCGCCCACCATGTAATGCGACTTCGGCAGCCACTGCTGCGGCTTTCCTCCGCCCGAAACTCCGCCTGTTCCTCCACTCCCACCTTGTGCACCGCCTTGGTTCGAGGCAGCGGTCACGCTGGGCGCACTCAAGCCTGAGTCCAGCCAAACAAGGTCGCCGTCTTGCACCGTGGGCAGCGCGCCGACCGGAAAGTTCGGTTCTGCGGGTTCGGGAGAAGAGAATCCGCCTGTCAGAGCGGTATAGTAATGCCCGTTGTTGGATGTCGATGTGACAACGCTCCCCGCGGGGTAGAAGGTGTTGCCCTGCCATGGTCCGCCAGGCACGGGTGGTGTGTAGACGAGATTTACAGATACAGCCGGAATAATGTCTCCGGGAAGCTGGTAAGGCCATGGCAGATATACCGCACGAGGTTAGCACAATAGAAAAAGGATCTTTGGGCACATTTCCCGACACTCCATCATTCACCGCTCGGTAGTATTGCCAGATTTCTTTGTCCTTGGGCTGGTCACCGTGTCTTCCATTTCCGGCCTTCCTGGATTTCACCTCGGAGCACTTATCATCAGGGACGACCGCTTTGGTGACAAGAAGAGTGGCAAAGAGGGATTCCGTTACGGGCTTGATAGATTGTTGAAGGGTCTGGTCAGATAACGATTCCGTTACTCTCTTATTAAATTCAGCAACTAAGATACTCATCTTGTTGCATTCCTGCTGGTCCTCTCCAGTCAACTCATCACATTTGACGGGGGACCCTAGGGCCAGCGACTTTCTGAAGACTGCCGATGCAGCTAGGCGACCCGGTCCAAGGACGCCCCTCGGTACAAAAACAATGTCGTCCTTCTTGTACTCGGTTCCAGGAATCCATGGACGCATGCAGGTGCGGGTGCCGTTAGCATTAGTGACGCAATCGATTGCCTTAGCTTCGAACTCATCTGCCATCACTTCATTTCCGGCGTCTCTGAACTGAATCGCCTGATACATCGACGTATATTGGTTCGTCCTTTGCGCAGCTTCCGCGTCCCTGACGTGATGGCAAAGCGGGCCAGCATTTTTGAAGGTGAGATGGAGGTCGATCTTAGCCAGTTCCAGCCCAAGACGTGCCCGGACAGTAAAGCGCCGCCGCAAGAACAGGTGAGGGCAGTGGCTCAGACGGCCAACTTTACCAGCCGGGAAGCTCCGCAGGTGCCTTCGCCAGCCCCAAAGAAGCGCACGGCCCGCGTGCATAGGACCGGCCGAAACGTGCAGTTTAACCTCAAGGCTTCACAGGAGACGGTTGACGCATTTTATGCCGTCACTGACGCGAATCCGGGGTGGGTCTTAGGTTACACACTCGAACGGGCGATAGCCGCGCTTCAGCGCGAACTGAAAGCCGAAGCATGACCCGTGCCAGGTTCTACAATCCCCAATTTGACTTATTCCTGCCGACCATCGTGGATCTGCGTTTTCGCGACCAGAAAGATACGATGGAGCGCCCGTTCTTTTGCTCTCCAAATCCAAGCGGATGAAGCCCATTCAATATGTCAACGCGAACGATGGCATATTCGTGGACACTGAGTTCTTGACGCGGGTTGTAGCTATACTGGCAACCTCTTTAAGCGCGGCTCCCACTCCAGCCTGAGGAAGCCTGTCCCCCCCCCAGAAGAGCTTGTACACCTTAGCCATCGCCCCCTCGCTTTTCGTCACGTTTCACAACCCTGGGCCAACACGGGCAGATACGATCATTCCGTTCTCTTCGGCGAAGCTCCTGAAATAGCTATACGCTTCGTTATAAGATAGACGTGTGAAAAACCTCAGTTTGCTTCCGTAAGACTCGGGCACCTCAAATAGTTGATGTTGATAGAGGTGGCCTATCCCCCATTTCGAAATCACCTCACCGTTCGTGGCCATGAGCCCTCCATGCTTAAATCGCCCATCCCCGTGAAGTAAAAGACGAGGTCGCCTTCACGTAGATTAGAGGACGTAACCTCATTCAACAGACCGTTATCCAGAAGCCAGTGCGCGAAGGCGCCCGCCGCAAATATGCGCCTAGTTCACGCTTAGCAATTGCCTCGTACTCCGGCTTCTCCGCGAATTCCAAAATATGCATCAGACAGGTGTAGCGCCCAATTGGGTACGGTGAATTAAGCACTGCTATTGTATTGGGGCATTCCAGGGTTATGTCAGCGAGCATGGCGGGATGCCTGGAAACATCCTCTGGGCGGAGATGAAGGGCAAGGCATAGATTCAGGATGTTCGTGCTCCTGAACGCAGGAAAGTCTAATGTAAGACCAAGACGAACTCCAAGACGAACCGCTCGACGATACCGCAGGTGACGCATCGCGGAAAGCTCGATTTACTTCGACGGGTTGTTGGGCCAAGGGCACATTGTAAACCGCCTAGCAATGAGTGCGGTTGCTTCCTCGAGGTACGAGCGCGACGCCTCGCAGCACCCACGCCTCGCCGCTGATATCTCTTCTCGATCCGATTACGCACATCCCAAAATAAGTCCATCCAAGAGTGCTGGTGCTGCGCAAGTCGCGAGATGATTTTTTCCGGTCTTTGAAAATGTAAGGAGCTGGCATGAGCCCTTATCTCCCAAGATTTTAGATGTCATCTTCGTTGGGCGTTTATTGCCTAACTCCGAAGTCATATCCGGTTATGCCTAGCTCAGCGAAGGTGATCATGTATTCTCCGGGCTTCGAATCTTCACTTGGTGTGACGATGAATACTCCGTCCGCAATCGTCTTTATAGTAATGTCCGGGGTTCGGTCTTTGCTCAGGCCAGCTTTGAACGTAAACATGTTTCCGCCATTGGTGGTCTGGAGTTCACGATGGTCTGATTTTTTGTCAAAGCGCACCATCACGAGGTCTCGCTCAGAGCGGCCAGAAACTGTTGCCAGATAGGGCGATTTCCTTGATACAGAATGTCGGTCTTTTGCCTTCGATCTGCACAGGTGCCGTCGCCCTACGAAACGTCCAGACCATCTGCGGGGTAAGTCCGGGTACGAACATCTTACCGACGTGCTTGAGTCCCCCTCCAGACATTGCGATTGGCTCCAGCCTCCTCCAGCCCTGCGGGGTCTGATAGAAGAAGCCGTCAGAGAGGGACTCTACTGCGTTCGGGACAGATACGGGCCGAGGCGCGTCCGGCATAGCGCTGGCGGTTTTGCTTGCCGGAGTGGGTGCGGCGCTAGTGCCTACCATCGACTCGATGACCCTTTCACTTACATGGGCATTCTTCAGCGCAACGAGCTGATCTGCCGTTAGATCAAATGGCCGTGGGCGTTTCTCGATCTGGGTAATAATCACATCGTCGCTCAGCCAGGCTTTCGACAGTTTGATCACATCCTCGACTGTCAAATCCTTCGTTGGCTGAGGCGAAGGCGTTGGGGAAGAGAAATCTACCGTAATCTGCGCACTCGAATGCGTCCAACCGAAAATGCAGAGACACGACACGAGTAGCACAATCTGGTAACGCCTGCACAACAACGTTCGTAATCTGTGCATCATTCAACTACCCGAAACGAGTAAATCTTGCCCGATGACGCGGCATTCGTAGAAGCAAATGCTCCGGGGGGCAGGAATCCATACTCGCCAACGCTCACGGACAAGGAGACTTTATAGGTGCGGACACTGACCTTTGTACCCTCGAATTGCAAGAGATCACGGGTTGCACCGCCAGAGACGTGAAAGACCCCGCCCGTTACGGTGCGGAACTCCCGGTCACTGCCATGCTGGTGAAGCCGCAAGAGCTGGTATTCCGTTACTGCGACTCCTTCGGGTGCAACAATCACGAGTTCCATTGGCGTGGTCAAATGATTTCTGCTGGTCGGGCCGTTGACGTGGCCATTTACATCGCCTTTCACAATGCCAACCGTAGCGACACTCTTTACAACACCGCCCGTTTTCCAATTCACAACTTCAGGAAGTACCTCAGTCCACTTGTCCTTCTTCTTTGCGTAGACGCCGATTTCAGTTGGCATAGCAGGGCTGGGTGGGTCGGCCTGTGGGTTAGCTTGTAGCGGCTGCTGTGCAGCCTGAACAGGCGCGGCCGGTGCAGTCATCTTCTCGGCAGGTGATTGCACCGTGTCCTTCTTCGGATCAATCATGACTTGGATAACGCGGTCGCTGACGTGAGCAGCCTTGAGCTGAAGAAGCTGGTCGGTGGAAAGATCGAAGCTATGGCCCTTCTTCTTAATCTGCTGAATGATGAGATCGTCGCTCAGCCCCGCCTTCGACAGCTTGATTACATCATTGACCGTCATCTTGGTTTGAGAGGTCGCGGGGGGCAGGTATACCTCTCTGGGGTACGTCGTCTGTGCTCTCGCGTTCGTAGACAACCCAATTGAGAGCATCGGCGGGACAAGCAACACAGCTATGGCGACAGCAGACGACAGGACGCGTTTCACGGTGCGGCCTCCGTCCAAAGCAACCTGTGCGCTACAGTTCATGCAGATGAATTCAACTCTGCGAGTGTCCAGATAGCGGTGAGCGAACGCCGGTGGGTTCATGCTGCACCTCTGGGTCGGCGGAGAACACTATCAAAATGCCCAATTGAAGGGCCGGGGGCAGTTGAAGCAGCATTGTTCATCCGAGAGAGGATTTGCTTGGAGGTCTTTGACCCCCGGTCTCTGTGATTAGTTGCTTTCTGGTCGCCTTAGGATGTGGCAGGCCCTTATAGCAAAATTCGCACATCCCCATCTTGTAGACCGGCTCATTTGGCCGACCCCTCTCGGCACACGTTTCACAAACGCGAAGAGAAAGTTGCTCTTCGCGAGAATGTTCATCCGAGTCGAGCGTTTCTGGAAGCCACTCAACCACAGTAACGGCCTCTAGCGGCTTTAAATGAAAACCCGCAGGGACTGTCAGAGTCGGCCAGATGGGAAAGGGTCGTTCATCCTCTGAGCAGCCCACTGCGGCCTCGCGGCGTATCCTTCCCCAGTTTTGGTTGGAGATACGACGCTGCATCACTACTCACTCTTACTCTTGCTGAGAAAGAGAGTCAGTAACAACGAGCCGATCTTAGTTACGAAAGTAATCACCGCTTTTGCACACGCACCGGGACTTTTCTCTTCCCTTTCGTCCCTCACCTGATTCGGGACCGGGCCGTTTTGGTCTGGTCCCGTCTTTCCGTAAAATCAAGGCATGCTGCGACAGGATGAAAGTGCTGCATGGACAAGATTTCTGGCTGCCGCTCCACACTTCGCTCATGAGGATATATCGAGCTGGGTTGATGGACCGGACCCGCCCGACGTTATGTGCATCGGCGCGTCCGGCCGGCGGATAGGTGTCGAACTCACGAAGTGGGTCGAGCACCAGCAGGTGACCAACGTTAGAGGCAGACAGCCTCTGAAGGACAGTTACCTGGCGATCATCGCCAGCGAGAGAGAGCCGAGGCCTGGGCACATCGGGATCGTTCACCTGCACGATAAATCGCTGAAGATGAAGCAGGCAGACGCGTCGAAATTCAGGGCTGAACTATTCGATTTCCTCAGCCGTGAAAACGCGAAGCCAACGCCGTCACTGAACCCACCATTTTCTATTCCGGCCGGTTACTGGAATACCGTTCGGGGCTGGGACAACCCACAAGGGGCGCCGGTCGGCGATTTCGCCGTTCCGCGTAACAGGCATCGGCACATTCCGCCAAGTATGCCTTGGGTCATTTTCGAGTCACCCGGTGGAGCGTACACGCCCGATTGGATGGCACAGGCGGCCATTGATCGCATTCGTGCGAAGGTGATGAAGTATGCGCAGGAGAACCTTCGGGCCGACCAGTCGCTCGCTGAATTTGATCTCGTGTGCTTTTATTGCGATGAAGCACTGCTTCACAACACCCCTATCGAAGCGGTTAACTTCGGCTTCCCTGAGCTCACTGCAAAGGTAAAGCAGTCTCTGGGAACCGTGCCCGGTGTTTTCGACCGAATTTTTCTGTTCCATCCTTATGAGGCGATCCCGACCGTCCAGGTTTATGGCAATTAGTCGATCCGACCAAGGAAACTTGGGCGACCGGCGAGCGCACTGCGGCCACGGGACCGCGTGCAACCGCCGAGCATGAATTTCCAATACATAGAGGCTCATCTTTTCCGTAAAATGCCGCCAGACCAGCGGCGCGAATTGCTGGACTATCCTACACAGGCGCAGGACCTGAAAATGTCCGGCGCACCGGACACTTCCGGCCTCGCTCTGGCGTACAGATGACCTACAGCGGGGGAATCCTCCACCTGAGCCCGCCGCTGTCTCGGAGGAAGCAATCATTCCCGAGTGTGTGCATTCTGCTGAATCGTTCGGTGTTCTGGAGTGCCTGTCACCGAAAGTAACGCCCCGTTTTTCTAACTCGCTGGAATGTCAAGGAAAGGAAGGGCTTAGGCCGGCGAGGTCTGGGACTCAAAATCCGCCGAACGAAACGAGGGGCGAGTAACGTCGTAACGCTAGGACAAATTAGTTTAGGACGGCGTAGGATGGTTTGGGCTGTTTTCGGCTGCTCGATGTTCGCGAATGGTTCGCGCGCTCCTGGCGGACGCACAGACGGCTCGGGTGGTACATAAATGGACAAGCCCAGCGCGTCTGACGGCGGCGTGAAGGAACCGGTTTTTGAGGTTCCGATCCAGATCTTGGAAGAGGCTCTGGGACGCTCATTTCTCCCCGACCATCTGGAGCATCTCGATTTGAAGTTCGCAGATTGCGAACGGCTCTATAGTGCCCTCTACGCCTATCACCAAAACAACCGTATACAACCCGTTAAAGGCCCAGATATAGTCCGCCCGAATCTGAGCTTTGTCAGCCTCGCTCAGGGTGTGATGGTAGACCGCAGCGCACCCCCTTTATAGGGAGGGAAGCTATCTTCCGAGAAACGGCGACACCAGAATTCCGATTAACGAGATCAAGCGTACCCTTCTTTTTGCAGACGCCGTCGTGGTCGAGGATCCGATCTTCGCGTTTTGCCGTGCGGTTATGTGTACAGCAAACATGGAGGACTTCCCGCCACTCGATTTTCTTGAGAAGAGCCTTCAGCAACTGGCTACACTGCGCCCGCTCCTGGAGAAACGGCTCCTCCGGCTGACTGCCTTTTTCCCGGCCCCGATCGAGAATTGGGGAACCGACATTCCGGAGTTAGCTGATGGCGCGATCGTTATCGGCGACGCGGCTGCGGCAACAATGTACCGGGACGATCGAATATTAAGGCTCGTCGCCACCGACAAGCAACTCCCGAACTTCTTTGGCGTCGGCTTCGATCAGCGTCGGCGGTTCATCCGAGAATTGATGGATGAAGCAGGTCCCGATTTCCAATGGTTTTATCGCCAAGCCGAGAGCATAGTGTATGGAGAAGTTGATCCCGATGCTTATTGTCCGCACCTCCCGAACGATTTTCAATGCGATGTCTTCAAAAAGCTTCTTCTTCGCAATGCGAGAATCGAGAACCTCAATGTCCAGGTTGTGATGGAACTCAATTCCGGCTGCGCGACGGATCCGGAAAAGATCGATGTAGCCGAACTCCTCGACATTCGCCGTGATGAGCAAGTCTTCAGCTCATGGCGGGAGCTGGTCCGCGAGTCGGTCCACATGGCCGAGGCCCGGAAGCAAGATAACGTAACCAAGCTCGACACGTTCAAGAACGAGGTGAGCAACAGGAGCCGGGACTGGCAGGCAAATTTCCAGAAATACAACAAAGGACGCCTGAAAGATGTGATGACAGTCTCCCAAGAGATGTCGGTCGGAAGTTTCAAGGCTGCGGCCGGCGTCGGCGCTGGGGCTCTGCTCGATCCCACCGGCCTCATGGCTCTTGGGAGCCTCTTTTACGGCCTTTATAAGTCGGCTCGAAATCTAGAGACCGCAGTGGACCAGCGGGCAGCAGAGGCAGCGGCTCTCTCGTTCTTCACCGCCATTCATGATACCCCAGCATCCTGACGTGCCGGAATCCCCTGCCGTTCATAGCCTCGTCAGGCGGAAAATGTGTCGGGGTTCGTCGTGAAAACGTACGACGTTGTGCCTTTCTCGCCTCTTTAGTGTCTAAACCTGAATTCCGAAGCTCCGCGTTTTGTTATCTGGTAGACATCTGAGACAACAGGGGGATGAAACCAAATGCGGCGGACAATTCCGTCCCGCGCGAGATCAGCGCCCTGCTGTCGAATGAGCGGCTGATTCTGCGCCAGACGTAGCGTGCCGTGACCCCGCTGGGCGGGGTTGCGGTTTTCGTAGTCTTTCTTCAGAAGTTGGGGTTGGTCGAGAAGCTGCGGCAGCACATGCCGATCCAGTGGAAGTCCCCGAACCAGATCGATCCCACCACCACCTTCACCGCCTTTCTTATAGCCGTGTTGGCGGGCGCCAAACGCTTTGCTCACGCCAACTGGTTACGCAACGATCGCGCCTTGCACGCCTTGTTGGGACTGTCCCGCTTTTCCATTGACGATACGATCCGCAATCTCTTTCGCCGTTTTGGCATGGGCGACGTGCATCGTCTCTTCGACCCACTGGCCGAGTGGCAGATGGAGCGGTTACCGCAACGCGCTAGCGGCTACAGTTTAGATTTGGATTCCACCGTCTTCGAACGCTATGGCCAGCAGCAAGGCTCGCTGCAAGGGCACAATCCGCGCAAGCACGGGCGACCCAGTCATCATCCCCTGCTGGCCGTGCTGGCCGAAGCTCACTTCCTGCTCCACGGCTGGCTCCGCAGCGGCAACTGCGGAGCAGCGCGTGAAGGGGTGGAGTTTCTCCAAGAAGCCCTGGCGCTGTGGGGACAGCGCCAGAAGATCCGCATCGTCCGAGTTTTCCGTGATTCGGTAGGCGAATACAAGGCGAAGATAGCGCTATAATCTCGCCATGCCGCCCGCCCGTTGCCGCGTCTCATTCGAGGACACCGATGGCATCACCCATTCCTCTCATGTCCAGGCAGAGTCGGTGTACGAGGCCGTGGCGTTCGCTATCGCAGAATTTGCGAAGACCCGATGGTCCCCTGCCCTGCCCCATCGAGCGAATTTACGGTTGCCATTGATCGGCCACCGTTTGAGCATCGCATTCGGCTCGCGCAAATCGCGAAGTGGGCTGAGAGCACGACCAGGCAGGAGCGCGTGTTCAAGCGTGAAATTCCGTACAGAATTTTGTTCACGCGCACCAGCAAGAATTTATCGCCGGTCGCGACACAGTCTGTAAAGGCCAGTTCTACCCGAACAGCGACGCGCAACGACCTTTTCAGCGACCTCCGACTTTTTCGGTGACCTCTGAAGCGTACCCTTTCAAAACAGGCTACACCTGGCACGAAGCCTCCCTGGGAGGCTGTTTCTTCCCGCCGGCAACTTACTTCACGAAGGGCGATGCGGGTTGCGCCTGCACCAGGGTCAGGGCCTTTTGCAATCGCTCCTTGACGGCGGCATCCTGGGTCGAGGCGATCTGTTCGTTCAGCCACTTCAGCATGGCTGCGCGCGAGGGATGCGGGAAGGTGTTCTCCGCGTCGCCAATGCGCCATTGCGTGTTCTCTGATGAGACAAGAAAATCCACATTCTGCATCGAACCTTCGGGCTCGGGCACATATCCGTTGATCAGGTCATAGGTCCCGAGCAAACGGTAGTGCACCGAGACGATGTACTTGTTGTTGCGGGCGACCGGCTCCGGGTCGACGACGTAGCGCGCGACCACGTCGATCTGCGAGTACTTGGGCGGCGCGGTCCACCAGACCAGCGGCTGAAATTTCGGCCACGCCTTGGGATCGAGGCCCGCGCCCTCATAATCGAGGCGGCAGTACTGCGACACCAGGAGGCGCACATCCGAGGCCGTGGTGTCCTCGGGAGGTTTCTGGGTTTGGATGGGGAACTGGGCGAGCAGCAGATTGCACGCACTGAACACGAACAGAGCGGCTGCAAGAATTCGGCGAATCGAAAACACGGACGCTACCCCGAATGAGATCACTGCGCCAACAGGGTAACACCCATGCGGCGGCGAACGCGAAGCCGGCTTCCACCCCAGAGCGCGCAAACGAAGCGCGCTCCGGGACCCCGGCCTCGCTGCGTAAGAGCGGCCTGCTCGGGATGGCCATCAAACTGACCCACGCTTGCTGCGCGGTCCGAAAACCCTACAATGAAAATCGATGCCCAATGCACTTGCCATCCTGCACCGTGAAGTTGTGAACTGCACACGTTGTCCGCGGCTGGTGGAATATCGCGAGCAGGTGGGACGCGAAAAGCGCCGCGCCTACCGCGACCACGAATACTGGGCGCGGCCCGTCCCCGGATTCGGCGATCCGCAGGCTCGCGTGCTCATCCTCGGACTGGCGCCGGGCGCGCACGGCTCCAATCGCACCGGGCGGCCCTTTACCGGCGATGCGTCGGGGCGCTTCATGTATCCCATCCTGCACAAGGTGGGCTTCGCCTCGCAGCCCAACGCCGATAGCCGCGACGACGGCCTTCGGCTGATCGACTGCTACATCACGGCGGCGGTGCGGTGCGCGCCTCCCGACAATAAGCCGCTGCCCTCGGAGCTGGCGAACTGCGCGACGTTTCTCGATCGCGAGCTGGCCATTCTCAAGCGGGTCAAAGTCGTGGTGGCCCTGGGCAAGATTGGCTTCGACGCGTATTTGAATTATCTGAAGCGCACCGGCCTGGTGCAGCGGATAACCGCTTTCAAGTTCGCGCACGCGGCCAGCTATGCAATGCCGAACGGAGTCACGCTGCTGGCGTCGTACCATCCGTCGAACCAGAACACGGCAACCGGCAAGCTGACGGCGGCGATGTTCGAGCAGGTTTTTCGGAAGGCGAAGCGGATTGTGGAAGCCGGGGTTTGACAATCCGCAATGAGGGTGTCAGGATTCGCACGCGCCAATTGAAATCCTGCAACTCGAGAAAGGCACCGATATGAGCAGAAGAATTCTTACCGCGATGGTGGTTGCTTCGCTGCTGACGCTGTGCGCTGCCGCTACATTCGCCGCGACCCGCAAGTCGGCGGAAGGGACATGGAAGCTCGACACCGGCAAGTCGTCGTATGGCACGATGCCTGCGCCAACGTATGAGCAACTGAAAGTCGACACCGATACGCCCGCCGCCCTGAAGTGGACCATCACCGGCGCGAGCGGCGACGGTAAGAGCTTCACCGTGGGTTATGACGGCCCCATCGACGGCAAGTTTCACCCGGTTATGAGCAACGACGGCACCACGGTCGCCTACAAGCGCGATGCCGGCGGCAACTTGAGTTGGACGGTCAAAGACAAGGACGGCAACGTCATCGAAAGCGCCACCGGCCACCTTTCTGCCGATGGAAACACACTCACGCTGAAAGGTACCTTGAGCGGCCCGAGCGGCAAAAGCGATTTTGTTTCGGTTTTTAGCAAGGCGCAGTGAAGGCGGCGCTCAGGCGGGGAACAGTTCGTTGATGCGTCCGGCCATTTTAATGTCGCGCTGGGTGACACCGCCGGAATCGTGGGAAATGAGCGTGAGCGTCACCTTGTTGTAGTTGATCAGAATGTCGGGGTGGTGATTCACCGCCTCGGCGGCTTCGGCAATTTGGCTCACGAACTCCATCGCCTTGACGAAGTTCTCGAACGGAAAGACCCGCTCGATGGCCTTGCCGTTCTGCTTCCAGCCGGGAAGCTGTTCGAGGGCCTGGTGAGTCTCTCCGTCGGATAACACGGTGCTCATGGTGGTTCCTTGGGCTCAGCCGCGGTTCGAGCGGCTGATCGAGCGACGATCATTGGCCGCATTTGCCCAGCGGCGGTTGGATCCCTGGTTCTCAATTTCCGTCCGCAACTCCAGCCAAATGCGTTCCGGGACCGAGAGGAAGACCTTCGCAATCTCGGGATCGAACTGCTTGCCGGAGTTGCGCTCGATCTCGCGGCGGCCGGACGCAATCGATTGCGCAGCGCGATAGGGACGGTCGGAGGTCATGGCGTCGAAGGTATCGGCGATGGCGAATATGCGCGCCCCCAGTGGGATCTGGTCGCCTCTGAGTCCGCGCGGATAGCCACTGCCGTCATAACGCTCCTGATGGGAGTAGACGATGTCGGCCGCTTCATGCAGGAACGGTATCTTGCGCAAAATCTGGTAGCCGAGGTAGGCGTGCTCGCGCATGATGGCCTGCTCTTCCGGGCTCAGCCGTCCGGGCTTGCGCAGGATGGCGTCCGGGATTGCCATCTTGCCAATGTCGTGCAGAAATGCGCCACGCGCAACGATCCGGACCCGCTCTTGCGGCATCTCCATGGCCCGCGCGATGGCAATGGTGAACGCCGTCACCCGCTTGGAGTGGCCTTCGGTCTCAGCATCTTTCAAATCAAGCGCATCGCCTAACGCTTCCAGCGTGATGTCGTAAGAACGTTCCAGGTCGGACAGCGCTTTCCGCAGCATCTCCGTTCGCCCCGCGACCAGCGATTCCAGCTTGGTCTGATAAGCGAGATTCTCTAGGCGCAGGCGCCGGGTTTCCAAAGCGCGGCGCACCATCGCCAGCAACTGCTCCTTGTCGAACGGCTTCAGCAGGTAGTCGTAAGCGCCGTTACGGATGGCCGCCAGCGCCACAGAGATATCGTGTACGGCGGTCACCATCACCACCGGGATCTCGGGATGCTCCTGCTTCATTTTCGCCAGCAGGGTCAGGCCGTCCATTCCCTCCATGATCAAATCCGAAAGCACGATGGAGACACTATCGTTGGCGCGCAGGAGCGTTAGCGCGTCCCGACCGGAGTTGACCGGCAGGCAATCGTATCCAGCTTGCGAGAGGATGGAGCAAACGGTGTCTCGAACTCCCGTTTCGTCATCTACCACGACTATGCGCTGGTCTGCCATGTTAGGGTTAGCTACATCTCTCCCAAACAGTGTGCTCGAATTCTCCACAATTGTATTCGACAAGACAATAGACTGAAGTGCCTTTATTGCAGGGTAGGCCTACACCGGTGCTGACGGTTTGAGTTTGGCATGGGCGTTGGAGAAACCAGGCATTTTCGACGCGGAGGCGAAATTCGGTTTCCCGCTAAACCCTGCGTTTGGCCGGTGCGGTTGGTATGCCGATACCTACTTATGGCATCGGGAAACTAAACATTCCGGTTCTCTCCCGCCC
>Ga0187871_10002932_pt1 | contig 13455 bp, 12 predicted proteins | sample June2016WEW_16_1_FD_132988 | JGI IMG/M metagenome (GOLD analysis project Ga0187871, IMG submission 132988) | Peatland microbial communities from SPRUCE experiment site at the Marcell Experimental Forest, Minnesota, USA - June2016WEW_16_10 | ecosystem: Environmental > Terrestrial > Soil >... | reverse complement strand
GGGCCGGTGTCGCCGTCGCCGACGCGTTTGTGGTCCTGTGCCGCAACCAGCGGAGCCACACGCTCACCATCGCTCAGCACAAGAAATGACAGTTCGTCACCCTTCAGGCATTCTTCCAGAACGACGCGCGCGCCCGCTTCGCCCACCATCTTTCCGCTGAACATCTCTGCTGCCACGCTCGCAGCTTCTTCTTTAGTCGCTGCAATCACTACGCCTTTGCCCGCCGCCAGTCCGTCGGCCTTCACCACTACTGGCGTGTGAAAGTGCGTCAGCGCGGAACGAACTTGCTCCACCGAATCGCAAATCGCATAAGAAGCCGTGGGAATCCGATGCCGCTGTGAAAACTCTTTCGCGAAACTCTTGCTTGCTTCCAGTTGCGCCGCAGCCTTAGTAGGCCCAAACGCGGGCCACCCCCGTCGCGTAAACTCGTCCACCACGCCCAACGTCAGCGGCAACTCCGGCCCCACCACTGTCAGGTCCGGCTGCACCTGTTTGCCCACAGCGACAATCGAATCCAGGTTCTTCAGGTCAACCGGCAGGCACTCCGCTTCGTCCGCGATGCCGCCGTTGCCGGGCGCGCAGTAAAGTTTTGAAACCCGCGGAGACTGCCGCAGCTTCCACACCAGCGCATGCTCGCGTCCCCCGTTGCCGAGAACCAGAACTTTCATAGTCAGGAAGAATCAAGGTTAGGGGCAGAGCAGGAAAGCTGTCAAACCCGCGCAAGAAAGTCAGAATTTAGAATGTAGAATTATAATTTGTATCCGTCGTCCAACGCGTTTTACTTCTGCATTCTGACTTCTCATTTCTGACTTCCTTTGCCCTCACAGATTAACCATGCTTAACTCCGAGGTATAATCTCCCCAGATGATCACCGTCTCCAAAGAAGACTATCTAAAAGCTATCCTCGAAGCCGAAAGCGAAGGCGAAGCTGTCATCTCGGCGCGGCTGGCGGATTGGCTGAAAGTGTCCGCGCCCGCCGTCACCATGGCAGTGCGCCGGCTCCGGAAAGACGGCTTGGTTCGCGTGCAAGCCGACGGACACGTTCGCCTCACCGCCGCCGGCCGCAAGATCGCCCGCAAACTCACCCTCCGCCATCATCTGATCGAACGCATGTTAACGGAACTTTTCGGCATGGAGTGGTGGAAGGTGCATGACGAAGCCGAAAGACTGGAGCATGCGGTGTCGCCCGACTTCGAAGCCAAACTTCTCGCCAAACTAGGCAAGAGCGGTGCTTGCCCTCACGGCAACCTCAGCGAGATGGAAAGCCCTGACAGTCGTCGCCAGCGCGGTCTGCTGCTGCTCGCCGATGCTGCCCCCGGAGCCGCCTACAACGTCAGTGGCATTTACGAACGCGACCGCCGCCTGCTCGAATTTCTCGAAGCCCGCGGCATTCGTCCGGGCGCCAGGTTGCGCCTCCTCGAACGCAATTACGACCAGACCCTCACCTTATCCACCAGAGCCGGCAACATTTCCCTGGGCCGGGCTGCGGCCGAGCGAGTGTGGGTTTCCGCAGCCGACCGGTAGCCCGCCGGCTAGAAGGACCGCACCGAGAGAACAAGCGGGTGGAGCAGGCCTTCAGGCCACCGTCTGAAGGCGAGAATAGATCGGGTTTAGCCCCTGAGGTATCTCTCGCCATCTAGGTTAACCATGGTTTATTTATTCGTGTATACTCAAGCTAATTCTTCGCCAGACACATAGGCGGGGGATTGGCTCGATACCGCTAAAGCACTCCAACCCTTAACCGATGAAGCTCGTCACCACCCAGAACGAAGCCGAAGCCGTAGTCATCACTCACGAAGATGTCGATCGCGCCCACGACCGCGTCCGTGTGTCCGCAGCCCGTGCGCAGCACGGCTTCTCCTCCAGAGCGCGGCTCCTGTGGCTGCTGGTAGGCCCCGGCGTTCTGGTCATGCTCGGAGAGAACGACGGTCCCAGCATGCTCTCTTACGCCGCCACCGGCGCCAAGTTCGGAATCGGCTTCTTCATCCCATTCGTCGCCCTAACGTTTTGCATGGCGGTCATCGTCCAGGAAATGACGGTGCGCCTCGGTGCTGCTACCCATCGCGGACACGCCGAACTCATCTTCGAGCGCTTCGGCCCCTTCTGGGGATGGTTTTCCATGATCGACCTCGGCATCGGAAACTTTCTCACGCTTATCACCGAGTTCATCGCCATCCGCGCCGGTCTCGGTTTTTTCGGAGTGCCTCCTTGGATTGCCATCCTGATCGCGCTCGTGATCCTGTATGCCGCGCTCATGAGTCACCGCTACTGGACTTGGGAACGCATCACTCTCGCCGCAGCCTTGTTCAACCTGGTGTTCATTCCAGTCGCGCTCATGACCCATCCCCGTTGGCACTCGGTCGGGCATGCCTTCATCACCTGGCAACCGCTTCCCGGCTTCAATAAAAACACTCTTCTGCTCATGCTGGCCGACATCGGCGCGACGGTCACGCCCTGGATGCTTTTTTTCCAGCAGAGCGCAACCGTCGACAAAGGCATGACCACGAAAGACATCCGCTTCGGCCGTATCGACACGGTTCTCGGCGCTGCGCTAGCAACGGCCGCGGCCATCGCCACGATTCTCGCAACCGCGCCGCTGTTCGCCCACCAGATGACGGCCGACAATTTCCAGGCCGCCGAGTTTGCCCAGGCTCTTCAGCCGATCATCGGTCGCTTCGGCGCATCACTGTTTGCGCTCGGCATGGTCGAAGCCGGCATCGTAGCCGCCATCACCATCTCAACTTCTTCGGCCTATGCCTTCGGAGAGGTCACGCACAAACCCCACAGCCTGAACCTGCCCATGGGAGAGGGCAAATCGTTTTACGCGGTTCTGAGTCTATGTGCCATAGCTGCCGCGGCCATCGTCCTGATCCCCGGTCTGCCGCTGGTCTACGTGGTTCTGCTGGTAAACGTGGTTGCAGTTCTGGCCATGCCGCCGGCGTTAGTGTTCCTCTTTATGTTAGTGAATGACAGAGAAATAATGGGCGATCTGGTCAGTCCGCTATGGGCCAACATCCTGGCCAGCGCAGTGGTATTTATTCTGGCCGCCGCGGGCGTGCTCTTTGGAATCAGCATAATCGCCCCCAACATCTTCGCCGCCCTGGGCGGGACATAGGACGTTCAGTAGAGTGGAGCAGGCCTTCAGGTCTGCTTTAAAGGCAGACACTCGGAATTGGGGCTTCAGCCCCTGAGGTAAATGACCTTGATAAAAAGAGACGACACGCAAGCCGCCTCCGATCGAACCTTGGTTTTATCTTCGCTCGAACATGACCAACTCGCGCGGGCCAAAAAGCATTTCATCCCCAGGCGGCGGCTCAAAGGTCTCGAACTCTTCATCCTCTGGGCGCTTCGACTCTATCTCATTTTCATGATGTTCGTGGTCGCCTACCAGGTATGGATCGCCCGCGCCTACCGCTAAAATAAAGAAGCCGCTGTCACTAGCGGCTTCGGCAGATTTACTCTGACATTCACCTTAGTGAGTGAACGCGATATTCAGTCCAGTAGTCAGGACTACGTCATTCTGCTTCGTACCCTCAGGCGGGTTCGAGACGTAGATATCGCTGAAGTGGTTCTGCCAGCCCAGCCATTTACTGATCTTCGTCACCACTCCCAGATCAAACGTTCCACGGTATTCGCCCGTCTCGGTCAGGTTTGGATATAAATACAGCTTCTCCGTAAGAACCGTGTTCTTGCCGACTTTGTGAGTCAACTCTTCACCCAGCGTCAGAGCGCCGTAATTGTGCACCAACTTCATCGTCTCGGTCGTTGGCGGAGTCGTCGTGTCGTTCGTCACCACCGTCTGCGTGTAGTTTTCATCCGTGAAGTTGCCGCCGGCCAGCAAGTCCAGCGTGGTGTTGTCGTTCTTGATGGCGTGGTAGCCAAGGCCCAGGCTGCCCACCGAACGCAGGTTCAAGTCCTGTAGCGCGTTGCTCGAGAAGTCGGCCGCCACAAAAACAAACGCCCGCGGATTGATATTGCGGTCGTAGCGAATTCCACCGGCTTCCGTATTGGCCGTGGTGCTGGGAGTTGCCAGTTGGTTCGTCCCATACACGGCATTCGTATACAGGCTGAGCTTGTCGGTACTCGTGGCTCGCGCCGCGTTGAAGGCCAGCGCGAGATTCTCTGTCTGGCTGTTGCCTCGCGTCAGCGAAAAGCCCACGGTCGCCGCGCCATTCCATCCTTCCAGCAGACTCGGATGCAACGCCTTCTCGTAGGCTAACTGGTCGGCGTCGTTGCGGATCGCAACCACGCTATCCGCCGGCGCCTCTACCGGAGCGCCCATCTTCGGCTTAACTTCCAGCTTCCCGTCCGTGGTCGCAATCGGCCCCACCACGGTCTGGCCATCCTTCAATGCCACGTGCAGCGGCTCATCGGTGGTGATCTGGGTGATCGCGGCAAACTGCACTGTAACGTCTCCCGTGAACTCCGTGTGCAGCACCAGAGTCTTGCCGTCGGACTTCACTACCGTACCCGTCAGATGATCACCATTCTTCAATGTGATCTGATCGGCGAAAGCCGCCGAGGCCAGTCCTAGAAACGCGATCAGGGCAACCAACTCGATTTTACGCAACACTGCCTACCTCCAGAATTTAGAGTAAGTTCACAAGACACTAATAGGGCCCGGGACTCTTTGGAACGAAACAGGCAACTGCCACAAGGCGGCGGTGGGATCAGTGAAATCGGTCGAACCACTCAAGACTGCGGCCCGGCCCGCGAAGGAAACCCTGGGTTAGCTCTTGGTTTCCTTGGATTCGGCGTTCTTGCTCTGATCGGTCGGAGCCGGAGGATTGTCCTTCATACCCTCTTTCAGGGCACGAATCCCCTCACCCAGCCCCTTGCCGAGTTCAGGCAATTTCCTGGGACCGAAAATCAGCAAGGCAATCGCGAAAATGATGATCAGGTGCGTCGGTTGAAATAGACCTTCAAACATCGGAACCTCCCACACTGCCAGCTGTTTATACGGTACCGGACGGGTATAGGGAAGTCAAACCGAGCCCATTCCCCTGAGCTTGCAAAGATGCTCATGTGGAGACGGCCGCCTCGGCCGTCCGCCGAGCGAAGCGAGGCGCGCCTACCTCACTGCTGACTACCGTGCTCCCGAATGCCACCCGTTACTTCCGTGACCTTACCCCCGGCTCCTTCCGAGCGCTAATGTGGAATTGCGGTTCCGGAACCACGGTAAGCCGCGCAACTCAGAGCAAACGACCAACGCAAACCAGCAAGTCAAACCGTTGCCGGAGAGTCGAGTGAAGCGCAAGGGCCTGTCAGTCTTTCTGTTGCTTATCGGGGTGGCTCTGGCCGCCCACTCAAGCGAAAGCCAGCCCGTGAACTCCGCTCAGTTGATGGCTTGGCTCACGGCCGGCGTGCCCAACAGCCGCCTGGTCCGGATCGTTCATGAGCGAGGCATCGCCAGCGTTCCCGGCAAGGAACAGATTCAGCAGCTTGAAGCCGCCGGGGCCGATCCAACTCTGGTCGGCGCTCTGACCAGCTCTCAGAGCAAGTCCAATCTGAAACCATCTTCCGATTCCCCGGAGATCCCTGCAGCCCTGGCCCAGGCTTCCGTCGACGCCCGGGCCCAGCGTTACCACGAGGCCGAACTCGCTTTGCGCCAGGCCCTTGATTCAGATCCCAAGAATGCCGCGTTGCACTTCGCTCTGGGCACGATGCTCCGCCAACAAGAACGCTGGGACGATGCTTTCGACGAGATCACGCGTTCCGCGCAGCTCATGCCCGACTTCCCCGAGAACCACAGCAGTCTGGCCTACATTTTTTATCGTCTCGATGACGCCCCCAACGCGATTGCGGAAGCGCGCACCGCGCTCAGTATGGATCCGCAGAACGCCGAGGCCTACCAGTTCCTTGGGCTCGCTCAATATTCAAACGGACAATACGGCGCTGCGGTCCACGCTTTCGTCGAGTCGCTTGCCCGCGATGCCGATAACGTCGACACCTACTACGACCTGGGCATCACCTTGCACGCGGCCGGAAGCGCCTCCGCCGCCATCAACGCCTATCGTCAGGCCATTCATCTGAACCCGGCATTCTGGCAGGCCCATTCCAACCTGGCGCTGATTTTGCACGAACAAGACAAGCTCGATGAAGCCATCGCGGAATATCGCGAAGCCAAGCGGCTCGCGCCCGAGGAAGCGTCGGTCCGCAACAACCTGGGCAACACCTACTGCGACAAGGGCGACTTCGACGCCGCCATGCTCGAAATGCGTGAGCTTTACCGCCAGCATCCCGAGTGGGAGCAGGGACACACTTGCCTGGCTCGCGCCTACCTGTCGAAAAAGGACTACGGCAACGCCATTGACGAATTGCAACTGGCGGTGCGCCAAAATCCCACCGGTTCCGCGGAACATCGCTTCCTCGGCGAAGCCTTTTTGCTGGATGACAAGCTGGAAGCAGGCGTGCGCGAGCTGCGCCTCGCAGTCAGCCTCAATCCCGATTCTGACGTCTCCCACCACGCTCTCGGCGCGGCGCTGTTCCGGCAGCAAGAACTGTCATCAGCGGAAAAAGAATTCCGCGAAGCGATTCGCCTCAACGCTTCCCCCGACAACCACTACGCTCTGGCGGCCTGCCTGATGACCATGGACCGCTATGACGAAGCTTTGGCGGAACTGGAGACGGCGGCGCGGCTTGATCCCGCAAGCAAGCTCTATCAATCCCGCCTCGACGAACTTTTGAAGCTGTTGCAGACGCAAACGCAAGTGAACAAGTGAAGGCGCAGAGCAAATTCAGCCAGGTAACAAGTTGAAGAGCTGTAGGCGGTCGCCATCAGGACAGTGCCGGGCAGTGTACTCCCGACATTTTCGACGGCACCGCAGAACTACTTAGACTAGAACACAGGGATTTGAGGGAGATTGACCATGGACTTGACGCGATCCACACAGGCCGCAGCCGCCCAGCCGGCAAAATCCGTTCTGCCGGAAAGCGAGGTCCGAAATGATGTTCGGAACGATATGAGGAATGCCGTCCGCCACGAAGCCGAGACCCAGCACAAGTCCTCGGGCTATGGCATGCCCTGCGCCAACTGCCGCCTCTATTATCCCGCCAACGTCGACACCTGTCCGGCTTGCAACAGCAGAGAGCGCGTCTCTCCGAACGTAGTCCCGGCCACTCCGAAAACGCAGGCTGTCGCCGAGCCCTTGCCTGACACCGACATCGTCGAGCAGGAACGCGAGGCCTTCCTGAAAGAATTCAAGTCGCAGCTTTTCGCGGCACACGCCGAAGTCGCAAGTTCACCCGTGCTGTGCACGCTGGGCGAACACCACGCCCAGGGCGGCGAACCGGCCACAATCTGCAAACCCTGTTACGATCGCCTGCAAGAGCGCGCCGATGTCTACGAAGCGGCCTTGCATATCGATTTGAAAGATGCGGCGCAGATTATTTACGACGCCGTATGGGCCGATCCCTCCGACCCCAGCAAGACCTACACCAACGCGGCCAGCGCCCTGCTTACCGAATTGCGCAAGCGTTCTGGAGTCTCCAGCCTGATGGGCCCGTTCCAGCCGCTGGGCAATTGACGTCTTCCATCCGGCGACCGCAAAGAAAGTCATCCACAGAAGCGCGCCCTTACTCCGGCTTCACCGACACCCACTTTTTCCCGGCGTATAACTTGTAGCCGCTGCCGTCCTCAACCAGTTTCAGCGGCACCGCCCGTTTGAACTCCGCATCGGTCTGATAAGCGACGCTAAAGATGTCTTCGCTGGCCACGTTCATCACCACGAACTTGTCCTGCGCAAACCCAAAACCGTATTCTCCGGGCGCCAGCTCCGACCCGCCAATGTTGACCTTGGACTCGGTAACGAACATGCCCTGGTATTTCTGCTGGATCGCAGTTGAGTATCCCGAGGCGTCCACCAAAGCGGCGAATGTGATTTTGCCGCCGGCCGTTTGAAATCCCGCCGCGTTGCGCAACTGCACCGGCGCTTTCTGCCCGCTGAAGTAAAACTCCGTGGGTACCGCCTTCTTCAGTTCGTCGCTGCTCAGCAAATGCTGCGCGGCCTTTTGGGCCAAGGCTGAGGTGAAGAGCAAAGCTACAAGAGTTCCAACTGCCGCTAAACGCATGTTCTTCATGGAGCAATTGTCCCCGATCAGGATGAGAGTTAGAAAGGCTCAGGGAAAATCTAACCGTTTCCGGCGGCGGGCGCAAATCAGGGGATGCGGAGAAGCGCCTGAAAAGACTCCTCTTAAGGCTACGTCGTTGATTCGACAATGCGACTCAGAAGGTCGCTCAGACGTATAACCCATAGCTATTAATCGGCGCCACGCAAGTGCTTGAATCCAAAGAGGCAAGTTTAGACCGGGAGATGAATCGATTTACCTCCTCCGTGGCGCGATTGCGGAAGAATCGCCTAGCCGGGAGTCGATTTCAGTTTCCTTAGCGTTCTGCGGCCCACAGAATGCTCCAGCGTAAGGGTGCATAATGTGCTGGGAACCGCAAAAGCTCTGCCGGGAAATCGGCCCAGCGTCGGTCCCTCGGTAATTACTACGGGCTAAGGTAAGTATCGTTTGACGTCAGGAAGGACAGACATACTTGAGAATGAGAACCGAGAACTGAGAGCTGCTTTATTCGCTTTGCCCGCAAGATTCGGATAGTCCGTCCGCCCGGCTTCGCCATACGCTACCGCTATCATGACTTCCTATAACATGTCCTTCCCCGGCGCGACTCCCGATGCCATACTCGTTGAGGACGAAATCGGCGCCATGCCCGCAGCGCACTCCAACTCGATCAACTTTCGGCCGGACGACCAGCTCAATAACGTTAACAACGAGCGTTGGAACGCCGTCATGGCGCGCGACTCTTCACGGGACGGAGAGTTCGTCTTCGCCGTGGCTTCTACCGGTGTTTACTGCCGGCCATCTTGCGCGGCGCGCCGTCCGCGACGCGAGAACGTTGCGTTCTTCTCGCGTCCCGAACAGGCGGAGAAGGCCGGCTTCCGCGCCTGCCTCCGTTGCAAGCCGAGGTCGTTCAGCGGCGATCCGAAGTCAGACTCAGCGAAAGAGATCTGCCGCTATATCGAGCAGCATCTCGATGAATCGATTACGCTCGCGCGCCTGGGCAAGGTCTTTCGGCAAAGTCCTTTTCATCTGCAACGCCGCTTCAAGGCCACGCTTGGGATAACGCCGCGCGAATACGCCGATTCCTGCCGCCTGCGACTGCTCAAGCGCAACCTGCAGGCGGGAGACAATGTGACCCGCGCCATGTATGACGCGGGATACGGCTCCAGCAGCCGGCTCTATGAGAAGACCGCGTCGCAACTTGGCATGACTCCCGACAAATACCGGCGCGGCGCCATCGCCGCTTCGATTCGGTACGCCATCGCCGATTCGCCGCTGGGACGCATGCTGATCGCAGCAACAGATCGTGGCGTTTGCTCGATCCAGTTTGCGCGCTCCGATGGCGAGTTGATCGAAGGCCTGAAGCGCGAGTTTCCTTTTGCCGCCCGCAAGCCCGACGACGGCGGATTGCAAACCTGGGTCGCAGCGTTGCTTTCGAAGATGACAGAGCGTGAACCGAATGCCGCGCTGCCTTTGGACATTCGCGCGACAGCATTTCAGCGGCGGGTGTGGACTTATCTACAGTCGATCCCGTTCGGCGCGACGCGTTCTTACGGGCAGGTGGCGAAGGCAATCGGCCAACCCAGCGCCAGCCGCGCGGTGGCGCGGGCCTGCGCAACGAATCCCGTGGCGGTTGCAATCCCTTGCCATCGTGTGGTCCGCGAAGATGGCAGCATCAGCGGCTACCGCTGGGGCGTGGAGCGCAAGAAGGCGCTGCTGGAGATGGAGCAGCGAGGACTGTAAGCGATTTGGACGCAGGCACCCGCTTCACTGACTTTCATGGCGCTGCCGCGCTACCAATACCCAGTTCACGAACGCCAGCGCAATCGTTCCAACTAAGATCAAAGATTGGCCGAAGTCCACGCGCGTTACCAGGATTACGCACAAGATCACGCCCAGTAGTGCAAAGAAATCTCCCGCCGGCAGTTGAAACATTGCGTTGGCGCCTTCGGGCTGTTTGCGGCGCAGGATGGGCAAGGCTGCGCAGCCCACGGCGTAGTAGAGCAGCCTGGCTACGGCGGAGAGCGTTACGTTCCATTTGAAGTCGCCGAGCAGAGCTAATCCCCAGACCAGCGCTGCAAATGCAAGAATCGAGACATAGGGGGTGTGAAAGCGGCTGTGCACGCTGGCGAAAGCTTTGGGCAGGTCTCCTTGCTCGGCGAGGGCGAAGGGGACGCGGGGCATGGCTAGAATTTTTGCGCTGAGATAGCCGTAGAAAGAGATGAGCGCGCCGACGGCAACTAATGCAGCACCCACGGGACCAACCGCCAACCGCGCCACATCGGCCAGCGGACGCTGGCTATGCGCAGCGTTGGGGAGAACTCCGACGACGACCCACTGGATGAGCGCGTAAATCACGGTGCAGGCGGCGAGAGCCGCGAAGAGCGCGAAAGGCGCGTCGCGGCGGGGATCTTTCGCTTCGCTCATGGGCGCGAGCGCAGTTTCGAATCCGCCGTAGGCAAAGACCAGAAGCAGCATGGCCTTCAGCCACTGACTGGTACTGGGCGAAGCGATGGCGGGACTCGCGATAGTCCAGTGATGTTGCTGAAGCACAAACAAACCTAAGACAATCACTGCGGACAGCGGCACAAGCTTGGCTGCCGTGAACAGGTTGCTGACTTGCGCTCCAGCGCGCACGCCGCGAATGTTGATTGCGGTTAAAAGGCCTACCAGCACGGTGAGAATCATGGCCCGCGGCACAGTGTCTTTGGCGTGCGGGAAAAATTCTCCGAGATAAATCACAAACAGGTTGGCGTTGGCGGCGGGCGCAGCCACCTGCCCGAGCCAGAGCATCCAGGCGGTTTGGAGGCCCATGAGGCGTCCGAAGGCCACGCGAGCATAGAGATAGGGCCCGCCGGCTTCCTGAAAGCGCGAGGCCACCTCGGCGAAACAGCCGATAATTATGCTCATGCCGGCGCCGGCCGCGAGCACTGCGTAAGGACTGTAGTTGCCGATGAGAGCGGCCACGGTCGAGGGCAGGCCAAAGACCCCGCTGCCGATGATGGAGTTCACTACCAGTGCGACCAGGCTCCAGCGTCCGATGGCACGGAGCAACTGGCGCGGCTTGGGCGGAGAGATTTCCATCCGCGTGTTTGTATCACAAGTCAGCGCTGCTCAGATACCAGTGCCAGGCATCGGTTGCGCCGCTTCTGGTGACTGCGGCACAGACGGTAACTGCACTGTTGGCTGCGATTGAAAATCCGGCTGCCCGCGACCAAGGTTGTGAGCCAGCTGGCGATTGATTTGACGAAAGCGCCAAAAGCCTTGCCAGTAGAGGCTTTCAGCCGTGCCCAGCGCGCGATGTTACTTCGCAGACCAAAGTAATTGCTTGAATTACCAAAGCGCATGATCGTGGGACATCTATCCGCTGGGCAGTGCCAATGAGATGTTCAATCACGCAATTGTTATCGCGACCCATGGGGAACGACACTCAGATGGACGACCTACACACGCGGATGGTGCGAGTTACGGAAGATCTGCGCGCAATTCAGCGGGAGCTGAACTACGCCGCCATGCAGGCGCCCAGCGACCCGGAATTGATGGAGGCCTTGAGCGCGCTGCCCGAGACCGAAGCCATCCAGGTGCTGACCAAATCACTCGACCAGATGCGCCACTTCCTTTGGTTCTACACTCAGGTGATGAACAACGATCCTGAGCTGGGCGACAAGTTGCGCCAGTCGGCTTCGCAGACCGTCGAAGAGGGCAAAGTGGATACTTCCTTCCTCAATAAGCTCACGCGTGCCGATGAGGCTGTGCTGTTGCGCTATCTGGCCGACGCGAAAGACCGCAAGCCGAACTAAACAAATCGCCACGGATTTGCACAGATACCCACGGATAGATCAATGTTTTCAAAGCCTCATCCCTGTTGATCCGTGAAATCCGTGGCTAGAACGCCGCATGCCCGCGAACCAACGTCTGTCGTAACTCTCCGCTCGGAGTGAGGACCACCATGTTGGCTTCCGCTCCAGGAGCGAGAACTCCATAGGCCTGCGCCAAACCCGTAGCCCGCGCCGGATTCAGCGTCGCGGCGCGTACGGCATGCTGCAGGCTCCAACCGGCGAAACGGGTTACGTTGCGAACCGCAAGGTCCATGGTCAGGACGCTGCCCGCAAGTTTTCCATCCATCGTGCACTTGCCGTCTTTCACTTGGACCTGGATAGGACCGAGCTGGTAGGTGCCGTCGGGCATGCCCGCCGCGGCAGTGGCATCGGTAATCAGTACGCTGCGTTCGACGCCCTTGGCGTGCAAGAAAAGCTGCACGACCTCAGGCGCGACATGAATTCCATCTGCAATGATGTCGGCGCTGAGATGGCTGTCGGTGAGCACCTCGGCGAGGATGCCGGGGTCGCGATGATCGAGCGGCCGCATGGCGTTGAAGGTGTGGGTGGCGTGACGGGCGCCGGCGCGGACCCCGGCACGGGCGGCATCCAGTTCCGCGTCGGAGTGGCCAATGCTCACACAAACCTTGCGGCGCGCCGCTTCCGCGATCACCTCAATCGCTCCAGGCAGTTCCGGCGCAATAGTCATCATGCGCACTTGCCCGCGCGCGGCCTGCCAGAGGCGATCAAAGATTTCGAGCGTGGGCTCGACGAGGTATTGCGGGGGATGCACGCCGCGGCGTTTGTGACTAAGGAATGGGCCCTCCAGATGGATGCCGAGCGGCCGAGCCTGCACTGCTTCGCCGTTGCTCGAGGCGGGAGCTGCGATGGCGTCGGCCAGGCGTTCCAGCGCGGCGCAAGTCTGATCGAGCGGCGCCGCGACTGTGGTAGCGAAGTAGCCGGTGACGCCATGCGTGGTCAGGAATTTGTTCAGGTGCGGCAGTTCGGCGAGCGAGGCCTGCATAACATCGAGCCCAGCGCCCCCGTGCATGTGAATGTCGATGAAGCCGGGTGCGAGAATGGCGCCAGGAATATCTTTCGTGAGATCAATCACAGTTGCGTGATTCGGGATTTCTTTTTGAGCGCGCGCGGAAACGGCTGAGATGAAGCCGTCCTCAATAAACAGGAGCGGGTCATGAATCTCTTCCTGCGGCGTGTAGAGACGATTAGCGCAGAGGACAATCATGGTTTGTCAGGACACGCCGGTCAGGACATGGTCCGTCAGAGCATGGTCTGTCGGGACACGGAAGTTTTCGCGGCGTAATCCCAGTGCGCCATCAGTGTAACGCGAAAACTGGTTTGGGCAAGCGAGAGGGAGAGCCAAGGTCGCGATGTTATAATCTGAGGTGTCGGTCGCAGTAAGAGTGTGCGGGTGGATCGTTTTCCTTGTGGCCGCCCGCGTTGTCGGGGAGTGGCTCAGCCTGGTAGAGCACCTGGTTCGGGACCAGGGGGTCGGAGGTTCAAATCCTCTCTCCCCGACCATCTTTTCTCTCGCTCTTTCAATTGTTTACGC
>Ga0187871_10002930_pt1 | contig 13461 bp, 10 predicted proteins | sample June2016WEW_16_1_FD_132988 | JGI IMG/M metagenome (GOLD analysis project Ga0187871, IMG submission 132988) | Peatland microbial communities from SPRUCE experiment site at the Marcell Experimental Forest, Minnesota, USA - June2016WEW_16_10 | ecosystem: Environmental > Terrestrial > Soil >... | reverse complement strand
TTTGCGCAGCGTGATGATGTCGCGCGCATAGGTGAACAGATCGTAGTGCTTCTTTTTCAGCGACCAATTGACCTCGTTGACGCTGTCGGGCGCGTTGTAGCTGTTCCCGTCGCCGAACTTGGTGCGGGCGAACTCTTCACCGCCCTGGAGGAACGGCACGCCCTGGGAGGTGAGCAGCAGCAGGTAGCCGAGCTTCATCATGTCCACCAGCTCGCGGTCCGACGCGTCCGGTTTGGAGAGTTTGAGTTTGTCCCAGACAACCCAGTTATCGTGGCAACTGAGGAAGTTGATGGCCTGCGCGGGCGTGGGCGCCCAATCGCGCCAGCTTCCTTCGATGCCGCGACAGACGTTGTCGAGGTTCGAGCCGTCCTGAACGAACCCGGCGTTGTTCTTCTCGAATGGCGAACCGACCAGCGCGTTGCGGATGTTGTCGTTGAAGGCGCCGATGTGCGTGCCGCAGATGGTCTGTTTGTTGGTCGGCCGGACTGGCGCCTGTTTGCCGCCGCCGCCCCACGGTTCGCCGTAGAGAACGATGCCGGGCTTGATCGCGCGCAACTCGCGTTCGACGTCCTTCATCGTGTCGAGATCGATCAACGCCATCAGGTCGAACCGGAACCCGTCGATGCCGTATTCCTGCACCCAATATTTCAGGGTGTCGATGATGTATTTGCGGCCCATCGGCGCTTCGCTGCGGAAATCATTGCCGCAGCCGGAGCCGTTCGAGTAACTGCCATCCGGCAGAAACCGATAATAGTAGCGCGGCACCAGCGAATTGAATGGCGCATTGTTGGACGTGTGGTTGTACACCACGTCCAGTATCACGCCGATGCCGCGTTGGTGCAGGGCGGCGACGAGCTGTTTCAACTCGCGGATGCGGCTCTGGTCGTTGATGTTGGTGGCGTACCAACCCTCGGGCGAGTTGTAATCGATCGTCACGTAGCCCCAGTTGTAATTCGTGCTCGTCTCGTCATTATCGAAGTCCTGGACCGGCAGCAACTGCACGTGGGTGATGCCCAGCTCGGCGAGATTATCCAGGCCGGTTTTGATCGCGTCGTCCTCCGGCAGGCGCGCGCCCGCCTGGGCGAAACCGAGGTACTTGCCCTTGTGCCCGACGCCGGAATTGGCGGCGATGGTGAAATCGCGCACGTGCATCTCGTAGACCACCATGTCCACCGGGGAGGCGAGCGGCGGCCCGATCTTCGCACTGTCCCAGTTCGGCGGGTTGGTTCTTGACAGGTCGGTAATACGCGCCCGGCGGCTGCTGTCGACGGCGTTGACGCAATAGATATCGAGCACCTCGCGCTCGTGATCGTCGATTTTGTAGAGATAGAACCGGCCCTCGAGGTCGCCGTCGACCTTGCCCTCCCAAATGCCCTTGCCGGCCATGTGGAGGTCGTGCGTCGCGCGGCCCTTGACGCCGGTGGCGTCCTCGTAGAGCACTACCTGCACCGAGCGCGCCATGGGCGTAAACACGCGGAACGTGGTCGCTTCGGGTCGGTACGTGGCGCCGAGCACGGCCTGGGCGTCATAGAACTCGTTGGTGTCATCCAGCACACCCCGGGGAAACACGCGGGCCGAACCGCCGAACCCTTCGACACTGACCTCGTACGCGCCGCCGGCGATGTCCAACGGCGAAGCGAGGAGCAACTCGATCTCGTTGGATGTCAGCTTCTTTTCGTGGGACAGAATCCGGGCGGAGACGAGCGCCTGCCGGTTCTGCTGGCTGTTGTAGATGGAGAAGCGATCCATCGTGATTTCGTCCGGCTTGACCGGGCGCGACATTTCGACCACCAACCGAGTCGGCGCATCGATGTAGGCGGCCACCACCTGCGGGCTCGTGTCGGGCGGTTTTGTCCAGACATTGTCCTGGCCACCGATCAAATAAATCTCATTACCCATGTCTGTCCTCCAGAATCTGTCTCCTCCTCCGTCCTTGCGGTTCCAATCGCCGGCCAGCCGCGGCAGCAAACCGATCTTGTCCGACTCGCCCTTTAGACCATAGTTACCGCGATCCAGTTGAAGGATCGATCCATACGCATCGCGGCCGACCTCGAAAATTTCGTTCGCCTCCGGCGACCGCTGGTAGTAGGCGTCCCAGGTCCAGATGCTGACGTTGTCGTAGTCTGCATCGTAGCGGTGATAATGGATGGTGATCAGATTTCCCGGTTTGGACAGCGTGCGCGTCTTCCAAATGGATGAATCATCCAACACTTTCGCGCGCGCCCTCGGTTGCAGAGTCCACTTCTGCTCCACGAACCAATCGCCGTAGCCCGGGTAACACGACTCCAGCCCGTCTCGGCTGATGGTCAGCCAAAGCTCGTATTCGCCATCCGGCACGGTTTGGGAAGGATCCATGGCTTGAATGATTAGCTGCGCGGGACCGCTGTTGGGCACGATGGCCTCGCCGCGGGCGACGACGCGTCCGTCACGCTTGAGGCCGGCGAGGATTTTACGGCCGGCGTTTCCCGTTGGCGGCGTGATGTCCACGGTCGCGACGACCGCGCCCCGCGTCTGCGGTTGGGGCTGGAACTTTGTCTGAGGCTCGCTGGAGCCGCCGCTGCAGCAGGCGAGAACCGCAACGAGCATCGGAAGAAAGACACGGGGGAGGCGGAAGGACGCGCGGAGCTTGCACTGAACCGCGAAGTGTTGGGTCTGGCCCCGGGCCGGCGAAAACGGTTTAGCGAGCTGACTCGGCACGGCAATTGACTCGTTCATTGTGGATTTTTTCACGACCGCGTCCCGTTCAGACAACACGAGAGTACACGAACAAAAACACCAACGCCAGCCCACAGAGCAAAACCACGGCATTCAAGCGCACGCTGAGACGATGAAGCGCTTTCCAATCCGTCTCCAATTCCTCATCGGGCGGCTTGCCCGAAGATTCCGCCGTCGCCCTGCGTTCGCGGAGCGCGTTCATGTGCGGCATGACCCCCTGACGCAACCAGAGATCCGTCCCGCCCATGCCGGCCAGTAACAGCAAAGTCAGGATCGCCGGCCACCTGGCAAACGACCGGTCCGCCAGCAGCAGTCCGACACACATGATGCCCACCGCCGCGCACGCGATGCCGATCAGATAGTACTTGGAAAAAATCCGCCGAATCAGCGTTGCCGCGTCCTCCGGCTTAAGCGTGTGGAACACCGTCGGGGCCACCGCGAAACTGAAGAACACAATGCTGCCGATCCATACGGCCAGGGTCATCACATACAGCCATTTCACCAACTGGGTCATCGGCGTCGGAGCCTATCAGCCTCGTCCAACCCCGCCAAGAGGAAACAGACTTCAGCGGCTCGACGGCTCGGCAGCGGCTTCGCCCTCCCTACATCGGAGTGGCTGCTCGTGGTGAGTCCCGAAAGCTTTCGGGATGAACCTTATCATGGCCGCGCAGCAGCGCGGCCCCACTTTATGGACGCGACGAAGCGCGTCCCTCCAAAAACCAAATTAGGACATTACCAGTTCAGGCTCACAGTCGCGGTGTGAGGCGCCGCGGTCGGCGACACTGGGAATCGGGGCAGGCTGCCGAGCCCTGGTCGCCTTCGGCGCCGCCATGGGCGGGTAAACGTGGCCCTCCAGTTTAGGACACGACCTCCGAACTTGCCGGGCGCCTCTGGAGTGATTAGTCTGGAGGCATGGCGACCAGTGGGAAACTCCGCTGCGGCATTCTGGGAACCGGATGGATCCTCGGCAAGTTCGCCGAGGCGTTTCGGTTGATCGATGACGCGTCGCTGGTGGCCGTGGCCAGCCGCGACGCCGAGCGCGCCCGGGCGGCCGGCGCGAAGCATGGCGTGCCGCGGGTCCATGCGGGTTACGGGTCGTTGATCGGCGATCCCGAAATCGACGTCGTGATCAACGCGCTGCACAACGGGCTGCATTGCGAATGGACTGTGTGCGCGCTCGAAGCGGGCAAACATGTGTTATGCGAGAAACCGCTTGCCTGTTCCAGTGCCGAGGTCGAGAAGATGTTTGCTGCGGCGCAGGCCGGCCAGCGGTGGTTGATGGAAGGTTTCATGCATCGGTTCCATCCGCAAATGGCCAAGGCCAGGCAGATCGTTGCGGGCGGAGGAATTGGACGGGTCCTGCATGTGCGTTGCCACCGCACCACCCACGGACGCGACCGGGACAATCCGCGCTACTGGCGCGATGCCGGTGGCGGCGCGCTCATGGACATCGGCTGTTACTGCGTCAACCTCTCCCGATTCCTGGTTGGCGCCGAACCGAAACGTGTCGCTGCCCACGCCCATTTCGACAAGAAGACCGGCGTAGACCTGACGCTGAGCGGCTGCCTCCAATTCGACAACGGTGTCACCGCCAGCATCCTGTCCAGCATGGAGGGCGAACCGTCCTATCCTGCGGAAATCGTCGGCACCGACGGCAAGCTGCTGATTCCGCATCCCTGGGTGCCGCCGACATGGCCGGCGGAGCTGTATCTCACGCGAGACGGCAAGACCGACGTCATCCGCATTGATACGGACGATATGCCGCGACACACGCTCGCCCCCTACGCGCTTGAGGTGAAATACTTCTGCCGGTGCGTCCGCGAGAATCACCGGCCACAATTCCCGCCGGACGTGGACGCGGAACAGGATTCGCGCGCCAACATGCGCGTCATGGAGGCGTTGCTGGATTCAGCGCGCGGAAGGCAGATGGTCGACGTATCGACGTGACGCCGGTTGTCCTGGTGCGCGCGCAGTCAGGCATCGGGGAGAACAGCATTGCCAGCAACCATTATAAACCACAGAGATTCACCTGCCAGCCCGCCAGAGGCGGGTAAAAGGCGGGCAAGCAGCGAGCACGAAGATCGCTCTGTCAGCCGGCCTGTCTCTGCGCCGCGATCAGGTCGCGAACCGCCTTCGGATTGGGTATGCCTTCGATCTCTTCATCAGGGTCAACCGCGGCCGCCGTGGAGATGGTCAAATCCCCAATGCCGATGATTCGGGCGAGGATTCCCTGATCGATTTCGATGGATCGGATGTCGCTCACCATCAGCTCCCGATAGCTTTTGGAGAGAAGCCCGCGCTCCAGCGTGACTCGTCCAGGGTAGATCCGCAGCACCACGGACCGCCGTCGGGCCCACGCGATAATCGGCGGAACGATGAGCCAGAAGAAGAACAGATGCCAAAAAAACCGCCACCACGACGGCCATACTTCAGCCAGCAGCGTGTCGCGTGTCGAGGGGCGAGCCACCTGCCCCGAATTCTGTTCGGCGTCCCGCCCGTTTGTCCGTTGCGTTTTGCCCGACTCTGCGGCCACGGGATAACCGCAGTACGGGCACGCCGTCGCCGCCATCGAAACCTGTCTTCCACACTCAGGACAATCAATCAGTGCCATGTCGTTAGCCAGTATCAGGCAACGGCCACGACTTTACAACGGTTGTCATTTCTGGAGGCGCGCCCTCGTCAACACCTTGGTTTCGGGTCCTTTGCTTGTCATCGTGAGCGCTTCTAGCCGACGCCCTGAGTCCTCGTAGGGTGCGTTTAATTTCTTGATTCGTGAGGCGTTCATTCTAGAATGCGCTCCAAGGAGGAAGTTGATTGCTGTGACCAAGATTACTCGAATTCAAGCCCGCGAGATTCTCGATTCCCGCGGGAATCCAACGATTGAAGTGGATGTGGAACTTTCCGGTGGCGCAGTCGGTCGCGCCGCGGTCCCCAGCGGCGCCAGCACGGGCGAACATGAAGCCTGGGAGCTGCGCGACGGCGACAAGGCCCGCTACGGGGGCAAGGGCGTGCAAAAAGCCGTGGCCAACGTACACACCAAAATCGCCGGTGAGTTGATCGGCCACGACGCGCTCGATCAGGTCGGCATCGACCATCTGATGATCGCGCTGGATGGCACGCCGAACAAGGGCAAGCTCGGGGCCAACGCGATCCTTGGTGTCTCACTCGCCACGGCCCATGCGGCGGCCGCCCAACTCGGCATCGAACTTTTCAAATACATCGGCGGGCCGAATGCGAAGGTCTTGCCGGTCCCGATGATGAACATTCTCAATGGGGGAGCCCACAGCGACGCGCCGATCGATCTCCAGGAATACATGATCATGCCCAAGGGCGCGTCGAGTTTCCGCGAGGCATTGCGAATGGGCGCGGAGGTGTTTCATGCGCTCAAGGGCGTGTTGAAGGCCAGCAAGCTTGGCACCGCCGTCGGCGATGAAGGCGGCTTTGCTCCCGCCCTCAAGAACAACGAGCATCCACTGGAAGTCATCATCGCCGCGATCCAGCAGGCGGGCTACAAGCCGGGCAAAGACATCTTTATCGCTCTCGATCCGGCGGCGAGCGAGTTTTACGACGCGGCGTCCAGGAAATACGTCTTCAAGAAGTCCGACGGATCGAAGCACACCGCGGAACAAATGATTGAGTTCTACCGGGACCTCTGCAAGAGGTACCCGATCATTTCGCTGGAAGACGGCCTGGCGGAAGGTGACTGGGACGGCTGGAAGAAACTCACGGATAAGTTGGGCGATACATTGCAGCTGGTTGGCGACGATGTGTTCGTCACCAATACGAAATTCCTGAAACGCGGGATCGAGATGGGCGTCGCCAACTCGATCCTGGTAAAGGTCAACCAGATCGGCTCGCTGACGGAAACCCTGGATGCGATTGAAATGGCCAAGGAAGCCGGTTATACGGCGGTCATCAGCCATCGCTCCGGTGAAACGGAAGATACCACCATCGCCGATATTGCCGTGGCGACCAATGCCGGCCAGATCAAGACCGGCTCGCTGTGCCGCACCGACCGCGTTTGCAAATACAACCAATTGCTGCGGATCGAGGAAATCCTCGGCAAGGACGCGGTGTACGGAGGGAAACTCTAGCCAATGAGTTGGCCCCTGGCGTTGTGGGCGCGATTACAATCCCTCGGGTTTTTCGTGTTCGTGGCCGTTGTCGGATTTGGCGTTGCCCTGCTGTTTGTGCCGCTGCTTCATCAACGGCACGCCATGCAACTGGACATTGCCCGACTCGACCACGAGATCGAGCAGCAGGATGCGCTGGAAAAAAAGCAACAGACCGAGATCGAAGCGCTGAAGACCGACCCCGGCTACGTCGAGCGAATGGCCCGCAACAAACTGAACCTCTCTCGGCCCAACGAAATCATTTTCCGCTTCGAACCCCCGCCTCAAGCCGCAGCGCCGCCGCACTGAATTCTGCCGTTCGGCGCCGGCTTTTTACCCGGAATTCCTGCCCCCGACTCCTTTTCGGAGCCTGACCTCACCGCCCGCATGTTGGCCCTCTCAGATTTTGACCCGGAATCATGGCTTGACGAACCTTCACACTCTCTCTAAGGTATAGCAGGTTTGCGGACTGCGGGGTGGAGCAGCCCGGTAGCTCGTCAGGCTCATAACCTGAAGGTCGTGGGTTCAAATCCCACCCCCGCTACCAATCACAAGGGCCAGAACAATCGTTCTGGCCCTTTGTTTTCAAGGCTTGTGGCATCCAGCGTGGGGGGCTGTAGAATCCAACGCGCTTCAGCGGGAGGATACGGGTTCGGCAGACGCGGTTCCCCACCGGCGATGGAGGAGCCGTTCCCACGGGGAGAAGAGGATTTTGTCGGCCAGCAGGCCAATGACGATGATCACCAACATGATGCCGATGACCTGATCCATCGCCTGGAGTTCGCGTCCGTAGTTCAACAGGTTGCCCAGGCCAAATCCTGTCAGGATCGTCACGTAAATCTCCGCCGCCATCAGCGAACGCCAGGCAAAGGCCCATCCCTGTTTCATGCCGCTGACGATGAACGGCAACGAGGCGGGTACGATCACCTTCGCCCAGGTGTGCCATTGCTTCGAGCCCATTGTGCGGGCCGCGCGGGCGTAGATTGGCGGCACCGTCCGCACACCGTTGTCGGTGGCAATCACCACCGACCATAGCGTTCCCATGATGACCACGAACAGCATCGCCCCTTCGGTCTGCCCAAACCACAGCAACGCCAGCGGCACCCAGCACACGCTCGGGAGCGTCTGGAATCCCAACGCGATGACGCCCAGGGTGGACTCGCAGATCCGGAAGCGAGCCGTCAACAATCCCAGCGGCAGGCCGACAACCAACCCGAGCGCGTAGCCGATGAGCAGGCGGCGCACGGTCACGAACGTCGCGTGTTCGAGGTCGCCGCTGGCCAGCGCGCCCCTGAGGTAGCCGGCCACGCTCAGCGGCGACGGCACGAGCACGGGCGACCAGATCTTCATGCGCACCAGCGCCTCCCAGATGCCGAGGAGCACCACGAAAAAGGCGACCACGATCAACCGACGCCTCATTCTCCCACCTCCACCAAATCGGGATTCAGGTGGCGTTTCAGGGCGCGGGTGACTTCCGTGGAATACTTGGCGAGGGCGACGCTGTTGATGTCGCGTGGCCGGGGTAGATCGATTTCAAACCGTTCGTGAATGCGGCCGGGGTGCGGCGAGAACATCACGACGCGGTCGCCGAGACAGGAGGCTTCGCGAACATTGTGGGTAACGAAGATGATCGTCTTCCTTCGTTCCTGCCAAATACGCTGAATGTCTCCGTAGAGTTGTTCCCGAGTGATTGCATCCAGCGCCGCGAACGGTTCGTCCATCAGCAGCACGCGCGGATTGGGGGCCAACGCCCGCGCCAACGCGACGCGCTGTTTCATGCCGCCGGACAATTCGTGAATATTGGCGCGGGCAAATTTGCTCAACCCGACCAGTTCGAGGTAGTAGGCGGCGACTTCGCGGCGCTCCCTGCGCGACAGGTTCGGTTTCAGTTTCAGGCCGAACAGTATGTTGTCCATGACATCCAGCCAGGGGAACAGCGCCGCTTCCTGAAACATCATCATCCGCTCGCGGCCCGGCGCTGTCACGATCTTGCCATCCGCCAGCACCTGGCCACTATCGGGCCGCTCCAAACCGGCGATGATATTCAGCAGGGTTGACTTGCCGCAACCGGACGGTCCTACCAGGCAGACGAATTCGCCCTCGCGAATGTTCAGCGAGACGTTGTCGAGGGCGTGGACCGTGGTCCGGCGCAGCTGAAACCATTTCGATACGCTATCGACAACCAGCTTGACCGGTGGAACGACCTGGAGTTCGTCCTGAATCGCCATCATTTGATTTCGGCAATGCCCTTTTCTCGCAAGACCTCGTTCAACAACTTGAGATCGTAGATGTGAGACAAATCCGGCTTCTCCTTGAGGAACCCTATCCGATGCGCGTCCTCGGCCGACCTAAGCAGCGAATCCTTGATCGGGTCATAGGTGATGACCAACCGCTTCCAGGCGCTGTTCAAGATGTTTTCGGGCAACGCCCGAGTCGTCTCAGCCCGGATCTCGTCATTCAGGATCCGCCTGGCTTCGTCGGGGTGCCCGTTGATCCATTCGGTCAACTCCACGTGCGCAGTAATCCATTTCTTAAGCAGGGACGGGCGATCATTAAGAAACTTCACGCTGCTGACCAGGTGAGTGGTGACATAGCGCCCGCCCGTTTCCGGCCAGAGCGAATTCTCTTCGAGATAGACCTTGCCCTTGGCTTCCAACACCATGCGGCTCACCCACGGCTCGACGGTCCATGCCGCATCCAACTCGCCGCGTTGGAACAGCGAGAGTTGATCGGGGTTGTCCGTCGGCACCACCCGGGCGTCGCCGCCGACCATGGTGATTCGCAGCCCTTTGGACAACAACCAGCTGCGGCAGGCCACGTCCTGGGTATTGCCGAACTGCGGCGTGGCGATTTTCTTGCCTCGAAAATCCGCGTCCTTCATGATTCGTCCATCGGGTTGCACCACGAGCGCGGCACCGCCACTGCAGGCTCCGGCTACAATGCGGACTTCCTCGCCGTGAGAGCGCAGGTAGCCATTGATGGCGGGATTGGGACCGACATAAGTCAGGTCGATCGACCGGGCAAAGATGGCTTCCATGGCACTGGGCCCGGCGTTGTAAACGAACCACTGAATCTCGACGTCCGGCCCGAGGCGCTGCTCAAACCACCCCTTGCCCGAACGGCTCAGACCGTGGGCGATCAGAGCCTGGGCATGAGTCACATTTGGGAAATGGCCCACACGGAGGACCATTTTTTCGGCGCGTACCGAAGCGCATTGAAACAAACACACCAGCAACACCAACGTCGCTTTCATCATGGTCACTTCTCCAACTTGGCGAACGGCAGGGGCACTTTGTCCCGTCGCATTTTGCGCAGGGTCACCTCGACCGTGTCAGCCAAAGTATATTTGTCCAGGATATTGGAAATCGCATTGCGGACATCGACCATCAACAGCCGCAGTCCACAATGGGCTTCATCAGGACAGGAACAGGGGCTGTAGGCGGTCACGCTCGCGCAGGAAATCGGGGCCAACGGGCCGTCAATCAACCGCACGATCTCGCCAATGGTGATCCTGGCCATCGGTTTCTTGAGGAAATAGCCGCCGCCTTTGCCGCGTTTGCTGTCGAGGTAACCCGCCCGATTCATTTCGAGCAGAATCGCTTCGAGGAATTTGACGGGGATGTTCTCCTTCTGCGCCAATTGATGGATCTGGACCCTCGGCAGACCCAATTCCTGGGCGATACCGAGATTGATGAGGGACCGCAAGGCATACTCGCCGCGTTTCGAGACCTTCATGCCGAACGAAGTCTACATGCTAACTAGACAATTGCAACTTTCTTTTCCGAATGGCGCGAATGCTTGCGCGCCTCGCCGCGCGCAAATGGCGGGAAACCCCATACGACGGGGCTTCCCGCCCTACAATACGGACGCGGCGTTGTTAACGTTCTAGAACAAGACCTGGATTTCGGTTAAGCCGGCGCGTTCGGTTTCGCGATTCCTGATCGTGAAGGCCGTGGCGGTTTCCGAGCCCGCGCCGCCGTCGAAGTCGGTTTGCTCATAGTCAAACATCCACTTGACGTTGCGGTTCAGGTACCAGTTGAGGCCAACCTCCCATTCGCGCGCATCCTCGGCGTTCTTGGTCGGGTCGGCGAAGCGCAAGCCGGCGGCCGCGGGCGTCTTCGAGAACGCGTCCGGATCCATATCCAATCGGCCATACCGAGCGGAGACCTCCCACGCGCCCCAAGTGCCTTTGCGCAAGTCGAAGGGATGGCGCGGAGTCAGGCCCGACACATATGGGGATTGCCGATAGCTGGCGGTTTCGCCGGTGAGAAAGAACCCGCCTTCGATCTGCCAGGCCTTGTTGCGGAGATCATCCGAGGTGGTCCCCCTGCGCACCTCTTCCTGCGAAACCGTGTACTCGCCCAACAGCTCCAGTGGTCCCCAGAAGTAATACGCCTGCGGCGTGTACCGAAGCTGGTCGCCGTCCAGTGCCACGCCTTTGTCGAACTGGAAGAATGTCAGTTGCCCGACGGATTTGTACGCGGGCAGATTCGTGGTGTTGGACAAATCTCTCATGCCATAGGTTCCACCCGCGCCGAAGCCCAGACCCTCAAGCGGAGCTATGCCCGTGTTCTGAAACGGTTGCAGGAAAATGCGGGCGGCGCCGTCCTTGGAATTCCAGCTGGCAAAGTCCGCCGAGGCGCCATCGACGACCCCGTTGAAAATGCCCGCAGCGTAGCTGACCCTGTTGTGGAACAATGCACCGGACACTTGGGCGCCCACGTCGCGAAGGTTCGGCACCAGGCCCGACGGTAACCCACGCTCGACGAACAGCAGGTCCGTATCTGATTGGAGTTGTTCCAGCCCGACCGGTGGCTTGAATTTGCCGGCCGAGATATTCAACCACGGCCAGTAATGCCATTGCACGTAGGCATCTTGAAGAACGGTGGTGCCCTGTCCAAAATCCGGCATGATTCGAAAATCGAAATCCCGCGACAACCTGCCTTCAAGAATCGGCCGCACACGCCTCATCAGGAATGAATCGGTGCCGTTGTTGGCCCGGTCGTCGAGGTAGAACCGTCCATCCGCCTGGGCGTACCCACGAAGCCGCAACACGAAGTTGGTATTCGGCGATTGGAGGCCGAACCCTTCGGGTCCCACATAAATCGTCGGCCCCGGCTTCGTAAGCTGGGCATACTGGGCCGATTGCTGCTGGGCTTGTTGCTGTGCCTGTTGTTGGTCGAGTTCGCGCTCGTGTTTCAGTTCCTGGATTTCCTGCTCCAATCGGTCGATCTTTTCGTCGACCGACGCAGCCGGTGCCGCGTTGGTATCATCCGCGTATGACCTCACGGCGAATGCTGCGGTCGTCGCCACCACCGTCATTAAAACCAGAATGCGTCGTCGCCTGTTCATGGCTCCTTTCTTGTTGGGCTCCTCTTTCCGAATCGCGTTTCTGGCCAGGTCGTCCTGGCCAATTGTCTATGAAAATAATAGACTTTGGCAAAATCTACCCGTTTGATAGACATTTGCAAGCATTTTTTTGAAATTTGTTTCTTTCGTCCGTTTCCACGCAACCCGCTGTGCCGCAAGCCCGTACTTAACCCAGACTGCGGTAGAATCCCGACCTGCCCCGACATCGGATGTCGGGGTGAACTGCGCGGCCAGGGCGGATTAAAAAAGAGATAGCCGTTCGACGAGGGTCTCCCGACCCCGCCGAGAGCCCTGACCACGGTCCGTTTTGTAGGGCGCGATGTCTGTCGTATAGATGTCGCGCCGTGCTTTTTCCACGTTGTTAGCTGTAGCGACGGTCGACCTGTCCCGACCTGCCTCGACCTGTCCCGATTCCTACATCGGGATTCCTATATCGGGGTTCCTGCATCGGGATGACCGCCGGCCGTAAGTCGTTGACATTGCAACGGAACCAGCCCGGTTGTCGTCGCTTTCTCCCGCAGAATTGCGGGACGCGTCGAAGTTCACCCGCCTTTTACCCACCTCTGGTGGGCTGGTGGGCGAGTCTCTGTCGTTTCCGTCGCCCCGTGTCTACGCCGTCGCCGCAATCGCCTCGCGAACTTCTTTGAGAAATTTCGGCACGACGACGAACGGATCGTAGTTGACGCCGCCGCCGGGCGACAACGTCTCAATGGGAAGATACCCGCGATAGCCGGACTCGCGGATAATGCTAATCAATCGTTTCAGGTTGGTCGGCTTGGTTCCCTCCGCTTCCGCGCCGAACGGACTTTGTTTAAGCTGCCAGTTGACGGTGTAGGGCGCGGCCTTGGCGATCTCCGTATATGGGTCCGCAGCCTCGAACTTGCCTGTATCCACAATGGCGCCGCACCACGGCGAATCGATACGCTTGAGCAGGCTGATCAGGTTGTCCGCCGTCTTCAGAAAATCTCCATGATTCTGGACTCCGATAATCACTCCGAATTCCCCGGCGTGGTCCGCGCATTCGCGCACATCCGCGGCAATCCATTCCTCCACTTGGTCCCGCGTCGCCCCCTTGGATGCGCTCTGCCACGTCTGGTCCCGCATCTGCGTGTCGGCAAACACCCGGATGACGGGCGCGCCGAGCTTGGCCGCCACCTCCACCCAGTTCTTGATGCGCTGCACGTCCCTGGTGCGCACCGCCTTGTCGGCCACGGTGAAATTGTTGCGTACGCCCGTGCCGCTGATGCCCAGACCCAGATCAAAC
>Ga0187871_10002929_pt1 | contig 13461 bp, 8 predicted proteins | sample June2016WEW_16_1_FD_132988 | JGI IMG/M metagenome (GOLD analysis project Ga0187871, IMG submission 132988) | Peatland microbial communities from SPRUCE experiment site at the Marcell Experimental Forest, Minnesota, USA - June2016WEW_16_10 | ecosystem: Environmental > Terrestrial > Soil >... | reverse complement strand
CGGGCAGCACCTGCAGCAGGCCCAGAGCGACATCTTCCTCGGCTGGACCCGCGTCACCGGCCCGGACGGGGTGGACCGCGACTTCTACGTCCGCCAGCTACGGGACTGGAAATTCTCCGTGCCGATCGAGGTGATGCTCCCGCCGGGCATGACGGCCTACGCCCGGCTGTGCGGATGGACCCTCGCCCGGGCGCACGCCCGTTCCGGTGACCGCATCGCCCTGGCCGCCTACCTCGGCGGCTCCGCCAGGTTCGACCAGGCGATCGCCGACTTCGCCGAAGCCTACGCCGACCAGAACGAGCTCGACTACGCCGCGCTCCAGGCCGCCGTCAAAGACGGCAAGGCCCAAGCCACCACCGACATCTAAGCGGGCCGGGTGCCTGGCGCGCATCGATAACCGATGCGGCCTGAGGAGCGATGAACGCCGCATTCTTCACGCTGGCGGCTGCGCGTCCGCACGCCGCTGTACGCCGGTGAACAGGATGGCGACCCTGTCGTGGTCGCCGATGACTCCCGAGCGGCGCAACGCCAGCAGCCCCGCCAGCCCCGAAGAGCCCGTGGGGTCGACCGCGATCCTGGTCGAGGCGACCGCCAGCGAGTGCGCCTCGAGCAGCAGGCTTTCCTCGACCACCACCGGCCGGCCGCCGGTCAGCAGCATGCCCTCGATGACCGCCCGCCAGTCATAGGTCTCGTCGTCGAGAATGCCGGTCGCGACGCTCTTCGGCTCGTGTTCCCACGGCCACATCAGCTCCGACCGCTCCGCAGCAGCCGCGGCCATCGCCGCCCGCACCCCCGCGGGGCCCGGCTCAGCAGGAAGCGTCGCGCAGATGAGCTCATAGGCCCGCTCAAGCGGGTGCGCACCGGTCGTCTGCACCGTGTGCACGCGCGGCAGCCGCTCCAGCGCATGAAGCTCTGCCGCCTCGCGGAGCGCCTGGATGACCGAGCTGGCCAGCGCGCCGCCGCCGACCTGGATGATCAGGTGGTCCAGGCCGCCCGGCACCTCAGCGAGATCCGTCACGAGCTCATAGCCGAGCGTCTCGCCGCTCTCGATCGTGAGCCCGTTCTCGTTGCCCTGCGTCGTGAACGGCAGCGCCCCGTTGTCGAGTTCCGTGCGTAGCCGCAGGTACGCCGGGTCACCGGGCCTGCCTGGCTGACGGGGGCAGACGACAACCTCGGCGTGCAGGTCGGTCAGCCGCGCGAGCACGCCCTTGTCGGCGTCGGGGGGGACGAAGATCGTCAGCCGCCAGCCACCCGCCCGGGCCACCACTGCCGCCGCGAGCGCCGCGTTCCCGCAGCTCGCGATCGCCAGGCCGGGGCGGTGTCCGGGATCGAGAACGCCGATCCGTTCCATGACCGCCAGGTGGACAAGAACGCCGAACAGATGGCGGCCTTTGTGCGACCCGGACACGTTTCCCGTTTCATTCTTTATCCATACTCCGCCGCTAGAGAACGCCAGCGACCCGGCCAGCTCCCGGCTCTGGAAAAACGGGGTGACGGCGAAACCGTGCCCGTCGACGCCCGCGACCGCGCTGTCGAGCCCGGACACCAGATCGCAATAGGCGGCATCGGTAATGCCGTGCGCCATCGCGATGTGGTACGAGTGCATAAGAGGCCGATAACGAAGGTACGGGTTATCCTCGGTGCCGCGCGGGAAGCTCACCCGCGCCAGGTCGAGCACCCGGGCCAGCACGTGGTCGACGTCGTCGGTACCGGCACGGGGGCACCGGAACGGGTACGGGTCGTCCGGACCGGCCAGGTAGCCGCAGCCCGAGCAGCTGATCGAACTGGCCAGCGGAGTCATCGGCGGCCTGCCAGGCCGGTCCGGTCATTGAACTCCCCGATCATCGCGTCCCAGGTGGGCAGCAGGTCGCGCAGCCCGGTCCAGAACCGCTGGTCCCGGCGCGCCTGGAAGTCGGCGAGGCCGACTCCTTGCTGCTCGACCCAGGTGAAGTAACCGAGGTTGAAGATGCGCTCCCGGTCGGCGAGGGTCGTCTCCAGCAAGTTGTCGGTACCGGCGGCCAGCAGCCACCGGCCGAAGACCTCGGCGGCGTCGCGAGCATCGAAGCCGCCGGGGAAGTCACGGGCGGTGATCCGCTGCCGTTCGCTCTCATACATCTCGGCACCGTCGGTGGCGACGGTGATGACCACGTCGCCGGGCCCGAGCCGGAGGTACTTCGCCGTCTTCACAGCGGCGAGCACGTTGCAGATGCTGGACAGGCCGAACGCGGGCAGCGCCTGGATCGTGGCGTCGGGGACGCCCTGCCTGGCCCGCAGATGCTCCAGCCCCGCGCCGGTGGCGAACAGCAGCGACAGCTGGTCGGTGGCCCGGTCGGAGATCCCGGCAACGAAGTCGGTGTTCATCACGTTGTGAATGAGCGGGATGTGCTTGTCGCCGATGCCCTGGATGTTGTGCTCGCCGAAGCCGTTCGCCAGCATCGTCGGGCACTCCAGCGCCTCCACAGCAACGATCTTCGACTCATAACGGTCCTTGAGGTAGTCGCCCGCCCCGAGCGTTCCCGCCGACCCGGACGCGGACACGAAGGCGGCAAGCCGCAGCCCGGGATCGGCCTGGCGCATTGACTGGAAAACGTTCTCAAGCGCGGTCCCCGTGCACAGGTAATGGACCAGGTGGTTACCGAATTCCGCGAACTGGTTGAAGATGACATTGGCCGGGTCAGCCGACAGCTCAGCGCATTTGTCGTAGATCTCCTTGACGTTGCTCTCGGTACCCGGGGTCTTGATGATGTCGCCAGGATCCGCGACCCAGTGCTCGAGCCAGGCGAAGCGCTCCCGGCTCATCTCCTCGGGCAGCACGGCGACGCCCCTGGCTCCCATCAGCCGCGAGATCGCGACGCCGCCCCGGCAGTAGTTGCCTGTGGACGGCCAGATGGCCCGGTGCCTGGTGGGATCGAACTGGCCGGTGATGATGCGGGGCGCGAGGCAGCCGTAGGCGGCCAGCACCTTGTGGGCCCTGATCATCGGGAACAGGTCGCCGAGCGCCACCACGATCTTGGCGTCGACGCCGGTCAGCTCGGCAGGCAGGACCACGTGGACCGGTGTCCCTGCCTGCCCGGTGCGGTCCGCGTCGTTGTACCAGTGCGACCGGAACAGGTTCAGCGGATGCGCCTCGTCCGGCTTGACGCCGGCCAGCGCTGCCCTGATCGTCGCCGGGATGCTGGCCGGGCTGGCGAGCTGGGCGAAGGTGGGCAGCAGGATTTCCGCCGCGCGGAACCGCTCGACAGATCTCTCGTAGACCTCGCGGTCGATAATGTCGCGTTGGAGCCCAAGTGAGGTCACGTCACGCCGCCCTTCGTCGCGCGCGGCACCCGCCACGCTGTGCGCTGTTAACTGGCCGGCCCCGGTCAGTTCATGGTCAGGGCCATCACGGCCTTCTGGCCGTGCAGCCGGTTCTCTGCCTCGTCGTAGACAGCCGACTGGGGGCCGTCGATGACACTGTCCGTCACCTCGACTCCGCGGTCGGCGGGCAGCGGGTGCATGAACACGGCGTCCTGGCCGGCCAGTTCCATCCGCTTGTCGTCAGTGATCCAGGACGAGTACTTGGCGATCAGTCCGGCGCCCTCGGCCTCGTCGGTAGTGGTCGTCACGGCACCCCAGCTCTTGGCGTAGACGACATCCGTGCCGCGGATCCCCTCGTCGAAGTCGTCCATGACCTCGAAGCTAGCCCGGGAGTCGCGGGCGTTCCGCCGCGCCTGCTCCATGATCTCCGGCATCAGCCCGAACTCCGGCGGATGAACGAGCCGCACGTTCATCCCGAACCGCGGCAGCAGCAGCGCGAGGCTCTGCGGCGCGCTGATCGGCTTCTGGTAGCTCGACGAGCACGCCCAGCTCACGGTGGCCGTCCGGCCGTGCAGGTCGCCGAACCGCTCGATCATCGTCATCAGGTCGGCCAGCGCCTGGTGCGGGTGGTAGACGTCGCACTGCATGTTGAGCACCGGCACCCGGCTGGCCTCCGCGACCGCGCGGATGTAGGCGTTGCCCTCGCCCCAGTCACAGTGCCTGATGGCGATCCCGTCGTTGTACCTGCCGAGGATCTCGCCGATCTCCTTGGCCGTGTCACCGTGGGCGATCTGGGTCGACTTGCTCTCGATGAACTGGGCGTGCCCGCCGAGCTGGGCCATCCCGGCCTCGAACGACGCCCGCGTCCTGGTGCTGGAGAAGAAGAACAGCATGGCCAGGACCTTGTCGCGCAGCAACGGGTGCGGCTGGCCGAGGGCGCGGTCCCGCTTGAGCATGAACGCCACGTCGAGCAGGGTGTCGATCTCGTCCTTGGTCCAGTCCTGGAGGGTGATCAGGTCCCGGCCCCGTAGGTTCGTCTGCATCGCCGATCCCCTACTCTGCCGCGCCGAGGACGAGCGCCAGGAGCGCCATCCGCACCGCGACGCCGTTGAACGCCTCGACCCAGTAGCGCGCGTGCCGGGTGCTGTCGACGTCCGGCGGCAGCTCGTCCATCCTCGGCAGCGAGTGCAGGATGATCGAGTCGCTCTTCGCCTTGTCCCGCAGCAGCTGCCTGGTGACCCGGTAGGCCTCCGGCGTGGTGCCGCGGTCCTGCGTCGCCTCGACCCTGGCCTGGGTGTAGTCGGCCTGGACGACCGGCTCCATGTAGATCACGTCGGCCTCGGCGATGCACTTCTCGACGGTTTCGACCTCACGGTATTGCACGTTGCGCTCATCAAGCTCGGCCTTGAACTCCGGCAGCAGCGACATCTGCTCCGGCGAGACCACGAAGGCCTCGATGTCGAACTGCGAGCAGGCGTACAGGATCGAGTGCATGGTCCGCATCCGCATGTCGCCGACGCAGAGCATCTTGAGCCGGTCGAGCGTCCCCTTCGCCTGCCAGATGGTGTAGAGATCGGTGAGAACCTGCGTCGGGTGCTCACCCCAGCCGTCGCCGCAGTTGATTACCGGCACCGACGCCCACCTGGCCGCTTCGGCCGGCGCGCCCTGCTGGTGGTGGCGCATGGCGATGACGTCGCCGTAGTACTCCAGCATGTGGGCGGTGTCCTTCATCGTCTCCTGGTAGAAGTCGCCGGCCCGGGTCATCTTGGCGTCGGCGAAGCCGAGGACGTGGCCGCCGAGCCGGTGCATCGCGGCCTCGGTCGCCATCCGGGTACGGGTGCTTGGCTGATAGAAGGCGGTCAGCAGCGTCTTGCTCTTCAGCAGGTCGGTGTTGCGCCGCTCTTGGGCGTACGGCTTGAGCTTGTCGGTGACACGGAAGATCTCGAAGAACTCCTCGCGCTCCATGTCCTTGAGCGAGAGGATGTCCCGGCCCAGGAAGCTGCGCATGACGTGGGTCTCCTTACTGCAGGGGTGCGAAGGTGTCAATCATCAAAGCGACGTCGTCACCAAGGGGGTAGAGAATCGGGCAGGTCGCGCCGCTGGCGATGTACTCGCTGACCTTGGCGCGGCATTCGGCGGGCGTGCCCGATGCCGAGATCATCTGGACGGCCTCGTCGGGAACCAGGCGCATGGCCTTGCGGATGTCCTCGGGACTCGCGGGCCAGGTGAGGATCTTGCCGATCTCCTCGATCAGCTTCGGGTCGACCCCGCTGGCCTTCATGATGTGCGGCTGCTGCCCCAGGTACTGGGTCAGCAGCTCACGCGACCGGTCCAGGGCCAGGTCCCGGTCCTCGTCGACCGAGCAGACCACCAGCTGGGGCCGGTCGATGTCCTCGACCGAGCGGCCGGCCCGGTCGGCGCCGGCCGCCAGCGCCTCCAGGGCCCGCTTGTTGTACTCGGGCCCGACCATGTAGTTGAGCACGACTCCGTCGCCGATCTCCCCGGCGACCTCCATCATCTTCATGCCGGTCGCCCCGACGTAGATCGGGACCTGCCGCGGCGAGCGGTCGCCGTGCACCACGTCGATCTCGACGTCATCGAGGTGGACGAAGTCACCGTGGTAGGTCACCCGCTCCATGGCGAGCAGCCGGCGGGTGGCGATCACCACTTCGCGCATCGCCTGCAGCGGATGATCCCGGTGCACGCCGACCTTGCTGGCCAGCGGCTCCCACCAGGCGCCGAGGCCGAGGATGACCCGGCCCGGGGCGAGCTCGTCGAGGGTCGAGAACGTCGCGGCGAGCAGCCCCACGTTGCGGGTCCAGATGGGGATGACGCCCGAGCCCACCTTGATGTGCTCGGTCACCGCGGCGAACGCGGCCATCGGGACCGTCGCCTCCCGCACCAGGCGGCTCTCCGCCTGCCAGACCGCCTCGAAGCCGCGCTGCTCGGCGTACCGGACGTAGTCCATGCCGTCCCGGATCGGATGCTTGTCCTGGAGGTAGAGAGCCATCCGCCCAGTGCTGGTGACCGGCATGCCACTCACTATCCCTTCGGGGTGAACGGGTGTGCGGGAATGTCATCGGCTCGCTCCCAGAGCCGGGCCGCCTCGCGCGCCGCGGCCTCGGCGATCTTCGCTTCGTCGACGCGGGTGGACCTGCCGTCGGCGATGACAAGCTGGCCGCCCACGACCACGTCACGGACCCGGCCCGCGGCCAGGCCGAAGACCCAGTGGCCGGGCAGGTTCGCCGCGGACAACGGCGCGGGCGGGTCATAGCTGAGCACGGTCAGGTCAGCAGGCGCGCCAGCCGCGATGCTGCCATGCAACGGCTCGCCGAAGATCCGCCCGGCGAGCCTGGCCCCCTCGGCGAGGCGCTGCAGCGGCCACGCCGGGCCGGCCGCGGCGCCCGCCTCGACGGCGCGGAAGTACGCCAGCTGCGACTCGGAGATCATGTCTCCGCCGATGCCGTCCGTGCCGAGCGCGACCCGCGGGCCCCGGCGGGCGAGCGGTGAGTATCCGACGCGGTTGTTCATGTTGCTGCGCGGGTTGTGCGCGACGTTCGCACCTGACGCCTGGATGTCGGCGATCTCAAAGTCGCTGACGTGGACGCAGTGCGCCAGCAGCGCGTCGGCGGTCAGCACCCCGGCCGCGCCCAGCCGCTCGATCACCCGCGCCCCGCCTCTGGCCACGGCATCGTCCTGGTCCGCCCGGTCCTCAGCGACGTGGATGTGGATGCCGGACCCAGCGGCCGCGGCGGCCTGCACGCACGCGGCCAGCGTGTCGTCGGACAACGTGAACGAGGCGTGCGCGCCCATCATCCCGCGGGTCAGGGGGCGCCGGCCGGCCAGGAAACGGCGGTTCTCGGCGACGCCCGCCGCCGCCCGGGGCAGCCCGTCCCGGTCGCTGACCTCGTAGCAGAGCACCGACCGCAGGCCGATTTCCGCCAGCGCCTCGGCGATGATGTCCAGCGACCCGTCGATGAAGTTCGGCGACGCGTGGTGATCGATCACGGTCGTCGTGCCTGCTCGCAGCGCTTCAAGGCCGCCGACAAGAGCCGACATCCGCACGCTCGGCTCGTCCAGGGCGCGATCGAGCCGCCACCAGACCCGCTGCAGGATCTGCAGGAAGTCGGCGGGCGGTTCCAGCCGGTACGGCATCCCCCGCGACAGCGCCGAGTAGAGATGGTGGTGGGCGCAGACGTTGCCGGGCAGCACCAGCATCCTGGAGCAGTCGCGGCGCGGCGCGCCGTGCGGTGCCTGGCCCACCCCGGCGATCCGGTCGCCGGCGATCACGACATCGGCGGTGACGACCCGCACCGGGTCCAGCGAGGTGATCACCGTGCCCCCGCACAGCGCGAGCTGCGGGCCCGGCGCAGCCTGGCTGCCTGGGCTGCCCAACGGCTGGCTGGCCGGCGCGGCCTGGTCGGCTGGGCCGCTCATCGGATGTGCGCCAGCTTCGGAACGGCCGCCCGGGCGGCCGCTGAGTCCTTCATCGGGAGCCGGGTCCGGTAACTGCCGTCAAAAGCATGCAGCGCCCCGGCGACCGCGGCGGCGGTCGGCACCAGGCCGATCTCGCCGACTCCCTTCGCGCCGTACGGCCCTTCCGGCTGCGCCTCCTCGACGAAGATGCACTCGACGGGCGGCATGCCGGCCGGCGGGATGATGTTCAGCGACTTGAGCGTCGTGGTCACCGGGAAGCCGTCACGGACCACGTACTCCTCGGACAGCGAGTGACCCAGGCCCATGTGCACGGCGCCCTCGATCTGCCCCTCCAGGAGCGTCGGGTTGATCACCTTCCCGACATCGTGCGCCGCGACCACCTTCGCTATCGCGCCGTCGCTGTCCAGGATGACGACCTGCGTCGCCCAGCCGTAGGCGAAGTGCGTCACCGGGTTGTCCACCACCGCCCCGGGCGCCGTTGTCCAGTCGACGCAGACCTCGCCGAAGTACTCCCGCCCGGCCAGGCCGGCCAGCGCTGCCGGGCTAGCAAGGCCGTCCAGGCCGGCCCCGCCGTCCGGTGCCAGAGCGGCCAGATCGGCGTTGAGCTTCGCCGCGGCGGCGATCACTGACCGGCCGCCGAGCACCGTGGCGCGGGATGCGGTCGTCTGCCCGCAGCCGAGCTCGTACCGGGTATCGACCTCGACCGTAACCCGGGCCGGGACGAGGCCGAGCTCCTCGCAGAGCACCTGCGTCAAGATGGTGTGCACGCCCTGGCCCATCTCGGTCCAGGCGTGGAACAGCGTCAGCCGGCCGTCGGCCTCCGGGCGCAGGATGGCCCGGCCGTACTCGGCCAGGCCGTTCCCGATGCCGGTGTTCTTGACCGCGCAGCCGATCCCGGCCAGCGGAGCGGACTTGTAGGCGTCCTTGACCGCGAGCAGCGTCTTGCGCAGGCCGACCCCGGGCCCGAGGCGCTGGCCGGTGCCGAAGATGTCGCCGGTGTCCAGCGCGTTGAGCCAGCGGATGTCCCAGCCGTCCAGCCCCACCCGCTCGGCCAGCCGGTCGAGCATGCCCTCCAGCGCGAAGTTCACCTGGTTCGCGCCGAACCCGCGCATCGCCCCGCATGGCACGTTGTTCGTGTAGACGGCGCGGGCCTCGATGTCGACCGCGGGCAGCAGGTACGGGCCGCAGGCGTGGCCGGCCGCGCGCTCCAGGACCTTGTCCCCCACGCTGGCGTAGGCGCCGGTGTCGCCGATGATCTCGGCCCGCAGCCCGAGCAGCCGTCCTTGCCCGTCGCACCCGATCGTGTACGTCATCGTGAGCGGGTGCCGCTTGACGTGGAAGCGCATGCTCTCCGCGCGGCTGAGGGCGAGCTTGACCGGGCGCCCGGTACGCCAGGCCAGCAGCGCCGCGTGGCCCTGGACGTTCAGGTCCTCCTTCGCGCCGAACGCGCCGCCGTTGGAGACCAGGGTGGCCCGGACCTTGTCGTCGGGCAGCCCGAGCAGGCTGGCGACCTGCCGCCGGTCGCTCCAGATGCCCTGGCCCTGGGTGTAGAAGTGGATGCCGCCGTCGTCGGTCGGGTAAGCCAGGGCGGCCTCGGGCTCCAGGAACGCGTGCTCGATCCGCTGGGTCTGGAAGGTCTCCGTCAGGACGTGCGCCGCGGCCGCCAGGCCGGCGTCGATGTCGCCGCGCTTGACCTCTGACACCGACAGGACGTTGCCTGGCGAGCCCGGATGCAGCTGCGGCGCGCCCGGCGCCATCGCCTCGACCGGGTCGGTCACCGGTTCGAGCACCTCGTACTCGATGTCCACTAGCGCCGCGGCGGCGCGCGCGGCGGCTCTCGTGTCGGCTGCGACCAGGGCCAGCACGTCGCCGACGTACCTGGTCGTCTCCCCGGCCGCATACAGCTGCACCCAGTCCTTGGTGATCTCGCCCTGGGTCCGGTTACCCGGAACGTCGTCGGCGGACAGGACGGTCACCACGCCCGGGCAGGCCCTGGCCCGCGTGGTGTCCACCGAGAGGATCCTGGCCCGGGGATGATCACTGAACCGGATCGCCCCGTGCAGCATGCCGGGCATGCTCATGTCGTTGATATACGGCTTGTCGCCGAGCGCCAGCTCGCGGCCCTGGTAGCGGGCGGTCCGGGAACCCACCCGGCCGGTGCTGTCCGGCTGCGGGAGCGGGACGCCCCGGTTCGCGGCGGCCCGGAGCAGGATCGCGTCAGTAATCTTGACGTAGCCGGTGCACCGGCACAGGTTCCCGGCCAGCGCCGCGACAACGTGCGAACGGTCCGGATCCGGGTTCTTGTGCAGCAGCGACTCCGCCTTCATGACGACACCAGGCGAGCAGAAGCCGCACTGTGAGGCTCCGGCGGCCACGAAGCTGTCCGCCCACAGCGCGCGCTCATCGTCGCTCAGGCCTTCGTGGGTGGTCACGGATCGGCCGGCGAACCTGGCCGCCTTCTGGGCGCACGACACGACGGCCTTGCTCTCAGAAAGCACGGTGCAGGCGCCGCACGAACCCTCCGGCGCACAGCCATCCTTCACGGAGGTGACCCCGCAGCGGTCACGGAGGACCTCGAGCAAGCTCTCGCCGTCGGCCACATCGGCCGACACGGGCTGGCCATTGAGGAAGAAGTCCATTGCAACGCCCCTAAGCGGCGCTCGGCGGATCGGCCGAGGCGCTGGATCAAACGTCCCTTGTGCCGCCGGGGCGGCGTAGGGCCGAAGGTCCCCGTCACCTCTACCCAAAGCCACCGGCGCAGCGTTAACGCCGGCCCGGGCAACGCGAAACCGTCGCGGCAGCGCCCACTTTGGCCACGCCGCCCAGGTTCGCCCTGTCCTCGGTAAGACGCGGGAGCCCGTACGGCCCGGATGGCCCGCCGCGACGGGGCCTTTGGCCCTGTGAGCCAGCTTATCCGCGGGCAAGAGTGATCTCATGGCGATCATTAGCGGCTATCACCGTCCGGCCACCCTGGAAGCGGCGCTGACCTGCCTGGCCAGGCCGGCCACTGTCCCGCTCGGCGGCGGGACCAAGCTGAACGGGACCGCCGCTACCGGGCCGATCGAGGTGGTGGACCTGCAGGCTCTCGGCCTGGACCGGATCGACAGGCTCGACGGCCGGATGGCAGTGATAGGGGCCACCGTCACGCTCAGCCAGCTCGCCGACAGCCCCGTTGTTCCGCACGTCATCCGCGAGGCCGCGCGGCGCGAACAGCCGAGCACGCTCCGGGCTCAGGCTACCGTCGGCGGCTGCGTGGCGAGCCGGGACGCGGAGAGCGAACTGCTGGCCGCGCTGCTGGCCCACGGTGCGGTCGTCCGCATCGTCGCACCCGACCGTGTCTCGGAGCTCACCTTGCAGCAGCTGCTCGGCACGCTCCCGCCGCCCGCTGGCGGGATCATCACCGCCGTCACCGTCAGTACCGCGGGCCGCAGCAGCGCCGCGCGGACCGGCCGCACCCGCGCCGACCGGCCTATCGTCGCGGCGGTGGCCCGCATCACCGCCGACGGCCGCCGGTGCGTGGCGCTCACCGGGGTGGCGGCAGCCCCGGTCCTCATTGGGGGCCGGGACCAGACCGACACCGGGAAAATGGACACCGGCTGGATGGATACCGGCGGGATGGACACCAGCCGGCTTGATCCGCCCGCTGACTTCCGCGGCTCAGCCGAATACCGGCGCGCTCTCGCGGCCGTCCTGACGGCCCGTGCGCTGACTGCGATCACGTGATGGGCGGCAGTTGAATGGACGTCAATTTCGTTCTTAACGGAGTTCCCCGGCGAATCACCTGTGCCCCCGGCGACTCGCTGCTGGCGGTGCTTCGCCGCGAGGGCTGCTTCAGCGTCCGCTACGGCTCAGACACCGGCGAGACCGGCGCCGCCGCCATCCTCCTCGACGGCCGTCCGGTCTCGTCGGACGTGCTGCTCGCCGCGCAGGCTGGCGGCCATGAGGTCACCACGGTGGAGAGCCTGAACGTGACCACCGGCGAGCTGCACCCCATCCAGGAAGCCTTCGTCGACACCGGTGCGCTGCAGTCCGGCTATTCGGCGGGCGCGATGGTGCTGGCCGCCAAGGCCCTGCTCGAGGAGAATCCCGATCCGTCCGAGGAGCAGATCCGCGACGCGCTGTCGGGGATCCTCGATCGCGAGAGTGGCTACGTGAAGGTGGTCGAGGCGGTCCGGCGGGCCGCGGCGGCGCTCCGCGGCGACAAGCCCGAGCCGATGACGCCGCTGATCGTCGACCGCCTCACCGGCACCGCCCCAGCCGCTGACACCCCAGCCGCTGACATCCGGAGCGCCGGGACTCCGGCCCGCGACGTGCCCGCCGCGGTGCCGCGCATCGTACCGTCAGCCGACGTCCCCGACACCGCCGTCGTCGGCAAGCCAGCGCACAAGGTGGACGCGGTACGGCTGGCGAAGGGTAATCCGGCCTTCACCGACGATGTCGAGCTGCGCGGGATGCTGCACGTCAAGCTGCTGCGCAGCCCGCATGCTCACGCGCGAATCATCGCGATCGACGACTCGGCCGCCCGGGCGCTCGACGGCGTGCACGCCGTGCTGCATTACTGGAACACGCCGCGGGTGAAGTACGCCTCCGGCGGCCAGTCCTGGCCCAACCCCTACCCGTGGGACCAGGTGAGCTTCGACGACAAGGTCCGGCACGTCGGCGACCGGGTGGCGGCGGTCGCCGCTGACAGCCCGGAAATCGCGGCCCGGGCGTGCCAGCTGATCAAGGTGACCTACCAGGTGCTGCCGGCCGTCTTCGACGAGATCGCGGCGATGGCCGACGGAGCACCGGTGATCCACGACGAACCGGACTCGGTCGGCATCGTCAACGCGGCCCGCAATATCAGCTCGCATATCGAGGGGCGGACTGCCCGCGACATGGAAGGGTCCCTGGCCGGTGCCGACCGGGTATTCGAGCAGACCTTCCATGTCCAGCAGGTGCAAGCCTGCCCGATCGAGCCGCACATCGCGATCGGCTGGCTGGATGAGGACGAGCGGCTGGTGATCCGCACCTCGACGCAGGTGCCGTTCCACGTCCGCCGGATGCTGGCGCCGCTGATCGGCCTGCCGGTGAAGCGCATCCATGTGATCAAGCCCCGCATCGGCGGCGGGTTCGGCGTGAAGCAGGAGATGCTCATCGAGGACATCGTCGGCCATCTCGCGCTGGCCACCCGCCGCCCGGTGCGGCTGGAACTCACCCGGGAGGAGGAACTCGCGTTCTCGCGGACCCGGCACGCGCAGACCATCACCTTCCGCACCGGCGTCGACCGCGACGCCCGGCTGGTGGCGCAGGACCTGCGGATTGTCGCCAACACCGGCGCGTACGGGGTGCACGGCTTCACCGTGCAGTCGGTGTCCGGCCTGCGCGGCCTGTCGTCCTACAACTGCCCGGCCAAGCGCTATTCCTGCGACGTGGTGTATACGAACCGGCTGGTGTCCGGCGCGTTCCGCGGTTACGGTGCGCCGCAGGCGCTGTTCGCGCTCGAGTCGCACATGACGGACATCGCGGCCGCGCTCGGCCTGGATCCGATCGAGTTCCGGCGGCGGAACTGGATCGGCGTCGGCGACCCGCTGGACATCGCGCCACGGCTCAGCGAGCGCGGCGGGACCGATGACATCGCACCGGAGGATCTGCCCAAGGTAACCAGCTGCGGTATCCAGGAGTGCGTGGCGCAGGCCAGCCGGGCGATCGGCTGGGGCCGCCGCGCCGATCCGGCCTGGCGGCTGG
>Ga0187871_10002928_pt1 | contig 13463 bp, 13 predicted proteins | sample June2016WEW_16_1_FD_132988 | JGI IMG/M metagenome (GOLD analysis project Ga0187871, IMG submission 132988) | Peatland microbial communities from SPRUCE experiment site at the Marcell Experimental Forest, Minnesota, USA - June2016WEW_16_10 | ecosystem: Environmental > Terrestrial > Soil >... | reverse complement strand
TGATTTCGATTACCGACGGGCAGATTTATCTGGAGACGGATTTGTTCAACCAGGGCGTGCGTCCGGCCGTAAACGTGGGTCTCTCGGTGAGCCGCGTGGGTGGCAGCGCTCAGATCAAAGCCATGCGGCAGGTGGCTGGAACTCTAAAGCTGGAACTGGCGCAATACCGCGAACTGGCGGCCTTTGCGCAGTTCGGCAGCGACCTCGACAAGGCCACGCAGGCGCAACTCAATCGCGGGCAACGGCTGGTTGAACTGTTGAAACAGAACCAGTTCTCTCCGCTGCCGTTCTCAAAACAAATTCTGATCATCTTCGCGGGCACGGGAGGATTTCTCGACGACCTTCCGGTTAATCAGGTGCGCGCCTTCGAGAAAGAACTTTACGAGTACGTGGACGCAACCAACGCCGGGCTGCTGCGCACCATCATGGAGAAAAAGATTCTCGACGACGCTCTGAAGGCGCAGTTGACCGAAGTGATCAAGCAGGCGAAGCAGCAGTTTGTGAGTTCTCAGGAAGCAGTGGCGAAGTAGTATCCGGGACCTAGTACTGAATCGAACCAGCTTCGCTAAGTACTCGGTACTTGCAACTCGATGCCTAACATTCTCGACATTCGGCGCCGTATCCGCAGCGTGGTGAACACGCGGCAGATTACCAAGGCCATGAAGGTGGTGTCGGCGGCAAAGCTGCGCCGGGCGCAAGACCGCGCTCTATCGGCGCGGCCTTACGCGCAGATGCTGACGAATGTGCTGAAGTCACTGGTGGCGCGGGCTGAAATTTACGATCCCGAAACCGGCGAGCCCAAGCATCCTCTGTTGGCAGAGCGCGTTGAGAAGAACATTTTGCTGATCGTCGTCACCGGCGACAAGGGCCTGGCGGGAGCGTTCAGCGCCAACGTGACCAAAGCTGCCAGCCGATTTATCGAATCCAAGGCAGGAAAGAACATCGACATCGAAGCAATTGGCCGCAAGGGGCGCGACTTTCTGCGGCGGCGTTATCCCGCTGCTCCGGTGCAGACGCCCAGTCTGGCCGTGACCGAAGAGTCGCTCGAGACTCAGCCCGAGGCCGGGGAGCGGGCTGGAACGATACAAATTACGGGAGAGCATGTTGGAGTGCTCGGCAAGCTGGAATTTTCGCAAGCGCGGCACTTGGCGGAGAACGTGATTGAGCGTTATCAGCGCGAGGAAATCGACTCCGTTTACCTAGTCTTCAACGAATTCAAGTCGGTGATTGCGCAGCGGCTCATTGTGGAACAGATTCTTCCCATCGAACAGATCGGAGCGCCCGCTGTCCGCCAGGCCGTGGAGATGACGGAAGAAGAGAAGAAAAAAGCCAGAGAGGCGGCGATCAGCGCGGGCGTGGGCCTGCGGAGTTCTGAATCTGCGGGCGAACACACCGCGGCGCAATCCGGGACTTCATTCGGTACGGCCCAGGTGGATTACATCTACGAGCAGTCGCCCGAGGAATTGTTTCGCGCATTGCTGCCGAAGTATGTCTCTATCCAGGTTTTCCGCGCGCTGCTGGAGTCAGTGGCGGCCGAACATGCCGCGCGCATGACCGCGATGGATTCCGCCACCAGCAACGCCACTGACATGATCGACTCGCTGACGCTGGTGATGAACCGGGCGCGGCAGGCGAAGATCACGAAAGAGATCATCGAGATCGTGAGCGGCGCGGCGGCCATGTGAGAAAAAGCAATTAGCAGTTAGCATCAAGCTGGCTGGCTGATTGCTAACTGCCAATTGCTTACGACTGAGAACTTAAAAACTTTATGCCAGAAAACATCGGACATGTTGTTCAAATTGCGGGGCCCGCAGTGGACGTGCAGTTTCCCGAGGGTCACCTCCCGCCTATTTACGAGGCGGTGAGAGTGGTGAGCGACGGCTTCACCGTGCCCAGCCCCGTCAACGTCATACTTGAAGTCCAACAGCACTTGGGCGAAGGCCGCGTGCGCTGCATCGCCATGGAAGCCACCGAAGGCATGGTGCGCGGCATGAAGGCCATTGACCAGGGTGGGCCGATCTCCGTGCCCGTGGGCCGCGGCACGCTAGGGCGCGTGATGAATGTGATCGGCGAACCCGTCGATAATCTGGGCCCGGTCGAATACGAGAAAAGGATGCCGATTCACCGCCTGGCGCCGGCCTTCGACGAGCAGGCCACGACTGCGGAAATGTTTGAGACTGGAGTTAAGGTCATCGATCTCATTCAGCCGTTTCTGAAGGGCGGCAAGATCGGACTGTTTGGCGGCGCCGGCGTGGGCAAGACCGTCGTCATCATGGAATTGATCAATAACGTCGCCAAGAATCACGGCGGGTACTCCGTGTTTGCGGGGGTGGGCGAGCGCACGCGCGAAGGCAACGATCTGTGGCTGGAGATGACGGAATCGGGCGTGATCAAGCCCGGCGATCCGGCGCACTCGAAAGCGGCGCTGATCTACGGGCAGATGACGGAGCCGCCCGGGGCGCGTTTGCGCGTGGCGCTGACCGGGCTGACGGTCGCGGAATATTTCCGCGATGCCGAGGGCGCCGACACGCTGCTCTTCATCGATAACATTTTCCGCTTTACCCAGGCCGGCTCGGAAGTGTCAGCGCTGCTCGGCCGCATGCCCAGCGCCGTAGGCTATCAACCGAACCTGGCAACGGAAATGGGCGAACTCCAGGAGCGCATCACGTCGACGAAGAAAGGTTCGGTCACATCGGTACAGGCAATTTACGTGCCCGCCGACGACTTGACCGATCCGGCGCCGGCAACCACGTTTGCTCACCTGGACGCGACCACCGTGCTCTCCCGCGCATTGACTGAGATTGGAATTTATCCCGCGGTCGATCCGCTGGCCTCGACCTCGCGCATTCTCGACGCGCGCATCGTCGGTCAGGAACATTATGACGTGGCGCAACGGGTGAAGAAGACGCTGCAGACTTATAAAGACCTGCAGGACATCATCGCAATTCTCGGCATCGACGAATTGAGCGAAGACCAAAAACTTACCGTAGCGCGCGCCCGTAAGATTCAACGCTTCCTGTCGCAGCCGTTCCACGTCGCCGAGCAATTCACCGGCGCTCAAGGGCGCTACGTAAAGATCGCCGATACAGTGAAAGGCTTCAAGGCGATTGTCGACGGCAAGTACGACGACATCCCCGAGCAGGCGTTTTATATGAAGGGACCGATCGAAGAAGTGCTGGAAGCGGCAGAGAAGATGAAGGCGGTAGCGTAGAAGCAGTGGGCGGTGGCCAGCGATCGGTGGTCAGTCGGACCGGCTGATTCACGAAATAAACTGGACACTGACCACTAGTCCCTGACCACTGATGGCAGATACTTTCCAACTCGAGATCGTCACGCCGGAAAAAAAAGTCGTTGACGCGGCGGCGACGGAAGCCCAGATTCCCGGCAAGAACGGGTACTTGGGCGTGCTGCCGGGGCATGCGCCGCTGATCACTGAACTCGCGGTAGGCGAAATCACCTTCTACACCGGCGCCAGCGCCGAGGAGCAGCGGCTAGCGGTTGCCTGGGGATTCGCGGAAGTCCTTCCAGATAAGGTCACGATTCTCGCCGAGACCGCCGAGCGCCCGTCTGAGATCAACGTGGAACGTGCCCGCAAGGCGAAAGAACGCGCCGAACAACGGCTGACCAGCGGCGATCCCAGCGTCGATGTGGAGCGGGCTCTGAACGCATTACAGAAGGCAGAGACGCGGCTGGAAGTCGCCACGGGGAAGAGCCATCCTTAGTTGAGCTGGAGCACCGCAAGTCCTGCCGGGCGCTTATAGGCCGTAGTTGTCCGGTAAGACTTACAACCTGTTCTGGAAACGAACCGGGAAGGGGTCGTACAAAATAGAACCCCGGCCCCCCTGGGGCCGGGGTTGGTCTTCGCTAAGGGCGAGAGGACCTCACAGAAAAAGCCTATTTCGGTGCGTCTGCAGGCGCAGCGGCCTTCTTATCGGTCTTGGTCTTCTTCTCCTTCGGCTGCTTGGCAGGCTTGGTCTTCTTGGCCTTTTTGGTGGAATCGGTTTTCTTATCGGTGCTGGTGTCGCCGCTTGCCGCTTGGGCAAAGGAGGCCGACGTCAGCGAAAGAGTCAGCGCAACCGCGAATAACAGAGTTAACAGCTTCTTCATGGTCCTACACGCTCCTTAAGGGATTGGGGTTCGAAGTCTACTGGACGCACTAGCCGCTCGTGATCCATATAGCGCTAGATTGTCCCGTATGTGGAATATTATAGCTCAGATTCCCAATAATACTCAAGTTAAAAACTGGGGTATCGTTTCGGGAACGCCGCAAAGCACGGGCATATCGCACCCCGCACCCTGAGTTTCGCCTGTAAAACCCTATGCCAGCGGCGAATCGCTCATGCGGAAGCGGGTCCGGACATGCTCGGAAATCAACTCAATAGCGGCGCGGTTGGTCACTGGGTCGCTCTGAGCTAGATATTTCATGGCCTCCACCAGCAGGCGCTGGCCATCGACGTATCGAGGGTCGGAAGTCCGCTCTCTCTTCCTGGGAGGACCCAACTTGGGCGGAACTGGAATGGTAAAAACTTTAGCCATGGATGAACTCGAATGATGACTCAAAAGAAATCCTAGGGCAGTATAGCGCCCGGCGTTCACTTTTCAGCACACATTCTTTACCTTTAGATTCAATTACTTAGCCCCGAGGCGAGACAAATTGTGTCTTCTTCGTGGTTTTCAACTGAAACACGTCGTTGCCGATCTTTGCCCCCACTCGGATGGCCGAATACTTTGCCAGCCGGTAATCGCCCTGGCCTTGCATAAACTGCTGTTGCACCGAGATGCCGCGGCTGGGGTCGATCCACAGAAACGCCTTGGAGAAGTAGTTGCGCACTTTTTCGCTTTTGGGAATGAGCTGCAATTTCGCGGTCGCGATGTTATCGACGTTTTCCTCGCCCAAATAAGTGATTTCGTAGGTCTTTTTCAGGTCCTGCCCGCTGCCCCCGAAGCCCAGCACAAGGTAGCTTTCCATCTCGCTGCGGTTGGCGCCCGCCGCGAACACCATAACCTGCTCGATCTTCGGCTGGTAGATCTGGAGCTTGCCTTCCTTGTAGAGCACGAACTTTGGCTCGGGCACTTTAATCTCCGCCATCATTTCTATTTCGTCTGCCGCCTTCCGGTAGAAAACCGTTCCCTTCTGCGTATCCGTGTCGTCCACCACCTTCTGATATTGGTCCCACTCGAAATCAGCCTGCGCGGTGTGGAAGGTCGCCGCTGCCGAGTCCATTTTATTCAGCACACTTTCGAGCGAGGGAGCCGACTGCTGCGGCAAAAGAAGGCTCAGGGCGAGGAACAAAAAGTGGATCGGGATCGTCATGGCCTGTAGTCCTGACGCCGGTCGCAAAGGATTGTTCCCACGAAAGCCCGGCTCACTGTTTTCGCTTCACCCAAACCCGGTAACTCTGCACCTGCCCTTTGCCGTCGCGCACGGCTTCGTAGTTCACAATCGACACATCGCCGGAAATCGGTTGAATGACGTTCAGCAACTGGTTCCGCACCGCCTGGTCGTCTCCCGGCGTAATCGCGGTGGCCGCAATCTGATAAAAGAGTCCGCCCTGCGCATCGGACGTGACCACCACATCAGTCAGATGCGGATCGTGGGGTACAGGTTTATCGTTGAAGTTGATCACCCGGGGCGAGAAGAAAACGAAGATAAGAATCAGCGTGACCATGATGTCGTAGTGCAGCGTGCCCCGCTCATGCTGCCACAGGATGTAGCTCCGAATTGTGCGCCAGGCGCCGTTCATCGGTAGGGAAGGCGCGCCAGAGGCGGTCGTGCTGATGTCCACACTTTGCAAGTCTATTCTCCAGGTTTCAAGGTTTCAACGCTTCAATGACAGAGCACAGGGACTTTGAAACCTTGAAACTCTGAAACCTTGAAACTTTGCAGTCAAAAACTCTTTTTTGTAATCCGCTCCGCCCCCACATAAGGCCGCAGCGCCTCTGGAATAACCACGCTGCCGTCAGCCTGCTGATAATTTTCCACAATCGCCACCCAGGTCCGGCCCACGGCCAGCCCGCTCCCATTCAGCGTGTGGACAAACTCGGGCTTGTTCTTGCCCTCCGCACGATACCGGATATTCGCCCGCCTCGCTTGGTACGACTCAAAATTCGAGCACGACGAAATCTCCCGAAACAACCGCTGCCCCGGCAGCCAGACTTCAATGTCATAAGTCTTTGCCGAAGACGGCCCCATGTCGCCGGTGCACAAAGTCACGGTGCGATAATGCAGCCCGAGCTTTTGCAACACGGTCTCGGCGTTCCGCGTGAGCTTCTCGTGCTCTTCATAAGAATCCTCCGGCCGCGAAAACTTCACCAACTCCACCTTCTGAAACTGATGCTGCCGGATGATGCCACGCACGTCTTTCCCATAAGATCCCGCTTCGCTGCGAAAGCATGGAGTATAAGCCGTCAGCGAGATCGGCAACCGCGCCGCATCAAGAATCTCATCGCGATAAAGATTGGTGACCGGCACCTCAGCAGTCGGAATCAGCCAGAGATCCCTTTCGCCGTGAGGCACGCGAAAAAGATCGGCGGCAAACTTCGGCAACTGCCCCGTGCCGTACATCGACTCAGAATTCACCAGGTACGGTGGCAGCACTTCGGTATATCCATGCTCGCGCGTGTGCAGATCGAGCATGAAGTTCGCGAGCCCACGTTCGAGCTTGGCACCCAGATCCCAGTAGACGGCAAAGCGCGCGCCGGTAAGTTTAACCGCACGCTCGAGATCAAGCACGCCAAGTTCTTCGCCAAGTTCCCAATGCGGCTTGGGAGTAAAGTCGAACTGTGGCGGCGCACCCCAGCGCCGCACTTCAACGTTATCCTCCGCCCTATGACCTACCGGAACGCTGGCATGCGGCATGTTGGGAATTCCGGCAAGAATATCCCGCAAGCGGGCATCAAGGTCGGCGGCAATCTTTTCCCGCGTCTGAATCTGTTCGCGCAGCTCTTTCGTCTCGGCGATGGCCGCGGTCGCATCCTGCCCGCTCTTTTTCAGTTGATTGATGTCTTCCGAGGCCTTGTTCCGCCGCGCCTTCATGGTCTCGGCCTCGGTAATGGCCTGCCGCCGCCGTGTATCTACCTCGTGGAAATCCTTGAGCACGGCAGCCGGATCAGCGCCGCGCTGGCGCAGCATCTCCTCCACCCGGGGCAGATTGTCGCGAACAAAATTAAGATCAAGCATGGGAACTAACTACTTTATCGGAAACCAGGAGGAGAATGCACGCGGCGAGAGCGCACCGCGCTTGAGAATCCCATGTGGGGATGGCCGCCTCGAGAGCCAGCCCCGAGCGAAGCCGAGGGGTCCGCCCAGCGAAACGAGGCAGGCCCACCCAAGCTTTCGCCAAGCCCGCCCAACTGTGTAAACTACCTTCGCGATGAGTTTCTTCCCCCGCTCGATGGCTGCGTGTCTTTCCCCCCTGCTGACAGTCATCCTAATTATCGGTTCCATTCCACCCGGCTTTGCCTCCGCCTATGACGCCCATCCCAAGCTGGTTGTAGTGATCGTCATCGACCAGTTTCGCGGTGACTACCTCGAGCGCTACCGCCACCAGTTCGGCGAAGGCGGATTCCGCCTCTTTCTCGATCACGGCGCAAACTTCACCGACTGCAACTACGACTACGCCAATACCCGCACCGCTCCCGGGCACTCCACGCTATTCACGGGAGCCTACAGCAACGGTCACGGCGTCCTGGCGAACGAGTGGTGGGATCCGAAGAAAAAGAAAATGGTGACCTCGGTCGAAGATGACGCCACCAGGCTCGTCGGCCTTGCCCCAGACGAAACTAAAGACAAAGCCGGAGCATCGCCGCACAACCTGCTTGCAGATACGCTTGGCGACGAGCTGAAACTGGCAACCCAGGGCCAGGCGCGGGTCTTCAGTCTTTCCTTGAAAGACCGCGCGGCCATTCTGCCTGGCGGCTTTGCAGCCGACGGCGCCTACTGGATCGATCCCAAAAGCGGCGCGTGGATTACCTCCACTTACTATCGCCCCGACCTACCCAAGTGGGCGCAGGAGTTCAATGGCGGCAATCCGACTGCAAAGTACTGGGACCGCAATTGGGAGAGCAACGGAGAAGTTCTTCGCTCGACCGCCCATCGCAAGGGCAAAGACGGTTCTGATGCGGGTTTTTACGAGGTAGTGGGTCCCACGCCCTTTGCCAATGAGTACGAACTGGAGTTCGCCAAGGAGCTCGTGGCCTCCGAGAATCTCGGTGCCGGGCAGGCCACCGATCTGCTCGCCATCAGCCTTTCGCCCAACGACATTCTCGGCCACCAGGTCGGTCCTGATTCACCCGAGATGGCTGCTATGGCGCTCGCGCTCGATCACGAACTCGCCGACTTTTTCAGCTTCCTCGGCCATCGCGTGGGACTCGCAAACGTATGGATCGCACTCTCCGCCGATCACGGTGTCTCGGCCTTGCCTGATGCCGCCAAGAAGCTCCGCATCCCGTCCGCCAATCTGGACGCGAAGACAATCGAAGCCCAGATCAATCGCGCGCTGACCGCAAAGTTCTCGCACGCCGCTTCCTACATAAAGTTCGACTACCCGGATGCCTGGCTCGATCCCGACGCCTTCGCGGCCGTTCACTTCAAAGAGCGCGAGGCCGAAATTGTCGTAGGCGAGGCGATGAAGCAGGCTGGAATGCGCGGCTACTATACGAAGTCACAACTAGCTGAAGGCGAAGTGCCCGCCGACGCTCTTGGCAAGAAATTCCTCCACAGCTACTCACCCGAAGGCGGGTGGTACGTGATGGGAGTTCCTGATATCTACACAGTCGGCCCGTCCAAAGGCACGGACCACGCGTCACCCTACACCTACGATACCCATGTACCCCTGGCCTTCTATGGACTGCCATTTAGTCCGGGAACCTATCGCTCCCATGCGGAACCGGTCGATCTGGTGGTGACGCTGGCATCGCTGCTGGGCATCAACGCCCCCACTCACGCCGTGGGACGCGTGCTCACCGAGGCGCTTGTCCCTTCGCGTCACGCGGAAAACTCAGATGCGCCTTCTAATTTGGGGTCTCCTAAAGCTGGGACTCCTAAAGAAGGATCGAAGCCGTGACCTCCTCCTCCGAAAACGGCGGCAAGTCTCTGGACCTGAGCGTGACCGTCGCTGGCATTCAGCTTAAGAATCCCGTCATCGCGGCCAGCGGGACTTTTTGCTACGGGGTTGAATTCGAAGACGTCGTTCATCTCGACCGGCTCGGTGGATTCGTAGTCAAAGGTCTTTCCCGCGAACCCATGATCGGCAACCCGCCGCCGCGCCTTTGGGAAACTGCCGCGGGCATGCTCAACGCCATCGGCTTGCAGAACATCGGCGCAGCGGCGTTTCTCGCGGAGAAGCTGCCCAAACTCCGGCAGATGAAAAACATCGTGGTGCTGGCCAACGTCTTCGGCTACACCCGCGACGACTACGAAAAAACCATCGAGATTCTCAACGACGGCGAAGGCATCGCCGCTTACGAACTCAACGTTTCCTGCCCCAACACCTCCGAGGGCGGATTGCAATTCGGCAGCGATCCCCGCTCCCTCGATGAAGTCGTCACCGCAGCGAAACGCGTCGCGCGGCGTCCTCTGATCGTCAAACTTTCTCCCAACGTAACCAGCATCGCGCAGATGGCACATGTCGCGCAGGAGGCTGGCGCTGACGCCATCTCGCTGATCAACACATTCGTCGCCATGGCCATCGACACCGACACGCGCAAGCCGCGCATCGCCAACGTCACCGCCGGCCTCTCCGGCCCAGCCATCAAGCCTATCGCTGTGCGCATGGTCTACGACGCCGCGCATGCTGTGAACATTCCGGTGATCGGCATGGGAGGCATTTCAACTGCAGCCGACGTAGCCGAATTCATGCTCGCAGGCGCAACCGCCGTGCAAATCGGCACCGCCAGCTATTGGGACCCCTGCGCGACTGAGAAGATTGCGGACGAACTGCAGCGCTGGTGCCACGATCGCGGCGTAACCCGCTTAGCAGACCTGGTAGGCGGAATGATTTTGGAATAAGGGAGTTTTGAAAGGGCGCTGCAACTTCTATCAACGCCCGCGGCTATACCAGATCGACCCCGGAGACTTGTAGTTCCGCCCCTCGCCCCACACCACGTGCGTATTCCCGATGTTATCGATGGCGATGGAAAACAGGTTGCCAAAGGGGAACAGGAAACCGTTGGGCAGGATGTAATCGTATCCTCGCACGGAGCCCGAGAGCTGCGATTCCGGCGACCAGACCGCCCCGCCGTTGGTGGAAGACCGGTAGAATGTATTCCAAAGCGGATTGTTTTCCGCGTCCACTTTTCTGGTGTCCATCCATGCGATGCGAACGTCGCCCGCCGTGCCGGCGGCGATGGCCGGGAAGCAGTGCTCCACGCCAGACGCGGCGTTTGAGATGTCAGCTTTCGCCGACCAACTTTCCCCTTGGTTCGTGGACGAAGAGAAATAAATCCGCTCCGGTCTGCCCGTAACCGAACCGGAGTTCCACAGCGCGTAGATAGTCCCAGCATCATCAGAAGCGAGAGCCATCTGCGATCCCAGAAAACCGCCGGAACAAGCCTGGGCCGGACAACCCGGCGCTGCGCTCGAAACATCGATCGGCGTCGTACTCCAACTCCGGCCGCCGTCCGCGGACCGGCTTACAAACACTTCCTCCGGTCGCGCTAGAACATTAGTTCGCGGGTAAGCCGTCCAGGAAAAATAGACGTTGCCGGCGGCGTCCACGGTCGCCCCTGCCGCCAGTGACCAGCCCGGCCCGGCATCAGGATTCACCACGGTAGAGGAAAAGTTCTGCGCGTAATCATGCGATGCCGCGATCGCGAGTGTCTGCCCGTGATTAAAGCTCACGTAGATATTGGGGCCGCGAATCGCCAGCACCGGCTTGTCGATAACAATTTCCGGAGAGTGCTCAGCGATGGCGAAGTACCAGGTGCGGCCAAAATCCTGCGACCGCGACACGATCACATCGTGCTCGCCCTGCAACCACGACGCATAAAGAGTTTGCCGGTCAACCGGGTCAACCTTGATCTGGGCGTCAAACTGTCCCACGGATGAGGCCAGCAGCGGCCGCGGTGGCTCCCAGGAGTTACCGTTATCATTGCTGACCAGAAGCGCCATCGCCGGCGCGGTGCAGGCCGGGCAATTCTCTACCGCGCCATACTGAGGAAAGAGAATATAGATGTGTCCGCGACCATCCGCCGCCATCGCGGGCTCCCACTGGTCCCCAATGCGGTAGCCCACGCGACGCGCTTCGGCAAAGCCCGAAACGGCGAACGCTGCCTGCGCGCTCGCAAGCGCCACCAGCAGGCAGAGAACAAAGCTCTGCACACGTCGGGCGCGGCTGGATCCAAAAACCACAGACTTCTCCTGGGACTACGAAAGCCGACTACGAACTGCCACAACCTTGCCCGAACTTTAAACCGAATCTCTACCCACCGTCAATTGCCCGATAAGGCCACAGGCCGATACCTGGAGCCGTATGTGGGGACAGCCGCCCTCGGCTGTCCGTCGAGCGAAGCTCGACGCCTTTCCGCCGCCCAGCGCGTGACTTTCTACCGATTTCGTCATCTAATAACAAGCAACTCAAAGCAAGGAGCACTCAAAGATGGAGAAAGCCACATTCGCAGCCGGATGTTTCTGGGGAGTAGAAGCCACCTTCCGTGCATTGCCGGGCGTGATCGCAACCCGCGTAGGCTACACCGGCGGAAACACCGACAACCCTAACTACAAAGAGGTTTGTACCGACCGCACCGGCCACGCCGAAGCCGTCGAAGTAGACTACGACCCCGCGAAGATCAGCTATGCCGAGCTGCTCAAAGTCTTCTGGGAGAACCACGACCCCACGCAGGTCAACCGCCAGGGCCCGGACTGGGGCACGCAGTACCGCTCCGCCATCTTCTACCACACCCCGCAGCAGCACGCCGAGGCGCTGGCCTCAAAGGAAGCGCTGGAAAAGGCGCACCGCTACTCCAAACCGATTGCCACGCAGATCGTCCCCGCAGTCACGTTTTACCCCGCCGAGGATTACCACCAGCAATATCTGGAAAGGCGCGGCATGGCCAGCTGCCACATTAAGAGCTGACCGGCTGACGCGGTTCCGGCTCTCGCGGCCCAAAGAAGAAGAGCAGCACGAATCCGCCAACGTAAAACGGCAGGCTCTGCTGAAAACTGCAGCCCATAAACCGCAGGATCAACCCAAATAACGCCAGCCCTTCGCACAACGCGTAGGTGGCAACGTAACCGGTTTTCCAATGACTCAGCGCGAGCGAGTCATCGGGACGGGATGCCAAAGTTTCCGCTGACCGCAGAACCAGGGTCCGCCTTACCACAAAGATCACGCCCACAATCGCGACCCCGGCGGTGGTGAAAAAGTAGCCCAGGGAAGGGTCTGCGGCTCGTGTGCGCGATCCCAAAGCTTCGCCCACGACAGCATAGAAAAGAATGCTGCCCAGCATCACCCACTGCACAGTGCGCAGCGTACGCAGAGTCCCCTTCATTAACAACATTCTCCTGCAATTCGCCCCGAGGATGTGATGAATTTCTCAACCGGAACCCGCCAAGGCAACAGCTTTCAGCAGCGCGTCGTACAGGTCGACCGCGCAGCGCCACGTCGACAGTAGCGCCGCCGTCCCGGCGGCTGTCCGGCGGGCGTCCTCGCCCGCCGCTTAAATCTCCCAGCACCCCAGCCCCTTCAACCCGCGCCGTAGACAGAAGTCGCCGTACTCCTCAGTGACTGTGACCACTCCCCCGCAACCCCGGCCGCACCCGCAAGAAAATCTGAAACGAAACCGGAAAACTCCCATAAGCCGCATCCAGAGCCGCAGGCTTCGAGTAAACCGTCAAATCCGCGCCCACCCCTAGCTGCCACGCGGGGTTTTGCACCAGATCGCGCACCCCGCCGAAGGTGTAAGCCCCGATCCGGTAGGACGGTTCGACCGCCGGCGGAAACAATTCGTTCTTGTCCACCAATTCCATCCGCGTAAACACATAATCGCGGCGTAGAAAGTTCAGCGTGGATTCCAGCAGGTAGCCGTTGAGATGAATTTCTGTGCCAATCTCGTGTACGCGGCCCCAGATCAGCGAAGTCGCCCAATTGCCCGCCGCCAGCGGGTGGTTATATTCCACAGAAGCCGTCTCGCGCCACTGGTTCCAGGGCTCTAGCGCCTCCGGGTGGTCAAGGTGCCCAATGCTGTATTGCGCTGTCCAGTTTCGGTTAGGGGCAACACTGGCGCGCACCGACCATGACTCGAGCGCTGCCGGCTGTATGCTCCAGCGCTCTTCATTCGGTTCATGGCCGTTAAAGGCGGAGCCTTCAATCTTGAACCGGCCAATCACAAATCCCGTCGTAACCACGCCAAAGCTGGTATGCGTTGAGTCTTGCAGGTGATGGCCGAGCGGGGCCAGGGGCAACTCCGCCGCAGAGGCGCGATGAATGTAGGTAACCGGACCTAGCGCGGGTTCTGCCGAGGGT
>Ga0187871_10002926_pt1 | contig 13467 bp, 11 predicted proteins | sample June2016WEW_16_1_FD_132988 | JGI IMG/M metagenome (GOLD analysis project Ga0187871, IMG submission 132988) | Peatland microbial communities from SPRUCE experiment site at the Marcell Experimental Forest, Minnesota, USA - June2016WEW_16_10 | ecosystem: Environmental > Terrestrial > Soil >... | reverse complement strand
GGTATGTTACCTCTCTCTTGAGTTTCTCATCGGACGCTTGTTGGGGAACAACGTCGTGAACCTGAAGTTGGAAGACACCTGCCATGCCGCCATGGCACAAGCCGGGCTTGATTGGAATGCTCTGCGGGACTACGAAGTTGATGCAGGGCTCGGCAACGGCGGTCTGGGCCGCCTTGCTGCCTGTTTCCTGGACTCAATGTCCACCCTGAATCTTCCAGCGATCGGCTACGGGCTACGCTACGATTTTGGAATCTTCAACCAGAAGATTGTCAATGGATACCAGGTCGAGCAACCCGACGATTGGCTCAAACTGGGGTATCCGTGGGAAATTGCCCATCCCGAGTTCTCGTTTGAGGTGCATTACGAGGGACGGGTCGAGCTGCGTCCCGGTCCGAAAGGCACTGAGTGGCACTGGGTGGATACCAAGACCGTGATCGGCATGCCGTACGATCTTCCGATCGTCGGGTATGGCGGCCGAACGGTCAACACCCTGCGACTGTGGTCGGCCAAGGCGGCCGAAGAATTCAACCTGGACGATTTCAACCGGGGCTCGTACGTCGATGCGGTGCAGAATAAGGTCCTCTCGGAGAACCTGACCAAGGTTCTTTATCCCAATGACAATGTGTTTGAGGGGAAGGAACTCCGTCTCAAGCAGGAGTACTTCTTCGTTTCCTGCTCGCTCCAGGATATCCTTCGTCGCTTTCGGTCGGATGGCAACGGTTGGGAGATCTTCCCTGACAAAGTCTTCATGCAGTTAAACGACACGCATCCTTCGCTCGTGATCCCCGAGCTGATGCGGCTGCTCATGGACCGGGAAGGGCTGGGCTGGGACGAGGCATGGCGGATTACCAGCGCCTCAATAGGCTACACCAACCACACCATCCTCCCTGAAGCCCTTGAAAAGTGGCCAGTCGATATGTTTGGAAGACTGCTGCCGCGTCACCTGCAGATCATCTACGAAATTAACGCCCGCTTTTTACGGGATGTGGCCAGCCGCTATCCGCTCGACGTCGAGCGGCTGCGACGGATGAGCATTATTGAGGAAGACGGACAGAAATACGTCCGCATGGCCAACCTTGCCGTCGTGGGGTCTTGCTTTGTCAACGGTGTGGCCAAACTGCACACCCGCCTCTTGAAGGAGAGGGTCCTCCGGGATTTTGCCGAATTTTGGCCCGCCAAGTTTAACAACAAGACCAACGGCATCACCCCACGGCGCTGGCTGCTGAAGGCCAATCCGCCCCTCGCACGGCTGATCACCGAATCAATCGGGGACGGTTGGATCACCGATTTGGAGGAACTCCGCAAGTTGGAGTCTTTTCTGGAGGATGCCTCGTTCCGCAAGCGCTTTCGGGCCGCCAAGCACCAGAACAAGGCGGCCCTGGCACAATACATCGTACGCGAATTGGGGATTTCCGTCTCGTCGGAGTCGTTGTTCGATGTGCAGGTGAAACGTTTGCACGAGTATAAACGCCAACTCCTCCTGGTGCTTTACATCATCGTGCTGTACCGCCGGCTCAAGTTCAATCCGGCGCTGGAGATCGCGCCGCGCACATTCATTTTCGCCGCGAAAGCTGCGCCCGGCTACTGGATGGCCAAACTAATTATCAAACTGATTCATCAGGTCGCTGAAGTCATCAACCGCGACGCTGAGATTGGTGGCAAGATGAAGGTGGTGTTCCTGCCTAACTACCGGGTGTCGCTCGCGGAAAGGATCATTCCCGCCGCTGATTTGAGCGAGCAGATTTCGCTGGCTGGAACCGAGGCCTCTGGCACGGGCAACATGAAGCTGCAGCTTAACGGAGCGCTGACGATCGGGACTCTGGATGGTGCGAACGTGGAGATCTTGGAAGAGGTCGGCAAGGACAACATCTTTATCTTCGGTATGACAGCCGAAGAGGTCGAGCAACGACACGCTAATTACAACCCTTGGGACATCTACCACAACGACGAAGAAATTCGCCAGGCCCTGGAGTTGATTCAACGGAACTTCTTTAGCATGCTCGAACCTGGGATCTTCAAGCCGGTGGTGCAATCTCTGCTCGACTGGGGCGACCACTACATGCTCCTGGCCGATCTGCGGGATTACATTGGGACACAGGAAAGAGTCGATGCTGCCTACAAGGACTGCGAAGGCTGGGACCGGAAAGCCATCCTGAATGTAGCCCGCGCTGGAAGATTCTCTTCAGACCGCGCCATCCGCGAATACATGTCGGAAATCTGGCACGCCAAGCCTTGTAATGTGTAACGACACTGACTGATACCTGTTTCCCCGGCAAGCAGACGCAGCGGTTCCAATAAGCGATCCGCTTCTCTTTCCGACTGGGAGAGCGCTGCTGAAGCATCCCCCAACTGGCCCTCGCAGCCCATGGCTTCAAGCCGGAAAAGACCCTCCACTGTTGCAGTTGCCAGGAGGGCGCTCCATTCAGACTGGGCCAATTTGCGGCTCTTATGACAAATAAGTGATGCCTAGCAGTGTTGTAATAGCTTGTTACCCAATTGGATCCATTACGCTAAAGTCCTCGTCGGAAGTTGCCGATAACCCTCTTGTCACAATAAGGACACAGGCGGTTGGCAACCTATAAGAGCCAACGAGGACCCGGGCGCCTCCAGAAAAACCCGCGCGCCAGCACGGATGCTGGCCGAAGAAACAGAAGAGAACTCACGGAAGGAGTTAAGTAGTTATGGTAATCAACACCAACACAGCCGCGACCAATACGAGCTTGTATTTGTCGCAATCGACGACTATGCTCAACAAGGCGCTGGCGGAATTGTCCTCGGGCTCGAAAATCACCAGCCCAGCGGACGATCCTGCTGGAAGCGCTGTGGCGTTGCGCATGAACGCGGAAATCGACCGTGTCAACGCGGCCAGCGGCAACATCGCTGACGCGAATTCGTTCAACCAGACGCAAACAGGCTATCTGGGCCAGGTCGGAAGCGCCCTGAGCCAGATGTCCCAACTGGCCATCCAAGCCCAGGACGTGACCAAGTCCAATACGGACCGTCAGCAGTACACGTCAGAATATCAACAGTTGGCCGCCTACGTGACTAACGTTGCGACCCAGGACTTCAACGGCGTGTCGTTGTTCAACGGCGCGAACTTGAACGTCACGATCGACTCCGAAGGGCACACGTTTGCCATGACCGGCATCAACCTGAGCGATCCTCTCTACTCAACCGCCTGCGGTGATAACGTGTCAACCACAGCTGCTGCGACCACAGCGCTGTCCGACGTCGAGAAGGCGATCAACCTGTTGTCGGCGAACACCGCCACAGTGGGCGCCAACTCGATTCGGTTGAGTTACACCAGTAATCAGTTGTCTTCGTTGAACCAGAACCTCCAGGCTGCCGTGAGCACCATCTCGGACGTCGATGTCGCCACGGAAAGCACCCAGTACGCTAAGTACAACATCCTGGTGCAATCTGGCACGGCGATGCTGGCGCAAGCCAACACGCTTCCTGAGATCGCACTGAAGCTGATAACCGGCTAAAGCGGTTCCCCGCTTCACAAATAAGTTGGGTTCCTAGGCCCGGACGACGACGGCGTCGTCCGGGCTTTAGTTTTTCTCAAAACTGCCGATAAGCAACTGTAGAGACAGGGAGGCAGCTGATTTATGGCTATATCTTCGGTAAACACAGCGACGTCGCCGACATTGTTCACGCTGGCAAACGCCACTACGTTGCCCACGACGTCCAGTGCAGGTAGTTCCGCATCCGATTCGAACTCGACATCGTCCTCGTCGTCCTCAACCAGCCCGCTTAGTCTGGCCATTTCCGGGCTTGAATCCGGGTTGGATTGGCAGAATTTGGTCAGTGAAATCGAACAGGCCGATGCCGCCCCGGAAACCGTGCTGGAAAACCAGCAAACCACCATTCAGTCACAGAACACAGCCCTGGGCACCATCATCTCCGCCTTGAAGACGGTACAAAGTGACGTGACAGCCTTGAAACAAGACAGCCTGTACGACTCGCGCTCCACCAGCGTCGGGGACTCGAGCGTGTTGTCGGCCACCGCCGACGATAGCACAGGCACGGGCACCTATACCTTCGACATCGGCCAAATGGCTACTGCCAGCGTCCAGAACGGCGCAACCAACATCAGCGGCGCGCTCAATTCCAGCAACGACGTCTCCAGTCTCGTGCTGGCCAACGCCGATTTTTCCCAGCCTATCACTGCCGGCACCATCACCGTCGACGGCCGGCAAATTACCATCAGCAGCAGCGAAACCCTTCAGAAGGTGTTCGACGATATCAGCACCGCCACCAATGGAGGGGTGACCGGCAGCTATAACAGCAGCGGTACCAACGCCGACGAGATCACGTTAACCAGCAGCAGCCCGATCACGTTGGGCAGCACGACCGACACCAGCAATTTCCTTCAGGTCGCTCAACTCTACAATGGCAATACCCCGACGGACACCATCACCAGTGCGAACAAGCTCGGGTCCGTCCAACTGGACGCTACCCTGGCCAACTCCAACCTTGCTACGGCTGTCACGGGCGATTCCAATGGCGATGGCTCGTTCACCATCAACGGCGTCACTTTCAATTACAACACCAATACCGACACCATCGATGGTCTTCTCAACCAGATCAATTCCTCAGCGGCCGGCGTCACCGCGAGCTACGACGACATCAACAACCGGTTCGTCCTGACCAACTCCAGCACCGGCAACCTGGGCATCTCATTGCAGGACGGCGCCGACAGCAATTTCCTTGCAGCGACCGGGATTTCCGGCGGCTCGCTCAGTGCCGGCACGAACCTGGAATACACGGTCAACGGCGGTGGCCAGCGGGTCAGCTATTCGAACACGGTTGACGGTACCAATAGCGGCATTAGCGGCTTCACGGTGACCGCCCTGCAGAAGGGCAGTACGACCGTTCAGGTCCAAGCCGATACCTCATCCCTGAGTTCGGCGATTACCCAACTGGTCACCGACTACAACACCGCCCAGTCGGACATTTCAGCCAACACGGCGATTACTACGAGTAGTGCGGGCTCGATCACCGCCGCGGCGTTAGCCAGCGATCCGAACGTCATGAATCTCGGGACGCAACTGCGAACGGCCCTGTTCGGCGAGATCAGCGGGCTAAATGGGGGCATCAATCAGCTCGGCCAGCTGGGGTTCACCAGCGATAGCACCGACAACACGATTACCCAAAGCGACTCCGATGCGCTGTCAAACGCTTTGAGCACCAACCTCGGCGCCGTCCAGAATTTCTTCACCAACTCGACCAACGGCCTGACCACCAGCCTGGGCTCGTTCCTCACCGATCTCGTGGGAAACGACACGGGCTCGACCGGCAGCCTGGTTGAGGAGCAGAATAACCTGAACACCCAATACAGCAACCTCACGAATCAGATTAATACGATCCAACAAAGCGTCGTCGCGCAAGGGCAGCAACTGACCGCCGAGTTTGAAGCCATGGAGCAGGCCTTTGCCCAGGTCAACACGAACCAGCAGTACCTGACAGACTCGATTAACAACGGCACCTTATGAAGTCCGTCATCACCTCTGCGCTGGTTCTCTGCGCGTTCCTGCCGTTCGGGTGCGTGTCCAGCCCCGTCGTGCGTCAAGCGCCTTCTGCATCCAATGTTTACTCTGCGAGCGCTCATCTTCCCGCGGACCTGCGTCGCGTTGCCGTGTTGCCCGTGACCTGCGACGGCAGCTTTGAAGCCAAAGCGGGGCGGGATGTGCTTCAACCCGAGCTGATCGCCGAGTTGACCAAGACCCGGGCATTTGAGGTTGCGCCAGTCAGCCGGGAGCAACTGGGCGCGGTCACGGGGAAATCCGAGTGGAGTGCTGATGAGGTATTGCCAGCCGATTTCTTTACAGGCCTGCGGGCAGCCACCGGTTGTGATGCGGTGCTGTTTTGCCGCCTGAAGCAATTTCGGGCGTATCCCCCGCTCTCCGTTGGCTGGGACCTGAAGTTGGTCGACGCCAGCCGTCGCACAGTTCTGTGGGCCGTGGATGATGTATTTGACTCGGGCAAGCCCGCGGTTGCCAACGACGCCAAACAATATTACGCACAGGCCGCAGCACACTCTGGGACGATTGGTGACCCTGAACTGTTTTTGATGTCACCCCGGCTGTTCGGTCAATATAGCGCGGCAGCCAGCCTGGCGGCACTACCAGCGCGCTAAAGTTTTTTGGGAATCTACCGATATCCAGACTATGGAAGTAAACCCAAACGCTGGCACGAACCCCCTTCAAAGTGTACCGGGCAGAACCCCGGCAACGGCACCGGCCGATCCGAAGGTGGGTGATGCAGCTTCGTTTCAAGAGACAGATGCCGTGAATGGCGCATTACTGCAAACACCCGAGGTCCGCCCGGAAGCAGTCGCACGGGCACGTGCACTCATCGCCGATGTCCAGTATCCACCCCTATCGACGGTCAACGCGATTTCCAACCTGTTCGCCGCGAATCTGAATCGGGATGAGATCCAGCAATAATCCCCCGTTACCACCGGGCACTCCGTGACGACTCAGGCCAACATCGCAGGATCGTATCGCCGCATTGCTGCCAAAACCGCCAGCCCGGGACGACTCATCGCCATGCTTTATGATGGTGCCCTCCGGTTTCTCGAGCGCGCGCTGATGGCTTTCGAGAGTCGCGATCCTCTGGAGTTCAATCAGGGTATCCACAATAACGTCCGCCGCGCCCAGGCCATTATTCATGAGCTGAATATCTGCTTGAACATGGAGGCCGGCGGCGAAATGGCCACCGTGCTTCGGCGCCTGTACCTGTACTTTGACATGCGGCTCAACGAAAGCAATCAGCTCAAGAGTGCAGAGGGTATCCGCGAGGTGGTCGAGCGTCTGACTGTCCTTAGGGACGCGTGGAGTGAAATGCTGCGGCAGCACGACCACTCCATGTCGGGAGGTTAACCTAGTGGAGAAAATCCTCCAAATGTCTCGATTGCGGGACTCGCTCCGTGCCCACTATGAACGGTGGCGCCTCCTCACCGAGGCCGAAGGCCCGGCCATTGCCGCCCACGACTGGCAGACGGTGAGCGAATTGCAACAGGCCAAGCGCCAGCTTCAAACACTGATTACTAAAGCCATCCGGGAACTCAGGGAGCAATGTGACCGCCGTGGCCTGGTTGCGGTGGATATCCAAAAGGAGTTCCGTCCCAGCATCCTTAAGCTCCTTGATATGGAAAAAGCCAACGAGCAGGTCCTGGCGGCCCGAAGGGAACTCGTGGCACGCAGGAGAGAGCAAGTGGATCAAACCATCCAAAAACTGCGGAAACTCCGCCAGGCATACGTGCATGGAAGCCCGTCCGTGTGGGATACGTATTCCTGATTCACTTATTCGCATAACCATCCTGGCCTAGGCAGATTACTACTCAAGCTGAAGGCGAATTCTGCCGATGATTCTGGTAGAGCAATGAGTCGAACGTTTCCTGTTTTGGCAGCGCTGCTGGTGGTGGTTGGAGCGGCGACTGCAGAGCGGCCGGGCTATCTCAGCGCCGGCCGTCTGGCTCCACTTCGCTTTGCCGTGGACCCGGCCGCCGACCGGTTCGTGCTACCGCCGTTACCCGCTGATCCTGCTCCACCCAATATACAGATTCCGACCAACAGCACCATGACCTCGGCAACCCAGGCAATCACTGCCTCATCCGCGGAGCCCTCCGAGGGCGACCCTGCGCCTGCCACCAACGAGCTGGCCGTAACACCGCAAATGCTGGTCGGGTACTATCGGGACGGGGCTGGTGGCACCAATCACGAGGGTGGGGCCGCTGTTCCCTTTGGCTTTGTGCCACCCGTGACGGTTCCTCATCAATCTAGCGCGGCCCAGTACAGCAGCCCCTGATAATCTCCATGAAATCGAACCGACGGAATGGCCGGGTATTGCTGGGCGTATTACTATTTGCGGCGCCAGTCGTTGCTTCTGCAGCCTTCAATGATATCGATTTCGCCTTGAGCTGGCCGCAACACGGGATTGGCACTTCGAACATTGCATCTGTAGTGGCCGCTGACTCGCAGATCCAGTTGGAACTTGCGCGCAGGCAGCGGCAAGCGCGGGATTTTGAACAGGCCTCCAAGACCCTCGTCTCCATTTTGAACGCCAACCCCTTGGATGAGATCAAGCGGAGCTCGTTGCTGGAACTGGCGCTGACCGCCCAACAGAGCGGCCAGACCATGCGCGCCATCCAAATCTTTGCCCAGTATCTGGAGCGATACCCTCAAGATCCCAACGTCCCGGAGGTGATGCTGCGGCAGGCGTTCCTCTATCGCCAAATGGGTGCCTACAACATGGCTATCTCCAAGTTCTACGCGGTGATGACGGCCATTTTGAACATGAAACTCGACTCCAACGGCTATTACCAGCGCCTGGTCCTCCAGGCCCAGACCGAAATCGCCGATACCTGGTATCTGCAGGGGAATTTCGTCGAGGCCGTCGATTTCTACAATCGCCTCCTGAAGCTTGATTCAGCAGCTCTCAACAAGGCTCAGATCCGCCTGAAGTTGATTCGAAGTTTGTCGGCTTGTGGCAGGCATGAGGAAGTGGTTCGCGAAGCCCAGGAGTTGCTGATGTCAAACCCGAAAGAAGCTGAAGTGCGCTTCCTTCTCGCCGTCTCACTCCAGCATCTGGGTCACAAACAGGAAGCGCTACGTCAGGTTCTGCTCCTGTTGGAGTTGCCCGAAGGCCAGGCTTGGAAGCAATCCGTTGGCAACCAAATCGGGAATACACTCTATGTTCAGGGCGATTATTCCAACGCCCTGGTTGTCTATCGTCAGCTAGGCCAAACCGATCCTTCACCGGAATGGCAAATCCCCATTTTCTACCAGATCGGCTTGATCCACGAACGACTTCAGCAGCCCCAGCAAGCCATCGCTGCCTACACCCAGGCCGCCGAACTCGGTTCGAAACTCGGTAAACCCGCCGATCCGTCGCTGCAGGTTGTTCTTGACATGAGCCAGTGGCGGAAAAATTATCTGGCATGGCAATCTCAAACGCCGCCGATCAGCCAGGCGATTTCCTCCCTGCTGGCTCCCACTGCACCCCATTAATCTTGGGGCAAATCGCTCAAGCCTTACGCGAACACCTCGCCTTGTGCCGCGAGCTTCTGGCCGTCGTCCAACGCGAGAACCGCGCTCTCCAGGGTCCAGGGCCTTTTGATATCAGGGAACTTGTGGACGCAAGAAAGAGCTTGCTTTACCGCTTGTCGCAAGCGTATAAGAGCCTCAAGGAGGTAGGTTTCACTTGGCAGCAGTTGGATCCAGCGGAACGCCAGAGCCATGTCGAAGTGTCTGCGCTGATCCGACAAAACCAGGACGTCATCATGAATGTTGTGCTGTTGGATCGTGAGAATGAACGCGCGATGCTCCGTCGCGGACTCATCTCGACCACCGCGTTAGCCTCCGAAATGCGTCAGCGGCCTCATTTTGTCGCTGATCTATACCGTGTTCGCGGAAAACCCTTGTGAGGTCACTCCGATGTCAATCGAACGAATTCTCATTGTGGAAGATGACAACTCGCTCCGCAGATGCCTGGAAGAAGCCCTGCGAAACAAACGCTACAGCGTTTTCCCGGCACCGTCGTTGCGCGAAGCGCGGCAACTACTGGCGCGCGAAACTTTTGATGTGCTGCTGACTGACCTGCGGTTGCCGGACGGCTCGGCGCTGGATCTGCTCAAGGAACTCGAGGCCCGCCCGCAGCGACCGCTGACCATCGTGATGACCGGCCACGCCACTGTCGAATCGGCTGTTGATAGCATGCGCCATGGGGCATTTGAGTACCTGGTCAAACCGTTTTCATTGGATCAACTGGATGTCGCCATTGAAAAGGCCGGCGACTACACCCGCCTGGTCACCGTCAACAGGTTTCTCAGCCGCGAGGGCAGCGAGGACGAACCCTCCGAGTTGTTGGGCGACAGCGTCCCGATGCAACAACTGCGGTTGCTGATCCGCAAAGTCGCTCGCACCGAGGCCACGGTGCTCATCCAGGGCGAAAGCGGCACAGGCAAGGAACTCATTGCTCGCGCCTTTTACACCGAGAGCTCCCGCGCCAATGCCCCGTTTATTCGCGTCAATTGCGCTGCGGTGCCGGAGAACCTGATTGAGAGCGAGTTCTTCGGCCACGAGAAGGGAGCCTTCACGGGTGCGCTCAACAAACGCGAAGGCCGCTTCGAATTGGCTCATGGCGGCACAATCCTGCTCGACGAAATCAGCGAGATTTCTCCCAACATCCAGGCCAAGCTGCTGCGCGTGTTGCAGGAACGCGAGTTCGAGCGTATCGGCGGCACCCGCACCATCAAGGTGGACGTCCGCATTATTGCCACCACCAACCGCAACCTGCAGCAATGGATCGAGGAGGGCAAGTTCCGCCAGGATCTTTTCTTCCGTCTCAACGTCGTCCCCATCCATGTCGCCCCACTGCGTGAACGGTCCGATGATATTGCCTATCTCGCCGGGCAGTTCGTCCAGCGGTTTTCCCGCAAACACGGCGTCCACGTTCGCGACCTTTCGCCCGAGGCGATGCGTATGTTGCATGATCACTCCTGGCCAGGCAATGTCCGTGAAATGCAAAACGTCATCGAACGCGCCGTAATTCTTTGTGGCGACACTCAGACGATCGAGCCGCATCACCTCGGAACGCTGACTGCTGGGGCCGTTGCCGCGCAGGTGTCGCCCCGCCCATCGCCGCTGGCGCACCCGTCTCTCGTGATCAACGAGACCCATTTCCCCACCATCAGTGAACTGGAACGACATCACATCATGACCGCTCTGGCACGTTGTAATAATAATCGGACACATGCGGCCAAGCTGTTGGACATCAGCGTGCGGACGCTTCGAAATAAACTCCACGAATACAGCGGGAAAAACGCGATACCGGCAGTGGCAGTCGAGAGCAGCTCGTAACAGACAGCGCGTAGCGTCGCAGTAATTTTATCGCGAGAAGCACCTTGAAGTCTCCATTCAAAAACCGGCGCGACATTCGTGGGGACACCACTGGCTACACGGGACAGCCCATGTGGATGCGTTACGCCATCTCTCTGGCCGTGATGATCATCACAGTGGGGCTCAAACGGCTGAACGATGTCTGGGGAGGGCCGGCGATTCCGTTCTTTTTCTTTTTCCTGCCGTTGTTGATGATTGCCTGGTTTGCGGGCTTCGGTCCCAGCATCGCGTCGGCGCTGTCGGTGATTGCGATTGCCCAATATGTTCCCCTGTCGCCCAACTATTCTCTGGGTGTGAGCATCGGCGCTGCTGAGAGAATTGCCATGTTTCTTGGGCAATCCCTCATCATTTGTTGGCTGACAGCGTCACGGCGGGGCGCTTACCGCAGGGTGCATAACGCCGAACGCCAGTTCCACACGCTGGCCGATAGCATCCCTCAGCTCGTCTGGATTAGCAATTGCGACGGGCACACTGTGTACCACAATCACCGACTGTTCGAGTATACCGGGCTGTATCCGGAGGAGTCCATCGCTCACTGGGAGCAGATTGTCCACCCTGAAGACCGCGAGGGAGCCGTGGCAGCCTGGCGGGAATCGCTGCGCACCGGAAAGCCTTACGATATCCAGTATCGTTTGCGGAACCGGGATGGAAGCTACCGCTGGTTCCTCGGAAGAGCGACGCCGCTTCGTGATCGCGACGGTAAAATCATCGTTTGGTTCGGTACGGCGACAGATATCGAACACGAACGACAAGCGGTGGAAGATCAGGCCCGTTTGGCCGCTATCGTTGAGTCAACGGAGGATGCAATCATCGGCGGGCTCCCTGACGGCACGATCACAAGCTGGAACAAGGGCGCCGAGGAGCTATTCGGCTATACTCACACGGAGATGGTTGGACGCCGCGCTTTCGATCTCGTTCCGCCCGACCGCATGGAAGAATTGCGGCAGATAATGGTCAAGATCAACCGGGGCGAACGAGTGGGGCAATTCGAAACCGTGCGCGTGCGAAAAGACGGCCGTCAAGTGCATGTGTGCGTTACTGTGTCGCCGATCCGAGACGCACAAGGACGAGTGGTGGGCGCCTGTGTCGTCGGGCATGATATTACTGCGCGCAAACAGATGGAGGCCGAGTTGCAAGAGCGGGAGGCGGAGTCCCGTGCCATGTTTGAATTGGCCGGTATCGGCCAGGCCCAGGCAGAAGACACACAAACCAGGCGGTTTACACGGGTGAATCAACGGTTCTGCGAGATCACCGGCTACTCGGAAGCCGAGTTGCTCAACCTCTCGGCCCAGGATATTACGCACCCTGACGACCGCCAGGCCGATTCAGCCAGTATTCGAAGCGTCACGATGGGCAAGACGCCTCATTGGTTTTCTGAGAAACGGTATATTTGCAAGGATGGCAGCGTCATTTACGTCGAGGTCAACGGCACGGTGGTCCGCGATGCAGACGGGAAGCCATGGCGGACCATCGCTTGCATTCAAGACGTCACGTCGCGCAAGCTTGCGGAGCAGGCTTTGCGCGATAGAGAAGAGCGATTCCGCATTGTGGCCAATACGGCACCGGTCAGCATCTGGATCCGCAACGCATTGGGCCGTTGTGCATTCTTGAACAAGACCTTCGTTGAGTTTCTCGGCATCACACTCCAAGATGCCTTGGGGCAGGGTTGGATCGATTTTGTGCATCCGACTGACGAACCGCATTACCGCGACCGCCTTCTTTCAGCTGTCGCGTCGCACAAACCCTATCAAGTGGAGTATCGCCTGCGCCGAGCAGACGGGCAATTCCGCTGGGTCATTGAATCCGCCGTGCCCTGGCTTTCGACGGATGGATGCTTCGAGGGCTTCATCGGGTCGTGCGTCGACATTACCGAACGCAAGTGGGCCGAGCAGACCTTGCGAGGCGCAAACGTGGAATTAGAACTCCAAATCGCCGATTCTCAGAACGAACTTGAATCCGTCCAGCGCGCATTGCTCTCTGAACGGACCCAGCGGGAACGCGCTGAACACACCCTGAAGAAGCTGGGACAGCCCTGACTCGCCCGAAGGTAGGGCCGCGCTGCTGCGCGGCCAATCTGTTGTGCGCCGGTCTCCTGACCGCGCACCTCCGTGCTCAGGCACTCAAGCCCTGGCTCTATGTCTCTGTGGATTGGCCAACCACCCGATTACCCGGACGAGGAGTTGCTGGTACTGGCGGAGATTCCACACTTGCTCGTCGTGTCCCATGGCAACGTGCGCCACACGACCCTTACCTTCCATGCGACCCCAGACCAGCGGCTGGGCAACGCCATCATGGATGGCAATCATGTGCACCGTCAAATCCGGTTCGCACCGCTGGACATAGAGTTCGTCGTCAACTTCGAAGGCTTCGAGACCTTTGGTGATCGGGTGGTCATTGGACAGGGGGTAAACGGTAAAACGAGTCGCGGACGGGTGACTAACCGCACTTGGCGGATTCGGGAGTGAATTCGACTTTTTTCAAAGGTACGGCTGCAGGATTTCCAAAGGATTCTACAGGATGGGAACTCGAAACGGCCTGTAGTGAAGACCATCCCCCTTGT
>Ga0187871_10002923_pt1 | contig 13472 bp, 11 predicted proteins | sample June2016WEW_16_1_FD_132988 | JGI IMG/M metagenome (GOLD analysis project Ga0187871, IMG submission 132988) | Peatland microbial communities from SPRUCE experiment site at the Marcell Experimental Forest, Minnesota, USA - June2016WEW_16_10 | ecosystem: Environmental > Terrestrial > Soil >... | reverse complement strand
GATCCGTTGAATCCGAAGCTGCCATTGAACACCACGTCGGGGTGCGTGTTGATCTGGCTCGCGTGCACTTCGCTGCCGAATTTCAGGCCATGCCGGCCTTCGATGCGCGAAAACGCGTCGCTTGCCTCGTAGATGTTCTCGGCCTGCACCAGCGCGGTCGTATCCACGCCGAGGGTAAAGTCGTTGAACGCTACGTCCTCGATTCCCTCGGTCGTCGGCTGCAGCGGAACGATCCCGGTAAACCCCTGCTCGGCCAACGTAGGTCCGACGCCGCCGCGTGGCTGACCGACGGCATTGTCGTTCCTCATGTAGCTCGCGTGTGCCTCGTTCAGCATGGCGCCGCCGATCGTCATGGTATGTTGCAGGCTGGCAAGTTGCGCGCGCCCATGAGAGGTCGCATCAAATCCCGGCACATTGGCGCCGCCGGTTCCCGTCGGGTACGGATTGTCGAGCGAATACTGATCGAGAAAGTAGTATCCGGTAAAGGTTTGTTTCCCGTGCAACCAGTCGGCGCGCAATGCACCCTTGTCGTCTTCGAGAGCCTTGGCCGCATCGGCGGTCTCAAAGACTGCGCTGCCTGCGTTCGGTCCCGGGATTGAGGCAAGCAGATACTTTGCAGGCGCCGACCAGATCGCCTGCGGAATCTGGCCCGTGGGGAAGGCCTGTGCATACGGCTCGCCGGGAGTCACCGTCTGCCCGAGCGCCGTTGACAGCTGAGCCGCCCACGCATTTCCGTTGACGCTTCCGGTGAGCGGAACCTGGCTAAAGTCCCCGCTGCGCTCGGCGATCGACGGCACAGCAATGTCGCCGGTATCGATTCCTTCGGTCAGGCGCGTTCCCTGATAGTCAGCGAACCAGTGGATGCCCGCCCGAAAAGTGGGCCCCCCTGCGGCGGCGCCAAACTGGTTCTGGCGATACGCCGCGCGATCCGAAGAGAAATAATTCCGCGCGTCCAGAGCCGTATTCCGCAGAAACTCAAACGCGCTGCCATGCACCTGGTCGCCGCCGGATTTGGTTGTCACCAGAATCTGCCCGCCGCTCGAGTTTCCGTACTCGGCGTCGAAGTTCGACGTCAGCACGCGGAAGCTGTCGATGGCATCGAGATTGGGAACGATCGACGTGCCCATATTCACGTCTTCTTCCACGTCGGCACCGTTGACTCGGAATCCGTTGGTATCCTCGCGCTGGCCGCTAATGGAAAGATTGCCGGGATTCGCATCGCCCGAGGGTGGAGTCGAAGCGACGCCCGTCATCACCACCGCGCTCGGCTGCGCCGTATTCACGGGAACAATCCCCGGCTGCACGGCCATCAAATCGGTAATGTTTCGCCCATTCAGCGGTACGCTCTCAATCTTCTTGTTCTCGAGCGTCTCTCCCAGCTGCGTGCTGGTCGTCTCAGCCGTTAAAGCATCCGCTGTCACCTCCACGGTCTCGGCATTGGCGGCCACTGTCAGAGTTACATCCAAAGCTACGCTTGGCGCCTCTTGCGTCACAGTCACCGATCCGCGGTAGGCGCTGAATCCGCTCGCATTCACCTCGAATGTGTAGGTCCCATCCGAGGGAATTGCGATGCGAAAGCTTCCCTGGCCGTCGGTTTCCGCTGTCAGCACGGTCTGCGAAGCAGTCGACGCCAACTTGACCTCCGCGCCGGGTACTACCGAGCCGGTCCCATCGTGTACGGTGCCGACGACATCAAAGCCATTCGAATCCTGAGCAAAGCAACACGCTGGGGGAAGCACCAAAACCAGAAAAAATACGTGCAGGGTTCGGTGCATCAATCGGGGGACCCTACGCGCGGCCTGCGCAGGCGCTTCTATCGTTAAAGGCGCCTTGCTTCTTCCAACCGGTCTCATGCCTATATAGGACCAATTCAGTCGGTTTCTCTCGGTGATCTAAATCACGGAACTGAGGGGCTCCGTAGGAGGAATGGCTGCATATGACCTGTTAATCCATGGTTTCAAGGAATTTAAGACCAATTCGGTCGTAATCGGCTTTGGTCGTAATCGACCGGTGGGTCCCGCCTTCTGAGGCGGTTGATCGCGAGATTCTTGCTCGAACCGCCAGGTCTGCGGTTTAGCCGCGACTCAGCGCCTCGAACCTTCGCCCGCTGGTACGCAGCCTCTCGTATCCTGTTTTCATCCTCGAGGGTGAAATGCCACGACCCAACTGGCCCGCTCGACACAACCTATCTCTGGCCTGCTTCTCTGTTGGCGCAGTTGCTCTGGCCCTGTGGTTCGCAACGCTGGCGCGGGCACAGGAGCCAAAAGATTCCGCCTCGCTTGCTGCCGTGCGAGCGCAGTTTGCCAACCCGCCCGGCGATGCACGGCCCATGATGCGCTGGTGGTGGTTCGGGCCGGCGGTCGAAAAACCGGAGCTCGACCGCGAACTACGCGCCATGCGCGAAGCAGGCATTGGCGGCGCTGAAATCCAGCCCGTCTACCCGCTCGAGCTCGACGATCCGGCAGCGGGATTTCGCAACCATCCCTATCTGTCGAAGGAATTCCTCGATCGGGTCTCGTTCGCCGCGCAAACTGCTCACGATCTCAACATGCGGCTGAGTCTCACCCTGGCGAGCGGCTGGCCTTACGGTGGAGCGTATGTTCCTGTGACCAACGCGGCCGGAAAATTGCGCGTCGTGGTGGATTCTGTGCCGCCAAACGCATCGTCTGTGCCCCTTCCCTCGATTCGCAACGGAGAGAAACTGCTTGCATCGTTTGTTGCAGCAGGAACGCCGGATCGCTACGACGCGGAACACGCGAATCAGCTCGAGACGATCCGAGGAGATCGACTGATGCTTTCGTCCGACATCACCGGGCCTGCCGTTGCTGTTTTTTTCATCTCCAGCCGAACCGGCCAGCAAGTCAAGCGCGCAGCCGTCGGCGCTGAGGGTTTCGTTCTCGATCATTTTAGTAAGGAGGCCGTTCAAAGCCACATTGAGCATGTAGCCGATCCCCTGATCGCCGCGTGCGGAACAAATCTCCCCTACTCGGTTTTCAGCGACAGCCTGGAGGTGTACGGAAGCGACTGGACACCGGACTTTCTGAGCGAGTTTCGCCGCCGGCGCGGGTATGATCTGACGCCGCTGTTGCCAGAGCTTGTAGCAGGAACAGGGCCAAAAGCTGTGGACTTGCGCTATGACTGGGGCCGGACGCTGGCAGAACTGATCGATGAAAATTACCTGACGCCGCTGAACCAGTGGGCGCGAGCTCACCACACGAGATTTCGCTCGCAAAGTTATGGAGAGCCCGCCGTGACGCTTTCGAGCAATGCGCTGGTCGATCTGCCCGAGGGCGAAGGCTCGCAATGGCACCAGGGATTCTCATATACGCGCTGGGCAACGTCCGCCAGCCACATCTATAGCCGCCCGATCACCTCCTCGGAGACTTGGACATGGCTGCACTCGCCCGCGTTCAGCGCGACGCCGCTCGACATGAAGGCTGAAGCCGACACCTTCTTCCTGCAGGGGATCAATCAGCTCGTTGGTCACGGCTGGCCTTATTCGCCTCCCTCGGCGGGCGATCCCGGCTGGGCATTCTATGCGGCTGCGGTCTTCAACGATCACAATCCCTGGTGGATTGTGATGCCCGATGTTACCAGCTACCTGACGCGTGTGAGCTATCTGCTTCGCCAGGGCAAGCCTGCCAATGATATCGCCGTTTTTCTGCCTGAAGAAGACGCGCAGGGCCGATTCAGTCCCGGCCATGTCTCCGATTCCGATGCGATGCCCGCGCTGCTCGGTCCCGATCTCGCGCCCGCGATCCTCGACGCCGGCTACACCTTCGATTTCATTGATTCGGCAGCAATCGATCGCGTCGGCATCCACTATCCGGTGCTGATACTGCCCGGTGTCGAGCGAATTCCATTGGCAACATACCGCCGGATTCAGGAGTACGCGCACAAAGGCGGCTTGGTGATCGCAATCAAGAGCCTGCCGATTCGCGCCCCGGGTGTCATTGAGTCAACGCGGGATTCAGACGCGGTCAAACCGATTTCACAGGATCTCTTTTCGCTCAAAGTCAAGAATGCAAAGCGGATTGCCGGACCCGTTGAACTCGCCGCAGCGATCGGTGCAGTCCTAAAGCCTGATGTGCAGATCGCTCCGGCAACGCACGAAATTGGCTTTATCCATCGCAGGCTGGTCGACGCCGACATCTACTTTGTGGCCAACACCGGCAATCGGGCTCAGACGGTCGATGCAACCTTCAGGACAGAGAAAGCGGGCGCGGAATGGTGGGACCCGATGAACGGCAAGGTGACGGGCGCAGGTTCGGCACGCACGCTGCGTATCGATCTGGCGCCTTATGAATCCAGAGTCATCGTCTTCACCGACCGCCCGGCGCAGGCGGCCAACGCGACGGCCACCGAGCGATTCGAGCCGATCGACCTGACGCACGACTGGAAGTTGACCTTCGACAAGACCGGCGAGACAGAAACCATGCCGGCGCTCAAATCGTGGGCGGATGGCGAAGATGCAAAATACTACTCCGGCACCGTGACTTACGAACGATCGGTGGAAATCCCCGAAATCGTAGCGAGAGCCCATCAAGTCATTTTGGATTTCGGCCAGGGCACGCCGTTATCGCCTCCCCCACTTCACGAGGGTGAAATGCGCATCCAGGCCGGTATGCGTGCGTGGTATGACGCTCCGCTGCGTGACGCGGCGCTGGTTTACGTGAACGGAAAACTGGCTGGAGCGGTTTGGCATCCGCCGTACCTTCTCGATGTAGGGCCGATGCTGCACGCGGGCTCTAATCAGCTGAAGATTGTTGTAGCCAACACGGCCATCAACGAACTGGCGGGACGCGCTGCCCCGGATTACCGGCTACTCAATTTGCGCTACGGCGAACGCTTTACGCGGCAGGACATGGATCATCTTGAGCCGCAGCCCTCGGGCATCCTGGGGCCGCTGCGGCTGGTGCCGGAGCGGGATGCAAGCCAGAAGCGGCCGCAACAATGAGCGCGATTTCTCACGGTCCGATTATGCCGTCATCAGGTGCGCGGCGCTGTGTTGCTTCACCGCCAGCAACTCCATCGCCTTTGCGGCGATATGCTCGGCACTGACCTGGAATTCCTTCACCAGTTCCCAGGGCGCGCCCGATTCCCCAAAGCGATCGTTCACGCCGATCGCGCCGGTAACCAACGGTATACCGTAGAGGTCGGGGCTCGACGTGAGGATCAGGCTGACGCGTCCGGCAAGGGCGCCAATCTGATGCTCTTCTGCAGTGACAATCACGCCGGTTTCGCTGGCTGCGCGAACGATCGCATTGGCATCAATCGGCTTGAGCGTATGCAAATTCAGGATGCGCGTCTCGTAACCAAAATCCTTCTTGAGAATCCATGCCGCTCGCATCGCTTCGGGCACCATCGGCCCGCAGGCGATGATGCTCAAGTCCTCGTGCTCGTTTGCGCATTCCTCGGCAAGTCCGGTTTCGAATGCATCAGCAAGTTCGGCGTTTTCAGCGCGCAAACGAATCGTGTTTGCTTTGCCGAAGACAAACGGTGTTCTCTCGGTGGTTACGATCGGCGTCGCTTCGCGGGCGAAACGAATGTACTTGGGCCCGGTATGGCCGAAGAGCAGGTACTGCATTGCTTTGCGCGTCTCCATCGCATCGCAGGGCACGACAACCGACATGTTGGGCAGCCCGAGCATTGCGAACAGGTCTTCAAGTGCCTGGTGCGTCGCGCCATCGGGGCCAACGGAAACCCCGGCATGCGCACCGGCGACAAGAACATTCAGATTGGAATAGCAGACCGAGACGCGAAGCTGGTCGAGATTGCGTGCCGCGGAGAAGGTTGCGTAGGAGCCTAACACGGGTATCTTGCCTTCGCGAGCCAGACCGGCTGCGGCCGCAGTGGCCGACTGCTCGGCGATTCCCATGCTGATCCAGCGTCGTGTCCGCTCCGGTTTGCCCGCGCAAAAGTCGGCGATGTTGATCGATCCGGAGATGTCGAGCCCGAGGCACACGATGCGCTCATCGCCTCCGCATTCAGCCAGCGCTTTGCCAAAGCCTTTGCGGGTTGGCTCCATTTTGACGCGCATGGTTTCGGCTGCGTTCCACCAGTAATCGCGTGAAAACTTCGGCAAAGAGGCTTCCAGTTTTCGCGCCGCCGCGATCTGCCATTGATTCGCTTTCGCGAGCAAATCATCCACCGGGATGCGATCGGCAAGACCGAGCTCGGAGAGGGCCTTTGCCAGCTCCTCGCGGTTCGGCGCCCTTCCATGCCAGCCCGGCTGGTTCTCCATGAAGCTCACGCCTTTGCCTTTGACGGTGTCTGCGAGGATCACGACGGGCCTGCCTTTGACGGCGCCTGCCTGATCGAGAGCGTCGACAATCTCGCCCATATTGTGGCCGTCGATGCGCAACACTTCCCAGCCGAAGGTCGCATATTTGGCTGCGAGCGGCTCGACCTGCATCACGTCCGTTACCCAGCCATCGATCTGCAGCCGGTTGCAATCAACTACGGCGACGATGTTATCGAGACGGTAGTGGCCCGCCTCCATCGCCGCCTCCCACACCTGGCCCTCCTGCTGCTCGCCGTCGCCCATCAGGCAATAGATCTTGTGCTGCTTCGAGTCAATGCGCGCCGCGAGGGCCATGCCTACCGCAATGCTCAGCCCCTGACCGAGCGAGCCGGTCGAGATCTCTACTCCCGGCAATTTGAGCCAGTGAGGATGTCCCTGGAACGGGGACCCCAGCTTGCGCAGCGTCACCACATCGTCGAGAGGAAAGTAGCACGCTGCTCCAAGCGAAACATAAAGAGCCGGAGCTTTGTGGCCTACGGACCAGAGAATCCTGTCGCGGTCGGGCCATGAAGGGTTTTGCGGATCGTGGTTGGCCACGCGCAAGTAAAGCGCTGCGGCAATGTCCATGATGGAGAGCGTGCCGCCCGCGTGGCCGGAGCCTGCGGCGCACAGCGCGACAAGATTGTATCCGCGCATGAGCCGCGCCGCATCTTCAAGGGCCGCGATTGAGTATTCCTTCACGATCGAGCCGGTTCTTGAATCTCTTATTGCCATGGTTGAGCTCCTCTGCGCGAAAGTTCGACTTGCACGCTCGATGTCACAAGTTCGCGTGTGCCCATGCGTCCAAACGCTCGAGGGCTTCGGTCAGGTTCTCCATGGAATTGGCGACGCTGAATCGCAAGTAGCCTTCGCCGTAGCGTCCGAATGCTGTGCCCGCCAGCGCGGCGACGCCCGCATCCTGAAGCAGCGCATCGGCAAGCATTTTTGCAGTCCATCCCGTGCTGGTGATGTTGGCGAAAACGTAAAATGCCCCCTTGGGCATGCGCGCACTGAATCCCTTGATCCGGTTGAGGCCGTTGACGAAGATCCGGCTGCGCCGTTCGAACTCGGTCCGCATTTTCTCTACGTCGCTTTGGTCGCCGTGGAGAGCCGCCAGCGCGGCGCGTTGCGTAAAGCTGGCGGTGCAGGAATTGGAGTTGGTCATGAGCCGCGTGATCTGCTCGGCCAAGTCAGCACGCATGACGCCGTAGCCGATTCGCCATCCTGTCATCGCGTAAGTTTTTGAGAAGCCATCGAGAAGAATCGTCCGCTCCTTCATGCCCGGCACGCTCATGATCGAGAATGGCTCGCCTTCGAACTGCAATCTGCTGTAAATTTCGTCAGCCAGTACCATGATGTTGCGCTCGCCGATGACGTCAGCCACTCGCTCGATGTCTTCGCGGTCGAGAACCGCGCCAGTGGGGTTCTGAGGAGAATTCAGGATGATGAGTTTGGTCCGCGGGACGATCAGGCGCGCCATCTCGTCGACGTCCATGGCAAAGTCGCGCTCCTCCCGCAGCGGGATGGGTACCGCAGTTCCGCCGGCGAAGTGAATCATCGATTCGTAGATGGGAAAGCCGGGGTTTGGGTACAGCACCCCGTCGCCCTCATCGATGAGAGCAAGCATCGCGTAAAACATAATGGGCTTGCCGCCCGGCACGACGACCACTTCTTCGGGAAAGACCTTGACGCCGCGCGACTGGCTCACCGAGTCTGCGATGGCTTCGCGCAGTTCGGGCAAGCCGGCTGATGGCGTGTAGTGAGTCCATCCACCGCGCAACGCGTCGACTGCTGCTGCCACAATGTGTTGTGGCGTCTCGAAGTCGGGCTCGCCGATTTCCAGGTGAACGATGCTCCTGCCCGCGCGCTCCAGGGCCTTTGCTTTGCTCAGCACCTCAAACGCCGTCTCGGTGCCCAGCCGTTCCATCCTTCGCGCTAAAACCAGTTCGTGTTCCGTCGCCACAGTCATCACGCACGCTCCCATCGAGGCCGCAGCCTGTCGCACCTCGTGGAGCAGACTCCAGCGGTCAGGATTATATGTCGTTTCAAAATGGGAAAAATGTGATGGCCGTCGCTCGCCATGGACACACTCGCGCGTCTGATTGGCCACGCCAACAAGGGGGCCAGAAGCCGTAGAATGTCGGGAGCACAGCCAGGAATTGACCTTGAGCTATTACGACCAAGTAATTGAAGCGGCGGCTTTCCTGGGACCGAAGCTGGGTTCCCTTGACCCGCGAGTGGGCATTGTGCTGGGCTCCGGCCTGGGCGCCGTCGCTGAGGCAGTCATCGACCCGGTCATCGTGCCCTACGCTGAGATTCCGCATTTCCCCTGCTCGACGGTCGAGGGTCACTCGGGCCGGCTGCTGGCAGGGTCACTGGGCGGCGCGCCCGCGGTCATCATGCAGGGGCGGGTTCATTTCTATGAAGGCTATTCGCCGCTCGAGGTCACGTTTCCCATGCGCGTGATGGGCGCGCTCGGCGTGCGAGCAGTGGTGTTGACCAATGCTGCTGGAGGGATCGCGACGGGATACCACCTGGGCCAGCTCGTGCTGCTGGCCGACCATATCAACATGATGGGCTGGAATCCGCTCAACGGGCCCAACGAGCCGCGGTTCGGTTTCCGTGCCGGCGCAGGTTTGCGCTTTTTCGACATGACGGAGGCCTACAGCAAAGGTCTTCGCGAATTGGCGAGGATGGCCGCCGCCGAAGGAGGATTTGCATTGGAAGAAGGCGTCTACCTCGCAACGCCTGGGCCCAGTTTTGAGACGCCGGCAGAGATTCGCGCATTCCAGGCGCTGGGCGCAACCCTTGTTGGCATGTCGACCGTGCCGGAGACCATCGTAGCCCGGCACATGGGGATCGAGGTGCTAGGAATCTCCTGCGTGACCAATCTGGCTGCAGGGCTAGGCACGACTCCGTTGAGCCACGAAGAAGTGTTTGAGACCGGCCGCAAGGTGGAAGGTCGTCTCGCCGGATTATTGAAACGGTTGACGCCGCGCATCGCGGCGCGAGTAGCCACCGAAAGCTGACCACAAACGTGCGAAGGCCCGAACCGATTCGACGGTCCGGGCCCTCGTTCATTGCGATTACTTGCTCTGGCAGCAGCTGTCCGTGCAGCCGTTCTGGCAGCAGGTCTGGCCGCAGTTGCCCTTGCAGCAGTCATTGCAGTAGATGGCCTTGGATGCAAAGGCCGGGTGTGCAAGAGCGGCGACAGCAATTGCTGCCGCAAACGAAATCAATGCGATGGTGCGTTTCATGGAATTGTCTCCTTGACTTAAGTGTTGCGTGAAAATGCCGTGGCCCCTTGCGGAAGCCGCATCATGTTCGCAAACGTCAGGAGAGGATTAAATGCGGAAGACCTGGTTCAGAATGTAGATTGGCGGCGGTGCGCCACGAATCCCGATGCTGACTCGTTGGACTGCGACCGGTTCGGCAATTGCGATCTCGGCAAGTTCCGCCAGCGCCGCCGGCTGCGCGACGCCGCGCACCTTGTGCGCAGCGGTAAACGGCTCCGTCGCTTCCAGCGTGGCATGGGAGCAGCAGTTCACCGGACAGCCCGGCGCAAGCACCGGGTTCGCCATGGGGCAATCGGAACTCATGCCCCCCATTGGCATCGGGCAGTCTGGAACGCATGCGGTAGACAGGCCGAAGACGCAAATCGAGCTCGCGAAGACGGGGTTCGTCACCAGAAGGCCAACTGCCAGCACCAAAGCGAATTGGGCGAACCGTTTCATGGCTTGATTTGACTGTAAAAACCGCCTTCGGTCAAGTCTGTGCGCTGGATCACGTCGAACCTCGATTCGGCGTTACCGGTTCCGTCAGCTTTTCGCCGCCAGCGCCTCGACCGGCACCAGCATGTCTTCCTTTCGCATCACGAGATTGGTCGCGTTCAAGGTGGCTAGCTCGAAGCCGTGGCCGTGCGTAATCGCATCCGTCGGGCACGCTTCCACACAATAGCCGCAGAAGATGCAGCGGTTGTAGTCGATGTTGTAGACCTTGGCGTAGCGCTCCGACGAAGAGATGCGCTTTTCGGCGGTGTTCTCCGCTGCTTCGATATAGATACAGTTGGCGGGACATGCGGCGGCGCAGAGGAAGCAGGCGACACACTTTTCCAAGCCATTCTCGTCGCGCTGCAGCTCATGTGCGCCGCGGAAGCGCTGCTCAAACACTGCTCCGCGCATCGGACCCGGACCGTCGGGATAATTCTCAACCTCGGTGGGCTGAAAGATCTCGCGGGCCGTGATGCTCATGCCCTTGGCGATGGCGGCGACGTTGCGCACGATCGACATGGCCTCAGTATACGATGAACGTCAGGAGCACTTGATGAAGAGCGGACCTATCTGCATCGCCCTCTTTTGCTTGAGTTTCGGAGTCCTCTCTGCGCAAACGCAGAATCCGCCGACGATGCCGATGGGGCAGATGGGCGAAGGGCACAAGCCCACAATTCCGGCGGGGCCGCTCAAAATCACGTTCGCCGACAAGTCGTCCGAGTGGACCGTGGCCATGCTCGCGGCATTGGCGCACACAACGGTCACCGTCCACAATGCGCATACCAACGCCGACGAAACTTACTCCGGCGTGCCGCTGATCGATCTTCTGACCAGGCTCGGCGTCAGCGACAAACCGCACGGCAAGGATCTTCGCCTGTATGTTGTTGCGGCGGGGTCCGATGGCTACGAAGCGGTCTACTCGATCGGCGAAATTACTCCGGACTTAAACAGCGCCACCGTGATCGTGGCCGATGCAGAAAACGGCAAGGGTCTTGCAGACGACGGACCACTGAAACTGGTGGCCACGGGAGAGAAGCGTCCCGCGCGCTGGGTGCGAAATCTGGTGGCCATCCGCGTGATGGCGGCGGAATAACGACCTGCGCGGATTGTGGCTCGTGGGTCGTGCGCCGGGAGGTTTCCTAAAACCTTTTACTGAGCAAAGGCTGGCGGAAATCGCTTACGTTTTTGACCGTTTTTGACCGCGATTTTCGAGCTTTTTTATTGATTCCAAAACCTTTCCGAGAAAAACCACATCCCAAAAAAAATTTGGCGGCGGCTTGCGGCGGCTATGACCATCGGCGCAGAACGTTAAGAGCCATCCTGGCGGCGGCGAGGAGCCTTCCCGCCTCGGATGGGCGAATAATTTGGACAAGCTGGGCATAAGTGACGCAGGCGATGAAGTCGCGGACGTTGTCGAGGCTGACGAGCGGCGGCATGGCGCGAAGGTAATGCTCCTTGCCCGACTGGCGAGCCTGATCTTCGCCCTCGTTCTGGCCAAGTTGGTTGAGCGTTTTATGAAAGGCGCGATTCCAGGCGCGGATGCAGCGCGAGACGGACGGGTGATCGGAGGCCCTGTTGGGGTATTTTCTCTTGAATTTCTCTGGTTGGCTCACTTCGGAAAGCTCCTATAGTTTTGAGCTTAGCGAAATGGCGGAAATGATCTGTGAGATTGGCCGATTTTATATTGGCAATAACATACTTGACACACATCCTGTTTGTAACTATTTTATTAGTTGCCGTGACAGGGCTAGTGCTTCTGCGTTTGCATTACCAAGTCAAACCTTCGCCTTTCATAAGCCACTTGGGAGCAATCCACCCACTGAACTCCTTGTATCGGTGGAGTGCTGTTAGGGATCACCAGCGGAACAACTTGCCTACAAACATCGACAGGGATAATGCGCTTGAATCCGTCATCATACGTATAGCGTCCCCGGAAAGTTGCCGTAGCCTTCCATGCAGAGAGCAGTGGTTCAATCTGTTTCAATCCTTCAAAGAAAAAGGGCTGTCTCTTCTCGCCACTGTTGATTGGAATCACCGGAACGTGGATCACGAGGGATTGCCTGTGCAGGATTTGCCCTCTAGAGTTTGCAGTCTCCAAAGTAAAAGTGCCGTCCAAGTCGTAAGCGGAAACCTTGCCGTCATTGGAATAAGAAATAGCGTCCGTTGGGTAGATGACGATAGTTTTGTTGTCGGAAGACCATTCGGAATCCATGGCAATGCCGACTCCAACAGATGCTGCTTGAGTCCCTTCGGCGGTTTGTTTGTTGATGTCGGCAGATTCTTTTGCGGCATTGGCGGCAATTTCGGTGTCGGCAGTTTGTTTCATCATTTGACAGAGTTGCCTGTTCATCACACTCCATTGAGCGTGAGACCAATGAACATACACACCGGTCAGAACAGCGATGGCGACCGTAGCCAACGCGGTGATGAACGGTCCTTTAGAGTCGATCCAATTGACCGTACTAGCCATTCCTCGTCCTATTGCTTTGAGCGCCCGCATCCCGTGATTGGGAGTGCTGGAGTCTTGATTGGTGCGTTCGTTGTGTTGATGGGATTTGGAGGGATTGGTGGCCAATGGAATGGCTCCAGGGCCTTCCAAGTCATAGCTGGTTTGATCTGCATCGTTATTGGGGTTTGGTGTGTCTACCATGGATTAGGCCTCATTGAATTCGAGGTAGCGCCATGTGCCTAGGGACGCGTAATGTGGGGGATATGAAACACGAATATCATAGCGGGGCGAACGCGCGAAAGAACTTTGAAACCACTATGACCAAACTCTTTCGCGCTCCAAAACCCCCCAAACTAAAGAAGCAGCCTAAGAGAAAGGCTGCTTCGAAAGAGAAGAACAACTGATGCGTTTACCGCGTCCCCAACGTGCGAGCCTCGTGTCAATCTGCCCCCTGCCCTGTCAGTTGGGTGTAGGTGAGGCGACGGCCTACGATCTGGCTCATTGCCAGTGTGAAGCGATCCTCGTCTGTCAATGGATTGTCTCTTGTTGCCCGGTTGTTGAACCGGAACACTTGCTCCGAAACGTAGCGGTCAAGGTGAAACGGTTCAACCGCGACATAGGTTCCCTTCAATCCGCGCTTCAAGAGACTCCAGAAATTCTCGATTCCCTGCGTGTGAACCTGACCGCGCACGTACTCTTGAACGTGATCCACGGTCTCGTGAATGAAGTCTCGTTGGGCAAGATTGTAGTACCCGTTGGATTGATCCGTGTAGACCTTCGATTTCTTCTCAATACCGTTCAAGATTTCGTTCTGCAAGGTTTCGCGCTTGGTGTTGGGGATAACCTTGGCCCGAACCCGGCGAGTCTCACGGTCACGCATCCCCATCACGATTGCCTTGATGGGAGACTGCCCAACCACAGGCAGTCCCTTGTATTTCTCTCTGATATGCGAACGGTGCATGTTCTTAAT